>LNFM01001132.1_pt1 | contig 153967 bp, 131 predicted proteins | sample 596031 | NCBI WGS metagenome assembly LNFM01 (sample SAMN04254537, study PRJNA301005) | activated carbon metagenome | isolation source: dual media filters at the Ann Arbor, Michigan drinking water treatment plant | place: USA: Ann Arbor | reverse complement strand
ATTTCCTGCGCAAGCTGGGCGAGCTCACCGGCCTCGACGCCGAGCCTTTCATCGAGCGCGAGAAGCACTCCACCATCAAGCCGATCTGGGACCTCTGGCGGTCCGTCACGCAGGATTTCTTCGCCACCGCCGCCTTCGGCGTGCACGCGACCGAGACCTACACGCGCGGCCTGACGCGCTTCCTGTCGGATGAGATGGGCGTGCCATGCGCCTTCTCCTTCGCGCGCAAGCCCGGCGAGAAGCCCGACAACCAGGCGGTGCGCGACGCCATCAAGGCCAAGCCGTCGCTGGTGATCTTCGGGTCCTTCAACGAACGGATGTACGCGCAGGAAGCCGGCTGCCGCGCCGCCTACATCCCGGCATCCTTCCCAGGCGCGATCATCCGCCGCGCCACCGGCACGCCCTTCATGGGCTACGCCGGCGCGACCTACGTCGTGCAGGAATACTGCAACGCGCTGTTCGACGCGCTGTTCCACATTCTTCCGCTCGCGACCGAGATGGACAAGGTGGAACCGACGCCGGCGCGGCCGAGCGAACGCTGGGAGCCCGAGGCGGTCGCGCTGCTCGACCGCCTGGTCGAGAGCGAACCCTTCCTGCTGCGCATCTCGGCCGCCAAGCGCCTGCGCGAACGCATCGAACGTGACGCGCGCGCGGCGCAGGAAGATAGCGTCACCGCCGGGCGCGTGGCGCTCAGCCTTGAACTGGAGGGCGTGTGACGTCGCTCCGGACCCCATCGCGTGCCCGCCTCGCGGCGCACGCCACCACTCGACCAGGGCGGCTTGCCGTCCGGGCGATCCCAGCCGCGCGGGATATGCGCGGTAACCGCCGCAAGGCGACTGTGGAGGTCTCCCAATGACCGAAGAAGCCCGCGAAGTCCATTCCCTGGTTGTCCAGGGCTGGGTTTTCGCGGTCTTCGCCTCCATGGGCGCTCATATCCTCGTCTGGCTCTGGAGGCCACTGGTCTACACCGGCCAGATGGTCCCGCCCGACTGGCGCTTCTTCTGAAGCCGGCACGGGAAAGGGAAATAGAGCATGCATAAGATCTGGATGGTGATCGACGCACGTCGCGTGGGTTTCCTCGGCGCGGCTGGTGTGGTGGCCGTTGCGGCGGTCATTCACTTCGCCGTGCTCAGCTCGCCGCGCTACTGCGACCACCTGGGTTGGTGCGCGACGACGCCGACCTTCGTGCCCGGCCAGCGGGTCGGGGGCTGATACCCGCGACCCACGCCGCATAGCGGCGGACTGGGCGAGGCCCCGCACGGGGCCTCGCCCGCACATCCGAAGAAGGCCGTGACCGGAAGGCGGGACGCACCCGCCGGAGGGAGGAGTTGAAGCGATGGCCATGCTGAGTTTCGAGCGCAAATACCGCGTCCGCGGTGGCACCCTGGTCGGCGGCGATCTGTTCGACTTCTGGGTCGGACCGTTCTGGGTCGGCTTCTTCGGCGTCACCACGATTTTCTTCAGCCTCGTGGGCACGGGGCTGATCCTGATGGGCGCGGCGATCCAGGGCACCTGGAACCCGTGGCTGATCAACATCGCGCCGCCGGATCTCTCCTACGGGCTGCGTCTCGCGCCGATGCGCGAAGGCGGGCTGTGGCAGATGATCACCATCTGTGCGATCGGCGCCTTCGTCTCCTGGGCGTTGCGCCAGGCGGAGATCAGCCGAAAGCTCGGCATGGGCTACCACATCCCGATTGCCTACGGCGTGGCGGTCTTCGCCTACATCACGCTGGTGGTGATCCGCCCCGTGCTGATGGGCGGTTGGGGGCACGCGTTCCCCTACGGCATCTGGAGCCACCTCGATTGGGTTTCCAATGTCGGCTACCAGTACCTGCACTTCCACTACAACCCGGCGCACATGATCGCGGTGTCGTTCTTCTTCACGACGACCTTCGCGCTGTCGCTGCATGGTGGCCTGGTGCTCTCGGCCCTGAACCCGCCGGAAGGCGAGCCGGTGAAGTCGCCCGAGCACGAGAACACCTTCTTCCGCGACTTCATCGGCTACTCGATCGGCACGCTGGGCATCCACCGCCTGGGGCTGTTCCTGGCACTCTCGGCCGGGTTCTGGAGCGCCGTGTGCATTGTCATCAGCGGTCCCTTCTGGACGCGCGGCTGGCCCGAATGGTGGGGCTGGTGGCTGAACCTGCCGATCTGGTCCTGACGCGAAGGAAAGGGCGGACACCATGGCCGAATACCAAAACATCTTCACCCGGGTGCAGGTCCGCGGACCGAGCCCCTACCCGGGCATCCCGCTCGGTCCCGACAATGACGCGCGCGACGGCAAGCCGACGGAAGTCCATCTGTTCGGGCGGCTCGGCGATGCGCAGATCGGGCCGATCTACCTCGGCTACACCGGCATCCTGTCGCTGCTGTTCGGCTTCATCGCCTTCGAGATCATCGGGCTGAACATGCTCGCCTCGGTGAACTGGAACCCGGTGCAGTTCATCCGGCAGCTGTTCTGGCTGGCGCTCGAGCCGCCGGGCCCGCAATGGGGGCTGCGCTTCCCGCCGCTGCGCGAAGGCGGCTGGTGGCTGATGGCAGGCTTCTTCCTGACCCTGTCGATCCTGCTTTGGTGGGTGCGCACCTACCGCCGGGCACGCGCGCTGGGGATGGGCACGCATGTGGCCTGGGCCTTCGCCGCCGCCATCTGGTTGTACCTGGTGCTGGGCTTCATCCGCCCGATCGCCATGGGCTCCTGGAGCGAGGCGGTGCCCTTCGGCATCTTCCCGCACCTCGATTGGACCGCGGCGTTCTCGATCCGGTACGGGAACCTGTTCTACAATCCCTTCCATGCGCTCAGCATCGTCTTCCTGTACGGGTCGACCCTGCTGTTCGCGATGCACGGCGCGACGATCCTGGCCCTGGGCCGCTACGGCGGTGAGCGCGAGATCGAGCTCACGCTGAACCGCGGCACCGCGGCCGAACGCGGTGGATTGTTCTGGCGCTGGACAATGGGCTTCAACGCCACCTTCGAGAGCATCCATCGCTGGGCCTGGTGGTTCGCGGTGCTGTGTCCCATCGCGGGGGGCATCGGCATCCTGCTGACCGGCACGGTGGTCGACAACTGGTACCTCTGGGCTGTCGATCGCCACTTCGCCCCGGCCTACCCGACGACGTGGCCGGCGACGGTCGATCCTTCCATCACGCAGGGAGCGGCGCGATGAGCACCTTCAACCTCAAGGTGGGGGCGGCTGTCGGCGCCCTCGTCCTCGCGGCGATCCTGGTGCCGACCTTCGAACGGCCCCCGGTGGAAACCACGCAGGGCGGCTTCCGCGGCACGTCCATGGGCACGGTGGTCAATCCGCGCCTGCGGGCCACCACGGTGGCGGCCAACCAGGTGCCCGAGGCGCCCGAGGCCGCCGACAATGACGGGGACCGCGCGAGCACGCTGTACCAGAACGTCCAGCTCCTGGGTGACCTGTCGAATGCGCAGTTCCTGCGCATCATGCAGACCATGACGGAATGGGTCGTGCCGCAGGAGGTGCGTGACGCCGGCAATGGCTGCGCCTACTGCCATAACATCGAGAACATGGCCTCGGACGAGGTCTATACGAAGGTGGTCTCGCGCCGGATGCTGCAGATGGTGCGCACCATCAACAATGACTGGGTGCCGCATTTCGGCGGCACCGAAGGCGCTGGCGTCACCTGCTACACCTGCCACCGCGGCCAGCCGGTGCCGTCCGCGGTGTGGTCCGCGCCGGTGCTGCCGCAGCATGGCCTGCAGGCGCAGACCGGGCAGAACCGGGTCTCGCCGGCGGCCGGCCTGTCGTCCATGCCGGTCGATCCGTTCACGCCCTACCTGCTGCGCGACACCAATATCCGCGTGATCAGCCAGACTTCGCTGCCGCGCTACAACACCACCAGCATCCAGCAGACCGAGGGCACCTACGCGCTGATGATGCACATGTCCTCGAGCCTCGGGGTCAATTGCACCTTCTGCCATAACAGCCGGTCCTTCTCGGCCTGGGAAAGCAGCCCTCCCGCGCGCGCAAGCGCCTGGCACGGCATCCGCATGGTGCGGGAGATCAACGTCAACTACATCACGCCCCTGCAACCGCTCTGGGCGGCCAATCCGAATGGGCCGCCGGAAGCCGGTCCGCGCGTCGCGCGCCTGGGTCCGGCCGGCGATGCGCTGATGGTGAACTGCTCGACTTGCCATCGGGGACTGAACAAGCCGCTCAACGGCGCCCCGATGCTCCAGGACTATCCCGAACTGCGCGCAATCAGCGGTGGGCCTGCCCGGTCGGCAGCTCTCGTGCCGCAGTGATGACGGCGGCGACGCCACTCCCCGGTTGCCGTCGGGGGTAGGTAGGGGGAGCGGCATGTCCGCTCCCCCCTTTTTCTTTCCGGAGGCCTGACGCATGGCGCGCGACGGCAACGAGACACCCCGCGACACACGCCCGCATGCGGTGGTGATCGGATCCGGCTTCGGCGGCCTGGCTGCCGCGATCCGCCTGGGTGCGCGCGGCTGGCGCGTGACGGTGCTGGAGAAGCTCGATGCGTCGGGCGGGCGCGCCTATGTGTTCCGCCAGGACGGCTTCACCTTCGATGCCGGCCCCACCATCATCACCGCGCCCTACCTGCTCGAGGAACTGTGGGCGCTGGCGGGACGGCGTCTGTCGGATGACGTCGACCTGCGACTTCATCCGCTTCGACGACGGCACGGTGATGCGCTGTTCCGCCGACATCGAGGCGACGCGCGCCGAGATCCGCCGCATCGCGCCCGAGGACCTGGCCGGCTTCGAACGCTTCATCCTCGAGAGCGAGCGCATCTACAAGGTCGCCTTCGAGGAGCTCGCCGACCGCCCGTTCCATCGCCTCGGCACGCTGCTGAAGGCGGCGCCGGACATGATCCGGCTGCAGGGCTACCGCACGGTCTATTCGCGCGTCAGCGACTACTTCTCGAATGAGAAGCTGCGCATCGCCTTCTCCTTCCATCCGCTGCTGATCGGCGGCAACCCGCTGACCACCACGGCCTACTACTGCCTGATCGCGCATCTGGAACGCATGCACGGCGTGCACTACGCGATGGGCGGGATGGGGGCGGTGGTGCAGGGCATGGTCGGGCTGATCGATGGGTTGGGCGGCACGCTGCGCTGCAATGCCGAGGTCGCCCGCATCGAGGTGGACCAGGGCCGCGCCACCGGCGTGACGCTGGAATCGGGCGAGCGGATCGCGGCCGACATCGTGGTCTCGAATGCCGACGTGGCCTGGACCTATTCGAAGTTGCTCGGCCACCACAAGCGGCGCCGCTGGACCGACCGCAAGATCGCGCGCGCGCGGTACTCCATGAGCCTGTTCGTCTGGTATTTCGGCACGAAGCGGCGCTACGAGGATGTGTATCACCACACCATGGTGCTCGGCCCGCGCTACGGCGAATTGCTGCGCGACATCTTCACGCGCAAGCACCTGTCGGACGATTTCAGCCTGTACCTGCACCGGCCCTCGGCCACCGATCCGTCGCTGGCGCCGGAGGGCTGCGATTCCTTCTACGTGCTGGCGCCGGTGCCGCATCTGGGCAGCGGCACGGATTGGGCAACGAAGGCGGAGCCCTATCGCGCCGCGATCCAGAAGCGCCTGGAGGACACCGTGCTGCCCGGCCTGGGCGAGGCGCTGGTGACTTCCCGCGTCATGACGCCGCAGGATTTCCGCGACCGACTGCTCTCGGTGAACGGCGCGGCCTTCGCCCTTGAACCACAACTGTTCCAGAGCGCCTGGTTCCGCCCGCACAATGTCAGCGAGGAAGTGGCGAACCTGTTCCTGGTGGGCGCGGGCACGCATCCGGGCGCCGGCGTGCCGGGGGTGATCTCCTCGGCCAAGCTGCTCGACCAGGTGGTGCCGGCAGGCGCGGCCTTCGTCAGGACGGCCTGACGCGCGCCCCGGGCTACCGCCCGACCTTCATCGCGATGACGCTGCGCCGCCGCCCGGCGCGGTCCTCCAGCAGCCGCGCCGCCGCGAGCCGCCCGGACATCGTTGCCATCGGCACGCCAGGCCCTGGATGCACGCCGCCGCCGGCGAGATACAGCCCGGGGATCGCGCTGCGCGCGCCCGGTCGTGCGAAACTGCCGTTGAAGCCATGGCCGAGCCGTCCGTACAGCGCACCGCCTGTCGCCGGGAACAGCGCATTGAAGCCGGCGGGCGTGGTGACAACCGCCGCGCCGTCCTCGCGCCGTACCGTCAGGCCGCAGTCGCGCAGCACGGCAAAAGCGCGCGCGGCATGGGCTTCCGTTGCCGCTTCATCCATTGGCGCGCGGTCGCCATCCGGCGGCGCGTTCACCAGCAGGAGCAGGCGTTCGCGCGCGCCCGGGGCAGGGCGATCCGCACCGCCCCGATCCTGCGCGCAGATATAGACCGTGGGCGCCTGAACGATGCTGCGGCGGCGAAAGATGGTCTCGAACTCCGCCTGATAGTCCTCGGCGAAGAAGACGTTGTGGTGATCGAGCGTGAAGCCGTCAGTTGGTGCGTGCACGCACCACGTCACGGCCGAGAGCGTGCGGGATTCGCGCGGCACGGGCTCGGTCGCGGGGCGGGCGGCGTCGCCCAGCAGCCCCGCCGCCAGAGCATCCGGCGCGCCGTTGAACACCACGGCATCGGCCTCGATGCGTTCGCCATCGACCAGCTCGACGCCGGCGGCGCGGCCGCGCGCCACCAGGATGCGACGCACCTCGGCGTCGAAGCGGAAGGTTGCACCCTGGCCTTCCGCCAGGCTGCGCACCGCCTCCGCCACGCGCCGCATGCCCCCCTTCACCAGCCAAACGCCATCCTGTTCCACATGCGCGATCAGCATCAGCGTCGCCGGCGCCAGGAAGGGCGAACACCCGACATAGGTGGCGTAGCGCGCGAACAACTGCCGCAGCCGCGGGTCGGTGAAGTGATCGCCCAGTGCGTTCCAGAGCGTGGCGAAAGGCGACGTGCGCACCAGGCTGTCGACATGCGCGAAGCCGATGCGCCGCACCAGGTCGAGTTGCGAAGGCCGTTCCGACGCGATGAACGGCCCGACCAGCGTGCGGTAGATGCCCGCCGCGCGCGTGCAGAAGGCGCGATACCCGGCGGCATCGCGCGCGCCGGCGAAGTCGCCGATCGCCTCGGCGGAACGCGTGACATCGGCGAACAGGTCAAGCTGCCCGCCGCGCCGCCAGGCATGTCGCGCCAGGATCTCCGCCTTGTGCAGGTGCAGGTGGTCCTCGACCCGCTGGCCCGCATCGCCGAACAGGCCGTCAAAGATCCACTTCATCGTGAAGACTGTCGGGCCGCCATCGATGCCGGTGCCGTCCACCTCGACGCGGCGCATCTTGCCGCCGGGCGCGGATGCACGGTCCAGCACCGTCACGCGCGCCCCACGCCGCGCCAGGTCCGCCGCGGCGGCCAGCCCGCCCATGCCGGCGCCGACCACGATGACGCGCGGTTCAGCCATGCAGGGTCAGGCGGCGACCGCGCGGCGCGCGGCGAATTGCCGGTCCACCGCGCGCCAGTGCCACAGGATGATGCCGATGCCCGTGGCGCAGGGGATGGCCCACATGACCGGATGCAGCGCGAGTTCCGGCAGGATGCGCACCGACCCGAAGGCCATGAAGGCCGTGTAGACCGAGATGCCCGCGCCGACCAACGCCTTCACGTGTTCCTTGAGCCAATAGGTCGGCCCCGGCGCGGCCGCCCAGAGGAAGCGCAGGTTGGTCACGACCGTCGCGACACCCACCACGGCGATGCCGTACATCAGCGGCTGTCCGATCAGCCAGCCCTGCAGCGCGCAGTTCAACGACGCCGCAAGCAGGATGTACTGCAGCGCGATGTTCAGTGGCGTGCGGTTGCGATCATGCCCGCCGCGCTTGTTCAGCACCGCAAGCCAGCCATACCAGGCGAGGTTGATCGTCAGCAGCGCCGTGGTCAGCATCATCCATCCGAAGATGCCGCGCAGGAACGCTTCGTCGAAGCGCCCTTCCAGGTGGGGATGCGTGCCGATCGGGTCGATCAGCGTCAGGCTCGCCATGCCCATCGCAAGACTGCCGGTGATCAGCATGCAGCGATTGAAAAGCCGGCCCCACCAGCGATGATTGACGCCACCCTTGCGGCCCAGCACGGGCACCCAGAAGGCGATAGCGCCCGTCGCGCCCGTGACGATATGGGCGGCGACCAGGCTGTGGAACAGGAGAAGTTCCATCCTCGATGGCCCTCGCGCTTTGATTCGACAATCGGGCTTGACAGATATCGCTGTCAAGCAACGGAATGGCGCGGATGCAGGGGAAGCCCGACGGCCGTGAAACGGGCAGGAAACCGCGGTGCGCCGCCGCTCTCGATGCGCCTGCCATGAGCGCCGCGCGCACGCTTCCATGGGCACCCTTCGAACCGCCGCACCCGCGGTCGCTGCCCGCGGTGATCGCTCTCATTCGCGCCATGATGGAAGGCGAAGGCAACCTGCTGGGCCTGCTGCCCGCCGAGGCCTATCGCATGCCGATCGGCCCGCTCGGCTGGTCGCGCCGATCGACCATCATCGTCAATCGCCCCGATCTGGTGCGGCATGTGTTGGCCGATCCCGAGGGCATCTTCCCGAAATCCGACCTGATGGTGGAAGCGCTCGACCCGCTGATCGGCGATTCGATCTTCGTCTCCTCCGGCGATACCTGGCGGCGCCAGCGCGCCATGATCGACCCGGCGCTCACCATGATGCGCGTGAACCGCGCCTTCCCCGCGATGGAGGCGGGCGTGGCGGCGACCGAGGAAACCCTGGCGCGCAGCACCGCGCCGTTCTCGCTCGACCTGATGATGAGCCACCTCACGGCCGACATCATCTGCCGCACGGTGTTCTCGACCAGCCTCGAAAGCCAGGTGGCGCACGAGGTCTTCGACGCCTTCACCGATTTCGAACGCTCGGTCGCGCAGGTGGAGATCCGCCGCCTGATCCTGGATCGCGCCTGGACGCGCATTCCGCAGAAGCAGCATGTGCTGGACGCCTGCGCGCTGATCCGCGGGCACCTGGGTGCGCTGCTCGACACGCACCTCGCCGCCGGAGCGTCCTTCGACGACATCTGCCAGGCGGTGATCGAAGCGCGCGACGGTGAGGGACGTGCCTTCACGCGCGAGGAACTGATCGACCAGCTCGGCGTGCTGTTCCTGGCGGGGCACGAGACCAGCGCCAGCGCTCTGACCTGGGTGTTCTATATACTGGCCATACAGCCCGCGTTGGTCGCGCGCCTGCGCGGGGAAGTGGATGCGGTATGCGGCGATGGGCCCGTCACCTTCGAGCACACGCGCAAGCTGCCGTTCATCCGCAACATCTTCCGCGAGACGCTACGGCTGTATCCGCCCATCACCTTCCTGCCGCGAGTGGCGAACGTGGCGACGTCGCTCGACGGCTACCGCGTGAAGCGCGGCGCGCTGGTCATGGTGGCGCCCTGGGTCCTGCACCGCCACCAGAGCTACTGGCGCAACCCGCACGTCTTCGACCCCGACCGCTTCGATGCCTCGCGCGAGGCGGAGATGACGACCGGCGCCTACATCCCCTTCGGGATCGGCCCCCGCGTGTGTGCCGGCGCGGCCTTTGCGCAGGTCGAAACCGTGCTGCTCGTGGCGCGGCTGTTCCGCCGCTTCGACTTCCACGTGGTAGCGCCGGAGACGGTGCGCCCCGCGGCCCGGCTGACCACGCGCCCGGTCGGGCAGATCATGGTCACCACGACGCCGGTGCCATGAACACGGTGCTGCTGACGCTGGGGCGGCTGCCCAAGGCGCTGGACCTGGCGCGCGCATTCCATGGCGCGGGTTGGCGCGTGATCGTGGCGGAGCCCTTCCGCCGGCATCTGGCCGGGGCCTCGAAGTCCGTCGCCCGCAGTCACGTCGTGACCGCCCCCGCGAGCGATGCCGAGGCCTACCTGTGCGACCTGCTGCGCGTGGTGGCTGAGGAAGACGTCGACCTCGTGCTGCCGGTCTCCGAGGAAGTCGTGCATGTCGCCGCGCTGCACGGGCGGCTGCCGTCGCGCACCCGGCTTTTCGCAATGCCGCAGGAGGTGGTGCTCGCCGCGCATGACAAGGGCCGCTTCGCTGTCCAGTCGGATGGCTGGGGCCTCGCGGTGCCACCCACCCACCCGCTGGGCAGCACCGAGGCCGCTGCGCTCGCGCAGCGCCAGGATGTCGTGGTCAAGCCGCTGCATGCCTGTTCGGGGCGCGGCGTGCGCGTCGTCCGCCGCGGCGCTGACCTGCCCGCCGCCGATCCCGCGGCGCCCGCGATCGTGCAGGGCCATGTCTTTGGCATGGAGCGCAGTACCTGTTCGCTGGTGCATGACGGCGTGGTCAGCGGCACGGTCGTGTATCAGGGCGTGATGCAGTCGGGTTCGGTCAGCATCGCCTTCGAACGCGTGGAGGACCCGCTGATCGAGCGCTTCGTGCGCGGCTACGCGGCGGCAACACGCTGGACCGGCTTCCTGTCCTTCGACTTCATGCTGGACCAGCAGGGCCACCCCTTCGCGATCGAGTGCAACCCGCGCACCACCAGCGGCCTGCACTTCTTCGCGCCGGAGGACCTGGCCCCCGCCGTGCTCGACGCTGGCCACCCGCTGCGTTTCCGGCCAGAGACGCGCCTCCAGCAATTCTATTCCTGCCTGACCGAGACGCAGCTCTCGTTGTTCCGCGGCGGCGGCTTCCAGCACAATCTCCGCACGCTGGTCTCGACGCGCGACGTGACATGGAGCGCGCGCGACCCGATGCCTTTCCTGACCATGTGCTTCACCACCTGGCCCATCATCCGCGCCGCCATCGCGAGCCGCGCAACCTTCGGGGAGGTCGCGACGCTCGATGTCGGGTGGCGTGGCGATGCGCCGGTCAGCGCAGCGTCCGCGGCACCCGGAAGGGCAGCATCGAATACAGGATCGGCGAGCGGAACCGCCTGAGGTTCAGGTATTCATGCACTGCCGTCGCGTCCTGCCCGAGCAGGCGCGTGCGGATCTCCGATCGCGAATAGAAGGGCGCATCGACCAGCGTGCGCGTGGCGGTCGCCTGGCCGCCGTCGGCGCGCGTGGGCCGCGGCAGGCGCCACAGCGTGGGTGCCATCTGCGCCGGCGGCGGCGGTTCGAAATCCTCCACTATGCCGTCGCGCCCGACGCGCAGCGCCAGGGACTGCGACGTGCCGTCGCGCCGCGTGGCGTTGTAGAGCACCGCCGTCGCATCGCGCATGGGTGCCCGGCACCAGTCCCACTCGGAAAAATCATCCTCCAGCGGCGCGGTGCCGGTGTTGGTGTCGAAATAGGCCGGGCCGGACCAGGTCAGCGTGGGATGCGTCAGCGACACTTCCACCCGCGCGCGTGCGGCGATCGGCTGCCAGCGGTGGCGGCCCGCGCCATCCAGCACGAAGGACCGGTCGGACAGCGCATCGGGCAGGACGCGGATGCGCCCTGCGAGGCGCGCGGGGATCGGCGCCGTGACCTCCTCGATATCGATCGTCAGCGCTGTCCCGTCCCAGTGCAGCGACGAAGGGCCGATGGCGAGCGTATCCGCATCGCGCGTCAGCGCGCTGGCGCGCCGGTCCGTCATCGCCCAGCGTTTCGGCGTGCCGTACAGCGCGACATTCACGCAGCAGTGTTCGGCCGGATCGACCGAGCCGCGGCGATGCGCCCAGGCATACCAGGGCGAGAAGACCGTGCCGATGAAGGCGATGATGGTGATGCCATGCGCGCCGTCATCCGACAGCGCATCGATATACCACCAGCGATACCCGCGCGACGCGACGGGCTGGTCGAAGGACCAGGGGCGATCGCTCACGCCGCTTCCGCCGCGGGCAGGGGCGCGCGGCCGCGGATGAAGTCCGCCGCCTTCTCCGCGATCATCATGGTGGTGGCGTAGGTATTGGCCGAGGGCATGGACGGCATCACCGACGCATCCACCACGCGCAGCCCCTGCAGCCCGTGCACCTGCAGCCGGTCATTCACCACCGAGGTGGTGTCGGTCTCCGGCCCCATGCGGCAGGTGCCGATGAGGTGGTAGGTCGTGCTGCCGTTGCGATAGGCGAAGTCGAGCAACTCGTCATCGCGCTCGATGGTCGGGCCGGGCAGCGTCTCGCGTTCCAGGAAGCGCATCATCTGCGGCGTGTGAAGCAGGCGTCGGATCAGGCGCATGCCGCCCAGGTGGACGCGACGGTCGTTCTCGTCGCTCAGGTAGTTGGGCTGGATCTCGGGGTCGTCGAAGACATCGGCGGTCTTCGCGCGCACCCAGCCGACGCTGTCGGGGCGGTGCTGCCAGGCGCCGGCGGTGCAGCCCGGGTAATCGTCCAGCACATAGACCTTGCCCTCGGCATAGGAGCCGGGGGTGAACACGCATTGCAGGTCGGGCTCGTCGAGCCCTTCGAAGGACTTCCAGAACAGGTGCACATGCGATGGCGCGGTCGCCAGGATGTTCGGCTTGCCGGTCGCCCAGCGCGCCAGCTGCTTCACCAGGCCGAAGCCGCGGGCGAGCTGGTTCAGTGTCTCGGTATCCGGCTTGGCGCGCATGACGATGCGCGACGCGTAGTGGTCGCGGAAATTCTCGCCGACCGGCAGGTCGTGGAACACCTGCACGCCGATCCGCGCCAGCGTCGAGGCCGGCCCGATGCCCGACACCTGCATCAGCCGCGCAGTGTTCACCGTGCCGGCGGACAGGATCACCTCGCGCCGCGCGCGCACCTCGACCGGCTGCGCGCCGCGTGCGGTCAGGTAGCGGATGCCGACCGCGCGACGGCCTTCGAAGACGATGCCGCAGGCGCGTGCGTTGGTTCGCACCTCGAGCTCCTTGCGTGCCATCGCCGGGTGCAGGAAGGCGCGTGCGGCCGATACGCGCCAGCCACCCTGGATGGCGCGCTGGAAATACCCCACGCCGGCCTGGTCGCCGCTGTTGTAGTCCGGCGCACGTGGCACGCCCGCGCCGATGCAGCCTTCGATGAAGGCCTCGCTGAGCGGGTGGATCCAGTCCATGTCGGTGACCGGCAGCGCGCCCTCGCGCCCGCGGCGGTCGTCGCGCCCGGCGCCGACGCGCTTTTCGGTGCGCATGTAGTAGGGCAGGCAATCCGCATAACCCCAGCCGCGATTGCCGCGCTGCGCCCAGGCATTCAGGTCGTTTGGCTGCCCGCGATTGTAGATCATGCCATTCACCGAGGACGACCCGCCCAGCGTGCGCCCCTGCGTGGTCGCGATGGCGCGCCCGCCGGTACGCTCGGTCGGCGCGGTCTTGAACTGCCAGGTGACGGATGGGTCAACCAGCGTCTTGATGAAGCCCGCGGGCAGGTGGATGAAGAAGTTGCGGTCGGGCGGACCGGCTTCCAACACGCAGACCGTCACGCCCGGGTCCTCGGTCAGCCGCGCCGCCAGGATGGACCCGGCGGCACCGGCGCCGACGATGACGTAGTCGAAGGTGTCGGGCGTGCTGGCCATGGCGGGCGGTCGGCTCCTGGGGTTTCCGTTTCAACCAGCCTAGGCGGGCGCGCTGTGTCCCGCCAGACTGGGCGCCGACTGTCCTGCTGGAGGAACCGCATGTCCAAGACCGCCCTGGTGGTGTCCGCCCATTCCGCCGATTTCGTCTGGCGCGCCGGCGGCGCCATCGCGCTCCATGCCGCGAAGGGATGGAAGGTCACGGTGGTGTGCCTGTCCTACGGCGAGCGTGGCGAATCCGCGAAACTGTGGCGCGTGCCGGGCATGACGCTCGAACGCGTGAAGGCCGAGCGCGAGGTCGAGGCGAAGAAGGCGGCCGCGGTGCTCGGCGTGCACGACATCCAGTTCTGGGACCTGGGCGACTACCCGATCACGCTGACCACTGAGTCCCTGTTCCGCCTGGTCGATGTCTATCGCGCCATCCACCCGGCCTTCGTGCTGACGCACTCGAAGGAAGACATCTACAACCGCGACCATCCGGCGGTGACGGACTTCGCGCAGCATGCGCGCATCACCGCGCAGGCGCATGGCCACAAGCCGGGCGAGAAGGTGCTGGGTGCGCCGCCGGTCTTCCTGTTCGAACCGCACCAGCCCGAGCAATGCGGCTGGAAGCCCGACGTGTTGCTCGATATCGGCAGCGCCTGGCCGCAGAAGCGCGCCGCCATCGAATGCATGGCCGGGCAGGAGCACCTGTGGGAGTACTACACGCGCGTGGCGCAGCAGCGCGGCGCGCAGGCCGCGCGCAACTCCGACAAGTCGATCACTTGGGGCGAGGGCTACCAGTCCGTCTTCCCGCATGTCGTGGAGAGCCTCGCATGAGCTTCACCGCGCCACCGCGCCGCGCCGGCTGGATCGACCGACCGGATGCGCGCATCCGCTACGAGATCACGGGCGAGGGACCCGCGATCGTCTTCGCGCATGGGTTGGGCGGCTGCCTGTTCTCGTGGTGGCAGCAGGTGGCGCATTTCGCGCCGCGCTACACCTGCGTCGCCTTCTCCCACCGCGGTTTCTTTCCTTCGACCGCGCCGGCCGGCGGGCCGGATCCGGCGGAATACGCCGGCGATGTGGCGGCGCTGGTCGATGAATTGAAGCTCGGTGACATCCGCATGGTCTGCCAGTCGATGGGCGGCTGGTCCGGCGTGGAATATGCCCTGCTGCGCCCGGGGCGGGTGAAGGCGCTGGTGCTGGCTGCCACCACGGGCTCGCTCGACCCGCGGCAGATGCGCGAGCCGGAGCGTTCGCGCCTGGCGGCCTGGAGCAAGGCCAGTGCCGAGGCACGATCCGACCTGCTGGCGCGCAACATGCTGCCGGCCTCGGGTGCGCGCATGGCCGAGGAACAGCCGGCGCTGGCGCAGATCTATTCCCACATCAACGGGCTCTCGCAGGGCTTCGACCGCGAGGCTGTGCGTGCGCGGCTGCACGCCGCGCGCAATCGCCCGCCGGCGGAATTCGCGGCGGCGCAGACGCCTGTGATGTTCGTGCCGTGCGAGGAGGACGTGGTGATCCCGCCCTTCGCCCCGCAAGGCATGGCGCCGGCCATTCCAGACGCGCGCGTCTCGCCGCTGCCACGGGCCGGCCATTCGGGCCATTTCGAACACGCGGCAGCCTTCAACGCGAAGGTCGAGGCCTTCTTCGCCGAGGTGGGCGCGTGAGCGCGCGCGTACTCACCGCAGCCCTTGGCGATTATCCGCACACGGCATCGCTGGCGGAGTCCGATCTGCTGCGGCTCGACCGCGTCACGGTGAAGCCGATCAGCCGCGCCTTCGCGCCGATGGTGCGCGAGGCGCGCTACGACGTCAGCGAGATGGCCATCGCCACCTTCCTGATGGCCAAGGCGGCCGGCATTCCCATCATGCTGCTGCCTGTGGTGATGGCGGCGCGCTTCCAGGAAGGCGCGCTGCTGTGCCGCGCCGATGGCCCGGTCCGTGGCCCGACGGACCTCGCGGGCAAGCGTGTCGGCGTGCGCGCCTACAGCCAGACCACCGGCATGTGGCTGCGCGGTGTTCTGGCGGACGCGCACGGGGTGGCACCGAAATCCATCGCCTGGACCACCTTCGAGGACGCCCATGTGCCGGGCTTCACCGACCCGCCCTTCGCGCGCCGCGCGCCAGCCGGCGCCGACATGACGGCGATGCTGCGCGACGGCGCGCTGGATGCGGCTATCTTCGGGGCGGAATTGCCGCCGGGCGACGAATTCCGGCCGGTCTTCCCGGATGTCGCCGCGGCGGGGCGGGACTTCGAGTCACGTCACGGCTTCGTGCCGGTGAACCACCTCGTGGTGGTGCGCGCGGAGGTCGCGCAGGACGCCGCCGTGATGGCCGAATTGCTGCGCATCTTCGGTCCCGCTGCCACGACGCGGCAGGCCCTGGCGCCGGCGATTGAGCTCGCTTCGCGATGGTGCGCGTCGCAGGGGCTGATCCCGCGGCCGCTGACGCTCGACGAAGCCTGGGCATAGCGACCGGGCCCGTGGCCCCTTGCGTGGGCCGCGCCGACGTTCAGGCCGCGCGCTGCGGCCCGCGCACCAGGCGGCCGGGCAGGGCGCCGGTAGCCTCGCCCTCGCGATAGGTGACGGCGCCGGACAGCACCGTCGCGACATAGCCCTCGGCTTCCTGCACCAGCCGCTTGCCGCCGGCGGGCAGGTCGTAGCGCATCTCGGGCGCGCGCATGCGCAGGCGGGCGAAGTCGATCACGTTCAGGTCCGCCTTGTAGCCGGGGGCGATCACGCCGCGATCCGCCAGGCCCATCGCCGCGGCATTGTCGCGGCTGATGCGCTTGACCGCCTGTTCGACCGGCAGGCGCGGCCCGCGCTGCCGGTCGCGCGCCCAATGCACCAGCATATGGGTCATGCACGACGCATCGCAGATGTAGCCGACATGCGCGCCGCCATCGCCCAACCCCATCAGCGTGTGCGGATGCGTCATCATCTCGCGGATCGCGGCCAGGTCGCCGTCGGCATAGTTCAGCAGCGGGCGGTTGAGGATGGCGCGGCCATCGCGTTCCAGCATCAGGTCGTAGCACAGCGCCTCGGCCGTCATGCCGCGCCCGGCCGCCATGGCGGCGACGGAGCGTTCAGGCGGCGGTTCGTAGTCCGGCGGGTCGTTCAACGGGAAGATCTTGTCCCAGTTGTTCAGCCGCGCCTTCAGCGCCGGGTCGTCCGTCGCTTCCGCCAGGATGCGCGCGCGCCGCGCGGGGTCGCGCAACGCGGCGACGCGTTCGGGCAGCGGCAGATCCGCGATCTCGCGAAAGGACGGGCGTGTCAGGAAGGGATGCTGCGACAATTCGAAGCCGAACATCAGTCCGACCGGCCGGCCCATCACCTGGCCCAGCATGGTCACGCCGGCGGCATTGGCTTCGTCCACGCGGTCGAGCAGCCAGCGCCAGAAGCGCGGCTTGGATTCCCGCTGCAACAGGGAGAAGGTGAGCGGCCGCCCGGCCACCGCGGCGACGCGGCGCAGGCGGGCGAACTCCTCCTCCGCCGGCTCATCGAAATCCGAGATTACCTGCAGCCAGCCGCTGCCATGGGCGCGCAGCGCGCCGGCGAGCGCTTCCAGCTCCGCCTCGGGCGCGCCGAGGGTCGGGATATGCCGCCCATCCAGCGTGCGGTGCGCCAGCGCGCGCGACGTGGAAATGCCGACCGCGCCCGCCGCCAGGCCTTCGGCCGCCAGCCGGGCCATCTCGGCGCATTCGGCCAGCGTTGCTTCGGCGTGGGCTTCCGCGCGTTCGCCCATCACATGCACGCGCAGCGGCGCGTGCGTCACCATGGCGGCGATATCGGTGTCGAAGCGGCGGCCGCCGAGGAAGTCCAGGTAGTCGGGGAAGGATTCCCAGGTCCAGGGCAGGCCCTCGGTCAGCACGACCTCGGGCAGGTCCTCCACACCTTCCATCAGCTTGACCAGCGCTTCGCGCTTCTCCGGCCGGCAGGGCGCGAAGCCGACGCCGCAATTGCCGATCAAGGCCGTGGTGACGCCGTTGATGGAGGAGGAGACCAGCCGCTCGCTCCAGGTCGCCTGCGCGTCGTAGTGCGTGTGGATGTCGACGAAGCCCGGTGTGACCAGCAGGCCCTTGGCGTCGATCTCCTCGGCGCCGCGATCCGCGACGCGCCCGACCTCGACGATACGCCCGCCGCTGATCGCGACGTCGGCGTCGAAGGGCGGCGCGCCGGTGCCGTCCACCACCGTGCCACCGCGGATCACCAGGTCATGCATGGGGCCACTCCCTCAGATGGACAGCGCGATCTTGCCGAAATGCTGGTTGGCCTTCATGTGCGCGAGAGCCTCTGCGGCCTGCTCCAGTGGGAAGACGCGGTCGACCGGCAGGGTGAAGCGGCCTTCCTGCACGGCTTCCCAAAGGTCGCGCTTCATGGCCGTGTATTCGGCGCGGATCTCGTCGCGGGACCGCGTGCGGTGCGTCACGCCGATATAGGCGATGCGCCTGTTGGCATGCAGGTCGAAGTCGAATTCCGCGCGCCCGCCACCCAGCCGCCCGACATTGACGATGCGCCCGGTGATGGCGGTGGCGCGCATCGCGGCGTTGATCAGCGCGCCGCTGATCTGGTCCACCACCACATCCACGCCGCGCCCACCGGTCGCCGCCAGCACCTGGTCCACCCAGCCGGCGTCCTTCGTGTCCACCGCGACATCGGCGCCGAATTCCGCCAGCCGCGCGCGCCGCGCCGGGTCGGTCGAAGTGCCCACCACCACCTTCGCGCCCAGGAACTTCGCGATCTGCATGCCCATCAGCCCGACACCCGACGAGGCGCCGAGGATCATCGCGCTCTCGCCCGCGCGGAAGCGCCCATTCACCACCAGCGCGTCATGCATGGTGGCGAGCGCGACGGGCAGCGTGGCCGCCTGTTCCCAGGACAGGTTGCGGTCGGGTACCGGCAGCACGCGCCCGATATCCGCCACCGCGTATTCGGCGTAGCCGCCGGCCCCGGAACAGGTGACGCGGTCGCCGGCCTTCACGCCGGTCACGGCGCTGCCCACCGCCGCCACTTCGCCCGCGAAATCCAACCCCAGGATGGTGCCCGCCCCACCCATCGCGCCATGCGATCCGCCGGCGGCCACGCCCAGGTCGGCACGGTTCAGCGAGGCAGCGCGCACGCGCACCAGCACCTCCTCCGGTCCCGGAACGGGGCGCGGCGCGTCCTGCACCATCACGCCACCCGCCGTCACCACCGCCGCGCGCATCGTGCCGCTCATGTCACCGTGCTCCCCGCAATCCGGGCAGACGGATGAGGCCGTCCGGCACGACGCGCAAGCCCTCGATCGCGGCCCCCGCGCCATGCAGCGTCAGCGGCTGCCAGAGGTTGATATAGGGTCGGTCCGCCAGGTACAGCCGCGCCGCGCGGTCATAGGCAGCGGCGCGCACCGCCGGGTCCACGCTGCGCCGTGCCTCGACCATGGCGGCATCGACATCGCGGTTGCAGTAGCGCCCGCCATTCAGCGGCACGCCGCAGGCGTAGAAGGCGAAGATGTTGCCATCGAGATCGACACGCCCCGACCACTGGATCATCAGCGCCTCGAAGTCGCCGGCGGTCCATTGGTTGAGCATGGTCGCCGTCTCGACCTGCAGGATCTCGATATCGATGCCCGCTTCGGCCGCCATGGCTTGGATGACTTCGGAAGCCTGCAGGTAGTCGGTGGTGTTGGGCACCGACAGGCGGATGCGTACGCGCTGGTGCCCGGCCTCGCGCAGCAGAGCGCGGGCGCGCGCCACGTCGCGCGGCGGCATCGGTACCGACCGGGCATAGAAGGGGTGGTCGGGCGGCACCGCCTGGTTGGCCGGCTTCCACAGCCCCTCGAACGCCACGTTCACCAGTGCCTGGCGGTCGATGCTGCGCTCCAGCGCCTCCCGCACGCGCGCATCCTGGCCAAGCGGCGTGTTCGCGCGCGCGCCGTTGCCGACATTGATGGCGATGTAGAAGGTCGCGAGCGAGGGCCCCTGGTGCAGCCGGACGCGCTGGTCGCGGCGGAAGTCGCCGACATCCGACGGGCTCACGCGCTCGATGATGTCGAGCGCGCCCGCGCGCAGGTTGGCGAGGCGCACCGTCGCATCGGGGATGGGGCGGTAGGTGACGCGTTCGACATGGATGTTCGCGCGGTCCCAGTAGCCCTCGAACCGTTCCAGCTCCATGCGGTCCTGCGCGATGCGCCGCGTCAGGCGGAACGGGCCGGCGCAGGCTGGCTCGCGCTGGAAATCCGCACCCGTGACGCGGGCCTGGCGCGGTGAGACCAGCATCCCTGCGCGGTCGGCCAGCGCGGCCAGCAGCGGCGCGAAGGGCTCGGTCAGGCGCAGGGTGACTTCCATCGGACCGGTCGCCACGACCTCGGAGACCGGCCCCATCTCGGCGCGCCGGGTGGAGCCCTGCGTCTCCAGGTGCCGGCGCAGGCCGATCGCCGCGGCCTCGCCGGTCAGTGCCTCGCCATCATGGAAGCGCACGCCCTCGCGCAGGGTGAAGACCAGCGCACGGCCGTCATCCGCCCAACGCCAGGCGGTCGCGAGCTGCGGGATGATCTCGAGCCGTTCATTGATGTCGACCAGCTTGTCGCACATCGCGGCGAAGACCTGCCGGCCGGCCACGGTGCGCGACAGCGTCGGGTCCAGCACGTCGGGGTCCGAGGTCAGGCCGATCCGCAGGTGTTGCGCGTGGACAGGGGCGGCGAGGCAGGCAAGGACCAGCAGCATCGTGAAGCGGCGCATGGCAGTTCGTTCCCCGGCGGCGAGGGATGCAGTCTTCCCCGCCGCCGCCTTGCGCGCAATGGAGCTCAGCCGCCCGGCGCCCGGTGGATCGGGTCGACCCAGAGCACCGCCTCGGGCTTCTCGACCGGCTCGATGTCGATGTTGATCGCCACTGCCTCGTTGTCGGAGCGCACCAGCACGCATTCCAGCGTTTCGTCCGCCGAGGCGTTGATCTCCTGGTGCGGCACGTAGGGCGGCACGTAGATGAAATCGCCGGGGCCGGCCTCGGCGACGAATTCCAGCTTCTCGCCCCAGCGCATCCGCGCGCGGCCCTTCACGACGTAGATCACGCTTTCGAGGTGCCCGTGGTGATGCGCGCCGGTCTTGGCATCGGGGTGGATATGCACCGTGCCGGCCCAGATTTTCTGCGCGCCGACGCGCGCGGCGTTGATGGCGGCGGCGCGGTTCATCCCCGGCGTCTGCGCCGTGTTGGGGTCGAGGTTGTCGCCCGGGATCACCCGCACGCCGGAATGCTTCCAGCCATCCTGGGGGATGGCGGTGTGGTCGTGGCCGTCATGCGGCATCGGGCTTCTCCTGCGCGTGGTCGGCGCAGGAATGGCGCGCCAGCCCGGCGCGCCGCAAGGCGTCCGCGAAAATAGCGATGCGCTTCCACCCTGCGCGCCGGCGCGAGCAAGCCTTGCTGCCGCTGCACCGCCTGGCGCGAAACCCTCTCAGGCGCTGCGTTCGCCGGCCAGCCAGACCCGCATCCGGTAGCACAGCAGCAGCAGCGCCGCCTGGCCGGCGAACCACAGCACCGGCACGCTGACCTTCCCGAACAGCACGATGGCGGCGAGCATGCCCGCGCAGCTCAGGACCAGTGCCAAATGGACGGCGTGGTCCAGGGCGCGTAGCGCGGCGTCCTTCAGCGGTCCCATCGCGCCCATCAGCGGCATCGCCAACGGCATGGCCGCGAGCAGCGACAGGATCGCGCCCGTCACCGCCATGCCGCCGAGCCCGCCCCACAGGGCGACCTGCGCGGCGAATTCATGAGCAAGGCCGCTGCCCGGCAGCAGCCAGCGCAGGACCAGCAGCGCCGCGGCCACGCCGGCCATGGCGTCGAAGGCCGCGCGGGCGGGTTCGTCCACCGGGCGCCCGTGCCCCCAGCTCGCGGCGCTGCGCGGCAGCAGGGGCCAGGCATCGATGCTGCGGGTGGTGCGGGGCATGGGCGGGCTCCGGTGCGAGGGCAGGACCTCGGCAACCTTCGCCCGTAAACCTTGCCAACCTGCTAACGCGGCCGGATCAGCCGGCGCGGGGCAGCAGCCTTTCCGCCAGCGCCGCCCACCAGGATGCGCCGATGGGCAGGATCTCGTCGTTGAAGTCGTAGCGCGGGTGATGCACCTGCGCGTCGTCCGCCCCACGCCCGCCGCCCAGCATCAGGTAGGCGCCATCCTTCGCATTCAGCATGAAGGAGAAATCCTCGCCGCCCATGGTCGGCTTGGTCATCGGCACCACGCGGGCGTCGCCCTGCACGGCGCGGGCGGCGTCGGCAGCCAGGTGGACCGATGTCACCTCGTTGATTGTCGCAGGATAGAGCCGGATGAACTTCGCTTCCGCCGTCGCGCCGAAGGCGGCGGCGATGCCGTGGACCGTCTCGAGGAAGCGCTTTTCCAGCAAATCGCCGACCTCCGGCGCGAACCAGCGCGCGGTGCCCAGCATGCGCACCTGTTCGGGGATCACGTTGTAGGTGAAGCCGCCATTGATGTGGCCGATGGTGATGACGCCGCCCTCGACCGGTTCGACATTGCGCGCGACGATCGATTGCAGCGCCTGCACGATGGCGGCGGCGATCACGATGGGGTCGTTGCCGTTGTTGGGCATGGCGCCGTGGGCACCCTTGCCGGTGATGGTGATTTCCAGGTTCGCGACCGCGGCCATCACGGGCCCCTCGCGCCACAGGAAGGTGCCGGCCGGCATGCCCGGCCAGTTGTGCAGGCCGAACACGCGCTCCATCGGGAAGCGGTCGAACAGGCCCTCCTTCACCATCACCTCGCCGCCGCCGAAATTCTCCTCGGCCGGCTGGAAGATGACATAGACGGTGCCGTCGAAGTTGCGCGTCTCCGCCAGGTACTTGGCGGCACCCAGCAGCATGGTGGTGTGCCCGTCATGGCCGCAGGCGTGCATCTTGCCCGGTATCGTCGAGGCATGCGCCACGCCCGTATCCTCCAGGATCGGCAGAGCGTCCATGTCGGCGCGCAACCCGATGGCGCGGCCGGATGCGGCACCGTTGCCGCGGATCACGCCGACAACGCCGGTCCTGGCGATACCGGTGACCACCTCGTCGCAGCCGAAGTCGCGCAGCTTTTGCGCCACGATGCCCGCGGTGCGCACTTCCTCGAAGGCGAGTTCCGGATGGGCGTGGAAGTCGCGCCGCCATGCGGTCATCTCGGCATGGAAATCGGCGATGCGGTTGTTCACGGGCATGGCGGCCTCCGTCGTGTCAGGCGGAGGTGTGGGGCGGCCCGAAGGTCAGGGCAAGACCCTCCGCCAATCCAATCGGATCGACGCCCAGGATGCGTCGCATCGGACCGATGTCGAAATCCTTGTCCTCGGTCAGCCGGCGGATCTCGTCCGCGCTCACGCGCGGCAGGCCCGGAATGATGCGGGTGAGCGGTGCGGCCAGGCGCAACGGCAGCGCCGGGATCGGCAGGATGGGCGGCGCGCGCAGCCCGGCCGCGGCCGCTACCGCGCGCAGGAACGCGCGATAGGGCATGGGGGTCGGCCCCGCGATGACGATGGTCTGCGGCGCATCCCAGCGCCGGTGCAGCGCGGCGACCAGGCAACGCGTGACATCGCCCTGGTGGATCGGCTGCACCAGCGCGCGGCCGCCGCCGGGCAGGGGGGCCACCGGCAGGCGCGCCAGCAGCGCGGCCAGCCGGCGGACATTGTCCTCGCCCTCCGCGCCGTAGATCATCGTCGGGTGCAGCATGACCCCGGCACGGCCGGAGGCCAGCAACGCCGCCTCGCCCGCGCGGACCCCATCGCCGTGGTCATCCGGCCAGCGCGAGAAGCGCCGCGTCGATCCCATCAGCACGAAGGACGCACCGGGCTCGGCGGCGGCGAGCAGCGCCGGCGCAAAGCGCGCATGCGCCGTGCTGACGATGCGCTCGGCCCCGGCCAGCGCGCGCTTCAGGGCGGTGGCGTCGTGCAGGTCGCTGGCGCGCAGGTCGCCCGGCAGGGCCAGTGCCGCCCATTTCGCCGCGCTGCGCGCCACCGGGATGTAGAGCGTTCCGGCTTCGGCCAGGGCGCGGGCCAGGGCCACGCCGGACCGCCCCGTCGCGCCGATCAGGGCGATGGTCATTGGCAGGCGCTCCAGCGACCGAGGTCGAGATGGACATGATTGGCGTGCGCCGCGTCGCGATCCGGCCCGAGCACGGCGGCGAAGATGCGGCAGGCGCCGTCGCGCGCGTCGCGCAGGAAGGCGCCGGCCGCGGTCTCGCGGCCCCAGTCCCGCAGCACCGACACCTCCCGACCGTCATCGAGGCGCAATCCGGCGAGGTCGATGGCATTGGCGCTGGCGTGCTGGCTGCGGCGCGAGCCGCCCCGCACGTTGCGGCACGACAGCGTGCCGAGGTGCCGGACGCGCGCGATGCCGGTGCCGAAATGCGCCTGCGCCGCGGGGTCGAGCACCTGGCGTTCATAGACCGACCAGGCCGCCGCCATCGGGCAGGTCAGCAGCGGCCGGGCGGGGTCGAAGGGGCCGGGCAGGCGGGTGGTGTCGCGCAGCGGGCAGTCCGGGCCGGCGGAGGCATCGGGCAGCGGGGTGGCCGCGATGCCGGCGGCCTCCAGCGCGGCGAAGCAGGCCGCCGGATCGCCCGCCAGGCCGCGCAGCTTGTGGCGCGTGAACGGCCCTGTCGGCCCGGCCAGGTCGATCGGCGCGAAGGGGTTCCAGGCCTCCGGCAGGCGCGGCAGCAGCCACGCCCCGGCCACGGAACCCAGGATCAGGAGAAGAAGGATCACGCGGCGCACCCCGCCCATATGGGTGCGCCGCGGGCGGGGCGCGCGGTCAAGGCTCCGCGCGCAGGAAGGCCAGGTCGGCGCCGAGCGGTGCCTGGGTCACCTGCTCATGCACCAGGCGGTCCCAGCCGCGCTTGGGGGCGGGCGCGGGCGTCCAGGCTGCGCGGCGCGCGGCCAACGTCGCCTCGTCCACCAGCAGGTCCAGCGTGCGGTTCTTGACCGACAGCCGGATGCGGTCGCCGGTCTGCACGAACTGCAGCGGCCCGCCGACCGACGCCTCCGGCGCGATGTGCAGCACGATGGTGCCGAAGGCGGTGCCGGACATGCGGCAGTCGCTCATGCGCACCATGTCCTTCACGCCCTGGCGCGCGAGCTTCTTCGGGATGGGCAGGTAGCCGGCCTCGGGCATGCCGGCCGGCGAGCGCGGCCCGGCACCCTTCAGCACCAGGATGTCCTGCGGCGTGACATCGAGCTCCGGATCGTCGATGCGCGCCGAGAGGTCGGCGAGGCCGTCGAAGACGAGGCAACGCGCCTCGGTCTCGAACAGCGACGGGGTGGCGGCGGAACGCTTGAGGATGGCGCCGTCCGGCGCCAGCGAGCCGAACAGCGCGACCAGGCCGCCGACCGGCGAGACCGGCTCGCCGCGCGCGCGAATGATGCGGCGGTCGACGAAGTGGCTGCCATCGCCGATGCGGTCGGCCAGGGACACGCCGTCGAGGTCCTTCGTGGTCATGTCGAGCAGGTCGCGCAATTCCCACAACAGCGCGCGCATGCCGCCCGCGCTGTGGAAATCCTCCATGTAGCCCTCGCCGGTCGGCTTGAGGTCGACCAGCACCGGCGTGGTCTCGCTCAGCGCATCGAGGCGCTTGAGGTCGAGATCGAGCCCCGCGCGCCCGGCGATCGCCGCGAGATGCACGATCGCGTTGGTCGACCCGCCGAGCGACAGCAGCACGCGCACGGCGTTGTCGAGATTGCCCTGCGTCATCAGCGACAGCGGCGACACGGGGTTGCGGATCAACCGCACCGCCTGCGCGCCGGCTTCCTCCGCGATGCGCAGCCTGTCGGCATGGACGGCCGGTGCGGAGGCGGCATCGAGCGGCATGAAGCCGAGCGTCGAGGCCAGGCACGCCATGGTGCTCGCGGTGCCCATCACGCCGCAGGTGCCGGCGGTGGTGGCGAGCTTGCCCTCCAGCGTCGCGATCTTCTCGTCGGTCACCTCGCCCGCGCGGTAGCGCGCCCAGTAGCGGCGGCAATCGGTGCAGGCGGACAGGCGCTCGCCCTCGAAGGACTGCGCCAGCATGGGGCCGACCACCAGCATGACGGAGGGCGTGCCGGAGCTGATCGCGCCCATCAGTTGCGCCGGCACCGTCTTGTCGCAGCCGCCCACCAGCACCGCGGCATCCATCGGCTGGTTCGCCAGCATGGTCTCGGTGTCGAGCGCCATCAGGTTGCGATAGTGCATCGAGCACGGGGAGAGCGAGGGTTCGCAGATGCTGATGGTCGGGAAGGCCAGCGGCAGCCCGCCCGCCGCGAGCACGCCGCGCTTCACGGCCTCGATCAGTTCGGGGATCGTGCGGTGGCAGTTGTTGTAGTCGCTGGCGGTGTCGGCGATGCCGACCACCGGCTTGTCCAGCATGGCCTGGCTGTAGCCCATGGATTTGGCGAAGGATCGGCGCAGATACAGCGCGAAGGCCGGGTCGCCGTAGTTCGAAGCGTTGCGTCCAAGGCCGAAAGGCTTGTCGGTCATGCGTGTCCTCCGCGCCGCGGCGCGGCACCGCCTCACGCCGGGCGGTGGCACACGCAGCAGATCTTGTTGCCGTCAGGGTCGCGCAGATAAGCACCGTAATAGTCGGGGTGGTAGTGCGGGCGCAGGCCCGGCGCGCCCTCGTTGGTGCCCCCATGCGCCAGCGCGGTGGCATGGAAGCGGTCCACGCCGGCACGGTCGGATGCCTCGAAGGCGATGGTCACGCCGTTGCCGACCGAGGCGGGCTGCCGGTCGACCGGCATCATCACCCAGAATTGCGGCGTGACCTCCGGCGCGGCGGCATAGCCGGCATAGCCCTTCTCCAGGTCGCTCTCCTGCCGCGCCAGGCCGAGGCCGGACAGAAGCGCATCATAGAAGGCGACGGCGCGGCGGATGTCGTTCGTGCCGATGGTGACGTGGCTGTACATGGGCGCGGCCCCCTTCGCCGCGGATACCGGTGCGGCGGTTCAGGACGGCGCAAGCCCCGCGCGCTGCATCAGGCCCCGATGCAGTGGCAATGCGCGGTCGATCCGCGCGCGCCGGGCCGCGTTGCTCATCGGCGCCGGCGCCAGCGCCGGCGTGTGAAGGCGATGGGTGCCGATCGGCACGGCGCGGCGATTCATGGCCGTCATGCGGCGTTTCTTCCTGGATGGCGTCCAGCCTGCCGCGGCGCGCGCCGCGCTGTCCAGGGCAGTGGGGCCGGCGCTGGCCGGGCGCGACATCTCGCAGACTTCAATGGAATTTTCGGAGGTCCCGGTCATCCTGCGCCACGCGCCGCCCCATCCCGCGGGCCGCGCCTTGACCGGGACATCGCATGACCAACGCCGGCGTGCCTTTGCCATTCTCGCGCCGCCGCCTGGGCGGCGCTGCCCTGTCGATAAGCGCGCTGGCCGCGGCGACAGTGCCAGCCGCGGCGCAGTCGGATGCCGCCGCCGCGTCGGTTGCGGGTGGGGTCACCTACCGCCTGGTGGGTCGGTGGGATGTCGACAGGCTCAACCGCATCCTGGCTGTCGATACGCCCGCCTTCTTCGGCGTGCCGGTCACCTACGCGCCTGCGCGCAATGCGGTGCGACTGTATCGCGTGAGCTATCCCTCCGTCGTGCCGGAACGCGGCAACAGGCCGGTCACGCTGAGTGGCCTTCTCGCCGTCCCGGAAGGCGGTCAGACGACGCTTCCCCTGGTGTCCTACCAGCACGGCACGGTGTACGGCCGCCAGCAGGTGCCCTCGTTTCCCGAGCAATCCCCGGAAACGCAGCTGATGCTCGCGCAGTTCGCCGGGCAGGGCTACGCGATGGTCGGCGCCGACTACATCGGCATGGGCGAATCCACCGAGCCCCAGGGCTACATGGTGAAGGGCAGCCACCAGCAGGCGTGTGCCGACCTGATCCCGGCCGCGCGGTCGGTGTTGCAGGCGCTGGGCCTGTCGGCGTCCGGCCTGTTCCTCGCCGGCTGGTCGCAGGGTGGCTATGTGACCATGGCGCTGCTCGAACGGCTGGAGGCGATCGGGGTGCCGGTGCGTGCCGCGGTCACGGCCAGTGCGCCGGTCGATCCCTGGGCGACGCTGACCGGCTACCTGAATTTCCCGCGGCCGAACGACGCATCCTGGATCACCACGCTGTTCATCCTGGTGTCGTTCTCGTTCGAGACCTACTACGCCGTCCCGGGCCTGGCGCGATCGGTCCTGAAGCCGGACCACTACGACATCGCCCAGCGCGCCTGGCGGGGGGAGGCGGTCGATCCGGCGCGGATCCCGACGGCGCTGCGCAGCCTGGTGAATGATGCGTATTTCGACCCGGCGTTCTTCGGCGCGTCCGCCCTCGGGCGCCTGCTGGCGGCGAACCAGGTCTATCGCTGGCTGATCCGCACGCCGGTGCGCAATTACTATGGCGAGAGCGACGAGGCGATCCGCGTGGGCATTGGCCGCCTCGCGATGGACTTCCAGCGCGCCATGGGCAACGCCACGGTCGAGGCGATCTCCGCCGGCGCGGATGCCACCCATCGCGGCACCTATGCGCGGTCGGTGCCGGCCTGGAAGACCTGGTTCGACAGCCTCGCCGGGGGCTGATAATTGCGGTAGCAGGATACCAAAGGCAGCAAGGCGCCGGATCGCTTGACTTTCCGGCGCCCAGTGCCGATAAGCCGGCCACCAAACACGCCTGAACCTGGAAAACCGATGCTCACGAGACAGACCACCTCGCTGAAGCCGGCGGAGGTGACGAAGGCCTGGGTGCTGATCGATGCGGATGGGCTCGTGCTCGGCCGCCTCGCGACACTCGTGGCCAATCGCCTTCGCGGCAAGCACAAGCCGCAATTCACTCCGCATGTCGACTGCGGCGACCATGTCGTCATCGTCAATGCCGAAAAGATCCGCGTGACCGGCGCCAAGGCCGAGCAGAAGATCTTCTACTGGCACACCGGCTACGCCGGCGGCATCAAGCAGCGCACCGTGCGCGAGCGCCTCGAGAGCAAGTACCCCGAGCGGGTTATCGAGAAGGCGGTCGAGCGCATGATCACGCGCGGCCCGCTCGGCCGCGAGCAGATGCGCAACCTGCATGTCTATGCCGGTGCCGAGCATCCGCACGCCGGTCAGCAGCCGACCAAGCTCGATATCGCGGCGCTGAACCGCAAGAATTCCGTTCTCGTGAAGAAGGTGGCCTGAGGTCATGAGCGAGACCCGTACACTCGCCGACCTCAAGGAGATGGTCGCCGGCACGCCGGCGGCGCCCGAGGCCGCGATCAAGCGCGAACCCAAGCGCGATGCGCAGGGCCGCGCCTATGCCACCGGCCGCCGCAAGGATGCGGTGGCCCGCGTGTGGGTGAAGCCCGGCAAGGGCCAGATCCTGATCAACGACAAGCCCGCGGCGCGCTACTTCGCCCGTCCGGTGCTGCGCATGCTGATCACCCAGCCCCAGCAGTTCGACGTGAACTGCACGGTGGTGGGCGGTGGCCTGTCGGGCCAGGCCGGCGCGGTGCGCCATGGCATCTCCCGCGCGCTGACCAACTACGAACCGGAGCTCCGGGCCATCCTCAAGAAGGCGGGCTTCCTCACGCGCGACCCGCGCGTGGTCGAGCGCAAGAAGTACGGCAAGGCGAAGGCCCGACGTTCCTTCCAGTTCTCCAAGCGCTGACGCCTCGCGGACGGGCGTCACGCCCGGCCGCATGGCTGGTTCCATCAGGGGGCGGGTCCGCAAGGGCTCGCCCCTCTTGCTTTTCAGGGTTCATTTCGCGGCTAATGCCGCACCGCAACGGAGGTCCATCCCATGGCCAAGACCCCCACCGTGTTCATCGACGGCGAAGCCGGCACGACCGGCCTGCAGATCCGCGAGCGCCTGGCGGCGAACCCGCATGTGGCACTGCGCTCGATCGCCGCCGACCGCCGCAAGGACCCCGGGGCGCGCCGCGAGATGATGGCGGAGGTGGACCTCGTGATCCTCTGCCTGCCCGACGATGCGGCGAAGGAAAGCGCGGCGCTGGCGACGTCGCTCGGCGCGCAGGCGCCGAAGCTGCTCGATGCCTCGACCGCCTATCGCGTCGATCCGGACTGGGTCTATGGCCTGGCGGAACTCACGCCCGGCCAGCCGGCAGCGATCGCGGCGGCGCCGCGCGTGTCCAACCCGGGCTGCTACCCGACGGGTGCGATCCTCATGCTGCGCCCGCTGGTCGAGGCGGGGATCATGGCGCCCGACCATCCGGTCACGATGACCGGTGTCTCGGGCTATACCGGCGGCGGCAAGGCGATGGTCGCGGCCTATGAGTCCCGCACCGCGCCTGATTTCGAGATGTACGGCCTCGGCCTGAAGCACAAGCATGTGCCGGAGTTGCAGACGTATTCGCTGCTGACCCGCAGGCCGATCTTCGTGCCGGCCGTCGCGGACTACGCGCAGGGCATGATCGACGCCATTCCGCTGCACCTCGATACCCTGGCCAAACGAGTCAGCCCGGCCGAGATCGAGGCGCTGCTCGCCGCGCGCTATGCCGGCAGCGCGTATGTCCGGGTGGTGCCGGCCGATCCCTCCGGCAAGATCGAACCGCAGGCGCTCAACGGCACCAATGCGCTCGAGATCCGCGTCCATGGCGATGCGGCGCAGGGCCAGGCGGTGCTGGTCGCGCGGTACGACAATCTCGGAAAGGGCGCGTCGGGCGCGGCGGTGCAGAATCTCGGGCTGATGCTCGGCATTCCGGTCAATGCCGACCTGCCGGTCGAGCGTCCCGCTGCCGCGGAATGACACCCCGGGCGGGGTGACCTTTCGCCACCCCGCCCGTCGGCGCAGAATGGGCCGGACGCCGCCGGAGGACCTGCCATGGACGCGAATCAGCCCACGACCCTGCCGCCCCTGTATGTGTTCGAGGGGCACCGCCCGGTCATCCATCCCGGCGCCTGGGTGGCGCCGACCGCCGCGGTGATCGGCCAGGTCACGATCGGGGAGGGGTCCAATGTCTGGTACCACTGCGTGCTGCGTGGCGACACCAACACCATCACCATCGGCACCGGCACGAACATCCAGGACGGCACCATCGTGCACGTCAATGCCGGGCGGCAATGCACCACCATCGGCAATGACGTGACCGTCGGCCACGCCGCCATCATCCACGCCTGCACGCTGCACGACCGCGCCTTCGTGGGCATGGGCGCCACCGTGCTGGACGACGCCATCATCGAGGAAGGCGGCGTGCTCGCCGCCGGGTCCGTGCTGCCGCCGGGCAAGGTGATCAAGGCGATGGAACTCTGGATGGGCAATCCGGCGAAGATGGTGCAGGTGCTGACGGTCGAACGGCGCGCCGGCTTCGATCGCACCGCCGGGCACTACGTGGAACTGTCCGGGCGCCACCGGCGCTCCCTCGCGGGGGGCTGACGCCGCCCGGCGCCCCGCCACAGCCGAGAAGCTTCAAGGACGCCCATGACCGAGACCATCTCCCGCCTGCTCGCTAGCGGCGACGCCGCGGCTCCCGCGTTGCGCGGCACCAATGAACGCCCGTCGCTGAGCTTCGGCGCGCTGCGCGACCTGTGCGCGCGCACGGTGAAGGCGCTGAACGGCATGGGCATCGGCCGCGGCGACCGCGTGGCCATCGTGCTGCCGAACGGGCCGGAGATGGCGGCGGCCTTCCTCGCGATCGGCGCGGGTGCGACCACCGCGCCGCTCAACCCCGCCTATCGGGCGGAGGAATTCACCTTCTACCTGACGGACCTCGACGCGAAGGCGCTGGTCGTGCTGCACGGCATGGCGTCGGACGCGCGCGAAGTGGCCGCGCGCCTGTCCATCCCGGTGCTGGATCTGGTGCCGGGCGAGGCGGCCGGCGACTTCACGCTGGAAGGCGGCACACCGGCCAATGCCGCCAGGCCCGGCCTGGCCTGGCCGGAAGACGCCGCGCTGGTGCTGCATACCTCCGGCACGACCGCGCGCCCCAAGATCGTGCCGCTGACCCAGGCCAATGTCTGCGCCTCGGCGCGCAACATCGCGCGCACGCTGGCACTGACACCCGACGATGCCTGCCTCAACATCATGCCGCTATTCCACATCCATGGGCTGATGGCGGCGGTGCTGGCCTCGGTCGGCGCGGGCGGCGCGGTGGTCTGCACGCCGGGCTTCGATGCGCTGCGCTTCTTCCGCTGGCTCGATGAGGAACGCCCGACCTGGGTGACCGCGGTGCCGACCATGCACCAGGCGATCCTGTCGCGCGCCGAACGCAACGCCGATGTGATCCGCCGCGCGCCGCTGCGCTTCCTGCGGTCGTCCTCCGCCTCGCTGCCGGGGCCCGTGATGCAGCAACTCGAAATCGTGTTCGGCTGCCCGCTGGTCGAGAGCTACGGCATGACCGAGGCGTCGCACCAGATGTGCTCGAACCCGCTGGCCGGGCCGCGCAAGCCCGGGTCGGTCGGCCAGCCCTCGGGGCCCGAGGTCGCGGTCATGGCCGATGACGGCACGCTGCTGCCGACCGGCGAGATCGGCGAGGTGGTGATCCGCGGCCCCAACGTGACCGCCGGCTACGAAGCCAATCCCGAGGCCAATGCCAAGGCCTACACGAATGGCTGGTTCCGCACCGGCGACCAGGGCGCCTTCGACGCGGATGGCTTCCTGACGCTCACCGGGCGCCTCAAGGAACTGATCAATCGCGGCGGCGAGAAGGTGAGCCCGCTCGAAGTCGACGGCGTGCTGTCCGGCCACCCGGCGGTGGCCCAGGCCCTGACCTTCGCCATCCCGCACGCCAAGCTCGGCGAGGAAGTCGGCGCGGCGGTGGTGCTGCGTGAGGGGATGGACTGCACGGAACGCGAATTGCGCGACTTCGCCGCGCAGCACCTCACCGACTTCAAGGTGCCGCGCAAGGTGGTGTTCCTGGCCGAAATCCCGAAAGGCGCCACCGGCAAGCTGATGCGGATCGGCCTGGCGGAGAAGCTCGGCCTCACCGCCTGAGCGCGCCGTCGCGCCCGGGCGGCGTGACCGCTCAGGCGAGCGGGTAGCGCAGGATCGCCGCGACCTGCGCGTCGCCCGGGATGTCCGCCCGCCGCACGGCCAGCACGTGCCCGCCTGCCTGCAGCGTCAGGCGCGCGATCTCGTCCACCACGCCATAGGCGACCGCATCGTCGGCGGTGGCGAAGGTCACCGCGCCGGTCTGCGGATCGACCGAGCCTGGCACCACCCCATCGATATCGACCATCACGCTGTCCACGGCGCCCTGCACCGCAGCGCGTGCGGCGACGGCGATGTCGGTGGTTCCACGGCCCTGGCCGCAACGTTCGGCGAAGCGCGCACGCCATGCCCCGGCGGCTTCGGCATGAAGCCCGTCCAGCACGCCGCGCGCGGCCTCGGCCAGCTGCGCATCGGTCATGTTTTCCGGGCTGTCGTGGATGCCCGCGGTCGCCAGATGCGGATAGGTGTTCACCGACCGGTAGATCGCCGCCAGCGTGTCGCTGGCCGCCAGGATCAGCGGCACCTCGCTGCCGCGCAGCACGTCACGCAGCGCCTGTTCGACCTGCCGGGCATATTGCCGCAGGCGCACCTTCTCGCCTTCCGAGCCATGGATGCGTTGGCTGTGCGAGCGGTCCTTGATGCTCGACTTGCCGACGGCGCTGGCGGCGTCGCGCGGCAGGCCGGGAATGCGCGCCTCGCTCACCGGCAGATCCGGTGAGACTTCCAGCACGCGTACGCCGCCCGCCGCCAGCGCCAGCACATAGGCCGCCTGCGGGAAGGTCACGGCGCGCAGCAGCGGCTTCAGGTGGTAGCGGTCGGAGACCTCGACCATCTCGCTGAGCGCGTTCGGCAGGCGCCAGGTGGACAGGCCATCGGCCGTCGCGAACACCGCCAGGCTCCGCGCTTGTACCGCCCAGAAGTCATCGTCGTCGCCGAGGTCGTGAAGGTGTTCCACCAGCGCCACGACGGCGCGGCGATCGGCCCCGGCGGCGGTCAATTGCGCTTCGGCCTTCCTCACCAGGTTGCCCAGCACGATGCGGCTGGCGCCCACGTCCTGGGTCAGCGGCGTCGTGGGCAGGTAGATCGACACGCTCCCCGGGGCGCGGTGATCGACCAGAGCGCGCAATTCGTCGCGGCCGGGAATATCGACATGCAGCATGGTGAATCCTCCAGCCTCGGGAGTTGGGGCATCGGCGGCAAACTGCCAGCCCCGTGTGCGCAACGGACCTTGTCCCGGGACACTGCCGCGATCAGCGGGACGCACGGCATGGTCCGCGGTACCCTTCCGGCGCGCACGGCGCACCGGCATACTCCCCGTCGAAGCCCTGGAGACGAGTGGCCCCGATGAGGATCTGCATTTTCGGCGCCGGCGCCATCGGCGGGCTGATGGCCGCGAAGCTGGCGCTCAAGGGTGAGGTTGACGTGACCGTGATCGCCCGCGGCCCGCACCTCGCGGCCATGCAGGCGGACGGGCTGCGCCTGGTCAGCGAGGGCCAGGAGGTGGTCGCCCGCCCGCGCTGCGTCGCGACCGCCGTGGAAGCCGGCCCGCAGGATTATGTCGTGGTCACGCTGAAGGCGCATTCGCTGCCCGCTGCGGCGCAGCAGATGCAGCCGCTGATCGGCCCCGAAACCGCCATCGTCAGCGCCGTGAATGGCGTGCCCTGGTGGTATTTCCACGCCATCGGCGGCACGCATGACGGGCGCATCGTCGAGAGCGTCGACCCTGGCGGCGTGGTGACGCGCCTGTTGCCGCCCATGCGCGCGATCGGCTGCATCGTCTATCCCGCCGCGGAGGTCTCGGCACCCGGCGTCATCGAGCACACCTATGGCGACCGCTTCTCGCTGGGCGAACCCGATGGCAGCCGCAGCCCGCGCGCGCAGCGGCTGAGCGAGGCGCTGATCGCCGCCGGCTTCAAGGCCCCGGTGCGCCCGCGCATCCGCGATGAATTGTGGGTGAAGCTGTGGGGCAACCTGGCCTTCAACCCGATCTCGGCACTCACCACCGCGACGCTGGACGTGCTGGTGGCCGATGACGAACAGCGTGGCGTGGCCCGCACCATGATGCTGGAAGGCCAGCGGGTGGCGGAAGCGTTGGGAATCCGCTTCGCCATCGATGTCGACAAGCGCATCGCCGGCGCGGCGGAGGTCGGCGCGCACAAGACATCCATGCTGCAGGACCTGGAGCGCGGCCGGCCGATGGAGGTCGAGGCGCTGCTCGGTGCGGTGGTCGAACTGGCGGATCTGGTCGGCGAACCGGCCGCCACCTGCCGCACCGTGCTGTCGCGCGCGGCCGGCTGCCTGTGATCCCGGGCGTGCCATGCTGCGCGTCCATCCCCGGCAGGAGGTGACCGCCATGACGCCGGTCCGCCTGCCCCGACGCGCTGCCGGGGCCCTGGCCCTGGGCGTGGTCGCCAGCTGCACGAACCGCCCGCCGCCGCCAGTCGTCTACCTGCCCCCCGACCCCAACAATCCGCTGGCCGACCCGGCTCGGCAGGCGATCGGCCATACCGCCTTCGTCTTCGGCAATCCGCGCGCCCTGGCCGGGCGCCCGGCGGAGGCGGCGCAGGCCATTTCCGAGGCCGAGTTCCTGGCCATCGACCTCAGCACCAACCAGCGCTGGACCGAGATGCAGCCGGTGGTGCAAATCGCCTTCCTGCAGGCGCGCCCGGAATGGCGCGGCGCCCTCGGCATCCAGGAAGCCGCGCTGCCGCAGACGGTGATCGATGCCATGACGCGCGTGCGCATGGGCATCGGCGCGCAGGACCGCACGGCGGCGGACTGGTCACGCCGGGTGGCGCGGCGTCCTTCGCGCGGCTCGATGCGCTGCCGGCACTGCCGCGCACCGCCTGGGCGGCTGCCATGGCGCAGAACGAGATGTGGCGCATCCAACGCCAGGGCGGTCGGGACAGGTGGCGGTGAAGATGAAACGTCGCGTCCTTCTGCTGGCACCCATCGCCCTGTTCGGCTGCGAGGAATTGCGCACCCCCGCCACCCCGCCGCCGGCGATCCTCGCCGGTGCGCCAGGCTCGGGCGCACCGTTGCGCGCGGCGGTCTTCGCAGCCGCGGCGGCCTTCACGAACCAGGGCGCGGCAGTGCAGGGCCGCCCGGCAGACGCCGCACTCGCCATCGCGCGGCTCGAGGCGCTGGAGATGGAAGTGGCCGACCGCCGCGCCTGGCCGGCGCTGTCGCCCTCGATCGGCATCGCAATGCGTACCGCGCGCGACGAGACGCGCGCTGCCTTGGGCATCGCGCAGCGCGCGCCAGGCGGGGACGTGGTGCGCGCCCTCTCGCTCACGGCTTCGCGGCTGCGCGCGGGTGACCGCGGGGGTGCCGCCGCCGCGCTGCCCGCCAGCCTGTTCGAACCGGGCGGGGAGGCGACGCTCGACCGCCTGGGCGCCATCGGCCCGCTGCCGGCCGCCGAACAGGCCACGGCCGCGCTGGCGCGCGACGTGCGGCGGCTGGATCTCGACCGCGGCTGGGCGGGCGCGGGGAACTGGTGGCAGGCCGGCGCGCCGGGGGCGATCACGGATGGGCTCGGCCTCGGCGAATAGTCAGTCGGTCGCCATGACCTTCACATAGGACCCGGGCGCGTCCTCGATCGGCGTCAGCGCGCCGTCGCCGGGCTGGCGCGCGGGCACCTGCGTGCGATCCAGGCCGGCGACCCAGCGGTGCCAATCCGGCCACCAGGACCCGGCCAGTTCCGTCGCGCCCTTGAACCATTCGTCGGGATCACGCGGCATGTCGTCGTGCACCCAGTGGCTGTACTTGCCGGCATCGGGCGGGTTGGCCACGCCGGCGATGTGACCTGAAGCGGCCAGTACGAAGCGTATCGGCCCCTTGTAGAGCTGCGTGGCGCGATAGGTGGATTTCCACGGCGCGATATGGTCCTCGCGCGTGCTCAGGATGTAGGTCGGAACCTTGATCTTGCGCAGGTCGAGCTTGACGCCGAGCAGGTCGATGCCGCCCGGCTTCACCAGGTCGTTCTGCTGGTACATGCGGCGCAGGTAGAAGGAATGCATCTTCGCCGGCATGCGCGTGGAATCATCGTTCCAGTACAGCAGGTCGAAGGACCACGAAGGACCAGATCAGGTCGTTGGCGCGCAGCATGTTGAAGGTGGTCGCCATCTCGCGGCCTTCGAGGAAGCCGACCTTCTGCATCTTGTCCTCGAGCGCGGCGAGTTGTTCCTCGTCGATGAACACGCCGAGTTCGCCGGCTTCCTCGAAATCCACCATGGTCGTGAAGAAGGTGGCGGACTTCACCCGCGTGTCGCGCTTCGACGCCATGTGCGCGAGCGTCGAGGCCAGCAGCGTCCCGCCGAGGCAATACCCGATGACGTTGGCACCCTTCTCGCCGGTCGCCTGCTCGATCGCACCCAGCGCGGCATAGGGGCCTTCGAGCATGTAGTCCTCGAAGCCCTTCTCGCCCAGCGCCTCGTCCGGGTTGACCCACGAGATGACAAAGACCGTGTGGCCCTGGTCCACTGCCCAGCGGATGAAGGAATTCTTCGGCCGCAGATCCAGGATGTAGAACTTGTTGATCCAGGGCGGGATGATCAGCAGCGGGCGCTTCAGCACCGTCTCGGTGCTGGGGGCATACTGGATCAGTTGCATCAGGTCGTTCTGGAACACCACCTTGCCCGGCGTGACCGCGATGTTCTCGCCGACCTGGAACTTGGTGTCGTCGGTCATGCGGATGCGCAGCTTGCCGCGGCCGCGTTCGAGGTCGCTCAGCAGGTTCGACAGCCCGCGGAGCAGGTTCTCGCCGCCTGATTCCGCAGTGCGGCGCAGCACCTCGGGGTTGGTCATCAGGAAGTTGGTCGGGCTCATCGCATCGACGAATTGCCGCGTGTAGAAATCCACCTTCTGCGCGGTCTTGGGCTCGAGGCCCTCGGTGCCTTCCACCACGGACCGGAAGTAGCGCGCCGACAGCAGGTAGGATTGGCGGATGAAGTCGAAGACCTCGTGGTCGCGCCAGGCGTCGTCCTTGAAGCGGCGGTCCTTGTCGTCCTCGGCGATCACCGGCTGGGGCACGTCCCCCATCATGCGCCGCGCCGTGTTCTGCCAGAGCGTGAGGTAGTCGTGCCAGAAGCCGAGCTGCGCCTGCACCAGGCGTGCCGGATTGGCCATCAGCCGCTGCGTCATCTCCAGGAAGGCATGGCCGATCTTGAGGGGATCGGGGTCGGTCGACCCATCCGACTGGCGCTTGAGGAAGTCCGACACGATGCGCTGCCCGCGTTCCGCCACATCCGCCATGGTCCGGCTGACCAGCGCCGGGTCGGGCAGCCGGAAGGCGGCGGTGTTCGGGGGATCTTTGTCGGCCATTCGTGTTCCGGTCCGTGGGGCGGCATGCCCGGCTTCGCGCTCCGGCCGATTCGGGTTACCGCTTCCGCATGACGGGAACAGAGGCGGCATGACCTGGACGACGGGCCACGCGATCGTGTCGGTCCACGGTAGGGGCCGGGCAGGTGCCGGGCAAGCGCGGCCGGTCGTGCTCGCCCTGTGCCTGGCGCTGCTGGCGGCGGGATGCAGCCCGGGGCAGGGGCCCTCGGCGATCGGGCCGCTGTTCGCCCGCGTGACCGGCCCGGCCTTCGAAGGACGCGAACCCCCACCAGGCACCGACCAGGACTTCCCCAACCTCGGCACCATCCCGGCGCGCCCTGTGCTGGCCGACCCGGCGGTGCGCGACGCGCTGACCGCGGCCCTGGCCGAGGAACGCCAGCGCAGCCGCAACCCGCTCGACCCCGAGATGCGGCCCGAGCCGATGCGTCCCTCCGGCACGCCGGGGAACAGCAGCATGGCGATGCGCCCGCCCGGCCCGGCGCCGATCCCGCCAGCGCCGCGCATACCCTGGGATTCGCCCGGAATGCCCCCGGTGACCCCGGCCGCTCCGCCGCCTGGCCCGGCCGCGCCGGTGCCAACCCGTCCTGCCCCGGTCGCGGCCCCAGCCGTGATGGACACCGCCCCGCCGCCCCCGCCGCCGGCCGAATTGCTCGCACCCGGCGCCGCCCCGCCACCGCTGCCGCCGCCGGATCTGCTCGCCCCGCGGACCCGCTGAGGCGCGCGCCGATACACACTGCGCGGGGCTTGCTCTATAGGTCGCCGCCCTTCCACCACGGACCATCGCCATGACCGAGGATTTCCACCGCATCCGCCGCCTGCCGCCCTATGTCTTCGCCGAGGTGAACGCGGCGAAGGCCAGCGCGCGCGCGGCGGCGGAGGACATCGTCGACCTCGGCATGGGCAATCCCGACAGCCCGACGCCCCCGCACATCGTCGCCAAGCTGATCGAGGCGGTGCAGGACCCGCGCACGCATCGCTATTCGATGTCGAAGGGCATCCCCGGGCTGCGGAAGGCCCTGGCGGGCTACTACGACCGCCGCTTCGGCGTGAAGCTGGACCCGGAGACCGAGGTGGTCGCCACGCTGGGCTCGAAGGAGGGGCTGGCCAACCTGGCGCAGGCCATCAGCAGCCCGGGCGACACCATCCTGGTACCCAACCCGTCCTACCCGATCCACCAGTTCGGCTTCATCATCGCCGGCGCCTCGGTGCGCTCCATCCCGTATACGCCCGATGACGACATGCTCTCGGCGATCGACCGCGCCGTGCGCCATTCCGTGCCCAAGCCGACCGCGGTGATCGTGAACTTCCCGTCGAACCCGACGGCGCTGGTGGCGGGCATCGACTTCTACCGCGAGATGGTCGCGCTGTGCCGGCGGCACGAGCTGTTCATCCTGTCCGACCTTGCCTATGCCGAATTGTATTTCGGCGACACGCCGCCGCCCTCGGTGCTGGAAGTCGAAGGGGCGAAGGACATCACGGTCGAATTCACCTCGATGTCCAAGACCTACAACATGCCGGGCTGGCGCATGGGCTTCGCGGCGGGCAATCCGCGGCTGATCGCGGCCCTGGCGCGGGTGAAGTCGTATCTCGACTACGGCGCCTTCGCGCCGATCCAGATCGCCGCCACCGCCGCGCTGAACGGACCGCAGGACTGCATCGCGGAGATGCGGGTGCTCTACAAGGACCGCCGCGACGTGCTGGTGAAGGGCCTGCGCGCCGCCGGCTGGGACGTGCCGGCGCCGGAGGCGTCGATGTTCATGTGGGCACCGATACCCCAGCGCTTCCGGCACCTGGGGTCGGTCGGTTTCTCGAAGCTGCTGCTCGAGAAGGCGAAGGTCGCGGTCGCCCCGGGGCTCGGCTTCGGCGAACATGGCGACGAGCACGTCCGAATCGCGCTGGTCGAGAACAACCACCGCATCCGCCAGGCGCTGCGGGGCATCAAGACGTTCCTGTCCGGCGACAACGCCGCGCCGGTGGACGCACAACAGGAAGCAATGAACGCATGAGCCGCCCCGTTTCCGTCGCGGTCGCCGGCCTGGGCACGGTCGGCGCCGGTGTTGTGAATGTCCTGCGCGCGAATGCGGACATCATCGCCGCGCGCGCCGGTCGCCCGATTGCGGTGACCGCCGTCTCGGCCCGCGACCGCGCGCGCGACCGCGGCGTGCCGGTGGCCGGGTTGCGCTGGTACGACGACCCGGTGGCGATGGCATCCGACCCGCAGGTCGAGGTTGTGGTGGAATGCATCGGCGGCTCGGACGGGCCGGCGAAGGCGCTGGTCGAGGCCGCGCTGGCCGCCGGCAAGCACGTGGTCACCGCGAACAAGGCGCTGCTGGCGACGCACGGCGCGGCGTTGGCCAGCACCGCCGAGGCGAAGGGCGTCGCGCTGGCCTTCGAGGCGTCGGTCGCCGGCGGCATCCCCGCCATCAAGGCGCTGCGCGAAGGGCTCGCCGCCAACCGGATCTCGCGCGTCGCCGGCATCCTCAACGGCACCTGCAACTACATCCTGACCACCATGCGCGAGCAGAAGCGCGAATTCTCCGAAGTGCTGAACGAAGCGCAGAAGCTCGGTTACGCGGAGGCCGACCCGTCCTTCGACATCGACGGCATCGACGCGGCGCACAAGCTGGCCATCCTGGCCGCCCTCGCGTTCGGCCGGCCGGTCGATTTCGCGGCGGTGCATGTCGAGGGCATCCGCGAGGTCAGCGCGCTGGATATCTCGCTCGCCGAGGAGCTGGGCTACCGGATCAAGCTGCTGGGCATCGCGCGGCGCGAGGAGGGCGGCATCTCGACCCGCGTGCACCCCTGCATGGTGCCCGCCACCGCACCCATCGCGCGCGTCGATGGCGTGTTCAACGCGGTGGTGGCGGAAGGCGATTTCGTCGGCCGCATCATGATGGAAGGCCGCGGCGCGGGTGGTGGTCCGACGGCATCCGCCGTGGTGGCGGACCTCATCGACATCGCGCGCGGGCGCTTCACCCCGGTCTGGGGCGCGGCGGCCGCGGCGCTGAAGCCCGAGCCGTCGTTGCCGATGGACCGCCACACCGGCGCCTACTATCTGCGCCTGATGGTGGTGGACCGCCCGGGCGTCATCGCCGACGTGACCGGCGTGTTGCGCGACAATGCGATCAGCCTGGAATCCATGCTCCAGCGCGGCCGCGCGCCGGGCGAGGCGGTGCCGGTCGTGCTGACCACGCACGAGACCAGCGAGGCATCGGTGCGCGCGGCCCTCGCGCGCATCGCCGCGCTGGATGCGGTGGTGGAGAAGCCGGCGCTGATCCGGATCGAATCGCTGTGAGGCACGCGGCCGCCGCGCTGCTGGCGGCCGTGCTGGCCGCGGCACCGGCCGCCGCGCAGGAGGAACTACGCGGCACCTGGCGTGGCGACTACATCTGCGCGCAGGGCAATACCGCGCTGGCGCTGACCATCGAACCGCGCAAGGACGGCTCGCTCTCCGCGCTGTTCCACTTCGAGGCGGCGCCGGACAACCCGGACGTACCGACCGGCTGCTTCGAGATGCAGGGCCGCTTCACGCCCGCGACGGGCGATGTCGCGCTGGCGGCGCTGCGCTGGCTCAGGCGCCCGCCGAACTACCTGATGGTCGGGCTCGATGGGCGGCTGTCCGGGGATGGCGCGCAGATCGAAGGCATGGTGCAGGGGCCGGGCTGTTCGTTCTTCCGCGTGCAGCGCAGCGGCAGCCCGGCAACCGCCGAGGCCTGCCGGTCGGGGGCGCCGCTGCTCTCCGTGCGCTGACGCGCGGCGCGATTCCGGCTATTGGCAATGCAACGGGCGGGCGGTGCCGCGCCCGCCGGCCGATTCGGAGGAAGCCCCAATGCCAGAAAGCGCCGACCTTTCCAGTCTTCTCGTCGACCGCAACCTGGCGCTGGAACTGGTGCGGGTGACCGAAGCCGCCGCGCTGGCCGCCTCCCGCTGGATCGGCCGCGGCGACAAGAACGCCGCCGACGGCGCCGCGGTGGAAGCCATGCGCCGCGCCTTCGACACCGTCGCCATCACCGGCACGGTCGTGATCGGCGAGGGCGAGATGGACGAGGCGCCGATGCTTTATATCGGCGAGAAGGTCGGGCTGTATGCCAAGGCCGGCGGCGGTCCGGAGGTCGACATCGCGGTCGATCCGCTGGAGGGCACCTCGATCACCGCCAAGGGCGGGCCCAACGCCATCGCCACCGTGGCGCTGGCCGAGAAGGGCGGTTTCCTGCACGCCCCCGACATCTACATGGACAAGCTCGCCATCGGCCCGGGCCTGCCGGACGGCGGCCGAGAACCTGCGCGAACTGGCCAAGGCCAAGGGCTGCGAGATCAGCGACCTGATGGTCTGCACGCTGGACCGCGACCGCCACAAGGACCTCATCAAGGCCTGCCGTGCCGCCGGCGCGCGCATCACGCTGCTGGGCGATGGCGACGTGGCGGGCGTGATCAACGTCAGTCAGCTCGAGGCCGGCATCGACATCTACATGGGATCGGGCGGTGCGCCGGAGGGCGTGCTGGCCGCCGCCGCGCTGCGCTGCATCGGCGGCCAGATGCAGGGGCGGCTGATGTTCGAGGACGAGGACCAGGTGGCCCGCGCAAGATCCATGGGCATCAGCGATCCCAACAGGATCTATTCGATCGAGGAAATGGCGCGCGGCAACGTCATGTTCGCCGCCACCGGCGTGACCTCCGGCGCCATGCTGCGCGGCGTGCGCCGGACGCCCGGCGGCGCCTATACCCATTCGATCGTGATGCGGTCTAAATCCGGCACGGTCCGCTACGTGGAGGGCCACCACAACTTCGCGCGCAAGCCCAGCGCCTTCGTCGCCTGATGGACGGGCAGGCGCCACAGGCGCCGGTGCTGGGGGTCGCGCGCAGCGTCACCGGGCGACGCTGGGTGTGGCGCGCTGCCGATACGCGCATGGGGCTCGGCATCGCGCAGCGGCTCGGCGTGCCCGAGATGGTGGGGCGGCTGCTGGCCGCGCGCGGCATCGGGATCGACCTGGCGGGCGACTACCTGGAACCGACGCTAAAGGCGATGATGCCCGACCCGTCATCGCTCATCGACATGGACCTGGCGGCGGACCGCATCGCCGCCGCCGTGCGCAGCGACGAACATGTCGCGGTGTTCGGTGACTACGACGTGGATGGCGCGTGTTCCGGCGCGCTGATGTCGCGTTTCCTGCGCGACCTGGGCTGCGAGGTCACGCCCTATGTTCCCGACCGGCTGAAGGAAGGCTACGGGCCGAACGCGGCCGCGATCGCCGCGCTCTGTGACCGTGGTGCCTCGCTGGTCGTGTGCGTCGATTGCGGGATCGCCGCAGCGGAGGCGCTGGCGGCCGCCGAGGGCCGTGCCGACGTGGTCGTGCTGGACCACCACAAGGCCGAGGGCCCGGCGCCGCGCATCCTGGCGGCGGTGAACCCGAACCGGCTGGATTGCGGTTCCGGTCTGCATCACGTGTGCGCCGCGGCGGTGGCCTTCCTGGCGGCGGCAGCGACGACCCGCGTGCTACGCCGCGCAGGATGGTTCGCGCGGCGGCCGGAGCCCGACCTGCTTGGCCTGCTCGACCTGGTGGCGCTGGCCACGGTCTGCGACGTTATGCCGCTGACCGGCTTCAACCGCGCGCTGGTGGCGCAGGGGCTGAAGGTGATGGGCAAGCGCGGCCGCGCCGGCATCGCCGCGCTGCTGGAGGTGACCGGCGCGCGCGATGCGCCGACCGCGCATACCCTGGGCTTCCTGCTGGGGCCGCGGATCAATGCCTCGGGCCGCATCGGCGAACCCGACCTCGGCCTGCGGCTGCTGCTGTGCGAGGACCCGATCGAGGCGCGCGCCATCGCCGAGAAGCTCGACGCCGTGAATCGCCGGCGCCAGGAAGTGGAGGGCGAGGTCCTCGCCACCGCGCATGCCATGGCTGAGGCACAGGCCGCCGAGGGCCGCGCCGTGCTGCTGCTGGTGGGCGAGGGCTGGCACCCCGGCGTGGTGGGCATCGTCGCCGGGCGCATGAAGGAACGCTTCAATCGGCCGGTCTGCGTGGCGGGGCTGTCGGACGGCATGGCGAAGGGGTCGGGTCGGTCGGTGCCGGGCGTGGACCTGGGCGCCGCCATCATCGCGGCCCGGCAGTCCGGCCTGCTGGAGACGGGTGGCGGCCATGCCATGGCGGCGGGGTTTTCCTTCCGCGCGGGACGGGACGGGGAATTCCACGCCTTCCTCGAGGAACGGCTCGGCCATGCCGCACTGCTGCCTGCCGCGGCGGACCTGATGGTCGAAGGCACGTTGAACGTCATCGCCGCGCAGACGGAACTGGCGCAGGAGGTGGCGCGCCTCGCACCCTTCGGTCCCGGCAACGAGGAACCGATCTTCGCCCTGCAGCGCGCCCGCATCGTGAAGGCGGACCGTGTCGGCAAGGATGGGGCGACGGTGCGCGCCATCGTGGAAGGCGAGGGCGGCGGCCGGCTCAAGACCATCTGCTTCCGCGCCAAGGACGGGCCGCTGGCGCAGGCGCTGCTGGCGAGCCAGCGGGTGCCGCTGCACCTGTGCGGGCACTTGCGCGCGGAACAATGGAATGGCGAGACATCGCCTTCGATGCAGGTTGTGGATGCGGCACCGGCCTGAGGCTATTGACCACGCGGCGCGCGGGCAGTAACCCCGCGCCTCGGTCAGTCCCGTTCGTCTAGCGGCCTAGGACACCAGCCTTTCACGTTGGGTACACGGGTTCAAATCCCGTACGGGGCACCACTCTCCTTCGAATAGCCGGTCGAAGGGCATTGCCAGTTGCTGCTGGTCCGACCGCCTGGGCGTGCGGACCAGCACCGCCATGATGACCGTGAACTCGCGCGAGATTCAGCCGCGGCTGGCAAGCCCACCCCGGTGCCGCGCTATGTTCGCCCCCTGCCGACGCCGGGTGCCCGACCGGGGCACGTGTCGCCGCGCCGCGTCCGCGGAGGCCCCTGGGACGGTCGAAGGCCGGGCCGGTGTCGAGGTGCCAGCAGGCGCTTGCCGGCGCCCAGGGAAACCGCTCCAGAACAGACCGGAGAGGTTTCCGCTATGAGCCCATCGGATCGACCGCCTCGGCCTCGACCAGATCGCGCAGCGGTTCCAGGAGTTTTGCCAGCCACGGGCGAGCACCACCTGCATCGGCGAGGACAGATCCTTCATGCGGGCCGCCGGCCCATGCGGGAGCGAAGCTCCGTCGGCAGGGTGATGACGCCACGCGCGTCCACGCCGCGCCCGCTTTCGTCCCGACCACGCGCAGCGATGCTCAGCGTCGCAGGAACAGGCCCATCAGGAAGCCGGCGAACAGGGCGATGGCCAGCGACTGCACCGGGCGGTTCTGGATCCTCTCGATCGAGCGCACCGCGCAGTCGGCGGCGGCGTCCACCGCGCCCTTGGCACGATCCGCCGCGGCTTGCGCCGCATCCTGGGCCCGTTCGGATACCCGGTCGATCTGTTCGATATTGCCGCTCATGCCCGTGCGTCCCGTCGTTGGTGAGACCTTTCAACGCGACAGGACGCGAAGCGGTTTGATCCTCGCGGAAGAGTGCGCGCCGCAGCGCGGCCCATTTCAGGCAACGGATTGCATCGCGCCGCGTTCACATCGACGACGACTGCCGTGGTCTGCCTCCATGGCGCCACCAGCGGTCGTCAGCGTCGCCTCCAGGCGCCCGGCGGGTTCCACCTGAGCCCCTGACATCGTCGAAGGCGAAGGGCGACCCAACCCGCCCTGTCCTGAGCATGCCGAGCCGGGCGGCATAGGACCGCGCTCCCGCCGGGCAACGCCAGGCGATCAGCGCGCCGTCGCCGCGCTATCGGTTCGCAGCGCGGAGATATCCCGACCCAGCCGACGCAGGCGCTGCGCCGCGTTGTCCAACAACTCGCTCGCCTCGCGCCGGATGGCCGCGTCCTCAGCCGCCTGGGACAGCCTCGCCAGGGTTCGCAGCGCGTCCGGCACACCCGACCGCACATACTCCCGCAGCTCGTCGCGCCAGCGCTGCGCGCCCTCGAGCTCGTCGGCCGAGACGCAATTCGCCTGGGTCAGCGCCGCCATCGCCGCATCGAGCACACGGCACGCATCGAGCCGGTCGGCATCCGACAGCGCGTCGTCCTTCACCTTCGTCAGTGCCGCCATGGCCCGTGGCAGCAAGTCCCGCGCCATCGAAGCCTCCGATAAAGCCGGCCCGGTTCATACTCCGGCGGATCAGTCTTCGCAAAGGCTTGGAGTGCGCCCCAGTCGCCGGACGGCCGCCGCTTGCGCAGGCGAATCCCGCGACACGCCAGGAATACGGCCCCGTCGGAAGCCGCCCCATCGCCGCCGCCGGCCGCCGTGCAACGTCGCACGCGCCGTGCCGCCCTCGCCAAGGCGGCAAAACCGACCCGCGCCGCGGCATGGGGGTGCGTCTCGCCGTTCGTGCCAAACCCTTGCCGGTGACGGTTTGCCATCCATATACCATCCACATAGATGGTATAGAGATGGTCATGACCGACAACGTGCATACGCTCCGGCCGAAGCCTGGCAGCGACACCGAGAAGATCACCATCAACCTCGGCTATGTCGATCTGGGCCACATCGACCTGCTCGTGCAGGACGGCTTCTACTCGAACCGGACCGACTTCATCCGCACCGCGATCCGCAACCAGATCGACCGCCATGCCGACACGACGAAGCAGGCTGTCATCCGGAAGCGCATGGATCTCGGGCTAAGGCACCTGACCCGGGCGGATCTCGAAGCCGTTCAGGCGGCAGGTCATCGTCTCGATCTCCGGGTGCTCGGGCTGCTCAGCATTGCCGCCGATGTCACGCCGGAATTGGCGCGTGCGACCATCGCCTCGGTGTCGGTCCTCGGGGCACTCCAGGCGAGCGCCGCGGTGAAGGCCGCCCTGGCGGACCGCACGGCCTGACCGGGCAGGCCAGGCACGACTGCCTCCACCCCCCGTCCACGCCCGCATTGCCGTGAGTGCATGCACCGCGATCCTCATAGTCCGCGATCGCCGTCTCGTGTCCTCGCATTGAAAGTCTCGATCCCATGAACGCGACACTCCCGAACCCCATGCGCGAGGCCATCCGGCTCACGCGCGACGGCAGGCTGGCGGAAGCCACTGCGCTGCTGCAACGCTCGCTGCTCGGCGATGCGCCGCCCGGTGGCGCCGTGGCGACGCCCCAGGACGCGGCCAGGCCCGCCGCCGGCCGCCCGGCGCGCATCATCGACATCGACCCCGCAACGGGTGAGGCGCTGCCAAGCGGCCCGGACGATACGGCGGACGCCAGGCGCCACCGTTCCGCCGATGCCTGGCGCGCCGCCGGATCGGGCCAGACGGTGGCATCCCTGTTGCCAGGCCTGTTGCCAAAGGCACTGCGCGACCTTCCGGGCCTGAACGCTTCTCGCGAGGCGCTGCAACCCACGGCGCCGCTGCCCGAAGGTGCGCAGTTCCTGACCCGGTCCTTCACCGGCCAGGCCGGCAGCCTCGGCTACAAACTCTACATACCCGGCGGGTTCGGCAGCGCGGCCATGCCACTGGTCGTGATGCTGCACGGCTGCACCCAGTCGCCCGATGACTTCGCAGCGGGCACGCGGATGAACAGGCTCGCCGACGAGCATGGCTGCGTGATCGCCTACCCGTGCCAGACACGCGCCGCCAACGCGCAGAAGTGCTGGAACTGGTTCAGCCCGTCCGATCAGCAACGCGACCAGGGCGAACCGGCGTTGATCGCGGGCATCACCAGGCAGATCGCCCGCGACCATGCCGTGGATCGGCAACGCGTCTATATCGCCGGCCTGTCCGCCGGCGGCGCTGCCGCGGCCGTGATGGGCATGGCGTATCCGGATCTCTACGCGGCGATCGGTGTGCATTCGGGCCTGGCCTGCGGCGCGGCGCGCGACATCCCTTCGGCCTTCGCCGCGATGCGGCAAGGCGCGACGGCGCCGCACGAAGCAGGCCCAGGCCCCGCCGGTCGCCGCATGCTGCCGACGATCGTCTTTCATGCCGACAAGGACGGCACGGTGCATCCGCGCAATGGCGACCAGGTCATCGCGCAATCCGCTGCGTCGGACCGGCTGCGCAGCGAGACGCATCGCGGCCGGGTGCCGGGCGGCCATGCCTACACCCGGACCACCCACATCGACGCGTCAGGGCAGGCCGTGCTGGAGCAATGGCTGGTCCATGGCGGCGGCCATGCCTGGTCGGGCGGCAGCAGCGCAGGGTCCTACACCGATCCACGCGGGCCCGACGCCTCGCGCGAAATGCTGCGCTTCTTCCTGCAGCATGCCCTGAGACACGACGCCGGCTGAACGCCCGGAAGCCCGGCCGGGCAGACCGGGCAGGAAGGGAAGCCGGTTCACGCCGGCTTCCGTCGTGCCATCGGCGGAGTGCAAGTCACGCCGGATCACCGGTCTGGATACGACCTCAGGTTGCGATCCTGGAGGATGCCCTTGGGCTGAACGTCAGAAATCTGTCCGGGTCGTGCATCTTTGGGTTGTGCTTTCGCGTTGGAGCACGTGGCCACGCGCACGCCATGCCGGTCGACCGTCGCATGCCAGGCAGCAGGAGCAACGCACGCATGAGTTCCCAGGCCCCTTCGCTGCACCGCGTCGCCTTCCTTGGCAATCACCCGCCGCGGATGTGCGGCCTCGCGACATTCACGGGCGACCTGTGTGCCGCCGTCGCCGGGGCACTGCCGGACGCAGAGTGCTTCGTGATGGCAATGACCGAAGCGGGTGCCCACTACGCCTACCCGCCGGAGGTCTGGCTCGACATCGCCGAGAACGACCTGCGGTCGTATCGTCGCGCCGCCACGTTTCTCGAAGATGTCAACGCCGACGTGCTCTGCGTGCAGCATGAATACGGCATCTTCGGCGACGCCGACGGGGAGCGTGTCCTGGCGCTGCTCGCACGCGCCTCCATGCCGGTGGTCGCCACGCTGCACACCGTGCTCGACAGCCCGACGCCGGGCCAGTTCCGCGTCATGCAGGGCATCATCCGGCACAGCGGCCACCTCGTGGTGATGACCGAACGCGCCAAGCGCATTCTCGCCAGCGTCCACGGCGCAGCCACCGACCGGATCACCGTGATCCCGCACGGCATTCCGGAACTGGCCACGCAGATGCCCGCCACCGGCCACAAGGCGGAATTCGATGCGGTCGGCCGCACGGTGCTGCTCACCTTCGGGCTTCTGTCGCCCGGCAAGGGCATCGAGCAGGCGATACGCGCCATGCCCGCCATTGTCGCGAAGCGGCCGGATGTCCTGTACTTGGTGCTCGGCGCCACGCACCCCAATGTCCTGCGGTCTGATGGTGAAGCCCACCGGAACACGCTGAAATCGCTGGCGGCGGAGTTGGGCGTCGGCGACCACGTGCGCTTCCTCGACCGCTTCGTGGACCTGCCGACGCTGACGCGCGCCATCGCCGCAGCGGACATCTACCTCACGCCTTACCTGAATGAAGCGCAGAGCGTGTCAGGCACGCTCGCCTACAGCTTCGGCATGGGCAAGGCCGTGGTCTCGACGCCCTACTGGCATGCCGCCGAACTGCTGGCCGAGGGCCGCGGCGTGCTGGTGCCCTTCGCCGATCCGGCAGCGATCGCCGGGGCCGTGACCGGGCTGCTCGACGATCCGGAACGGCTGCGCCGCATGCGCGACGGTGCCTTCGCGATGGGCAACGAGATGCGCTGGCCGCGCATCGGCGAACGGTATCGCGCGGTCTTCGAACAGATGCGGTTGGAAGCACCGCATCATCGCAGGCGCCTGGCCGCAGCGGTCCCGCCGGAACAGCCGCGGCTGGCCATGCGCAGGACCTCGGCGCCGGGCGACCCGCTGCCGGCGCTCAACTTCACCCACCTTGCCCGGATGCTGGATCCGACAGGCATCGCGCAGCACGCAACGCTCAGCATCCCGGACCGGTCGCACGGCTATTGTCTCGACGACAACGCCCGTGGACTGATCCTGGCGACGCTGCTGCCCAGCCAGGACCAGGACAGCGCAGCGGCGACGCCGCCCGACCTGTTCGGCAACACCGCGGCCTTCGTCCAGCATGCCTGGGATGCCGAGACGGGGCGGTTCCGCAACTTCATGGCCTATGACCGCCGCTGGCTCGAGGCGGCCGGGTCCGACGACAGCCATGGCCGTGCCGTGTGGTCGATCGGGACCGTCGCGGCGCAGGCCGATGACGCGTCGCACCGCAGCTGGGCGCATGGCTTGCTGGAACGCGCCCTGCCGCCGGTGCTCACGCTGACCTCCCTGCGCGCCTGGGCGTTCGGATTGCTCGGCGCGATCGAGGCGCTGGCGGTTCGCCCGGGGGATCGGCGCCTGATGCGCCTGCGCACGCTGCTGGCGGAGAAACTGGTCGATCACCTGCGCGGCAGCCGCCGCCCCGGCTGGACCTGGTTCGAGGACATCCTGTCCTACGACAACGCAAGGCTGCCGCAGGCGCTGATCGCCGCCGGCCACCAGGCCGGCATCGTGGCGTGGGTGGATGAAGGCACCGAGGCGCTCGCCTGGCTTTGCGATATCCAGCGCGCCGAGGCCGGGCACTTCCGTCCGATCGGCTCCGAGGGTTTCTGGCGCCGCGGTGGCGAACGAGCCATCCATGACCAGCAGCCGCTCGAGGCCGCGGCGACCGTCGCCGCCTGCCTGACGGCCTGGCGGTCCAGCGGCGATGGCACCTGGCTCACCCAGGCCGAGCGCGCCTTCGCGTGGTTCGTCGGCGACAACGACCTCGGCCTGCCGCTGCACGATGCACGCACCGGCGGGTGCCATGACGGGTTGCTGTGCGACCGCGTGAACCGCAACCAGGGAGCGGAATCGACGCTCGCCTTCCTGATGGCCGCCCATGAGATGCAGGCTGCGCGAGCGGAGGCGTCATCGCGCCTCGATGCCGCCTTCCTGCAGGCCGCGCAGTGAGTTCCGAGCTCGCTGGCCTGGTCCGGCTGCCCATCCTGCTGGAACCGGACAGCGCGCGGGTGATCCTGCGGCCGTTCCTCTCCGCTGCCGATCAGATGGACCTGCACCGGTCGGACCTGCTGCGCGCGACGCGTCTGACAGACCGCGTGCATGCGATGGAGGTGCGCGCGGTCGAGCAGGAACTGGCGGCCACACTGCGCGCCTTCGCTGCGCGCCATCCCAACATCGAGGCCGTCTTTGCCGAGCGCTACACGCAGATCCGCGACCTGCTCGGCCTCGAGGACGAACCGGTCGAGGAGCGGCGGCTGCTGATCGGCGCCTTCTTCAGCAACGAGTACAGCTTCCAATCCACCGCGCTGTTCAACCCTTCGATCGTTGAACACCCGGACCAGTCGGGCCTGGCGCCCGGCGACTTGCGTTTCGTGATGAGCCTGCGCGCGACCGGCGAGGGGCACATCAGCTCGATCTGCTTCTGCTCGGGCGTGCTGACCGCGGGAGGCGACGTCCGGGTCGACCCGCCCGCGGGCTTCGCCACGACGCCGCGGCGGACCAAGGCCGCGCGACTGTCGGATTCCTACGATGTCGCCTTCCCGCCCGGGACCACGCTGGGTGAGCGCGTGATCTTCCCGATCACCCCGCCGCAGCGCAACGGCATCGAGGATGCGCGGCTGGTGCGCTTCGTGGAGGATGACGGCGAGGCCACCTACTTCGCCACCTACACCGCCTATTCCGGCCGTGAGATCGCACCCGAGATGCTGCGCACGGACGATTTCCGCCGCTTTTCCTTCGTGCCGCTGCGCGGCGATGCGGTGCACAACAAGGGCATGGCGCTGTTTCCGCGGCGCGTCGGCGGCCGCTACGCCATGCTGGCGCGGTCCGATGGGGAGACGCTGCAGCTGGTGACCTCCGACGACGTGCATGTCTGGAGCCGCCCATGCGAGATCCTGGCCGCCGCCGAGCCCTGGGAATTCGTGCAGATCGGCAATTGCGGCAGCCCCATCGAGCTGCCGGAAGGCTGGCTGGTGCTGACGCATGGTGTCGGCCCGATGCGCCAGTACTGCATCGGCGCGGCGCTGCTCGACCTGCACGACCCCCGCCGAATGATCGCCCGGCTGCGCCGCCCGCTGCTGACCGCGAGCGCGGAGGAGCGGAACGGCTACGTGCCGAACGTCGTCTATTCCTGCGGGTCGATGGTGCATGCGGGCCGACTCATCCTGCCTTACGCGGGATCGGATACGTCGACACGCTTCGCGGTGGTCCCGGTGGCGGAGCTGCTGGCCGCGATGGTCTGACGGTTCAGGGCGCGCTGATGCACGGCGTCGGGCCGGGCCCGGCGTGCAGCAGCGCGACGATGGCGCCCTGCGCACCGGCGATGCGTGTGGCGCAGCCCGCAGCCGGGATGAAGGCGGCGATGCCCCGCCTGACCGCACGACCATCGATGGTGACGCCATCGGTCAACGCCACCAGGATGTGATTCCGGCCTCCATCGGGGCGGAGGTCGAGCCCGTCGAGGACCGCGCATCGCTCAAGCACGAAGCGCGGCGCCGTCGCCACCACCCGCCGGGCCGCGCGCTCGTCCGCAGGCGTAATCGTCACGCGCGACTGCCCGCGATCCGCCACCGCCAGCGCCGCGTCGACCTGCAGCGGGCGCGGACGGCCGTGGTCGAACAGCCGGTAGGTGACATCGATCGCGTCCTGCACCTCCAGCATCACCAGGCCGGCGCCGATCGCGTGGACCGTGCCGGCGGGAACCAGGATGGTCTCGCCGACGCGTGCCGCATGCTGGCGCATCAGCGTGAGGACCGACCCATCCGCCACGGCCATGCGCAGCGCGTCCTCGGTGACCGGGCGGTGAAAGCCGATCCAGACCATCGCGCCGGGCGACGCCTCCAGCACGTGCCATGCCTCGTCCTTGCCCGACGGGATGCCGGCGACACCGGCCGCAGCGTCGGTGGGATGCACCTGCACCGACAGCGGCGCGGCGGTGAACAGCAGCTTCGCCAGCAGCGGCGGTGCGCCGGGCCCGCCTTGGCCGCTCGCCATCAGCGCCGCCAGCGTGGAGCCGTCCTCGGCCTGGCAGGTCACGTCGGTGAGCCAGGCCTCGCCGATCGGGTTGTTGTCCGCTGTGCGGGCCATGCCGACCCAGCCGCCGAGATCGCGCCGACCCCAGACGCGTTCGACCAGCAGCGGCCGCAGCAGCAATGGCGCCAGCATCATGCGAAGGCACTCCCTCCGAGGTCGATCCGGCCCGTCGCCGCACATTGCCGGGACGCGCCATGGTGCGGTGTCGGCGCGATACGCATCGCCCGAGTCCACACCTTGCGCCAACGCCGCGCCAACCTCGCGACAATTGCAGAGCCCGGGCGATTCATCGCGGCGGGAAACTCCGCTGGCGTGAAACCGTTGAGGTAGGTGGTGGCGCAGAACGCCGTCGCCAGCGGCTCATCAGCCCCGGCGCATCCTGCACACGCCGCATCCACGGGAGGTCGCCATGCGCAGTACCCATCTTGCCGTGCTTGTCGCGGGCCTCGCGCTGGCAGGCTGCGTCGGCGTCCCCGTCGGGCGGCAATCAGCGCCGTACCCGGCGTACACTGGCGACTCACGCCTGGTCACGCCGTATCCTTATCGCCGCGGCGGCGACAACTACCTGTTCGACCAGTCCCGGCGGTCACGGCCGCCAATCGTGTACCAGCCGAGCCGCGCCTACGCGCAGCCGCGCTACGTCCGGCCGGACCGCCGCGGCGGCCCGCCCGGCAATCCCGGCTATGGGCGAGGCAACGGACGTGACCGCTACCGCGACTGAACGGCGCGGGCCGCCATCCGCGGCGACCCCGCGTCGGCCAGCGGAAAGCGGCAGGCAGCGCGCTGGCACCAGCCTGCCGCCTGTCCGCCTCAGGCGAAGACCGCGTCCGGCGCAGCGAGCGCGGTGATCACGATGGGCTCGTAGCTGCGCGACCCCTGCGGATCGGTCGCCGAGACCCACAGCCACTCCGCCCCACCAGCGGGGTCGGCCTGTCGCGTCAACGTCGCGAGTGCGGCGTTGATGTCGTCCAGCTCCCCCTGCAGGCTCAGCTCGGTGCTGCCGTTGCCGCGTGCGGTGACACCGTCGATCGCACTGGTCCACAACAGCCCGGTCGCGTCGCTGACGACAACCGCAAAGGCACCGGTCGGATCGTCATCGGTGACCTGGACGCCTCGCAGCGCCTCCTGCATCCCGGCCTGGGCCGTGATGCTGTCGGGCGCCTGGATCGACGGCGCTGCGCCCGGTGCCGGGGTCGAAGGCGGCGCGTTCACCGGATCCGCCGTCACGCTGACGACGACCGGGCTGACGCCCTGAGCACCGCCTGCGTCGTTGACGGAGACCCATAGCCATTCCGTGCCCGAGCCGCGCACATCCTGGTAGGTGAGGGTCTCGAGCTCCGCATTGATGGCCGCCATGCTGCCGGTCATCGTCAGGGCGCTGGTGCCTTCGCCCTGCTCCACGACCGTGGTGTTCGCGCTGGTGCGCAGCAGGCCGGTGTCGCCGCTGACCCTCACGGTGAAGGTTCCATCCGGATCGGTATCGGTGAAGCGGATACCGGTGATGGCGCCGGTCGCGCCAGGGTCGATGCTGAACGTCGAGGGCGTGGTGACGACCGGCACGTCATTGGTGCCCTGGACGGGGTCGGCGGGAGCAACCAATCCCGGCGGGGTGGATGGCGCGCCACCCGTGGAGGGCGCCGCCGTCTCGGATGCGATGATGGCGCTCGAGACCTTCTGGCCCTGGGGATCGACGGCCGAGACCCAGATCCATTCGCCGTTGCCGGCCCCTTCGTAGGTCAGCGTCGCCAGAGCGGCGTTGATGGAGGCGAGGCCGCCGGTCAGTGTGATCGAAGCGGCGGCCTGGCCCGAACCGTAGACGCCGGCGACCGCTTCGGTGTGCAGCCGGCCGGCCGCGTTGCTGACCGTGACCTCGAAGGAGCCACCCGGCCAGGTATCCGCAATCGAGACGCCTTCCACGGCCACCTTGGCGCCCGAACCAGCCTTGATCTGCCCGGGAGCCAGGACGCTCGGGGACTGGCTGGCGCCGACATTCTCGGACGGGTCGGTGACCGTCACGGTGCCGCCGCCGGTGCCCGGATAGGCATAGGCGCGCACGTGGTCGATCAGCATATGCGTCGAGGCGTCCGGCACGCCCGGCCAGTAGCCGCCGACGGCCAGGTTCGCCAGCATGTACATCTCCTTGTGCATGTCGGCCGGCGTGTTCATCGACGCGACCTCCTTGCCGTCGATGTACATGGTCACCGTCTCGGGCCCCCACATGGCGCCATAGGTGTGGAAGTCCTTCGACACGTCCTGGACCTTCAGCGTGGTGCCTTCGGTCGGTTGCACGGTCGAATGGGTGGAGAAGTAGAGCGTCTTCGGGTCGTGGCCGAGCACCTCGACCACGTCGAGTTCCGGCGGCCAGCTGAGGTCGTCGGGCAGCAGCCAGAAGGCAGGCCACAGGCCCTGGCCCTCGGGCATCTGCGCGCGGATCTCGAAATAGCCGTACAGCTGGCTGAACGAGGTCTCCGTCGTGATGGCCCCGGACACGTACGGCAGGCCCAGCGGGTTCGGGCCAGGCGCGGCCGTGATTTCGAGCACCCCGTTGTTGACGGTGAACGGGTCAGTATTGCTGCTCGCCATTGCTACCGAGCGTGCGGTTGCCCCAGGCGTAGCTGGTCTTCCATGTTCCCGTCGAGCCGTCGGGCGAACTGCTCAGGCTGTTGAATTCATCGGCAAAAGTGAGTGTCAGGGCAGATGTATCGATGGTGGCGCCAACCGGCATGGTGCGAGTATTCCTACGGTGATTGCAGACAAAAGTACCGATCCAACGCTCGGATAAGCGCAAGTAATTGCGATTTGCGGTACTAATACCCTCATCTCCACGAGCGAGACGAAACTATTGGTTAATTCGGGTAGCAGGATGCCCCAATTATCTCGCATGAATTTTCTGCAACATATTCCACAAAAGGATTGTTGGTCTGCCAAGTCGAATGACCGCGTTGTGGAATATTCTTGAAAGGCGCGATCAATGCCGATCAGCGTACCCAAGGATCAAATTTGAACGATCTCTATCGGCGCCGGCGGTGGAGCGCCCGAAAAACCTGCGGTTGGGTACTGGGCGCAGCCTTTACCCGCGGCGGTCTGGCACGCATCGGGCGCCGTTACGGCGGCGAGGGGCGCTCAAATTAGCGCACCGCCTCCCGATTGAGCGGCGCGGCCCCCGCCGAAGTAACCGCCGCGCGCCTTCGGAAGCGGCGATTATCACTGCATTGGGATCGCATGCGCCGTGCTGCGACGCGGCTGACGTGCCTCAACGACCCCCGGCGCGCAGGTCGTCGAACTGCCAGGCGCGGATCCAGTCGATGCGATACACGCCGGTCAGGTCCCGCGCCGCGGCCCCGGGCCACGACCCCGCACCGCCCACCGCCAGGTTCGCCAGCATGTACATCGGTCGATGGAGATCGGACGGCGTCGGCACGTCGTGCACCAGCCTGTCGTCGAGGTAGTATCGGATGCGATCCGGTCGCCAGGAGACTCCGAAGGTATGGAAGCCGGCCGTGAGGTCAGCGGTCTGCACGGCCGTCACCTCATCGAGCGGCACGCCGTCCGGCCGCGCGTGCAGCGCCACGTAGTAGGTGCGGTGCTGGTGGCCGAGCATCTCCATGACGTCGATCTCGGGCGGCCAATGCCCGTCGCTCGGCAGCAGCCAGAAGGCCGGCCAGAGCCCCCGCCCGCGCGGCAACTGCGCGCGGATCTCGAAGTATCCGTACTGCTGGTTGAGCAGCCGCTGCCCCATGATCATGCCGGACCGGTGGGTCATGCCCTGCGGCAAGCCGGGCGCGGGCGCGGCGGTGATCTCGAGCACCCCGTCGCGCAGGCGGAAGGGCCCGTCGGTGGCGTGGTCGACATACCACTGCGCTTCCCGGTTGTTGGGCAAGGTGCGGTCGCCGCCGATATACGTATTCCGCCAGACCGGCTGGCCATCGAGGAAGCCGCTCGGCGTCGCGGCGAACCGGGTGAATTCCTCGGCGAAGGTGGCGTGCATGCCGGCGCGCTGCGGCGCGGCCTGCTGCTGCGCCACGACCGGCGAGGCGAACAGGCTGCCGAGCACAAGCGCGACGCACGGACGCAGCACGACGTCCAGGATGCCGCTCATGCGGCGGCCGCCACGCGCGGCCGGCGTGAGAACAGCACGTCGGTCTGGTCGGTCATCGGCAGTCGGACATCCTGCATCGCTTCCGGTCCCTTGAAGGCAAGGTAGGCGCTGAGCTCGTAGTTGTTGGCGACGGCGCGGCTGTGGAAGCCGGCGGCGTTGAAGCGCGCGACGAGTTCGCTGGCACCGGCCGCGCCGGGGGTGGTCGCGTCCACCCCGAGTTCTGCCAGGAACTCAGCACCTGGCGGGAAGGCGGCCCGTTCCTCGAGGATGTTCGCCAGGACGGGCCCTTCGCCGCCCTCGATGTCGATCTTCACGAGGCGCAGCCGCGCCATTTCATCGGGCGTCAGGATATCGGTCAGCGGCAGGGCTGCCACGTCCGCCTGCTCCGCATGGCCGGGGCGCGACACCGTGCTGGCCGTGCCTGCATTGCCGGACAGCGGCGTATAGAGCGCGATCCGGCCGCGCGACGCCGTAACGGCCGCTGCCACCACCCGGACATTGGTGAGGCCATTCAGCGCGATGTTGTCGTGCAGGCGGCGCAGCGCCGTGGGTGAAGGCTCGACCGCGACGACCATGCCGGTGGGTCCGACCAGCCGCGACGCCAGCACCGTGTAGTAGCCGATGTTGGCACCGACATCGCAGAACACGTCGCCTGGCCGCAGCGCGTCGAGCACCACCGCGGTGACGTTCGGTTCCCACACACCGAAGTGGAACAGCCGCGAGCCGATGAAGTCGCGCAGGTCCACATGCAGGCGGTCGCCGGTGCAGATCGTCGCGATCCGCCGGCGCGACAGGCGCGCGAGCCCGCCATTCATCCAGCCCCAGCCGGCCTCGGTCATCGACGGCGAGAGCCGCATGGCCGCCACCGCGAGCCGCCGCGACGCGGGCAGCCCGGGTGGCGGGATGCGCAGCGGTGCCGCGTGGTCCTGCAGCGGTTGCGACGCCGCGGCCGCTGCCGCATCGCGCTGCGACAGGAACGCATCCGCGTCGGCCCGCATGCGTTCGCGTTCGGCGTGGTCTTCCGGCGAGGCCGTCACCCGCCAATCGCCCGGGCCTGCGCGCCTGCCTGCGTGAAGGGCAGGACGATCGCGATGAACTTCTGGTAGTCGGTGAAGGGCGAATTCGACACGAAGATCAGGTCGTTGTTGCGCATCGGGAAGCGCTGCGTGAGGAACAGCGTGGTGGGGTTGGTGAAGTCCGCCCGGTACACGGTGGGCACCTCCTCCATCACATCGGCGGTGGGCTGCACGCCCATGCGCCGCAGCGTGGCGGCGCGTTCGTAGCGGAACAGGAAGACCGCCGAGGGATTGGCCCGGTCGTCCTGCAGGCCACCGGCGCGGGCGACGGCATCGGCCAGCGACAACTGGCGGTCCTCGAAGGGGAAGCGCCGGTTGAGCTGGGTGATGCTGGCGCTCTGGCCGACGGCGCCGAGGGCGAGGAAGTAGCGCGGCTCCCGCGTGACGACGACGGAATCGCCCTGCCGCAGGTGCACGTTCTGGCGCGGGTCGAGCAGCACATCGGCGAGCAGCGACCTTTCGCTCACGCCGGCGCGCTGCAGCGTCACCATGGTCTCATAGGCGGGGAAGCGGGGGCCACCCGCACGCGCGATCGCGCTCAACAGGCGCTCGCCGCCCGGATCCATGCCGAAGCGGACAGAGGTGGTCACGTCGCCCGTGACGCTCACCGCATTCGAACGACGTTCGAGGATGGTCACGATGACCTGCGGTTCGAGCGCACGGGTGCTGATCCGCTCGGCGATCGCCCGTTCGAGCTGCGACGGCGTCAACCCGATCGCGCGGACGACCCCGCCGAATGGCACCGTGATCGTGCCCTCGCGGTTCACCTGCTGGGACGGCAGTTGCACGAAGTTGCCGGGCCGCGCGCCCGGTTCGGTCGGGATGAACAGCCCGCCGCGCTGCGCCTCGAAGATGGTGGTGCCGATGATGTCGCCGACGCCGATGCGGATGTCGGTTTCGCGCGCATTCGAAGCGCGGTCGCTGAAGCGCGTGCCGGTGGGTTCAGCGGCGAGCCGCGCGACGTTGTCGGGATCGAGGGTGATGAGCGTGTACCCGAGGGTCGGTCGTTCGATCGGCCCAGGATTGCCGCTCTGGGTGCGGGCGCCGGACTGCACATCGACCATGCGTGGGCCGGAGGCCGGGATGAAACTGTTGCAGCCACCGAGCGCCAGGACGGCGGCGGCGCCGGCGAGCCGCAGCGCCGCGCGCCGCGCCGGTTCGCGTTCGCGTCCGTCGTGGGGCGTGTGCGCGGGCGCGCCGGTCGGGGTGACGTGCTGCAACGTCGTGGCGGCCTGGCGTGGCATTGGTGGTGTCTTTCCTTCGTGGAGGCGTGCAGGCGCGGCATGGACCGGGTCCGATTTCAGATCGGCCGGACGGGAGAACGTTCCGGTACATGGCGACCGGACAGACCCTGATGACGGGAACGCGAGAAAGCCGTTGCGGTTGCATCGCGGTGCGCAGTTACGTTCGTGGGGCCCCGGCACCGGCACCGGCACCGGCCCCGGCCCTGCGCTGCCCGCGCCGTTGCGCACGCGGCGACAGACACCACGCCGTGAAGCCTTCCCAGCCGGCCAGCAGGAGCGCGAGCTGCTGCCCCTGCGACGCTTTCGCGATGCGGTGCTTCTGGAGCGTGTTGCGTAGCGCGAGGATGGGATGCCCCGGGCTGAGGTCGGCGCCGGTTTCGAGTGACGTCAGGAACCGGCGCGCCTGCTCAGCGTCCTCTCGTTCGAACCTGTAGGCGGCGTAGCCGATCACGGATGGTCGCGCGAAATCCGTCATCCGACGGGCATAGCCGCGCAGCAGGATCAGGCGCGGGTGCAACCGGACGACCGTGGCGACCTCCGCGGCTGTCGCCTTGCTGCGACGTCCCGCCGGTGGACGCATCTCGTGGCGCCACAGCAGATTGGCCATCGCCGTCAGCAAGGCCCGGTCGCCGAAGGATTCGAGGCGTTCACGGCGCAACGCGCGCGGTGCTTCCTGACGTGTCGCGACGCCGGGCTGGTCCACCGGCAGGCCGCGCAGGACTGCAAGCTCGACCGCCTGGCCAGCCAGGATAATGGCGCGAAGCCGATGGCGCCCGTCCAGCAGACGACCATCGCTGCCAAAGGCAATTGGATGGCCGTTCGGAAGCCAACGGGCATCGACGATGTCACGGGCCAGCGCCTCGACGCGCGGCCGGCTGATGCGTCCGTTGGCAGGGGCGTGCAGGAGATGGTGCGACGCGTGCAGGAGATGGCGCGCCGCGTGCAAGGGTCCGATGGTCTCGACCGCGACCTGCGGCAGGCCGTGGTGCAAGGTACCGCCGTCCATTGCGTCGATGGCCGGGGCATTCGCAGATGCCTGGGGCATCGGCGCCGGTGTGGCGCGCAGCGCCGCCATCGCCTGGGCCAGCCAGGTGTCTTCGCCTGCAGTCACGCGGTGGGCGCGCGCCGCATCATCGAGCCGCTGTCGCAGCACGGCACCCGGCTCGCTGCTAGCGAAGGCGTGCGGCCGCGCGATGGCGTCGAGCAGCCTTGCGACGGCAGCGCGGTCGCCCTCGTCGGTGAGGCAGATCAGGGCGGCACGCACGGATTCAGGCAGGGCACCGGCCGGCATGACGCGGCTTACGCGCACCGCCTCGCCGATCCGTGGATGGGCCAGCAGCGCCTGGTCCAGCTCGGCCGAGCCTCGCGGCTGGTCATGCCGGCCATCGAGGTTCAGGAGTTCGACCAGCGCCGCGCGGACGTCACGGACCTGCCGTGCGCCTGGCCCCCCCTGGCCCTTCCCCCGGCAGGGTCGAGGCGTTCGGCGCGGTCCGAAGGTGGCCGCCGGATCGACGCCTTCGGCCAACAGGGTCTCGAACACGCAGGCCGATTCTACGCTCGCGAGCAGGCGCTGCAAGCCATCCAGCACAATGCCCTCGTGCGAGAGAACGATCGGCGTCCCGTCCAGACGCCACCGCCCGTCCCGCATCGCGTCCGCGCACGCCAGCACGACGGCGGCGCGACGCCGCGCACCGGCCCGGCGCCGCGCCAGGAGGCGCTCGGCGGTTTCGGGCGTGATGGTGACGATGCGGTAGTGGATCGGGACGATGCCGGCGTGGCGGGAAGCAGCGGCGACCGGGTCGACACGCGCCGCCGGCGATGCAACGCCGGATGGCGTGGGAAGACGTCGGGTCGTGCTCGACACGGCAGGCGCTTCCCGAGTTGCGGTGAGGATGCGCGAGACGCGCCCCGGACGCCGAAGGACGTCAGGCACCTCAACGTTCGGGACGCCGCTTGTTTGCGTCGCGGATGCGAATGTCCGTTCGCGACCGCCTGACGATTGCGCTGCAACCCTGGGGTGGCTCGTGCGCTATTGCGGCGTCGCAGCGACGCTGTCGGCGTGCCTATCGGACAAGGGGCCCTGGGATATGCCGCGCGAAGTCGTCATGCCGGCGGAGGAAGCGGCTGCGCGCATGGTCAGGCGATACCGCGTGCAGCGGGGTGCCTTCTCAGCGGTGGCGTCGGGCGTATGTGCAGTGCCAGGCTGGCGCATCATCGCGCATCGCCGCGCGGCGGGCGGCGCGCGCCGTCTCGGCTGCCGCTACGGCTGCCGCCGCAAGGATAAGGATTTCGGTCGCTTCTCGGATCACCCGCGCCACGTCAGCGCCACGCGAGGGCAGGACGACGATGCGCTCATAGGCACGCCACACCGATCCATCGGGCCGCAGCAGATCGACGGCCTGGAGCAATCCGTCGCCGACGATGTCCTGCGACCGGCGGAGGTCTCCGCTGGCGATCGTTGTGATCACGGGCTCGAACGGATCGTGCGGCGCGCGCGGTACGGGTGCCGGCTGCAACGCGCGCGAGGAAGGCTTGTCCTGTCGATCGATCGTCACGGCGTGCCCCGCCTCCCGACGTCCCGCAATGTCCAGCGGCGGCGGGTCTGCAAACCACCGCAACACACACTATCCGCGGGCTTCGTGGCGCAACCAAGGCAGGCCGGCAGCGCCGGCACGCAGGATCGGTTCCGCAGCCTTGCGCAGTGAACGCGCCAGCGGGACCTACTTGAGGGGCGCTGCCTGGGCCGCGCTGAGCGGGGGCGCGTCGATCCTGCTCCCGCTGACCGTCTTTCTCGTCTTCGCGCGCGAGATCGGCCCCGAAAGCATCGGGCGCTTCGCGCTGGCGGTAGCGGTGGCGGAGATCCTGAAGGTATGCGGCATGCCCGGCTTCTATGAAGCCTTGCTGGCGAACCGTCGACAGCCCGCGCGCAGCCAGGCTGCCGCACTCGCCTTCTTCCTGGGGGCCGGATTGCTGTTGTTGCCGGTCCATGGCGGGGTCCTTGTCACGCTGCTGGCGGTGACCGGCGGCACGCCGCCGCCAGGCGACTTGTTCCTGCTGCTGCTGGTCGGGCTCCGTATCCCGATCGACCTGATGCTGCTGCAGCCGCAGGCGGAACTGGCGCGGCGCGGTGCCTATGCGCGGCTCGCCGCGCGCGGCCTGGTCGGCAATCTCGGCGCGACCATCGTCGGCTTCGCCATTCTTGCGGCCGGCCATCCGATGCTCGGGCTCACGGCCTATACGCTCGGCATCTCGGTCGGCCATGGCCTGGCGACGATCATCGGCACGCGAACGCTGCGCCGCCCCCGCTGGGATGGCGCCCGCCTGCGTGCGCTGTGGCACGAAGGCCGTCCTGCCTCGGCGGTGCGCTTTTGCGCGACGGCGAACAATCAGCTCGACCAGCTGCTGGTGGGGGCCATCGCGGGCCCGCTGGTCTTTGCGCAGTTCAACTTTGCCAAGCGCATCGAATCCGCCTTCGGCAGCCTCTCGTCGATCCTGGCGACCTCGCTGTTCCAGCCGGACTTTGCCGGCCGCACGACGCCGGCGGCACGGGCCGCGGGGCTGCGCAATGCGTTGACGATCGTCGTCGTGACCTGCGGCAGCGTGGCGGCGGCCTTCGCGGTGAGTGCGGATCTGCTGGTCGGCCTGGTGCTCGGGCCGGCCTGGGCTGCGGCCGCGCCGGCCGCGGCGGTCCTGGCGGTCAGTGGCTATGGACGCGCCATCGGCAGCGTCCATGCGGCGCTGCTGTCCGTCAGCGGGCGCAACGGCATGCTGTTCGCGCGTTTTGCCGTGACGATCCTGGTCGGGGCCGTGCTGGTCGCCGCGACGGCATGGCACGGCGCACTGGCCGCCGCGCTGGCCGTGGCGGCGCAGATCCTGCTGGGGGTGGTGCTGCTTTCCGCGGCGACCAGGCGCGTCACCGACGTCCCCGCGCTGCGTGTGCATCTGCTGCATGCCGTGGTGCCCTTCGTCGCGATGCTCGCTATCGCAGCCCTGGCCCGCTGGGCGGCGTTGGGCATGAGTTGGAATGCCGAGGGCGCATCACCCGCGCATCTTGGCGCCGCGGTGCTGGCGGCCAGCGTCGCGGCCGGCACGATGGGGCTGGCCTTCGGCCTGGCCTGGTTGGGCTGGGTGCGGCGGTCGGCTGCCACCGCGCCCGTGGCCTTGCAGGTGATGCCGGGTGGGGGTTCGCCGGCATGAGCCTCTCCCCGATGCGGCTGGTGTATTTCGTGCACGACCTGGGCGACCCCGCGGTCGGGCGGCGGCTCGACATGCTGCGCGCCCATGTCGCCAGCGCGGTCGTGATCGGATTTCACCGGGACGCTGTTCCGCCCCAGAAAGTGGCGGGATGGCCGGCGATCGCGCTGGGTCGGACGGCGGATGCGCGCCTGAGGCAGCGCGTCCTGTCGGTGCTCCGGGCCCGCGCCATGCTGCATCGGTTGCGGCCGCACTTCGTTGGCGCGACCGTGATCATGGCGCGTCAGCTGGAGATGCTCGCGCTGGCACGCAGCGCACGCACCCGCTACGCCGCGGACGCCGTCCTGGCCTATGAATGCCTGGACATCCACCGGCTGATGGTCGCGCCGTCGATGGTCGGCGCCGCGCTTCGCCGGATCGAGGCGCATCTGCTGCGCGGCACCGACCTGCTGATCGTCAGTTCCCCTGCCTTCATCCGCGAGCATTTGGCGCCGCTCCATGGCGCCGCGTTGCCGCGGGTCTGCCTCGTCGAGAACAAGGTGTTGCGCACCGACCTCGCGGCTGCCCCCGCGCCGGTGATGAAGCCCTCGGGACCGCCCTGGCGGATTGGCTGGTACGGCGTGCTGCGGTGTCGGCGCAGCCTCGAGCTCCTGGCGGGGCTGACGCGCGCGCTGCCTGGCCAGGTCGTGGTAGACCTGTGCGGCAGGCCTGCGCTGTCAGCGATCCCGGACTTCCACGCGCGCGTGGCGGCCGAGCCTGGGCTGCGCTTCCACGGCGCGTATGACCGTCGGCACGACCTGCCGGCGATCTATCGCGATGCGCACTTCACCTGGGCGATCGACTTCTATGAAGCGGACGCGAATTCCCGCTGGCTGCTGCCGAACCGGCTGTATGAGGGCGGCCTTCATGGCGCCGTGCCGATCGCCCTGGCTTCGGTCGAGACCGGGCGCTGGCTCGCCGCACGAGACGCCGGCGTGCTGCTGGAGGAACCGCTTGCGCCGGCGCTGTTGCGCGTGTTCTCCGGCCTTACGCCCGCCACCTACGCAGCGGAAGCGGCGCGGCTGAACCGCCAGCCGGTCGATGCCTGGCTGGATGACGGCGGTGATGGCGCCCGGCTCGCGGCCGCGCTGCGTGGCGGCGTGTCAGGGCAGCCCGTGGCACAGGATCGCGGCTGACCGAGCCGGTTCAGCCATGCTGCGCGCGACGATGCGCTGCAGGCGTTCGCAGTACCGCTCCAGGCTGTGGTCGGCCTGCATGGCTTCGCGCGCGCGGCGCCCCATCGCGGCAGCCTCCCCAGGTGCGTCGAGGAGGCGTTGGATGGTCGCGTTCAACCCCGCGACGTCGCCGGGTTCGGTGAACAGCCCGGTGATCCCGGGCACCAGGAAGTCCGGGGGGATGTCCGTGCGGGTCACGATCACCGCCCGCTGCATGGCCATCGCCTCGGCGACGACGGCATACCCACAGGCGTGCTGCGCCGGGTGCAGGGGAACAACGACGAAGCGCGCACGGGCATAGAGGCCGCGCAGGTTGGCGTAGTCGCCATAGGACCGGATATCGACATTGGCCGGCCAGCGCATGTCGGCATCGGCGGCATCGGGCGGCATCCAGGTGCTGTCGGCCGCGACCCGCACGTCGACCGGCAGGTCGCCGGCCGCGGCAACCAGCGTCGGATAGTCCCGGTTGGCGGCCCCGGCGCTGACGATGGGGCCGTCCGCCGCAAAGGCCGCGCCGCCGAAGTAGCGCGTATCCACGCCATATCCGGTCGCGTGGCAGCGCTCATCGGGGATTCCAAGCACGGCCTGGGTGCGCGCCTTGAGTGATTCCGACAGGCAATGGAAATGCACATGCTCCAGGCGCCGGAGCACGGGCGCGAGCCGCCGCAGCTTGTAGGAATCCAGGTGATGGCCGTGGAACATCATGTGGATCGGCACGCGGGATCGCCGCAGCATCGACGCAAGCGCGAGCGGGACACCGATATCCTCGCCGGAGGCGAGGATGGCGTCGAAGCCCTGCGAACGGGCCGTGACCTGGGCGGCCAGGGCGAAGCGCCGGACCAGGACCGGCATGACCGGACCAGGCACGCCACCGCTCGACAGCGAGAACAGGGTTCCGCCGTACCGCCCGAGGAAGGCGTCGAACTCGGAGCGTGGTTCCGGTGCATCGCCGCGGCCCTGCGCATCATGCGTGCCGGCCAATACCCAGGCGTAGCGGGGCGTCGTGCGATGCATGGGAATGCCAACATCCATCAGGAGGACGCCGCCGCCGACCAAGGCGATGCAGGCTTCGCCGCAGGCGCGCGCGCTCGACGCACGGCGCGCGCATGGTCGGCGCCGTAGGCCGCAATCGTGAAGAACAGGAAGCTGCCGATCGCGAAGGGATAGGGAATGTCGACCTCGCCAATGATTCGCCCGATCAGGCAGAAGAGTGTCGCGACCAGTGCCGCCGTGGCCGGCGTCCTGTCCGCCATGGCGAGCCGCAGGATCCGGGCGACCGCGAAGGTCAGCGTCGTCGCGAGTGCCGCGACGCCCAGCCACCCCAGTTCCACGGCGAATTCCAGGACCGTGTTGTGGAAGTGGAAGCCCATGCGGGAGCCGATCCCGAAATCCCGCCAGATCGATTCCACCAGCGGATTGCCCTGCAACCAGAACGCATAGTAGCCGGTGCCCAGCATCGGCCGCTTGTCGATCTCGGCCAGCGCGGTGCGCCACAACAGCGTGCGTCCGGTCAGCGTCGCGTCCTTGCCCAGCACCTCGGTCAGGAAGGATGTCGCGACCTCGCCGAGCGTCCCGTTGACCGCCAGCAGCAGCACGACCGCCAGGGCCGGAACAAGAAGGGCGGCGACGCCCGTGCCCACCAGGATCCGCTCCCGACGCTGCAGCCGCGCGAAGACGATCGTCGCGATCAGCACCGCCAGCGACGCCACGGTGGTGATCAGCGCCCCCGCCGACCGCGCCATCAGCAGCAAGGGAATACTGAGCAGGAACGACACCACCGCGAGCAGCCTCAGCGGGGTTGGCTGCCCACGGTCCAGCATCACCGCGGCCGCGAAGATCGCGAGCAGCGACATGAACAGCGCCATGGTGTTCTTGCTGGCGAAGATGCCGAGGAAGACGGTGGCGCCGGTCATGCCGTCCACGCCGTACCGCCCGAAGGCCAGTGACAGCAGCGCGCCGACCAGCAGGCTGACCGACATGGCCGAGACGAAGGCGCGCGGCTTCAGGAAGCCGGCCACCAATGATGCGATGCCGACGGTCAGCGCCAATTGAACGCCCGCGCGCAGCGTGATCATCGGCGCCTGCGACCACAGCACGGATACCAGCGCGAGCCCCGGCACCAGCCACACCCACGGCGCGCGGAACACCAGCCGCAGGCAGACGTCCAGGCGCGGCGCCGCAACCAGCACCCAGGCGGCCAGGAACAACATCGCACCCAGCGACGATCCGCCGAGGGTCACGATAAGGCCGATGATGCACAGGAAGGTCGCCAGCCAGGCCGGTCGATCCACCGGACCATCGACACCAGGGTCGGGTCGCAGGTCCCGCAAGTCTTGAGTCCTCTCGGCCGCGGAAGCGCAGCGTCAACACGCCTAATGCGCGGCGCGGCCTAAGGTTGCGTCGCGGGGGGTGCCGATTCCGACATCGGCGGTGCGTCGGCCAAATCAGGGGCTGCGAGCAGGCCCTGGACCGCGTTTGTCAGCTCATCGAGCTTCACCGGCTTGTACAGCCGCACACAGCGCGGCAGCGCGTAGTCCCGCAGCGTGGTGGCCGAAAGATCGCCGGTCAGGATCACCGTCGGGATCTCGCGTTTCAGCGCGTCCCGCAACAGCGTCGCGGTCCGGTAGCCGTCCATGCCGTTCGGCAGGTTGAAGTCCACCAGGAGCAGATCGGGCTCGACGCTGCCCTGCGCCACCAGGTCCAGCGCGGCGACACCGTCCGCCACCACCGTCACGCTGTGTCCATCGCTTTCCAGGAAGGCCCGCAGAGCCTCCCGCAAATCGGTATCGTCCTCGACAACCAGGATGGCACCGCCCCGGCGCTCATCCGTCGCGGTCTCGGCGGTGGCAGGCTGCCGGGCCTCGGTTCGTCCTGCCGCGTCACCCGCGCGCAGGGGGACCTCGACCGTGAAGACCGAACCCTTCCCGACCCAGGACCGGACGCTGATGCGGTGGCCCAGCAGTTCCGCCATGCGCCGCGCGATCGACAGGCCGAGGCCCAGGCCGCGGCTGCGCTCGCGTGCCGGATTGCTGAGCTGGTGGTATTCGTCGAAGACCGCCTGGCGCTCGCTTTCGGGAATGCCGATGCCGGTATCCCAGACCTCGATGCGCAGCATCCCGCCATGGCGGCGGCAGCCGAGTAGCACCTTCCCCTCGCGCGTGTATTTCAGCGCATTGGACAGCAGGTTGCGCAGGATCTGGCCGAGCAGGCGCGCATCGCTGTCGATCCACGATTTGCAGGCGACCATGTGGAAGCCGAGGTTCTGCGCATTCGCGTGATAGGCGAATTCGTTCCTGAGCTGATCGAAGATCGTATTGATCGGGAAGCTCGAGATCTCCGGGTTGATGGTGCCGACTTCGATCTGGTTGATGTCGAGCAGCGTGTTGAGCATCTCCGACATGGCGCCGACCGTGTCGCCCAGCCGCGTGACGAATTCCCGCGGCCGCGTACCCTCGACCGTCTTTGCCAGCAGCCCCTGCAGCAGCGACAGCGTCTGCAGCGGCTGGCGCAGGTCGTGGCTGGCGGCGGCGAGGAAGCGCGACTTCACCGCATTGGCCATTTCGGCCTGCTGCTTGGCCTGCTCGAGCGCCTCGGCGGCGCGGCGGCGCTCGGTGATGTCGGCGAAGGTGATGACGACGCCTTCGACGCCATTGTCCAGCGTCCGGTACGGCAGGACACGGCGCACGTACCACCGCCCCTCGCTCCCGGCGATCTCGCGTTCGATCGGCGTGCGCTGCTCCAGCACTGTCCGCGCATCGGCCAGCAGGGCGCGATCGGAGGCCAGCAGGTTCAGGTCCGACAGCGGCCGGCCGATATCGGCCGGGATGACGCTGACAAGTTCCTTGGTCGCCGGGGTGAAGAAACGAATTCGCAACTCGGTGTCGAGGAACAGCGTGGCCACGTCCGTGCTGTACAGCACGTTCTGCAGGTCGTTGGACGTCGTGCGCTGGCGTTCGAGGGTTTCCTGCAGCTGCGTATTGAGCGCGGTGAGTTCCTCGTTCAGCGATTGCAGTTCCTCCTTGGAGGTCAGCAGCTCCTCGTTCGCCGACTGGTATTCCTCGGACGCCGACCGCGCCTCCTCGTTGAAGGCCTTCAAATCCTCGTTCGAGATTTCGAGGTTGTGGATCGCGCCCTGCAACTCCACGCGCGTGGCATCGAGGTCGTGCTGGAGGTCGGCGACATTCGCCACGTTCCGCTGCACTGCGGGAGCGTCCGGCGTCGCGGAGGGTGTCGGCCGCGCCACGAAGCAGACCAGCAACAAATCCTCGTCATCCGAGCGGACCGGCTGCACGTCGATGTCGAAACGCAGGACCTGGCCGTCCTGCTTGATCTCGCCGCCCGGCACGGTGATCCGTGCCTTGTCCTGGACGGCGCGCTGGATGGCGGAGCGCAGCTTCGTGCGCACGGCGCGCGGCACCATGGCCAGGATGTCCTGCGTCGGCGCACCCGGCGGCACCCGCAGATACCGCTCCGTCGGCCCCAGGGAATGGAGGCATTCCATCTTCTGGTCGATCAGCACCGCCGCCGGGGCGAAGCTGTCCATCACCAGCCCGCGGCTGAGCTCGGCATAAACGTCGTTGCGCGATACGCCGCGGGCTCGGCCGGGCATCCGTTGGACGCGATCGCCGCCGCCCGACCCCAGCACGAAGCCCAGTTCGCCCGGACGGCTGCGACCGATGTGCCGGTAGATCCGCATGGTCTTGGACAGGGCTTCGAAGTGCGGGGCCGCCTGGGCGACCGTCTCGGCATTGCCGAGCAGGAGGATACCGCCCGGGCGCAGCGCGAAGTGGAACAGCGCGATGACCCGCTTCTGCGCTTCCGCGCTGAGGTAGATCAGCAGGTTCCGGCAGGACACCATGTCGAGCCGCGAGAACGGCGCATCGGCCAGGACATCCTGCACCGTGAAGACGATGGGCCCGCGCAGCTCGGCGGTGACGCGGTAGCCGCCGCCCTCCTTGGTGAAGAAGCGCGCCAGCCTTTCGGGTGTCACGTCGGCCTCGATCGATTCGGGATAGAGACCATCCCGGGCGCGGGCCACGGCGTCGGGATCGATGTCCGAGGCGAAGATCTGCAGGCGCAGGGTGCGCTGCACGGTCGCGAGTCGTTCGCGGATCAGCATGACCAGGGAATAGACTTCCTCGCCGGTGCTGCAGCCCGGAACCCAGATGCGCAGCGCCTGGTCGCCGGTGACCTGGTCGACCAGGTCCGGGATGACGGACGCGGCGAGGTAGGCGAAGACCTGCGGATCGCGGAAGAAGCCGGTCACGTGGATGAGCAGATCCTTCGAGAGCCGTTCCAGTTCGGCGGGATCGCGCCGCAGCAGGTCGAGGTAGGCATCGACTGCCGTAGCATCAATGTCGGCCATCGCCATGCGGCGGGCAATCCGGCGACGCAGCGTGCCGGGCTTGTACAGGGTGAAGTCGTGGCCCGTATTGTCGCGCAGCAAGGCGATGATGTCGGGCACGAGGTCGGGCGCCGCCGTTTCCGGCGGATCGACAGGTTTGCGCGACCCAGCGAGGATGCGCCGGCGATAGGCGGCGAGCACCTTGGGCATGCCGGCGATCGGCAGCACACGGTCCACCGCGCCGGTGGCGATGGCGCTGCGCGGCATGCCGTCATGCGCGGCTTCTTCGGGATCCTGCGCGATGACCAGGCCGCCGGCCGCCTTGATGGCCGTGACGCCGGCGCTGCCATCCGACCCGGTGCCCGACAGCACGACGCAGGCCATCGGCAAGGCGACCTCCTGTGCCATCGACTGCAGCAGGAAGTCGAACGGCATCCGGCTGCCATGCCGCGACTGCGGTTCCGAGAGCTTGAGCGCGCCCTTGCGCAACGACAGATACGTGCCCGGCGGAATCACATACAAATGGCCGCCTTCGACCGGCATCCCGTCGGTCGCCTGGCGCACCGTCATGGTGGTGTGGGACGCAAGCAGGTCGACCAGCATGCTTTCATGCGACGGGTCGAGATGCTGGACCAGGATCAGCGCCGTTCCTTCGTCGGTCCCCATGGCCGCCACGAGATTGCGGCAGGCTTCCAGCCCGCCCGCCGATGCGCCGATGCCAACGACCAGGAGCCCGTCGGAGGGCGGCGCAGCCTTCTTTGTCACCCGCGGCCCACGGGGCGGGGAGGGGAGTGCGACCGAAGCTTCTGCTTTCCGTGTGGCGCGCCTTGTCAGTGTGTCCTCGCAGTGTCGGGAATGAAGAGCTGAACCCCAGAACGATCGCTACGCGTGGAGTGCCTGCGGCGGTGCGCTGAAGAGACGGCGCGATCCGAAGCTTCGCCATCACAGTCAAACATTAGCACGGCTGAGCAAGATACCTTGCATGTTTCGGTGCTGGGCCGCACATTTCAGGCTGTTGCGGAAGACGTCGTCCAGATGCCATCGCCGCAGGCATTTCGAGGTGATCTGCCGGCATCGGATGACAACGAAGGCGACTGGATCGGGCCGGCGCTTCGGCGTCTGAAAAGGGGTTGGCTTGGGCATGAGGATGCTGCCGTCCGACCACGCAGGCAACGCACGGGGCGCCGCATGAGCTCGCTGCGCATCCTGATCGTCGAGGACAATCCGATCATCGGCATGTTGCTCGCGGAGATCCTGCGCACCATGGGCCATGACGTCTGCGCCGTGGTTCGCACCGAGCAGGACGGCGTGGCCACCGCCTTGCAGTCGCTGCCGGATCTGATGATCGTGGACGCCAAGCTGGCGAGCGGAAGCGGCATTGCCGTCGTCGAGGCTGTGCGGCAGGTCCGGCGCATTCCCCATGTGTTCATGAGCGGCGGGCCTGTGGATACCGGCACGCTCGGTGGGCCCGTGCTGAGCAAGCCGTTTCAGGAATCCGAACTGGCACGGGCCATCGCCGTCGCGGTGGCGGCGCAGGCCGCCTGACGGCGTTGCGCCCGGCATTACCGAGCCTGGTCCGCGCGCCCGGGCTCCGCTGGCGATGCGGGCGCGACAGGCACGGCCTCCCAGGTTGAACGCGGCTGCCGCGTCGCGGTGCGACGGCCGCCGAATATGGGGCGCAGCATGGTTTTCGCGATGACGATGAAGCCGGACACGATGCCGCTCTTGAACAGCGACATCACGTAGCGGCGCCCGGTCAGCACGGGGTGGACGAAGACCTCCCCGCCCAGGCCGCGGAGTTCCGCCTCATGGACCGGCGGCCACCAGTCGTAGCGCTGCAAGCGCCCGAAGGATGACAGGTCGCGCATCCTGAAGTCCTGCAGCGCCAGTTCCGTGCCGACATAGGCCTCGCCGATCGGCCATTGCCGTGCATCCGGCAGGTCGTAGGTGCTGCCGTGCTCGATGCGCCGTGCCGCGAGATGGCGCGCGGCCCGGGCCGAGAACACCGCGGCGCAGATCAATGCCGGGCGGATCGCCGGGCGCGCATAGAAGCGCAGCATCGACTTGGTCCACCAGTAGATGTCGAGCGGCTTCACGATCGGCTGCCCCACGAAGTCGAGGGCGTCGGCGCGGCAGGCGTCGATGATGACGTCCAGGTTGATGTTCGGGACCGCATCGTATTCCACCACCGCGAAGTAGTCGTAGTCGGGATGCAGGTGCTGGAAATAGTACAGTGAGTAGTCCGCATTGTACCACAGCAGCGGGCCCTTCGAGATCGCCGGCAGGCCCAGCGCGACCACCTGTTCCTCGCGATACCGGATCACCCGGTCGAACGGGATGGGTCCAGCCGCGGCGCGTGTTTCGTCGACGAGAATGAAAACGTCGCCCGACGGGGCCGAGGCGACGACCTGCGCCAGGCGGCGCGCAACGAAGTCGTCGTAGTGGAAGGACTTGAAGACGACGGCGTAGCGGCCCGGTTTCGGCATTTCGTTTCCATGCGACGGTTCGTGGCGCAACGTGCAATAGATCGTACGGATAAACGGCGGCCCTGGGCCCCGGTTTCACGCTGACGCGACGCTGGCGTGGAATTTTTTAATGCGTAGTGGATCGTGGTTCGCCGGCAACTCCCCGGACCCTGGGTCGTTACGTGCGTCGGTGCCGCGCCGGAGCCGAGGCGAGGTGGACAACACCGATCCCCCCGGCGCGAGGATCGCATGGTCGTATTGCCGCCGCGCCGGTCGAACCGCTGGCTCGCACTGAACGTGCTGCTGCTGTCGGGATCGAGCACCTTCCGGCTGACGCTCCAGTTCATGCTGTTTCCCGTGCTCGCCAGGATCCTGAGCCCGGCCGATTTCGGCATGGTGGCACTGGCCATGCCGGTGGTCCTGATCGTCATGACGCTGGCCGAGGGCGGCATGGGCCCAGCGCTGGTGCGCGCGCCCGATCCGAACGGGACGGTCGAAGCCACCATGTTCTGGGCGACGATGGCGCAGGCGATCGTGCTCGCGCTGGTGTTGTTCGCGTCGGCCCCGTTGATCGCGGCCGTCCTGTCGCATCCGGAGATCTCGCCGATCCTGCAGTGGCTGGCGCCGACGCTGGTGCTGGGTGCCTTGTGCGGCGTGCCCGCTGCACGCATCCAGCGCGGCGGCGCGACCTGGATCTTCGCCGTGGGCGATGTCGGCGCCGCCGTGGTCAGCACGGCGGTCGCGCTGTACGGCGCCCTGCAAGGCTGGGGGGCCTGGAGCCTGGTGGCCCAGCAACTGGTGGTCTGGACCATCAAGGCGCTGGTGCTGGTGACCCTCGCCGGCTTGCGCATCCGCGCCAGGCCGGAACGCCAGGCGCTCGACACCCTGGTCCGCCATGGCGCGCCGATGGTGGGGTCCAACCTGCTGACGCTGTTCGCGCGATCCATCGACTGCCTGCTGGTCGGGCGCCTGCTCGGCGTCGAGCAGCTTGGCGTCTACACGCTTGCCGCGCAGATCGTCCGCATCCCGGAAGCGGTGCTGGTGGGGCCGGTCTTCGTGTCCTTCCTGCCGGCGATGGTGCGGCTCGAGGCCGACCGCGCGGCCGCCGCGCGGGCCTTCGCGACCACCCTGCGGCTGATGCTGAACGTGGCGGCGCCGCTGATGCTGGGCCTCGCCGTGGTCGCCGACCTGGCGGTGCTGACGGTGCTGGGTGCGCGTTGGGGCGGGGCGACGGTCGTGCTCATGCTGTTGGCGCCCTCGGCCATCGCGCAGGCTGTCGGGTGGCTGTCGACCGCAGTACTGCTCGGTCGTGGCCGATCGGGGCTGCATTTCAGGATCACGATGCTGGGCGCCGGATTGACCACCGTCGCGGTGCTGGCCGGGACGTCGTTCGGCCTGGCTGGGGTGGCGGCGGGCGCCGCCATCGCCATCATCGCCGGCAACACGGTCAGCCTCGCTGCGGCGATGCGCGAACTGCGCCTGACGCCGGGTGACCTGCTGGCCGCCACCTGGCCGCCGCTGGTCGCGGCGGCGATGATGGCGGCCGGGGTCGTCGCGCTGCGCAGCGTGCTGCCGGCGGGCCTCGGTACGATCCCCGCCATGGGGATCGCCGTCGGTGCCGGGGTACTGCTTTATGGTGGGCTGCTCGCGCTGATCGCACCGGCCACGCTCGTAGCAGACGCCAGGCGGCTGCTGCGGCGTGGCGATGCGAAGGCGCCGTGATGCGCCTCAGCCCGCCGTGATGGGCAGCGCCGGGCGCATCGACGGCTGGCGCGAAACCTCCCCGGCATAGAGCCGCATCCGCGGCTGGTCGCAGCGGGTCAGCACCGCGCCCAGGAACAGGGCGTCGGCCGCGGCGAGACGCGACAGCGCCTCCGCCAGCATGGGCTGCGGCGTGCCGCCCCACTGCGAGACCAGCACGAAGCCATCGATGGTGTCGCTGAGCAGGACGGCGCTGCTGCTGGCCAGCAGCGGCGGCAGGTCGAGCACGACGACATCATAGGCCGCCCGCAGCCTGCCCAGCAGCGCGCGCGCTGCCGCGGCGGAAGGCGGAAGGCGCTTTCCCTTGCCGGCCTGCGACTGGCCGAGGAAATGCAGTCCCGTGGCGGGATCCGTCCAGACGGCTTCGGACAGCGCGACTTCGGCCGCTGCCACTTCCTGCACGCCGACGCGCCCGCCGAGCGACAGGGCTTCCGTCAGCCAGGGAGAAGCGGCGTTCCAGTCGACCAGCAGCGTGCGCTGCCCTTCCGCCGCGGCGGCGAAGGCGAGGTTGGCTGCGAAGGTGCTGGCACCCTCGCCGTTGCGCGTGGCGACGCAGCCGATCATGCGCACATCCCGCCCGCGCGCCGAATGGCGTGTTCCGGCAACGCGCACGCCATGGGCCGCTTCGGCAATGCCCGAGTCACGGTCGGCAGCGGCGCGCAGGAAGGCGGTGGGGATGAGCACGTCGCCGCGTGCTGCGCTGGTGCGCAGCGCACGGCGCCAAGTGCCGTTGCGCGTGAAGGCGAGCGCGGGTTCCTGCGGCACGACGCCCAGGCAGTCGAGGCCGGTCGCCTGGCGCAGCTGCGCCACGGTGCGGACCGAGCCGTCCAGCGCCTCGCGCGCCACCGCGCTCACGATGCCGAGCCCGAGGCCAAGCCCGAGTGCCACCACCAGCACGATGGCGCTGCGCGGATGGCTGGGATCGGCCGGCGCCAGCGCCGGCGCCGCAACCCGGGCGTCGGAGATCGGGTAGGACTGGTCCTGCATCGCCTGCGTGTAGCGTTGCAGGAAGGTCTCGTAGATCTGGCGATAGGCGTCGGCGGAGCTTTGCAGCGAACGAAGCTCGCTGCGTTCGATGTTGGTCTGCGCCGCGATGGCGATCTGTTCGGCCAGCCGCTCCTGGATCGCGACGAGGTTGGCTTCCGCCACCTCGAAGTCACCCCGGAAGGTTTCGGTCAGCCGCGCCAGCTCGCTCTGGATGCTGCGCTCGAGCCCGGCCACCTCGTTGCGCTGCAGGACGACGGCGCCATGGGTTGGTCCCTGCCGCGCGGTCAGCTCGGCCAGGCGGCGTGACGATTCAAGGAATTGCTGGCGCAGCTGCGCCATCACCGTGTTGGTGCCGAGGTCCGTCACAACGCCCTGGGTCACACCATTCACAGTGCTGGTGCGGGCCCGATGGTAGCGCGCCTGCGCCTCCGCGAGCCGCGCGCGGGCGGCGGCCACCTGTAGGTTCAGTTCGCCCAGCTGCTGTTCGTTCAGCAGCCCGAGCCCGGCGGCGGTGCCGACATCGACGATGTTGTTGCGCGCCTTGTATTCCTGCACGGCGCGGTCGGCGGCCACGGCCTGGCCGCGCAATTCGACGATGCGCGTCTCGAGCCATCCGCCGGCACGGCGCGTGGTGTCGGAGATCGCCACCAGCTGCTGGTCCATGTACGCCGACGTCACGGCATTCGCGAGCCGGGCCGAGAGATCGCGGTCCGGCGTACGCAGCCGGATCTCGACCACCGACGTCGTGCCAACCCGCCAGACTTCCAGCATCCGCGACAGCGCGGTGGTGGCCATCGCCTGTGCGCGCAACGCCGGATCAAGGGTGGTGCTCGCGGAGCCCGCCCCGGTCAGCCAGCGCTTGAGCACGGCCACGGTCCTGGAAACCGGCCCCGGCTCACCAGGCGTGAAGAACGGATCGGACTCCAGGTCCAGCCGCTCGACCACCCCACGGAGCGTCGCTGGCGAGCGGATCAGCTCCACCTGGCTCTCGACATAGGCGCTCTCGGACTGCCAGTCGCCGGAGGCTTGTTGGCTGCCGGCCGGATGCGCGCGACGCGTGTCGATCGTGAGGGTCGCCACCGCGGTAAACAGCGGCCGCGTGGTTGCCAGGTAGGCGACGCCCAGCGCGACGCCGATCGCGGCACAGCCGGCGATCAGGACAAGTCGTCGCCGGATGAAGGCAATGCCCGCCGGCAACCACTGGAAGGGCGGCGGATCGGCCGGCGAGGACGGGGCGGGAGACGGCCCGTACGGACCCGCGGATGGAAAGTTCAGCATGGCGCGGTTGGTCCTTCAGTGGGCATGCCCGACGTGCGGGGCTCGGCAAGGCGATTCATGGTCTCAACGTTCATCGGTGGTCTGGGATGCATCGGCAGGCCAACGCATCGGCGTGGCTGCCGGCAGCGCGAAGCGCTGGGCCATCGCCCGTGGCCGCGGCTTCGCATAGGTCGCGATGAAGCCGAGCGCCCACGACAGATGCATCGTCATCAGGGCGAGGCCGGCCGGCATCAGGCGCGCGTCGCCGCGACGCACCGTCTGCACGACGCCCCAGCCCAGGCAGGCGGCCGGGTAGAGCAGAGCGACCGCCGCCAGCATGGGACCGAACGGCGCGATCGCGAGCCCTGCGGCACATCCGCCGAGCGCCGCCACGGGAATCAATTGTCGCGGTCGCGGCCGCAGGTGGTGCTTGCGCAGCGTCCTCGCCCGACCCGTGCCGTGCCGGAAGTATTGCGCTGCGAGACGCTCGAGGGATTCGCGGGGGTAGTAGACGACCGGTGCCTCGGCGCACATCCAGATGCGACCGCCTGCGGCGAGGGCCCGCACGTCCAGCTCGGCATCCTCGTTGTGCGTGAAGCTCTCATCATAGCCGCCGATCGACCGGAAGAAGGCGCGGTCGAAGGCGGCATGGTGCCCATGCTCGACGAAGCCGGAGACGCTGCCCATCCGATGCGCGGCGCCGCCATTGCCCAGGCGACTACTCTGGGCGACCGCGATCGCGTGCTGCATGCCACCATCGGGCCTGCTCTGCGTGCGCATCGGCACAACCACGGATGTCGCGCCGGATTGCAGCAGCGCGGCCACGCAGCGCCTGGCGAAGTCGGGTGGATAGAGCGCATGCGCGTCGGCGCGCAGCAGCACCGTCGACCGTGGCGAGGCCAGTTGCGCAGCAAGATTCATGGCGGCGGACTGGGTGCGCCGCGGATTAGCGAGCGCAACGACCGAGGCGTGGCGCGAATGGAATGCATCCACGATCGCCGCGGTTCCATCGGTGCTGCCGCCATCCAGGACCAAGATCTCGTAGGAGCCTTCGGGCCATTGCCCGACGAGGGATTCGAGGCAGGCCTCGATGTAGCGTTCCTCATTCAACGCGGGGACGACGATGGAGATGAAGGCGGGCCCTGGGCTCGACGTCTGGGAGATCCGGGTGGCGCCACCCGACAGCGCGCCGGGGGTGTGGTTCATCGTGTTCACGGCACGCTCCCGTTGATCTGGTGTTGAGCCGCGTGGCGGATGGCTTTCATGCGGCGCATCGGATTGCCTCGGTCGCCTCGGGGCAGCGGGTCGTCAGGCGGTCGATGACGGCGGCGTAGGCCGCATCAGCGGAGAAGGACTCCCGCGCCACCGCCAGGGCTGCGGCTGCGCGCTGGCCGCGCAGCGGCGCGTCGGCGAGGAGGCGGAGCACCTCGTCCGCGAAGACCCCCGGCGCATCGGCGATGGCAACGGCGCCGTGCAGCAGGTCGCCGACGCCCTGGGCGGTAACCGTGGTGGCGACAACGGCCTTTCCCTGGCCCAGCGCCTCGACCAGCTTGATCTTGAGGCCCGATCCGAGCCGCAGAGGGGAGACCACGACGTCCGCGCGCCGATACAGCGCGGAGAGGTCGTCCACGCGGCCCAGCGGCGTCACGCCCGCAGGCCATTCGGTCTGGGAGAAGGCGTTGCAGACGGTGCCGGCGACCTTCAGGCGGGCCTGGTCCCGGCCCGCGCGGATGCGCGGCCAGATGTCGCTGAGGAACCAGCGCAGCCCATCGACGTTCGGCGCCGTCGCGCTGCCGACGAACAGCAGCCCGTCGCCATCCCCCGGCTGCGGTGCGGCGACCGGCACCACAGCCATCGGCGCCACGACCACGGTGCGGTCCGAGGGCAGCATGCGCCGTACGGTCGCCGCCTCGTCCGACTGAATCGCAATGACGATCTGTGCACCGGCGAGAAGCGCGCCTTCCTGAGCGGTGTCGAGCGACGCAACGCTGTCGCGCGCGCCCAGTGCGGCGAAGGCGCCGGGCCGGCTGGACATGAGGTCGTGCATGACCACGGCGGATGTCGCGCCAGGGCGCAGCACATAGGGTATGCCGGGGGTGAGGAAGGCGTAATCGGCGATGACGACGTCCGCGGAGCCGCGCGCCGCGGCTGCGACAAAGAGGAAGTCGTCGATCGTCCAAGGCGCCGCGACGGCATAGGGTGCCGGCCGTGCCAAGCTGGACAGGCGCGTCACGCCGAACCGTCGGGCCAATCGGTCCGCGATGCCGAGCGTGGCGTGCAGGATCACGCGAGGGTCGCGCGCCACGAACCACCCGCCGATGCGGAAGGTCCCGCGCAGTGCGACGTGGTCGAACACGTCGCCCTCGCCGGCGATGCGAAGCACGGGAACCCTTCCCAGGGTGGCCGGCGAGGGACAGATCAGGCGCAGCGAGAAGCCTGCGTCGCGCAGGGCGCTACAGAGGCTGATCAGGTAGGCGGAGCTGCCATTCGCGCCGGCGGTCAGGCGTTGCCGCGACAGGACGCAGATGACGGGCCGGCTGTGGTGCTGGGCCGGCGCCGGCGCATCCACGCCACGGCGCGCGCGCAGTTTGCGCAGAAGTCGCGAGGGGGCCGCCAGTCGCAGCACGATCGGGATGGCGCGCGGCTGCCGCACCAGTGCCGCCAGAGCCACAATGGGCTGGCGCGTCTTCAGCGCGGCGATCGCCGCTTCCGCGGCTGATGCCGCGTGGATGCTCGCGAGGCGCTGATCCAGTTCGGCCCGCAACGGTGCGGCACCCGTGCCACCCATCCAGGCGCGGAACCGTGCATCCGCCGTGATCATCGCATCCATCGCGGCGGGAGCCAGGCGATGCGAAATCGACGCAGAATGCCGTCGGTAGAAATACAGAAGGTCGGGCACCAGGCGGAAGCGGGCGCCGCGCGCCAGCAGGCGCAGGATCAGGTCATAGTCCTCGGCAATGCGCAGGTCTTCCGCGTAGCGGATGCGCCAGCAGGCCAGGATCTCCGTCCGGATCAGGGGCTTCAGGTAGCCGAGCGGAACATCGCGCGCGAACAGGCGGTTGGCGCGGATGTACTGATTCGCACCGATCCAGGACGGGACAGCCGCAAGGCTGCCGTGCAGCAGCCTCCGCGGCGGCGTTGCGTGGTCGTCCTGGAAGATGAGCATGTCATCCGCGACGATGTCGGCTTCGGCCGCTTCGCCCGCTGCGACCAGCCGCCGCAGCCTGTCGGGATGGATCATGTCGTCGCTGTCGACTATCGCGACCCATGCGCCGCGCGCCATCGCCAGCCCGCGGTTGCGCGCTGCCGCCGGTCCGGCATTCTCCGGCAGGCGCAGGATCAGCAGGCGCGGATCGCTACGCGCGATTTCCTCGGCGAGCGCGACGCTGCCGTCGGTCGAAGCGTCGTCGACGAACAGCACCTCGATCTGGGTCAGGGACTGCGCCAGGATCGAGCGCAGCGCATCGGCAAGGTGCGGTGCGCCATTGAAGTTCGCGACGACGACGCTGACGACCGGGGTCACGACTTGTCTGCCGGAATGGTCCCGGTGAGCCCGCCGGGCAGCATCTGCGCGAAGGGTGGTCCCATCGACAGGGGAACTTCGAGCGTGCGCGCCATGGCGCGGATGAAGGCGAGGATGGCGGACCGATGCACCGGATCGTGGATGTCGCTGAAGATCCGCACCAACTCCACGACGTCGCTGCGTCGAGCGGTCACCGCCGGAACAACACCCCCTTCCCGGGGTTCGCCCAGCAGTGCATCGATCGACGCCCCGAGGACATTCGCGATGGCGATCAGCCGGCTGGCCGCGACGCGCGAGGCACCGGTTTCATAGCGCTGGAGCTGTACCGCGCTGACGCCGATGGCGCGTCCGAGTTCCCGCAGCGTCAGGCCGTTGCTGCGCCGCAGCCGCCGGATACGCGTGCCGACCGCACGGTCGACAGCCGTCGGCGACCGCGTATTGACGGCCGGTTCGCCCGCCACTCCTGATTCCAGCGGCGCCATCATACGGCACCGCGGCGGGCGAGGACGGCGGGGATGGTACGCAGCAGGATCTGAACATCGAGCAGCAGCGACCAGTCGGTCGCGTAGCGGATGTCGAGCGCCACGCGCTCGCGATAGCTCGTGTCGCTGCGGCCACTCACCTGCCAAAGGCCGGTGATGCCAGGCCGCGCGGCGAGGTAGGCTGCCTTCCCGACGACGCCGTAGTGGCGATGCAGTTCCTCGGCGACCACGGGACGTGGCCCGACGAGGCTCATGTCGCCGACCAGCACGTTCACCAGCTGCGGCAGCTCATCGAGGCTGGTCGCCCGCAGCACGGCACCGATGGGTGTCACGCGGGGGTCGTTTGTCAGCTTGCGCCGTGTATCCCAATCCTTGGCCGCGGCGGGGTTGGTCGCGAGGTGCTGCGCCAGCAGTTCGTCGGCGGCCGGCATCATGGTGCGGAACTTCATGCAGCCGAAGCGGCGCCCGGCGAGGCCGACCCGCCGGTGACGGTACAGGGCAGGTCCGCCATCGAGGCACACGGCACCAAGAACCAGCAGAAGGACCGGCGCCAGGATCAGCAGCAGCAGCCCGGCACCCAGCACATCAAGGCCACGCTTCAGCAGACGTGCGGCGTGCCGTGACGGCAATGCAGGTGCGCGTGCGACTGTCGCTGGCACGCCTCCCGTGGCATCCGCATGGAAAGCTGCTTGGACGACGCCTGGCGATGGCGATTCCGACATGCGGGACCCTTCGAGAGTTGTGTCCGTCGCGAGAGGTGCGATGGCTCTCGGTCAGAACGTTCGAAGGGCCACGCAAGCTTGTGCGGCCAGGCGCGAATCTCGCGGTTTCGAGAATGCGATTGCGAGAAACGCTGCTGCGTCGTCGCGGACGCTGACGCGATCGTCGCATTGGTGCGCGGCCTCGGTGTGGTCATCTGGGATACGAAGCGCTCACAGCGCAGGACGCGGCACCGCATCGTCGCGCAATGGCGGTTTCAACACGCCAAATCGTGATGTGTGATTTGCGAGTTTTGCGCTCGGTTCGATCGAGCGACCGCGCCGAATGCGGCGGCGCGGCTGGTGATCCGCAACCGGGGGATGCGTCGAATAAACACAAGGCTGGCGCGGATGGTGCGCAACGGTCGGGCGCCGCGGCAATGCTCGCCGCGGCAACGCCGAGTGGATGCCGGTTCGGCCGGCGCTAAGCTGTCGTCTCGCGCGACGCCACCGGAACCAGCGCGCCGATGCGCTCCGCGATGATGGCGCCCACATCGTTCTGCCATTGCCAGAGGCCATTGGTCTGGCCCGAGAAGCTCGGCTCACCGCCAACGGCTTCGGGCGACACGAAGCCGCATGCGAGGCCAAGTCCGAGCAAGCCGGCAATCGGGTCGCCATCGCTATCCAGGACCCGGCACTGCCCATCCACGAGCTGGCGCGCTCCGGGGCCGTCTGCGAGGAGGTGGATACGCTCACCGGCCGGCGCCAGGATGGGCAATGCGCGCGGGCGGTAGCCGAGTGCGGCGATAAGCAGGTCGACGTCATCGATGATCGCACGGGCCGCGGCGTCCGACCCCGTTCCCAGGCGCACCAAGCGCAGACGGGGTTCGGGCGGGCGGCCGCCGATGCCGCGCGCCGCCATGACCAGTTCGCGCGATTCCAGACGGAACCCGGCGAAGCGGAAGACGAAGCCGCTGAGTGGGCAGATGTCCTGCGGGCCGAATTCGTCATAGCCTTCGGCGAGGGCTTCCGCGGCGGTCGGAAAAAAGACACGCAACGGACGGCGATGCAGCACGCTGATCGCGCCCGGGCCGAAGCGCGGAGCGAGCGCGCCATTCAGCAGCAGATGGGCGCAGGCCATGGCGCTGCTGGAACTGCCGATGATGGCGATCTTGGGGTCGGGCACGTCCGCCAGCCGCTGCTCGATCGTCGTGAGACCGCCGGACACCAGGACCTCCCCGGACTGCATCAGCTTGTGGCCATGCAGGGGAAGCAGGGCCACGCCGGCTGCGAGTTCGCTGCCCAGGCGAGACAGCGGCTGTGCGCCACCGGTGGCAAGCACGACCAGGCTCGATCGGAATTCGGTCAGCGTGCCGTCATTGTCGTTCCTGACGAGCGTATGCCAGGCGCCGCTGCCGCCCAGGCGCGCATTGAGCGCCGTGCTGCCCAGGTGCACGGCACAGCCAGGCGCTGTCGACAGGATGCGGTGCAGGACATCGCCAACCACGGCCATGAAGGCCCCGACAAGCGGCAGCGGGACCGGCCCATGGCCGTACGACGCGACGGCGAGGGTCGCCGGATGGCTGCGCAGCGCGGCGAGGGCCGGATGCGCGTCGCCATAGACGCAGTTCACGATGGTATCGGCGCTGCTGTCCGAGTTGATGGCGTAGCTGCCGATCTGCCCGGCGCCGATAGCGTCCCGCCCGTCGATGACCACGACACCGGCCGCGAGGATGCGCTCGAGCGTCCCGGTACGGCTGGCGGCAATGAGCGGTGCCAGGCCCGCCGGACCGCCGCCCACGATGACGGTGCCGACATCCACGCGACGCATGCGGGGTTCCGAGGCCAGGACGTCCGGGGGCGACACGTCGCGCTCGGGGGGAAGCATGATGTTCATGTGGAAAGCACCATCGGGCGAGGGGTGTGCGCTTGCGCGTCTGCAACCTTTCGGCACGCCCGCCGCATCGCACTGCAAACGAGGTCGATGTCGGCCGGCGTGATGGAGTCCGAGAGCGGCAGCGAGAGGATCCGCCGGCTCGTGGCGATCGTCGCAGGCAGCGCGTCGACGATGCAGGAAGCCTGGAAGAAGGACTGTTCCGCGAGGTGCGGCACGAAATAGCGGCCGGCACCGATGCCCTGCTCGGCGAGCGCGGCGACGACCTCCGGCACCCTGCCGGCGAGGTTCGCCGGCAGGAGGACGGGGACAAACTGGTGGGCGGTCCGCGCACCGGTGAGGTGCTGGAACTCGAACTCCGGGAGGAGTTGGCGGTAGAGCGCGTAGATCGCCTGGCGATGCAGGGTGATCCGTTCGAACTCGTCGAGCTTGGCGAGGCCGAGCAGCGCGGAGACCTCGCCCAGCTTGCTGTTCAGTCCGGGCATCGTTGCCGTGCGCGGCTCGCCGAAGCCGAAGTTACCCATCATGCGCAGCGTCGCGATGCGTCCGGCGTCCGCGGAGTAGATCAATCCGGCTTCGGCGGTTGCGAAGCTCTTGGTCGCGTGCATCGAGAAGACCAGTGGGTGCGCGCAGCCTGCCCCGAAGGCGCGGCCGTCGGCGCCGACACTACCGAGGGAGGCGGCGGCATCGATCACCACCGGGATGCCGTGCGCCGTCGAAATCCGGTCGTATCGGGCCAGATCCAGGCAGTTCCCGAAGGTCGCATTGGGCAGGATGACCGCGATCGCGTCGCCATGGCGTTCGATCATCGCCTGCTCGGCGTCGGCATCGGGCAGCCAGGTGTCGGGGTCGATGTCGCACAGCAGCGGCGTCAGGCCGCACCACAGGGCGGCATGCGCCGTCGCCGCGAAGGTGAAGGACGGCATCAGGGCGTACCGGCCGCGCGGTTGCCAGCCGACGGCCTGCTTGATCGCGAGCATGAGGCCGATGGTCGCGTTGCAGACGGTCAGGCATTCGCCCGGGGATTTGAAGATCCGCGTGAGAACGCCTTCCTCCAGCCGGCAGTTCATCGGGCCGTAGTTCGAGAAGACGCCGCTCGCCTCGATCGCAACCAAGCCCTCCGTCAGCTCCGAGAGCCTTGGGGGGCTCGGCCGCAGGAACGGAACGCGCAGGCTCGGCTTCGACTCGGCAGCCGCGGGCCGGGGTTGCTCCGGCACAGCGAGGGTGGGCGTGGCGTCGGCGGTGCGCTTGCGTTTCGACGGCCTGGCTGCTCGCAGCGGCTGTGCCGGCGGCTGGGCGAGCCCGACCGATGCGACGGGATCTTGGGTAATGGCAATGGGCATGGCTTGGTCCGGTGTCATCGCTGTGTCAGCCCCCAGACGCGTTCGAGGCGTTCGTATTTCGGTCGCTGGACGTCCGTGAGATCCGGCTGACCCGCCTTTCCGCGCGTGAAGTACGCGTTGACGCAGACGAGATCGCCCTCGAAGCCCTCGACCGTCTCGATCCGGCGCAGCCGGAGGCCATGATCCGCTGCCAGCGCGGTCACGTGGTGCAGCAGCTTCTGACCCTGGAAGACCGGGTAGAGCCAGCACTCGGCCTCGATCCCAATGACGCCGTGGAGAAGGTCGCCGAAGCCCGACAGGACCTGGTATTCGTATCCTTCGACGTCGACCTTGATGACGTCCGGTGCCGGCACCGCGCCGCTGTCATGGAGCGCGTCGTAGCGCACGCATTCCACGCGCACCTCCTGCACCGGTGCGTAGAGCCGGCCGATCTTGTAGCCCGCCAGGACGGCGGGATCGGCGCTGAGGAGGGAACTGCAGCCCGGCCAGTGCGCGATGTTCAGCGTGCGGGAACCGGGCGTATCGGCGAGACCGTGCTCGACCACCAGCGCATCGGGAAAGGCAGCCAGCAGGGGCCGCAGACGGGAGGCCTCAACCGGGTTCGGCTCGAACAGCACCGGGCGGATGTGGCGGCGATGGGCCATCCACTTCTTCTGGACGCCACCGGCGGCGCCGATATCGACCAGGGTGATCCGCTCGAGCGACCGCGTCGCGGTAGAGGCCAGGAATGTGAAGATGTGGCGTCTCCTTGGGCGGTTCGGTGCGTTCACACGTCGACGACCACCCAGAGGTCGGCTTCGGCGCTCCATGCGTTGCGCCAAACGTTGCTCGGTTCGGCGAAGCAGCGCCGTTCAGGTCATCCGGCAAAACGTTCCCGCGCGTCGATAGTTGCGTGGCCTGCGTCGACCGCGCTCCGGCGCGCCGATGCCGCATGGCGCGTCACGGCCGGCATGGCCGCGGCACCCTTCGCGATGCTGGAGACGTGGCCGGGGCGTGCCGCGATGACGAAGCGCTCCGTCGCGGGTCTGCGTTGGCATGCGGCGATGACGGGGCGCCGGTGCGGAGGGCACGGGCGGACGTGCCGACGTGGGTCGGAACGAGGGGCGCCACGGCTTCGATACGCATGAAGCGACCTGCCGCTAGAGGCGCCGTTGTCGGGAAACTCCGGCCTGCTGCTGTTTTGGTGGACAGCGAGCCAAGGGTCCAACCCTATCGGAGGTCCCCATGCCCGCGTCTGTCGCAATCGCCACCAGGCCCGGGCCGACGTGTTCGACTACATCGAGCGCTCGACAATCCCAGGCGACGGCACTCGACCATCGGGTATCTCAGCCCCAGGGAGTTCGAGCGCTTGGCCAGTTCAGGCTAAACCCGCCGTCCATCGAACCGGCAGCAGGCCACTGCGCAGGACATTCCCAGGTCCTCGGGGGCGGTTCGATGAGACTCTCGCATTCGTCGGCGAAAGGCGCGCCCCAGCCGCATCGCCAGGCGCGATCCGCCTGTCACGGCGCCTGGAGCGTCGATCGATGGATCCAGCCGATCGGCTGATCGCCCTCGCCGACCTGGAGCCACCCGCCCGGCGCCTCGTCGAAGACCCTCAACGTCGTGCCCGGACGCAGCACCCGTTGCACGGGCGCCCCCGTCGATGGTTCGCGCCGGATGTTCGACCGCGACGTCGCACTGGTGGTCACCCGTCCGGCGCCGTCGGGCGATGCCGCGGGTGGTGCCGCCGGCACCCGCGCGCTGCGCGACGGGCGCGTGGCATCCGAACCGGTCCAGCGGTGCACGTCGCCCCACCAGTCGCCCGGGTCATCGCGCAGCGGCGCGCCGCCCGCGGTGCCCGGCGGTGCCTGCGCGCCGGCCAGGCCGGGCAGCATGATGAGGAACGCCAGCGCCACCGCGGGCAGCCGGGGGCGGGCAGGGGTCGGGATGGCCATGCTGCCTCCACAAAGCCCGACCCGCGCGCCGATTCCAAGCCTGCCGTCCCCGCCCGCGCGCACAGCGCACCCGGATCGGGGCCATTCTGTGCAACACTTCATCGACGTGCCGGCAGGTGCATCGCAGGTTTCACCCCAACCGATGGCTTTTTCGGTTCATGACGGCACTGTATGGTTCAGGTCCGATACGGACCAGGCGGACGGAGAAGGCGTAACGTGACCTATTCGCAGACGGACCGTGTGCTTGCCATCCAGACGACGCTTGGCGAAGACGTCGCGATGCTCACGGAGCTGGAGGTCCCAGCCGTTCCTGTTCAACGTCAAATTCGTGACGCAGGCCAAGCCGGCCGATGTCGCGAAGCTGCTCGGCACTGCGGTCCGCATCAAGTTCGGCTACCTCGAGGGCGTCACGGGGATCGCGCAGCGCCCGCTGCACGGCCACATCCGCAAGCTGCGCCGCGGCATTTCCGACCGCAGCGGCGATTCGATGGAGTGGCATGCCGAGGTGGTGCCGATCCTGTGGTTCCTGTCGCGCACCAGCGACTGCCGGATCTTCCAGCAGAAAACCATCCCCGACATCATCATGGAGGTGCTCCAGCTGCACGGCGTCACCAGCGTCGAGAAGAAGCTGATGGGCAGCTACGAACCGCGCGACTACGTCGTGCAGTACCGCGAAAGCGCCCTCGACTTCATCCAGCGCCTGATGGAGCAGGAGGGCATTTTCTACTGGCACACGCACACCGATTCCGAACACAAGATGATCCTGGCGGACAGCAACAGCTCGGCAACGCCCTGCCCGATCGGCGAGGTTGGCTACCTGGGCGATGATGGCGGCGTATCGTCGGTGTCGCGCCTCGATTGGGAGATGGTGGTCCGGTCCGGCAAGTGGACGCTGCGCGACTTCAATTTCGAGACCCCGTCGCTGTCGCTCGAGGCATCGCAGCCGACCACGATCAATGTGGCCGAGATGAAGTCCCGCGAACGCTTCGACTATCCCGGCATCTACGAGGCCGCCGGGCCCGGCGCGGCCGTGGCCAAGCACCGCATCGAGAACGAGGAGACCTTCCACGAGGTGCTGCGCGGCGAAAGCTCGATCTGCCCGCTGCATGCCGGCATGCAGCTGGAGATCGCCGATGCGTCGACGCCGGCGCTGCTGGTGACCGAGCTGCGCCACCACGCCGAGGACTACACCCACTGGACGGTCGAGGCGTGGGGCCGCGAGGGGCGCGACCCGCGCTATTCCAACGATTTCGTCGCCATCCCGAAGAAGGTGCCCTACCGCCCCGAACGCGTCACGCCGCGGCCCTTCGTGCAGGGCCCGCAGACCGCGATCGTGACCGGGCCGAGCGGCGAGGAGATCCACACCGACAAGTACGGTCGGGTGAAGGTGCAGTTCCACTGGGACCGTCTGGGCCAGAAGAACGAGACCTCCTCCTGCTGGATCGCAAGAACTGGGGCCAGATGCACATCCCGCGCATCGGGCATGAGGTGATCGTCGACTTCCTCGAGGGCGACCCGGACCGCCCCATCGTCACCGGGCGCGTCTACAACGCCGAGAACATGGTCCCGTATGCGCTGCCAGCCAACAAGACGCAGTCGGGCATAAAGTCCAATTCTTCCATGGGCGGCAGCGGCGCCAACGAGATTCGCTTCGAAGACAAGAAGGGAAGCGAAGAGATCTTCGTCAACGCCGAGCACGACCTCAACACGATCGTCGAGAACAACGAGACCCGGAAAGTCGGCGAGAAAGGCACGGGCAACCGTACCACCGACATCAAGAACGACGAGACCACCACCATCCTGGGTAACAAGACCACGAAGGTCACCAAGAAATTCGACGAGACGATCGGCGGCACCGAGACACGCACGGTGACCGGCAACGTCACCGAGACCTACGCGGCCAACGAGACGCGGACCATTGGCGGCTCAATCACCGAGACCGTGGCGGGCGGCGTCACCCGCACCATTGGTGGTTCGGTGACCGATACGGTCGGCGGCACCATGACCCTGACGATCGGCGGTGCCATCACCATCACCACGCCTTCGCCGATGACAGTGACCAGCGCCGCGGTCATCAACCACGTCGCGCCGAACCTGTTGCAGACCACGCCCAACTTCTACAATACGGGTGCCACGAACGGCGATGCCTATGGTTTCGTGCAGAGCAACTGCGGCTTCAAGATCGAGAACATCGGCATGGTGATCGGCACGGTCGGCATGAAGATCGATAATTTCGGCATCGCGATCGCCAACGGCGCGGTCGAGATCAAGAACAAGTCGATGAAGGCCTACACCTATACGTTTTCGGTCAAGACCGGCTTCACGCTGCATTCCTGAAGGCGGGCACGGCATATGCGCGGTCTCTGGCAATTGGCACTCATCGCCGCCGTCGTGCTGGCGATCCCGGCATTCTTCTATGGGCCGGCGTATCTGCGGCACCGCCAGGAATCGCGCGTGCGTGCCGAAGGCCTGCCAGCCACCGCCCGCATCCTGCGCCTCGAGGATACGGGGAGCCGCCGCAACAGCATGCCCATCGTCATTGTCCACCTGGAAGTCACCGCCGAGGGACGTCCGCCCTGGCAGGCCTCGATCCGGCGGGTCATGTCGATGGTGGAGGTGACCGCTCTGAGCCCGGGCGGCAACCTCCCGGTCCGCTACGACCCGGCGCGGCCCGACCTCGTCGCGATCTCACCGTGACGCCGGCCGGCCAGCCCGCATGAAGACCTTCAAGCCGCTCGCCCTGAATGTGCTGACACGGCCGATGGAATTCGGCCGTCGCTTTTTCCTCAGTGTCGCGGCGGTCAGCTTCTGCCCGATGGGCGACCGCCCGGCGTTGTTGGGCGAGGTGGCGATGTGGAAGTTCCTTGCCAAGGCGCTGCCACCCGAAACGCCGCTCGACATGGTGCTGCCCAAGACGGCAGCGGAGTTCCTGGTGTCAGGCAGCGCCTTCGCACCGGGCGGGCGGCCGGTACAGACCATCACCACATCTGTGCGGCTCGGTACGCTGACCAAGCGCGTGGCAGCCGTGGGCGACCGCCATATCGAGGACGGCGTGCCCACCCAGCCGATGCCCTTCACCGAGATGCCGATGGGCTGGGACCGCTCCTACGGGGGCACGAAGTACCCGCAGAATCCGCTCGGCCGCGGCATCGACGAAGTGCCGATCCAGGGCGTCGGGTTCCGCGTTGCGCTGCCCAACGTCGTGCTGCCCCAGGGTGCCGACCGGCCACGCACGCCCGAGCCGGTCAATTACGGCCCGCACGACCTTGGCTGGCCGCAACGCCAGCGCCTGGCCGGTACGCACGACCAGAAGTGGCTGGAGGAGGATTTCCCCGGCTTCGCGCGCGACACTGACTGGCGCGTTTTCATGGCCGCGAGCCCCGACCAGCGCTTTGCCGCTTTCCTGCGTGGCGACGAGGACTACGCGATCGCCAACATGCACCCGAGCGAGCCCGAGATCACCGGCCGCCTGCCGGGTATCCAGCCGCGCATCCTGATCCAGCGCCGCGGTGGCAGCGGGCTCGAGGACATTCCACTCTCGCTCACCACGGTTTGGTTTTTTCCAGCGCATAAGCGGCTTGTGATGATCCACCATGGTCGCACGCGCGTGATGGAGGAAGACGCGCGCGACGTCACGCGCCTGGTGCTTGGCGCCGACATGCTGGGCGCGCCGCGGCCGACCGCGGCCTTCCAGGCGGTGGTGGAGCAACGGCTCGACCCCGAATTCGGCTCGCTGGAGGCGCTGCGCGACAGCGCGCTGGTGCCGGCCGAGCTGATCGTTCCCGACCCCGACATGGAGGCGGAACGCGTGATGAACGAGGAGCAGGGCCTGCTCGCCAAGCGCGCCCACCAGCGTGCGCTCAAGCAGAATGCCGCGACGCGCGAGAGGCTGGTGGCGCTCGACCTCGACCCAGAGGTCTACGCCCCGCCGCCGCCCCAGGCGCCCGAGCCGGTGCCGAGCCTCGAGAACCTGCCGGCGGTGATCGAGCGCGTCCGCAAGGAAGCGGCCGAGCGCCAGGTCGCCGGCAACGAGATCCGCACCAGGATGGAGGCGCAGTCGCGCGAGGTCGCGGTCCAGGCCGGGATGACGCCGGTCGACCCGAAGCAGCGCCCGTCGGGGCCGCCGCGTTTCTCGGCCGCCGCGACCGTGGCGCAGATGCAGGCCAATGCCGCGCAGATCGAGGCGTCCGGCGGGGATGCCGGCGTGCTGCGCGGCATGCTGGGCGACCCGGCGGCGATGCAGCGCCTGACCGACTTCGAGGCGGCACAGCGCCAGGGCTACATCGACGGGGCAGACCAGCAGGACCCGGCGCGTCGCCTGGATGCGGGCGCTAATGCAGCGGTGCGGGCGCGGCTGATGGATGGCCGGCGCAACGCCGCCCGTGCGGATCTGTGCGGCGCGGATCTGTCGGGCCTGGACCTTTCGGGCTTCGACCTGACCGACGCCTGGCTGGATGGCGCTGACCTCGCCGGCGCCAATCTCAGCAGCGCGCGGCTCGAACGCGCGGTGCTGGCGCATGCCCGGCTCGAAGGCGCGGTGCTGGTCGGGGCGGAACTTGATGGCGCCAATCTCGGCCGCGCGAAGCTCGGCGGGGCGGACCTGACCAATGCGCGCCTGCGCGGCGCCGTGCTGCGCGGCGCGGACATGCGCAGCGCCCGCTTCCTGCGCGCCGACCTGTCGGGCGCGATGCTGGGGGATACCTCCTTCGCCGGAGCGGATCTGTCGGAATCGATCTGCGCCGGGCTGATGCTGCTCGATGCCGACCTCGCCGGCGTGCGGGCGGCGGGCGCGCGGTTCGAGAAGGCGATCTTCATCAACGCCGACCTGCGGAATGCCGACTTCACCGGGGCCATTTTGACGCAGGCGACCTTCTTCAGCATCAAGGCCGAAGGCATCGTCTTCGCGGGGGCGGAGATGTCGAAGGCCGTCTTCGTGGAAAACTGCACGTTGCAAGGCGCACGCTTCACCGGCGCGCGCTGTGCCGGCGCCAACCTGCGCGGCAGCAACCTCGCAGGTGCGGTGTTCGACCGCGCGCTGCTGGACGATGCCGACCTCTCCGACAGCAACCTCCAGGGCGCGACCTTCGACCTGGCGCGGGCGCGCAATGCGCGCTTCACCGCGGCCGACCTCCGGGCCGCGCGCATCACGCGGGCGGACCTCATGGGCGCAGTCCTGTCGCGCGCGGATATCCGCGGCACCGACCTCAGCGACAGCAGCCTGCACGAGGCCGACCTGGCGCGCATACATGGCGACAACGCGACACGCTACGAGCGTATCCAGCGCAGTCGCGCGCGCATCCATCCGCGCCGGAGCCCGACATGAGCCGCGCAGCGATCGAGGCGATGGTGCGCGACGGCGAGGTGATCGGCCGCGAGCGAAGCTGGGCGGGCGCGGACCTGGCGGGTGCCGACCTGTCGGGCGCCATCCTGGAAGGCGCCGATTTCACCAACGCCAATCTGCGCGACGCGAATTTCCGCGAATCGGTCGCGGCGAATGTGCGCTTCGACGGTGCCGACCTGTCGGGTGCCTGCCTGGCGCAGTCGAGCTTCGCCGAATGCCACATGACGCGGGCGCGCCTGGCCGGCGTGAAGGCGCAGACCTGGAGCGCGGTGAATTGTGGCCTGCGCGGCGCGGTGTTCGCCGGCGCGGCGCTGCAGGTCGCGACCATCGTGCAGTGCCGGCTCACACGCGCCTCCTTCGCCGAGGCGAACCTGACCAAGACGCGCTTCATGAAGTGCCGGACCGACGGGATCGACCTCGCCGGCGCCGCCTGCGAGGACGCCGTCTTCATCGAATCCGACCTGCGCGAGGCGAACCTCGCGGGTGCGCGCTTCTTCCGCACGGTGTTCATGTTCGGCATGTTCGCCGGGCGCTCGCTACAGGGGCTGGGCCTGTCGGGCTGCCAGTTCACGGAATGCGACCTGACCGGCTGCGACCTGTCGGGTGCCGACCTCACCCAGGCCGGCATGCAGAAGGCCAAGGCCGCGGGTGCGCGCTTCGAGGGTGCGACGATGGCGAAGGCCATCCTGCTGGAGGCGAAGCTCGCGGGTGCGGTGCTGCGCGGCGCGGACCTCTCGAACGCCATCCTGTCGGGTGCGGACCTGACCGAGGCCGATGCGACCGGCGCGCGGATGTACCAGGCGATCTGTGTCGGCATGGTCGCGCCGCGCGCGCGCTTCGGCCAATGCGACATGACCTATGCCGACCTCAGCCACGCCAATCTCGAAGGCGCCGACCTCGCGGGCGTCACGCTGTTCCGTGCAAACCTTCATATGATCCGCGAGGCCGGCGCGCGTATCCCTGACCGCCGCGCGGCCCTGCGACCCGACGAGGACCGCGCGCGCGCCGAACAATGGCAGCAGCGCTGGGCTGGCACCTGAGATGACCATCGAGACGGAGCACGGCAGATGAATGCGATCAGCGGATTTTCGGCCCTCGCGACCATGGATGGCCAGGCGGCGGAGGTGCTCTCGCGCACGGGCGACCTGTTGATCGTGCTGCGCGATGGGCACGAGGCGGTGGCCCGGCGCGCCTTCTCCTGCCTCGTGCAACCGGAGCCGGGCGATGTCGTGCTGCTCGGCCAGGCGGGGCCGCTGACCTATGTTCTCGCGGTGCTGGACCGGCGCGGCGATGCCGCGATGCGCGTGGCGCTGCCCGATGGTGCGACGGTCGCCGCCGATGGCGGGCGGCTGAACCTCGCCGCCGAGACGCTGGTGATGGAAGCCGCCACGACGCAGGTCGCGACCGGGACGCTCGGCGTCAGCGCCACCCGCACGGATGCACGGCTCGGCACCGTCTCGGCCATCGCGGAGGCGATCGAGACCATCGCCACGCGGATCATCGGCCGGTTCCGCCGCAGCTATCGCTTCGTCGAGGAAGGCGAGCACCTGCGCGCGCGCGACATCGACCAGCGGGCCAGCGGGCATCTGGGGCTGAAGGGCGACACCACGACGCTGCAGGCGGGTCTGGTCGTCAAGATCGACGGCGCCCAGATCCACATGGGCTGAGGAGAGGCGCGATGTTCGCCAATACCCAGATGATGGGCATGGACATGGGCTTCCCCGATGTCTGCCTGACGCCCGCCGTGCCGGCCCCCATCCCGATCCCGTATCCGAACATCGCCATGGGACCGACGGCGGTGCCGAGCCAGTTCACCACGCTGGTGCTCGGCGCGCCGATGCACAACATGGGCACCACCACGCCTCTCACGAACGGCGACAATGCCGGTGTCGCGACGGGCGTGGCCTCGGGCACGGTGATGGGACCCTCGCGCCACCTGATCGGGTCCTTCACCACCCTGGTGGGCGGAATGCCGGTGACGCGGTTGACCTCCATGTCGCTGCAGAACAACACGAACTGCCCCGGTTGCCGGATCGTGCCGAGCCAGGTGCGGGTCATCGTCCTCGCACCCTGAACTGCCGCGCGAAAGGATTTGACGCGCCGGCGAGGCTGCCAGTAAGTTAACCGTATGGTTGACTTAAGCCACCCGAGGCTGGACCGCATCTTCGGCGCCCTGTCGGACCCGACGCGCCGCGCCATCGTCGAGCGCCTGGCCGCCGACGACGCGCTGAGCGTGAGCGAGATCGCCCGCCCGCTGCCCATGTCGCTGCCAGCGGTGATGAAGCACCTGGATGTTCTGGAAGGGGCCGGGCTGGTCGCGCGCCGCAAGGCCGGACGCACCGTCACCTGCTGCCTCACCGCCGCACCGATGGAGGATGCCATGGGCTGGCTCGTGCGCTACCAGCGCTTCTGGTCGGAGAGCCTCGACCGCCTGGCCGCCGCGCTGGAGCGCAAGGCGTGACCGCCGTGGTGCCGAGCCTGACGCTGGTGCGGCGCATCAAGGCGGCGCCTGACGCGGTGTTCGCGGCCTGGACGCAGCCCGAGATCCTCGCCCTGTGGTGGGGCCCGCACCACACGACCGTGGCCGAGGCGGAGATCGACGCGCGCGAAGGCGGCCGCTTCCGCGTGCTGCTGACCGAGGATACCGGTGCGCGGCACGAGGTTTCGGGCACCTATGCCGAGATCGTGCCGCAGCAACGCCTGGTGTTCTCCTGGGCCTGGAGCAATGCGCCCGAGCGTGTTTCGCGCGTCACCGTCGTCTTCCGCGTGATCGCCGAGGGTACCGAGGTGACCGTCACGCATGACCGCTTCGCCGACGAAGGCACCGCCACGCGTCACCGCCGCGGCTGGACGGAATCGCTCGACCGCCTGGTGGCGCGCTTCGACGCCGCCTGACAAGGAGACTCATCATGGACATCCCGCAGCCCGGCCCGGAACACCGCTGGCTCCAGCGCCTGGTCGGCGCCTGGCAGATGGACGGCGAATGCCCGGGCGCGCCGGGCGAGGCACCGACGCGGATGACCGGCATCGAGCGCGTCCGCAGCCTCGGCGGCCTGTGGGTCCTGGCCGAGGGCGAGGGCGAGATGCCCGGCGGCGGTGCGGCACACAGCCTGATGACGATCGGCTTCGACCCGGCGCAGGGCGCCTTCGTCGGCACCTTCGTCGCGTCGATGATGACGCATCTCTGGGCCTATCGCGGCGCGCTGGCGGGCGACACGCTGACGCTGGACACGGTCGGGCCGAATTTCGGCACCGGTGGGCTCGCGCCCTACCAGGACATCATCGCGCTGCAGGGTGACGACGCGCGCACGCTGACCTCGCGCATGCAGGCCGAGGATGGCAGCTGGCACCCGGTGATGTCGGCGCGCTACCGCCGCATCGGTTGACGTCCACGCATCGACGGGAGGATGGCATGGAAGGCACCGTGACGCTGCTGGTTGGCACCAAGAAGGGCGCCTTCCTGCTGGAGGGCGATGCCGCGCGGCGCGGCTGGACGCTGCGCGGCCCGTTCTGCGACACGTGGCCGATCAACCACGTGATCGCCGACCCCGCGACCGGCGCCATCCATGCGGCCGGCGGGAATGAGTGGTTCGGGCCCGCGGTCTGGACCTCGCATGATCGCGGCGCGACCTGGACCCATTCCAGTGCGGGCCTGGCCTATCCGGCCGGCGAGACGCCGATCAAGTCGGTCTGGAGCCTCGCGAGGGGACCGGGTGGGCTCTATGCCGGGGTTGAGCCCGCCGGGCTGTTCCACAGCGCCGATGGCGGCGTGACCTGGACGCATCTGCATGGGCTGCGCGACCATCCATCGCGCCCTGACTGGCAGCCGGGTGGCGGCGGGCTGATCCTGCACCACGTCCTGCCGCATCCGACCGATGCGCAGCGCCTTTGGGTGGCGATCTCGACCGGCGGGGTATTCTTCACCGCCGATGGCGGCACCACCTGGGAACCGCGCAACCGCGGCACGCGGCAGGACTACGCGCCGGAGGAACAGCGCTATCCGGAACACGGGCAATGCGTGCATTCGCTGGTGATGGCGGCCGGCATGCCCGACCGGCTGTACCAGCAGAACCATTGCGGCATGTACCGCAGCGAGGATGCCGGCAAGCAATGGGTCAGCATCGAGGACGGTTTGCCGTCGTCCTTCGGCTTTCCCGCCGCCGCGCATCCGCGCGACCCGGACACGCTGTTCCTGGTGCCGCTGAACGGCGACACCGCCGGACGCTTCGTGCCCGAAGCCGCGGCTGCCGTGTGGCGCACGCGCGATGCCGGCGCGTCATGGACCGCGCTGCGCGAGGGGCTGCCGCAGCGCAGCGCCTTCTTCGGTGTGCTGCGCCAGGCCATGACAACCGACACGCTGACGCCGGCCGGGCTGTATTTCGGAACCAGCAGCGGTTCGCTCTACGCCAGCGCGGATGAGGGCGCGAGCTTCGCCTGCATCGCCGAGCACCTGCCCACCATCACCTCGGTCGAGGTGCTGGAGGGGTAGCGATGGCGCGCGTGCTGCTGCCCCAGGCCTTGGTCCGGCTGTTCCCGGGCGCGCCGCGGGCGCTCGATGTGGCGGCCATCGACGTGGCTGGCGCCATTGGCGTGCTGGATGAACGATGGCCCGGCATGCGCGACCGGCTGTGCGATTCCACGCCCGCGATCCGCCGCCACCTCAATGTCTTCGTCGATGGCGAGCGCGCCACGCTGAACACGCCGCTGCGCCCCGATGCCGAGATGCTGGTGACGACGGCGATGAGCGGCGGCTGACGCTCAGCCGATCCCCTCCATCCCCGCCAGCGCCAGGATCGCGGCCAGCGTGGTGCGCATGCCGCGCAGGCTCTCCTGCGGCTCCACGTCCAGCCATTCCTCCAGCGAATGCGCCCGGCCGCCGCGTCCGCCGGCGCCGACCTTCAGGGCCGGGATGCCGAGACTCATGGGCAGGTTCGCGTCGGTCGAGGAGAATTCGAAGCGCGGCGCATAGCCTTCGGCCGCCACCGCGGCCGCGGCGATGTCGCGGATCGGCGACCCTGCGGGCGTCTCGCCGGCCGGGCGGTCGCCGACGCGGGCAATCTCGGCGGTGATCACGCCGGCGGCGGTGGAGCGCGCCGCGTTCTCGCCCGCCACGGCCTGGTCGACGATATCGAGGAAGCGACGGTCCAGCCGCTCCAGTTCCGCCGCCGAGGCCGATCGCAGATCCACCTCGATCGTCACCGCGTTGGCGATGGCGTTGATCGATGTCCCGCCGGCGACGACGCTGACGCAATGCGTGGTCGGCGGGGCCGCCGGCACGGGCACGGCCGCCAGGCCGCGCGCCGTCTCGGCCATCGCATACATCGGGTTCACCAGGCCGAAGGCGGAATAGGAATGCCCGCCCGGGCCACGGAAGGTCACGCGGTAGCGGCGCGATCCCACGCCGCCCGAGACGATATCCGCCACCTGCGGGCTGTCCACGGTCAGGAAGGCGCGGATGCGCGGGCGGTGGCGCGACGTCGCGAACAGGTGCCGCACGCCGCGCAGGTCGCCGAGCCCTTCCTCGCCGACATCCCCGACGAACAGCAGGTCGTGGCGCGTGCGGATGCCGGCCGCATCCAGCGCCCGGATGAAGGCCAAATTCACCGCCAACGACCAGGTGTCGTCCGACACGCCCGGCGCGAACAGCTTCGTCCCTTCGCGCCGCACCCGCACATCGGTGCCGGCAGGGAAGACGGTGTCGAGGTGGGCCGCCACCACCAGCACGTCGCCATTGCCGAAGCCGCGGCGGATGCCCATCACATTGCCGATCTCGTCCTGCTCGACCTCCTCGAGGCCATGCGCGCGCAGCATCTCCAGGTAGGCGGCGGCGCGCTCTTCCTCGGCGAAGGGGGGCGCCGGGATCTCGGTCAGCGTGATGACGTCGGCCACGGTGCGGTCGTGCCCGGCGGCGAGCGCGGCGGCGGCGGCGGCGAAGCGGGCATCGGCGCGGATGGCGGCGATGGTCTCGGTGGCGTTCATGCAGGGGTGTCCATGGCGGCGCGGAGGCGGTCGAACTCCGCGGTGAAGGTGGCGCGCAGGCCGGGCTTGTCGGCGTCGGCGATGAAGGCGCCGTCGATGCCGTTCAGCATGAAGCCGCGCAGATCGTCCAGCCCGAAGCCGAAATCCTCGACCATCATCGACCAGCAACGCTGCGGATCGACACGGTGCAGGGGCGGGTCGTCGGTGTTGGGGTGGATGCGCAGGCCGGCGGCGGGCATGTGGCGGATCGGGTGGTCGAGCGCCCAGCGGTCCGGCGCCAGCGTGCGCAGGTAATGGGAATTGGTCGGCACGACCGTGAAGACGATGCCGCGATCGGCGCAGCGGCGTGCCAGCGTGGTGTTGTCCAGCACGGTGTAGCCGTGGTCGATGCGCTCGACGCCGAGCAGGTCCAGCGCGGTCTCGATGTTGCGCCAGTGGCAGCCGAATTCGCCGGCATGGGCGGTCAGGCGGAAGCCGGCGCATTTGGCATCCCGGTACGCCTTCCAGAAGGCCTCGGGTGGGCCGTCATTCTCGCGGTAGTCGATGCCCAGGCCGATGATGCGGTCGCGCCGGTGCCCGGCCATCCAGCCGACCATCTCCACGGCGTCCTCCGGCGTGGCTTCGCGATCCACCGAGGGAATCAGCAGGGCCGATATGCCGTGCTCGTGCTTCGCGTCGTCGAAGCCGGCCAGGATGGCATCGGCGCCGGCGGCATACCCGATTCCGGAATCGCGCGCCGTGCCGGTCGGGTTCCAGAAGATTTCGGCATGGCGTACGCCCTGCGCCGCCGCGTCGGCCAGGTATTCGTAGGTGATGCGGTGCAAATCCTCCGGCCCGCGCAGGATCCGCTGTTCCAGCGCGCGCAGGATGTGCAGCACGCCGCGCGGCTTGGCGTCGCGCCGCGCAAGGTCGGCCACGTCCGCCGCCGTGTAGCCCGTGCCCTGGCGGGCGGCCATCTCGGCCAGCGTGTCGAGCCGGATGGCGCCGAGCAGGTGGACGTGCAGTTCCACCTTCGGCATCGCGCGGCAGAAACCGGCCAGGTCCATCAGGCGACGCCCGCGGCATAGCCGTCGCGCTGCGGATCGGCGGCACCTTCGAGCGTGCCGTCCCACAGCGCGATGCCGTGCACGCCGGCGAAGGCGTAGGTGGTCGGCACGCGCTTCACGCGATAGCCCTGCGCCGCCAGCGCCGCTTCCGTCGCGCGCGGCACGCGCAGCGAAATGTCGAGCGTGGCGCTGGTCGCGCTCACGCGCGGCGCCAGCACGGCTTCCTGAAGCCCCATGCCGAAATCCAGCAGGTTCACCAGTACCTGTGCCAGCGCCACGCCGATCCAGGCTCCGCCCGGCGCGCCCAGCGTGGCGACCGGCGCATCGCCTTCCATCACGATCAGCGGCGACATCGACGAATAGCGCCGCTTGCCAGGCGCGATCGAGGTCGCTCGCCCGGGCCGGGGGTCGTACCAGTTCATCGCGCCGTTCAGCATGAAGCCGAGCCCCGGAACCACCACGCCGGAGGGCACGCCCAGCGTATGCGTGACGCTCACGACCAACCCATCGGCATCGACGCAGGAGATCGTCGTCGTACCCTTCGGCTCCGCGCCCACGCGCGTCAGCTCGGCCCGTTCCCCGCGGCGAATCCGCGCCGCTGCCTCGGCCGCAAGCGTATCGCCCAGCAGCCGGTCGAGCGGCACCGGCACGAAGTCCGGGTCGCCCACATGCGTGTCCTTGTCGATGCCGGCGATCTTCATCGCCTCGGCCAGCACGGCGACCATCGCGGCACTGTTGTGGCCCATCGAAGGCAGGTCGAAATGTTCGAGGATGCGCATCACCTCGCCGATGAACACGCCACCGGCCGGCGGTGGCGGCAGCACCAGCGTGCGGCCCCGATAGGGCACGCGCAGCGGCGCCACGCGGCGCGACCGCACGGCGGCCAGGTCGGCCTCGGTGATCAGCCCGCCATGGGCCGCCATGTCGGCGGCGATGCGGCGCGCGATCTCGCCGGTGTAGAAGGCATCGGCCCCGTCGCGGGCGATGACCTCCAGCGTTGCGGCCAGCGCCGGATTCACCACGTGGTCGCCCGGCCGCTTCGGCGTGCCGTCGGCGCGCAGATACAGCCGCGCGCCATCCTCGGTCAGTCTCAGCTTCTCGGATGTGTTGACGCGGCCATAGGCGGTCTCGTCCATCGCCATCATGCTGTGGACATGCGGGCGCACCATCCAGCCGTCCCGCGCGCAGGCGATGGCGCCGTCGAACAGCCCGGACCAGGGCATGCGACCATACGCCGAATGGGCGTCCGCGAAGCTCCGCAGGATCGACGGCACGGTCACCGCCGTGCGCCCCATCTCGTTCACCGCGCCGCGCAGCACGAAGCCGTACCCATCGCTGCATTCGCGCTCGAACAGGTTGGACCACATGTCGGCATGCGCGCCGGCCGGGCAGGGGGACAGGCCATCGAAGACCACCTGCGCGCCCGTGCGCGGGTCGTGCAGCGTCATCACGCCGAGCCCGCCGATGCCACACATCATCGGGTCGACCACGCCCTGGGTCAGCGCACAGGCGACCACCGCATCCATCGCATTGCCGCCGGCCGCGAGCACGGCGGCGCCGGCCTCCACAGCCTCGGGCTGCGGGGCCACGATCATGGCGCGGGGCGTCGGAAGGCGGCGAGGCGGGCGCGGCATGGCTAGATCCTTCCCCAGGCGATGACGCCATCGGCATCGGGCAAGCGTTCCACGCGACCCATCGCCTCCAGCCGGCGCAGATGCGCCAGCGTCTCGCCCAGTCCGAAGCCCAGGCTGCGATGGTCGAGCGGCCGGCGGAACAGCGTCGGCAGCAGGGCGTGGGCGGTGGCCGGCGTGCGGCAGGCTTCCTCCAGCACCGCGAGCCGATCCGCGTGATGCGCCGCGAGCGCATCAAGCCGCCTGTGCAGCGGCGTGAACGGCACGCCATGCGACGGCAGCACCAGCGTATCCTCCGGCAGCACGCGGAAGCGGTCCAGCGTGGCCAGGAAGCCGCCGAGCGGATCGGCCATCGGCTCGCCCGCATGCAGCCCGATATAGGGCGTGATACGCGGCAGGATCTGGTCGGCGGCGATCAGCACGCGTGCCTCGGCGCAGAACAGGCACGCCATGTCCGGCGCGTGCCCCTGGCCGGTCATCACGCGCCATGCGCGCCCGCCGATCACCACCGTGTCGCCATCGGCGATGGCGCGGTAGGCGCGCGGCAGCGGCGCGACCGACCGCTGGTACAACGGCCCGCGGGCGCGCATGAAGGCGCCGTACTCGGCTGGCGCGCCAGCGATGCGCGCGAATTCCACCTGGTGGTCGATCATCTCGGCCCCGGTGTCGAACCACAGGGATCGTGCCTGCAGCCATTCGATGCGCGTCATCATCGGCGCCAGCCGGTGTTCGGCCGAGAGCCAGCCCATCAGCCCGGCATGATCCGGATGGAAATGGGTGACCAGCAGGCCGGTCAGCGGGCGATTGCCGAAGGCCTCGCCGGCCAGCGCCAGGCGCCAGTTCGTCCGCGTCTCCTCATTGCCCATGCCGGCATCGATGGCGAGCCACCCTTCGCCATCCTCCAGTAGCCACACATTCACGTCATGCGGCGGGAAGGGCAGGGGGAAGCGCATCCAGCGCAGGCCCGGGATGATCTCGCGGGCCTGGCCAGGCTGGGGGGGTTCGATGTCCATGCAGCCGCAGCGTGGCGCGGCGCGGCGGGGGGCTCAACCCCGCGGGGCACATGGCTGCCATTGCCCCGGTTGCCCCGCGGGCCATTGCCCCACACGCCGAACCGGCCGAACCTGCCGCGAACGCCAATCCAACGGCGCGGAGGAATCGTGACGACCGCCGCCATCGACTGCGACCTGCATCCCGCCGTGCCCGGTGTCGCGACGCTGATGCCCTACATGGACGAATACTGGCGGCACACGCTGGTGGAACGCGGGATCGAGGTGCTGGAAAGCGCCTCCTATCCGCCCAACGCGCCATCGACCGTGCGGGCCGACTGGCGCGGACCGAAGGGCCAGGCGCCCGCGACCGTCGGTGCCCTGCAATCCCAGGCCCTGGACCGCTGGGGCGCGCGGATCGGCATCCTCAATCCGTTGTTCCCGGTGCAACTCCCGTTCAGCCGCGACATGTCCGCTGCCATGGCGCGGGCGGTGAACGACTGGATCCGCGCCGAGTGGCTCGACCGCGACCCGCGCCTGCGCGCCTCCATCCTGCTGCCCAACGGCATCGAGGACGCGGTGGCCGAGATCGAGCGCCTGGCGCCCGACCGCCGCTTCGTCCAGGGGCTGGTGCTGTGCATGGGCGAGATTCCGCTCGGCCGGCGCGAATGGTGGCCGCTCTATGCCGCGCTGGAGCGCCACGGCCTGCCGCTCGGCATCCATGCCGGCAGCGCCTGGCGGCACCCGCCGACCTCGGTGGGCTGGCCATCCTGGCATGTCGAGGAATACACCTCGAACGTCTATGGCTTCCAGGCGAGCCTCGCCTCGCTGGTGACCGAGGGCGTGTTCGGCAAGCACCCTGGCCTCAAGGTCGTGCTGATCGAATCCGGCGTCTCGTGGCTGCCCGGATTCCTGTGGCGGCTGACCAAGGCGTGGAAGGGCGTGCGCTTCGAGGTGCCCTGGCTCGATCGCTCCCCGGCCGAGGTGGTGCGCGACCAGGTGCGCCTGACCATCCGCCCGCTCGATGCGCCGGAGGACGCCGAGACCATCGCGCGCCTGATGGACCACCTGCGGTCGGACGAGATGCTCCTGTGGTCCACCGACTGGCCGCATGCGCATTTCGAGGGCGACGCCATCATCCCGCCCGGCCTGCCCGAAGCCCTGCTGCCGAAGATCATGGTGGAGAACCCGCTGGCGACCTATGCTCGCCTCAGGGAAGGAGCCAGCGCATGAACCTCGTTCGCCCCATTGCGGCGCCCGGCCGTCCGGCCGCCGCCACGCTCGGCCTGGTCGACTGCGACATCCATCCGCGGGTGCGCGACCTGTCGGAGTTCCGGCCCTTCCTGTCCGACGCCGCCTGGCATCGGCTGGCGACCTACGGCATCCATGCAAGGCACGGCTTCGCCAAGGGCTACCCGTTTCCCAAGGCGGCACCGCTGGCCTGCCGGCGGGATGCCTGGCCGCCGGGCGGGGGGCCGCCGGCCTCGGACCTGCCCTTCCTGCAGCAGCAGCTGCTCGACCAGCACGGCATCGATGTGGGCGTGCTGAACCCCTTGCAGCCGTCGGGCCAGGGCGATGTGAACGACCCGCTGTCGGTGGCGCTGGCCCGCGCGGTGAACGAATGGCAGGTCGAGCACTGGCTGCGCCATGAACCCCGCCTGCGCGGTTCGATCGTCGTGCCCTATGAAGACGCCGCCGCCTCGGCCGCCGAGATCCGCCACTGGGCCGGCGACGACCGCTTCTGCCAGGTGCTGCTGATGAGCCGCACATCGGAACCGCTAGGCCGGGCGCGCTACTGGCCGATCTGGCAAGCGGCGGCCGAGGCCGGGCTGCCCGTCGGCATCCACGCCTTCGGATATTCCGGCCATGCCATGACGAATGGCGGCTGGCCATCATTCTACGTGGAGGAGGTGCAGGAACACGCCACCTCAGCCCAGGCGCAGGTGGCGTCGATGGTGGTCGAGGGCATCTTCGACCGCTTCCCCGCGCTGCGCGTTCTGATGATCGAATGCGGCTTCGCCTGGATGCCGTCCCTGGCCTGGCGGCTGGATGGCGCCTGGAAGCGGCTGCGCGACGAGGTGCCGCACCTCAAGCGCGCGCCCAGCGAGATCATGCGCGAACACATCTTCGTCTCGACCCAGCCGATCGAGGAACCCGAGCGACCCGAGCATCTGCTCGACACCATGGGTTGGATCGGCTGGGACAACATACTGTTCGCCTCGGACTATCCGCACTGGGATTTCGACGATCCGCGCCTGGCGATCCCGTCCTTCATCCCGGAGGCGAAGCGCGCGGCGATCTTCGGCGGCAACGCGCGCGCTCTGTATCGCATCTGATGGCGCGGCATGTGGTGGCGCCGGTGGCGGAGATCCCGCCCGGCGGGCGCAAGGTTGTCGAGGCCGCGGGCAAGCGGATCGTGGTGTTCAACCTGGATGGCGCGTTCTTTGCCCTGCTCGACCGCTGCCCGCACCAGGGCGGGCCGCTGTCGGGTGGCATCCTGTGTGGGCTGACGCAGTCCGAGGAACCGGGCACCTATCGCTATTCCCGCGCCGGGGAATTCGTGCGCTGCCCGTGGCACCAGTGGGAATTCGACATCCGCACGGGGAAGTCGTGGTTCGACCCGCGGCGGGTGAAGGTGCGGCCGTTTCCGGCGCATGTGGAACCCGGCGCCGCGCTGGTCGAAGGCCCCTACCAGGCCGAGACCTTCGCCGTGCGCGTCGAGGAGGACTACGTGGTGGTGGACGCCTGAGCCCGGCCTGAAAACCTTCACGGACGGCGCCGCTTGCGCCGGCGCAAGGTGATCTTCGCCACGGCGAAGCCATTCTCGCGCATGATGATCCTGCCCAGAGTCGCGGCGGAGGGTGCGGGGGATCGGCCGCGCCACCGCAGCCTTCCGCCCGGAGCCGAGTGAGACCATGGCGAGCCCGCGCTTCATCCTGAAGACCGACCTCCAGGGGCTGGAGCCCGTCGCCGTGGGCGGCGCCGCGGTGCTCGACGCCGATGCGCGGCTGCGCGCGCTGGTCGGCCCCGACCGCGCGGCGCTGTTCGCCGAACCCACGGTCACCTGGGGCAATGGGCGCAATGCCGGCTCGGTCTCCTGGTATGCCGAGGCGGCGGGCGACCCGGTGCCGATGTCCGCCCTGCCGCCGGCGCGCCGCGCGGTGGTGGAACAGCGCCTGGCCGCCGACCTCGCCGCGCTGGCGCCGCTCATGGCCGACCCGCTGCTGCGCGGCGCGCTGGTGCTGGCGGGGCCGGAGTCGATCCTGGCGCTCGACGACCGCCCGGTGCTGACCGGCTGGGGCCTGGCCCCCGCCGGCGCGCTGCGCGACCCGGCCTCGCGCACGCAGCACCTGCGCGCCGTCTATGGCGCCGCGCTGCCGCCCGCCCTGGCCGCTGAAGCCGCGTCCGCCGCCGAACCGCCGCGCCCCGTGGCACCCCCGCCGCCGCCGCGCGCCGCCGCGCCGCCGCCACCCCCACCGCCGCCTGTCGCACCCGTGGCCGCCGCCGCGCCGGCCGCGCGTGCCACCGGCTCCGCCTGGAACAGGTGGCTGCTGCCGGTCGGGCTGCTGGTGGCGCTCGTCTTCCTCGGCCTCGGCTTCTGGCTCGGCTGGCAGTTGATTTCCGACCGCATTGCGCAGCAGCGCCTGGTCGCGCATGTCGCCGACGAACCCCGCATCACCGAGCAGATCACCCGCCAGCGCGCGACCAACGACGCGCTGCGGACCGAGATCGAACAGGCGCGCGCCGCCCTTGCCGGCGATGTCTGCCGGCCGGGCGATTTCGGCCTCTCGCCGCTGACGCCGCCGCAGATCACGCCGGTGCAGCCCTCCGCCATCCCGCCGCCGGCGCCGGGGCAGCAGGCCTTCCAGGGCACGCTGATCGAACTGCTCGACCAGGCGACGGTGCTGGTGCTCGGGCCGCTGGCGAACGGGCAGGGGGTGGGCACCGGCACCGGCTTCGTGGTGGCGCCGGGCATCATCGTGACCAATGCGCATGTCGTCGCGAACCTCGATCCCGCGCGCACCTATGTGGTGAACCGCCGGCTCGGCCGCCCGCGCACGGTGCAGGTGGTCGCACAGACGCCCGACCCGGCGCCGGGCCGGACCGACTTCGCCATCCTGCGCCTGCCCCCCGACGCGCCGGCGCTGAGCCCGCTCGGCCTGACGCGGGTGGCGAGCAGGCTTGATCCGGTGATCGCCGCCGGCTTCCCGCAGGCCATCATGCAGACCGATGCCAATTTCCAGGCGCTGCTGGACGGCAACATCCAATCCATCCCGGAACTCGCGGTGACGGATGGCCTGGTCAGCGCGGTGCAGAACCTGCCTTCGGGGCTGGTCGTGATGCCGCACACGGCGGCGATCAGCCGGGGCAATTCCGGCGGGCCGCTGGTGGACCGCTGCGGGCGCGTGGTCGGCGTGAACACCTTCGGCTTCTTCAATGCCGAGCAAGGGGAGCGCGTGTCCTACGCGCAGAAGGTCGACTCGTTGCTGGCCTTCCTGGCGGCGAATGGCGTGACGGTCGCCGAGGTGACCGGCGCCTGCACGCCGGCAACACTTGCGCCGGGCGGCGCTCCCGCGCCAGCCGCACCCCCGCCGCCGGCCGGCGCGACACCGCCGAGTACGCTGCCCGCCGCGCCGCCGGCTGGCGGACCACCGCCCGCCGCCCCGCCGCCCGGTACCGCCCCGCCGGCCGTCGCACCCGAGGCCCCGGCCGCGGTGCCGCCAGCATCCGGCACGCCTCTCCCGCCCGCCTCCGGCGCGCTGCCGGATGCGTTCCCCCTCATCCCTGCCATACCGCGCTGACCCGGGACGGCGGAGACCCCCCGTGGACGACAGCCTGATCGCCACCACGCTGAACCGGGACCTGCTGGCGCAGGGCGTCGGTGGGCAGCTCGCGGTGCAGCACTGGGAACAGCTGACGCAGTACCTGCGGCGCGCGCTGTCGCCCCGCCACGCCGCGATTTTCGCCGAACCGAACCCGGACCCCGAGAAAGGCAGCATCGACTGGTACGCGCCGGGTGCCGGGCCAGCGGTGCCGCTGCCGCAACTCGATCCCGTCGCGGCGGAGGCCGCGCGCGCCCTGCTGATGCCCATGGTCGCCGAGATCCAGGCGGCCGCCGAGAAACTGCGCGGGTCGGCCAGCGAGGGCGAGCGCTTCCTCGGCGAGTTGCTGCGCCTGGCGCTGGAAATTCCCGACCAGGGCGCGATCCGCGTGCGCGACGGCGTGCCGGTGCTGGCCCCCTGGGGCCATACGGCGGCCGGTCCGGGCGGCATGCGCGAATTGCTGGTCAAGATGGTGCCGACGCCGGTCGCGCCGATGACCATGGTCGGCCCGCCAGCCGCCGCCGCCGCCGCGCGCAACCGCATCTGGCCCTGGCTGCTGGCGCTGCTGCTCGCGCTCGCGTTGCTTCTGCTGGCGCTATGGCTGCTCTGGCGCGACCCCTTCGGTTGGTTCGCGACCCCGCAGGCGCAATGCGTCGCGCCCCCGAGCCAGGTCGGCACACTCGACAGGCTGCGGGAGGAGGAGGCGCGCGAGGGTGCCTTGCGCGCCGAACTCGCCCGCATCTACGCCGAGGCCGGGGAGCGCCGCCTGCTGTGCCAGCCGCCACCCCCGCCGCCGCGTCCGCCCGAACCGCCGCGCCCGCCGGAACCGCCGCCGCGCCAGCCCGATCCGCCACCGCAGCCGCGGCCGCAGCAGCCTCCGCCGCAGCCGCCCCCGCAGCCGCCGCCCGAGCCGCCGCGCAACACCGACCTCGACCGGGCCGACCGGCAGGGTGCGCGGCGCGGGCGCACGCAGGTGATCCTGGCCTGGGATGACCGCAACGACCTCGATCTCGCGGTGATCTGCCCGGGCGGGCAGCGGATCGACTTCCGCAACCGCCAGGCCTGCGGCGGGTCGCTCGACATCGACCGCAACGCCGCCGGCGGTCCCACCACCCGCACCCCTGTCGAGAACGTGGTGTTCGAACGCGACCCGCAGCCCGGCACCTATCGGATCGTGGTGGACTACTTCGACCGTGCCGACGGGCCCACCACGCCGTACCGCGTGACGGTGCGCCGCGAAGGCCGTCCCGACCAGGTGTTCACCGGCACGGCGCGCCAGGGCATGCGCGACCAGGTGGTCGGGGAGTTCACGGTGCCATGAGTGGCGCGATGCTCCGATTGACCGCGACGCGCCCGCAGGACTTGCGCGTGCTGCTGCCCATGCCACCCGACCAGGCCTTCGCCGTGCTGCGGGCGGAAGCGGGGCGGCTGTCGCCCGCCCATGCGGCGCTGTTCGCGCAGCCGGTGGCGGAGGATGGTGGCATCGGCTGGGGCGCGCCGGGTGCGCGCATGGCGCGCTATGCGGATATCGACGCCGCATCCCGCGCCGCGCTGACGGCCGAGGCCGGGCGCATCCTGTCCGATCTGCGGCGCGAGGCGGAGCGCCAGGCGGCGTCCGGCGGCGGCCCGCTGGTGGCGCTGTGGCCGGCACTGGCGGAAATCCCGTCTTTCGACATGGTCTTTGCCGTCGATGGCCGACCGGTGCTGGCCGGCTGGGGGCATGTCGGCGGTGCCGCGCCGGGGCCGCTCGGCCTGCTGGCGCGCTTCGACGATGGTGTGCACTGGCAGCCCCCGCCGCGCCGTCCCTGGGCGGTGTGGGCGGTCACGCTCGGCGCGCTGGCGCTGCTGGCGCTGCTGGCCGGGCTGCTCGGCCCGCTGCTGGCCTGGCGCTTCTTCACGCCGCCGCAGGCGCAATGTGTGGCGGCCCCCGGTGACCTCGAGGCGCTGGCGCGGCTGGTCGAGGCCGAGCGCGGCGAACGCGACCTGCGCACCGAATTGGCGCGGCTGGAGGAGGAACTCGGGCGTCGGCGCCTGGCGTGCCCGCTGCCCCGCGCACCCGAACCGCCGCCGCCGCGCCCGCCCGAGCCGCCGCCACCGGCCCCCGAGCCGCCGCCGCCGCGGGAGGACCCGCTACCGCTGCCGCCCCCCGAGCCGCCCCCGCCGCCGCCCGAGCCGGAGCAGCCCCCGCCCGGCCCGCCGCCCGGCACGCAGCCCTGCAACGTGGACACGCAGTCGGGCGGTGCCGGGGAGACGCGCACGCGGCACTATGTCGGCCCGACGCCCGGCCAGGTGACGCTCGACTACGACACGCAGACGGTGCCGGACCGGATCGAGGTGCGCTATCGCGGGCGGGTCATCGCCCAGACCCCCGGGATGGTCAGCGGCCGCGGGCGGATCGGCTTCGACTGGCGGCCCCAGGGCGGCGACAATGTGGTGGAGGTGGTGGTGATCGGCCCCTTCGCGAACACGCGCTGGCGCTACCGCTTGAACTGCCCGTGACCTGATGCCCGCAACGCCCGATCCCGACACGTTGGCGCCCGGGCGCGCGCTGCGGCACACTCGCGGGCGCGAGATGGGATGCCCATGAGCAGTTCTGCGACCCCTGCCGGTTTGATCAGCCTGGTGCCGTCCTCCGGCATCCAGTTCCTCGACCTCGACTTCGACATGGACCGGCTGCCGCGCGGGTCGCGGTCCTTCTGGGAGGAACAGCTGCGCGAGCAGGTGGACCACGAGGGCAAGTCGCCCACCATCCTGCGCGTGCTGGAACAGGATGCCGATGGCGACCTGGCCGATCCCGTCACGCGCCAGGTGCCGCCGCAGGAGGAGACCTATGCCGTCTCCCGCGCGCAGGCGCTGGAACCGTTCCTGAACAAATGGGTGCCGCTGCCCTATTTCCGCGTCCATGCGCGCGGCGCGGACGGCAAGGAAGTGTACGACCGTGGCCCGTCCAACTGGGCGCGCGCCTACATCACCGAGAAGCCGGTGCGCGACCCCGAGGGGCATTCGCACCGCCTGGTGCTCGCCTTCGACACGGCGCTGATGCCGCGCACGGCGGAACGCCCCTATGTCGCGCCGGCGCCGGAGGATTCCGCGCGCCAGCAGGAATTCGCGCCGGTCTTCGCGCACGGCGAAAATGCGTGGTTCCTCAATGAATCCTGGGTGGGCCAGTGGCTGGAGGAAGGCTTCCGGGAATTGCGCCAGGCGCAGCGTGGCGGGCGGCCGCTGCGGCCCGAGGACTTTCCCCATGCCTGCGAACACTGGGCGCGCTACCTGGGGTTCCTCGGGTTGCTGGAGGGCATCGGCATCCTGCCGCGCATCCGGCTGGTGGACGTGGTCTCCGACAATCGCGGCTATGCGCCGATCAATGTCGACCTGGTGCTGGATATCGGCAATGCGCGCACCTGCGGCGTGCTGGTGGAGGAAAGCCAGGATGCGCCATCGTTGAACAATTCGCAGGTGCTGGCGCTGCGCGACCTGTCGCGACCGGAGGATGTCTATGCGCGGCCCTTCGAAAGCCGCGTGGAATTCGCCGTGGGGTCGTTCGGGCGCGATGCCATTTCGCGCCGGTCGGGCCGCGCGAACGCCTTCCGCTGGCCATCCCCGGTGCGCGTCGGGCCGGAGGCGATGCGGCTTGCCGCCGCGACGCAGGGCAATGAGGGTGCGACCGGCATTTCCAGCCCGAAGCGCTACCTGTGGGATCGGCGCCCGAACGTGCAGGGCTGGCGCTTCAACGGCCGTGCCAGCGATGGCGTGACGACGGAACCGCCAGTGTCCGGCCCCTTCATGGCGCATGTGACCGAGACCGGCGAGGCGCTGCGCATGCTGCGCGGGCGCGGCCAGCCGGCCGTGCGCGCGCGCTTCTCGCGATCGGCCATGTACACCTTCCTGCTGGCCGAATTGCTGATGCAGGCGATCACGCAGATCAACGCGCCGGCCACGCGTGCCGCGCGCCGCTTCGCCGACGTGCCGCGCCGATTGCGCCGCGTGATCCTGACGCTGCCGCCGGCGATGCCTTTGGCGGAACAAAAAATCCTGCGGGAACGTGCCGAAGGCGCCATCAAGCTCGCCTGGGACATGCTCGGCTGGACGGAAGCGGGGCCGACCGCACCGCCGGAACCGCGCGTCCTGCTTAACCTCGATGAGGCCACGGCGACGCAGGTTGTCTGGCTCTACACCGAGATCACCCAGCGCCTGCAGGGCGATGCGCAGAGGATGTTCGAACTCGCCGGGCGCGTGCGCCCCGAACGCGGGCCGAATCCCTGCCTGCGCGTGGCATCGATCGACATCGGCGGCGGCACCACCGACCTGATGGTGGTGACCTGGAGCGTGGAGAACCGCGACACCATCGTGCCGCGCCAGGAGTTCCGCGAAGGCTTCAAGATCGCCGGCGACGAGGTGCTGGAAGGCCTCATCACCCACCTTGTCCTGCCGCAGGTGGCCGATGCGCTGCGCGCCGCCGGCATGTCGGACCCGAACGCCTTCCTGCGCCAGACACTGGGCGGGGACCGCGGCGGGCAGTCGGAGGTGGACCGCCACCTGCGCCGGCAGTTCGTGGCCCAGGTGCTGGAACCGGTCGGCCTGGGCGTGCTGCACGCCTACGAGCGCATCGAGGGCCGCGCGATGGGCGAGGTGTTCCGGGCCAGCGTGCGGTCCGTGCTGGATGCCGGCGCGCAGCCGGCCAACCCGCGCGCCATTGCCTTCTTCGAGACCGCGGCCCGCCAGGCTGGCGCGCGCGGTTTCGCCATTGCCGATGTGGAAGTGGCCGCCGATGCGCGGCGCGTGGAGGCGGTGATCCAGGCGACGCTCGGCCCGGTCTTGGCGGATCTGTGCGAAGTGGTCTGGCACTACGATTGCGACGTGCTGCTGCTGTCCGGCCGGCCGTCCCGGCTGCGCGCGGTGACCGACATCGTGCTGGCGAAGTCGCCGGTGCCGCCGCATCGCATGATCGGGATGCACCGCTATGCCGTGGGTGGCTGGTATCCTTTCCGCGACGCCAATGCGCGCATCGAGGACCCCAAGACCAGCGCGGCGGTGGGCGCGATGCTGTGCGCGCTGGCCGAAGGGCGGCTGGAATCCTTCCTGATGCGGACGTCGCAACTCTCGATGAAATCCACGGCGCGGTTCATCGGGCGGATGGAGATCTCGGGGCAGATCCGCGAGCAGGGCGTGCTGCTGTCGGAGGTGGACCTGGAGAAGCGCCCGGCCGGTTCTGACGGCGTGGAATTCACCATGACCTTCGCGGCGCCGACCTTCCTCGGTTTCCGGCAATTGCCGATCGAACGCTGGCCCGCCACGCCGCTCTACGCGCTGGAATTCGCCAACCCTGAAAGCGTTCCGCGCATGGCGCTTCCGCTGCGCGTCAAGATCCGCCGCGCCGACATGGACCCCGACGCGCCAGGCCAGGAGGAAAAGCGCGAGGATTTCCGCGTCGAGGAGATCGAGGATTCGGAAGGCACCGCGCTCAGGCGCTCCGACGTGGAGATACGGCTGCAGACCATGAAGAACGAGGCCGGCTATTGGCGCGACACCGGCGTGGTGGGGCTGTCGTGAGGCTTCAGCCCGGCACCGACGCCGCCCTCGCCGCGGCCGCGCGCGGCACGGCGGAGGCTGCCGCCGAAGCGATCGGCTGGCTCGGCGACAATCGCGCCAAGGTGCGCGAGGAAGCGCACGCCGTGGCGCGCGACTTCCGCAAATTCGCCCGCCGCGCCCGCAAGCTGGAAGTGGCCGCCGAACGGCCGATGTGCGTGGCGGTGTTCGGACCGTCGCAATCGGGAAAGTCCTACCTGATCAGCGCGCTCGCGCGGCGCGGACAGGATAGCGTGACAGCGATGTTCGACGGCACGGCGCTGGATTTCGTGCGCGACATCAACCCCGAGGGCGGGCAGGAAGCCACCGGCCTGGTCACCCGGTTCACCCTGCGCCCGCCGGCGGCGATCCCGGGGCATCCGGTGGCGCTGCGGCTGCTGTCGCAGACCGACGTCATCAAGATCCTGGGCAATACCTTCCTGGAGGATTTCGACCCGGCGGAGGTGGACATTCCTTCGCCGGAACTCGTGCAGTCGCATTGCGCGAAGTTCGCGTCACGCCTCGCCGCCGCACCGACCGATCGGCTGACCGAGGATGATGTCGACGACCTGCGCGAATATTTCGAGGGCCTGTTTCGCGGGCATCCGCTGGTGCCGGGGCTGGGGTCCGCCTTCTGGGTGCAGGCTGCGTCGATCGCGCCGCGGCTGCCGGTGGCGGAGCGCGCGGCGTTCTTCTCCATCCTGTGGAACGGGCACGAGGCCTTCACATCGGCCGCGCGCGAATTGCTGGCCGCGCTGGCCGCGCTCGACTTCCCGGACGAGGCCTTCGCGCCGCTCGATGCGCTGTCGCCGCGCGAGACCTCCATCATCGACGTGCGCACCCTGTCCGCGCTCGGCGATCCGTCCGATGGCAAGCTGACGCTGCGCACGCGCGCCGGGCGCCAGGCGGTGCTGCCGCGCGCCGCCGTCGCGGCCCTGGTCGCGGAACTGACCATCGCGCTGCGCGACAAGCCGTGGGATTTCTTCGAGGTCACCGACCTGCTCGACTTCCCCGGCGCACGGTCACGCGAGAAGCTGACGCAGCCGGGCCGCTTTCTCAGCGAGAAGGGCAAGCTCCCCGGCTTGTTCCTGCGCGGCAAAGTTGCCTACCTGTACCAGCGTTACTGCGCGGAGCAGGAAATCACCTCGATGCTGCTGTGCATCGGCCCGTCGAACCAGGAAGTCCGCACCCTGCCGCGGATGATCAAGGACTGGGTGGATGGCACGCTGGGCGCGACGCCCGAGGAGCGCGCGCGCCACCGCAACGCGTTGTTCCTGGTGCTGACCAAGTTCGATACGGAATTCGAGGAGAAGAAGGGCGCGACCGAGGGCACGGGTAGCCGCTGGACCATCCGACTGAACGCCTCGCTGCTCGATTTCTTCGGCAAGGAATATGACTGGCCGCGCAATTGGGCTTCCGGCGCGCCCTTCGCCAATTCCTACTGGCTGCGCAATCCGAATGTCGCGGCGAAGCACATCCTCGACTACGACGACCACGGCCGTGAAGCCGCACCGCGGGCCTCCGAAGCCGCGCGCATCGGCCGGCTGCGCGAGGAATTCCTGTCCAACGACGACAGCCGCCGCCACTTCGCCGATCCCGAACGCGCCTGGGATGCGGCCATGACGCTGAATGATGGTGGCATCTCGTACCTGGCGGAGAGCCTGCGCCCGGTCTGCGATCCGGCGATCAAGCGCGGGCAGATCGCCGCGCGGCTGGAATCGCTGCGCCTCGACATGGCGGCGCGGCTCTCGCCCTACTGGCATTCCGGCGACCTCACGGCGGAACTGAACAAGCGGCGCGAGGAAGCGCGCGTGGTCAGTCGCGCGCTGGTGGCGTGTGCGTCCGCGCAAGTCTTCGGGCGGCTGATCCGCAGCCTGCAGGTGACGCATGAGGAACTCACCTCCGCCTGGTGGCGCATGCAGACGGAACCGGCCGAGGAAGCCCCTGTCGGCGCGCGGGCGGGGGAGGAGGACTACCTGGCGGAACTCGGTGACCTGGTCGCCCCCGCCGCGCAGGGCGAGCACCGCGCGCGCGACGCCTTCGAACGCTATGCCGACATGGCGGTGGTCGAATGGCTGGAGAAGATGCACCGCGCCGCGGCCGAACCCGAGACCGCGGAGCAGTTGAAACTGCCACGCGAGGCCGCGAGCGCGCTGGTCGCGCAAATCGGCGCCGGCGCGCGCCGTACCGGCCTGTCCGCGCGCATCGCGCAGCGCCTGCGCGAGGCCGCGTCCTATCGCCAGAAACTGTCCGAAAGCGCGGCCAAGCCCGTGATGGTCGCGGAGGGCGTGGTCAACCGCTACGTCCACTCGCTCGGCTATGCCGACATGCCACCCGACCAGCGCCCGCGTGCCGGGCGCACCGAACGCCCCGTGTTCGCGCCGCGCGCGCCGATCAATGGCGCACCCGTGCTCGGCGCGCAGCCGGAGCCCTACGACAAGCAATATCACGTCGACTGGATCAGCGCCTTCTCCCGCCTGGCCGAGGAGAATGTCACCGCGCCGGGCGGGCTCGAGATCGATGTCGCGCAGAATGCGCGCCTGGGCAGCATCCTGGGCGCACTTGGCAGCCCAGCATGACCGCGGTGCGCGCCGCCGCCGATCCCGCGCACCCCGAGGGCGGGCACGCCATCATCCTGCTGCAGGGGGTGATGGACGTGCCGTCCGACCCGCGCTTCCGCATCCTGCGCGAAGGCTGGGGCAAGGGCACGCTCGGCCCCGAGGGCTGGCAGGTGAGCGACGCGTTGATCGCGCCCGATCGTGTCGAGCCATCGCCGCAGGGCGTGCGGCTGTATCTCGGCCCGCAGGTGGTGGATTGGCTCGAAGCCGGGCCAGTGATCTTCCGCCTGCCTGAGGCGCGCATCGAAGCACCGCTGTTCTGGCCGGACGTGCCGCCGCTGCATGGCGGATCGGGGCACACCATGGCGGTGCCGCCACCGCCCGCACCGCGCGCCGCGCCGCCACCACCGCCCCTGCCGGGACTGCCGATCGACGACCCGGACGCGACCATCGCCATCGCGCCGCGCGCCGCGCCGACGCCCGCGCCGGCCCTGTCCGTGCCGCAACCCGCGGCGATGGCCAAGCGCGGCTCCGCGCTGCCGTGGATCCTGCTGGTCCTGCTGTTGGTCGCCGGCGCGGTGGGCGGCGGCTATTGGTGGTTCGTCCTGCGCGAACGGCCTGAACCGCCGCCCGAGGCGCCGCCGACCAGTGAACCGGTGGTCATCGCCCCCGAACCGCTGCCGCGGCCCGAACGCCCTGTCGCGCCGCCGCCCGTGCTGCCGCCGGTGCGCCCGCAGGCGGAGCCGACGGCGCCGGTCACGCTCGATGGCCTGTCCGTGCCCGACGTGATCGCCCGCGCCGCATCCCCTGCCGCGATCGCCGAACAGGCCGCGCGCCGCCATGAAGCCGGGCGCTACGACGACGCGCTGCTGTTGTGGGAGGCCGCCGCGCGGGCCGGCAACGCTTCATCCCTCACGCGCCTGGCAGGGCTGTATGATCCGGTCGGCTTCACGCCGGGCCGGCCGTTCCGCGACCCCGACCCGCGCCAGGCCGCGCGCCACTACCGGGAGGCCGTCACCGCCGGCGACCCGGCCGCCGCCGAACCGCGCGCGCGTCTGCGCCAGTGGCTCGACGACCGGGCGCGCGAAGGCGACATCAACGCGCCGCTGACCATCAGGGATTTCTGGCAATGACGCCGCGACGCCTGCTGCTGCTCGCTACCGCCGCGCTGCTGCCGCAGGTCGCGCAGGCGCAACAGCGCGGGATCCGCACCACGCCGCGCACGCCATTGCTGATCCCCGGCAAGACCACGCTGTTCCAGCGCGTGATCCTGCGCCCGGGTGCCACGCTGCATGCCCAGCCCAGCGCGCCGCAGGGCAGCCCCTTGGCGGGCTTCACCGTCGCCCATGTCTATGCGCGGCGCGATGGCTGGATCGAGATCGGCCGTGAGGCCGATGGCCAGGTGCAGGGCTGGGTGCGCGAGGATCGCGCCATCGACTGGCGCCACACCATGGTCGGCGCCTTCACCAACCCCGCCGGGCGCGAGCGCGCCATGTTCCTGCGCGATGCCGATGCGCTGCGCGGGCTGCTGGCCTCGCCCACCATGACGCAGGACGCGGTGGCGCTGCGGGCCGCCGCCGGCCAGCCCGGCAGCCCCGTGCTGGCGCTGGAGCCGGAGACCTTCATCGACATCCAGCGCAATTTCTACCTTTTGCCGATCCTGGAGGCCGAGACGGTTCAGCGCCGCGACGGCACGCAGATGCGCGCTCTGGAGGTCATCTCCGCCCCCGCCGAACTGCGCCAGGCGCCGACCCAGGCCGACCCGTCCCGCCTGCGCGACTTCCGCGGCGGCGTGGTGTTCGTGATCGACAGCACCGTGTCGATGCAGCCCTATATCGACCGCACGCGGGAGGCGATCCGCCGCATCGTCGCCCGTATCGGCGACACCGCCGTGCGCGACAATTTCCGCTTCGGCATGGTGGCCTATCGCGCCGACATCTCCGCGCGGCCAGCGCTGGAATACGTCACGCGCCTGGTTGCCGCGCCCGACCTGTCGCAGCCGCCGGCCGCGATCCTGCCGGCGCTCGAGAGCGTTCGCGCCGCCACCGTCTCGACCGAGCAGTTCGACGAGGACGCCATCGCCGGCCTGCGCGTCGCGATCGACCAGGTGGACTGGTCCGCCTTCGGCGGGCGCTACGTGGTGCTGATCACCGATGCCGGCGCGCTGGACGCCACCGACCCAAAATCCCAGACACGGCTCGGCATTCCGGAAATAAAGGCGCTGGCGGAGGCGCGCGGCGTCGCGCTGTTCGCGATCCATCTCCAGACACCGGAGGGCCGGGCCAACCACGCTCAGGCGCGCGCGCAATACACGGAGCTCACGCGCTACGGCGCCGCGGGGTCGCTGTATTTCCCGGTCGAGGGCGGCAGCCCCGCCGGCTTCGAACGCGTGGTGAACGGCCTGACCAATGCCCTGTTCCGCCAGGTGGCCGACACGGTCGGCCGGCCGGTCGGCGGCGTGGAGCCCGCGCGCACGCCCGAAGCCGAGCGCATGGCGCAGCAGATCGAGATCGTCGCCACCGCCATGCGCCTCGCGTATCTGGGGCGCGAAGGCGGCACCACGGCGCCGGACGTCGTGCGGTCCTTCACCACCGACCGCGACCTGCGCGACCCGACGCTGGCCGCACTCGATGTTCGCGTGCTGCTGACGCGCAACCAGTTGTCCGACCTGTCGCAGGCGCTCACGCGCATCCTTGATGCCGGGTTGGCCGGGCGGACCGATCCGCGGTCCTTCTTCGGCCAGTTGCGCGCAGCCTTCGCGGCGACGGCGCGCGACCCGGCGCGGCTCGGCAACCTCGCCCGCGTGGGGCAGGCGCTGGGCGAGTACCTCGATGGCCTGCCCTACCAGTCCCTGGTGATGGAACTGAGCGAGCAGGAATGGCTCGCCATGGGTGCGGCGGCGCAGCGCGAACTCATCAACGGCATCGAGGCGAAGCTGCGCCTGTACCAGGAATTCGCCGCGCGACCGGACCTGTGGGTGACGCTGGACGGGCGCCCCGGCGGCGAGGCGTTCTTCCCGGTGCCGCTGGAAGCCCTCCCTTGACCAGGCTGCTCTCCCTGCGTGGCGTGTCGCGCGCCTATCGGGGGGATGCGGCGCCCTTCGCGCTGGACGTGCCGGCATTCGACCTCGAGGAGGGCGAGGCCCTGGCGCTCGCCGGCCCCTCGGGCAGCGGCAAGTCCACGCTGTTGATGATGCTGGCGCTGGCGGCGCCGCCCGATGCGGCTGATCGATTCACCTTCGCCAGCCAGGACATCGCGCGACACTGGCGGGCCGGCCGGCGCGACGCCCTGGCCGACCTGCGCGCGCGGCGCATCGGCGTGGTGCCGCAGACCGGTGGGCTGCTCTCCTACCTGACGGTCGAAGGCAACATCGCGCTGACCCAGCGCATCGCCGGGCGGCCGGACGCGAAGCGGGTGCGAGCGTTGGCGGAGGAACTCGGCATCGCGGCGCAACTGTCCAGGCGCCCTGCCGCGCTCTCGGTCGGGCAACGGCAACGCGTGGCGATCGCGCGTGCGCTCGCGCATCGCCCGGCGCTGGTGCTGGCGGACGAACCCACCGCCTCGGTGCATCCCGAACTCGCCGACGCTGTCCTGGCGCTGCTGCGGCGCGAATGCGCGGCCGCCGGGGCGGCGCTGCTGGTCGCGACACACGACCCCGACCGCGCCGCGCGCGCCGGCTTCCCCGTGCTGGAATGCGAAACGCGCGCACCCGGGGCGGACGGCATCGCGCGATCGATCTTCACGCGCGCGCCGCTCGCGCAGGCGGCCTGACCATGCTGCGCCTGGCGCTCGCCGACCTGTGGCACGAACGGGTGCTGTTCCTGTGCTCGGTGCTCGGCTGCGCGGCGGTGCTCGCACCGCTGATCGTGCTGTTCGGGCTGCGCCAGGGGGTGGTCGCCGGCCTGCGCGCGGAATTGCTGGAGGACCCACGTGCGCGGGAGGTGGTGTCAGTCGTCAATCGCACGCTGGAACCGGCGCTGTTCGAACGCCTGGGGGCTGACCCGCGGATCGCCTTCCTAGTGCCGCGCACGCGTGCGCTGTCGGCCACCATCGTGGTCGAGAACCCGGCGCGCAGCGGGCGCGGCCTGCGTCTCGAATTGCTGCCGACGGCACAGGGCGACCCGCTGCTGCCCGGGATGGCCGCGGGCGACGGCCTGGTGTTGTCGCCGACGGCGGCCGAGCGCCTTGGCCTCGCACCTGGCGACGAGGCGCTCGCCTCGGTCGCGCGCAGCCGCGGCGCCGAGCGCGAGGTGCTGAGCCTGCCGCTGCGCGTCGCCGCCATCGCGCCGGTTTCCGCCTCGCCGCGCGATGCTGCCTTCGGCGCGGTGCCGCTGCTGCTGCTGGTCGAGGATTTCCTCGATGGCAGCGCGGCCGCCGATGCCCGCCCGGGCAGCACCGATGCCGCGCGCACGCGTCCCTTCGCCGGCTTCCGCCTGCACGCGGCGCGGATCGAGGACGTGCCCGCGCTCGACCGCGAATTCCGCCTGGCCGGCATCGAGGTCGCCTCGCGCGCCGAGGCGGTGGCCGGGCTGCTGCGGCTCGACCGCAACCTCGCCCTGCTGTTCCTGGCGCTGGCCGGGGCAGGGGGGGCGGGCTACCTGGTCAGCCTTGGCGTCGGGCTCTGGGCCCAGGTGGAACGCAAGCGGCGCGACATCGCGCTGCTCTCGCTGCTGGGACTGAAGCGCCGCGCGCTGCTCATGCTGCCGGTGGTGCAGGCGGCGGCGGTGGCGCTGGCGGGTGCGCTGTGCGCCTTCGCGGTGGCGGCGGCGGTGGCGGGCGTGCTGAACCGGGCCTTCGCCGGCACGGTGGCGGGGGACCGGCCGGTCTGCCTGCTGACGGTGGCGATGGGGCTGGGCGCCGCCGGTGTCACCCTGGCGGGGGCGGTGCTGGCGTCGATGCTGGCAGGGTTCCGCGCGGCCGGCGTGGCACCGGCGGAAGGGCTGGCGGAGGGGTGATGCATCGCGTCGCACGCAGGTGGAGGGGCGCTGCCCCTCCAGGCCACCCCGCCAAAGGCCTGAGGGCCTCCGGACACCTTTGTTTGGCGCTTGTCATGGGTGTTGTTGTTCTGCCGGCGGCGGCGCAGGCGCCGTGGCCGGAGGAATTCACCAATCCGCGCGCGGCCGATCGCGACCTGCTGCTGCCCATGCCCTGCGGCGGCGCCATGGCGTTGCGGCCTGTCGAAACGCCCGCCGGGCCCGGCGCGCTGGAGGACCGGCCCGTCACGCTCGGCACCACGGACCCAGCCGGCGGCATCGCCGAATTCGCGCGCCGCGAGGCGGTGGCGGGCCCCTTCGTCGCCACCGGCCGCGATGTCGCGCAGTTCTGGATCGGCAAGTACGAGGTGACGCGCGACCAGTATGCCGCGGTGATGGAGGAACGCTGCCCCACACCCTCGGCCGCGGGGCGCTTGCCGGCCGCCAGCCTTTCGTGGTTCGACGCCGTCGCCTTCACCCAGCGCTACACCACCTGGTTGCTGCGCAATGCCGCGGCGCGCCTGCCGCAGGCCGATGGCACACCTGCCTTCGTGCGCCTGCCCACCGAGGAGGAATGGGAATACGCCGTGCGCGGCGGTGCAGCGGTCAGCGAGCTCGATTTCCTTGGCCGCACCTTTCCGATGCCGGACGGCACGGCGCGCTACGCCTGGTTCCAGGGGCCGCGCTCCGCCTCCGGCCGCGCGCAGCCGATCGGCATGCTGGAGCCCAATCCGCTCGGGCTGCACGACATGCTGGGCAATGTCGGCGAACTGGTGCTGGAACCCTTCCGCGCCGTGCGTGTGGGCCGGCTTCACGGCCAGGCCGGCGGCGTGGTGGTGAAGGGCGGCGACTACCGCACGCCCGAGGCCGCGCTGCGATCCTCGCTGCGGATCGAGGTGCCACCCTATGACGCGACGGATGGGCAGCCCACGCGCCTCGCCTCGGTCGGCTTCCGCGTGGCGCTGGCCGCGCATGTCACCACCAGCCTGCGTCGCGCCGAAGCGCTCAACCGCGCCTTCGAGGCCGAGAGCCGCGCGTCCGGCACCGAGGCCGAGAATGCGCGCCGCCAGATCGCGGCCATGCGCGAAGGCGCCGATCCGCGCCTGCGACAGGGGCTCGACCGCCTGGAGGCCGGCTTGATGGCGGCCGAGCGCGCGCGGCTGGAGCAGGAACGCGCCGGCATCCGCGCGCAGTTGGAAGGTGCCGCCGTGCTGGCGCGCGCGGCTGGACAGTCGCAGCGGCGGATGGATGGCATCGAGCCGCTGCTCGCCGGCGCCGACGTGGTGCAGGCGAGCCCTGAGATGCGCGCCGGCTGGGCGCGCGCGCTGGAGCAGCTGCGCATCGAGCGCGAGCTGTCGCTCGATGGCTATGCGCGCATCGTCGCCGATCTCGGCCGCAGCGCCGACCGTGCAACATTGACGACCGAAGCCGGCGTGGTGGCGCGGGAGACGGAGGCGCGCGGCGTGCCGGACCTGCGCCCCTACCTGGATGTGGCTGCGCGGCATGCGGCGGATTCGCGCGACCGCGGCCTGCCGCCGCGCGATCGCATGCGCGAGGACGTGCTGGCCGCCGGGCGCGGCGTTGCGCCGCCGCAGGCCGTGGTGGCGCCGCCGCCGGCAGCGCCGCAACGCCCGGCACCGCCCGTGGTGACGCGCCCGCAGCCCCAGCCGCCTGCGCAGGCGCCAGCCGCCCAGCCGCCGGCGCCTCCGCCGGTCGCCGTGCTGCCGCCTCCTTTGCCCTTGCCGCCCGTGACCGCGGACCCCGAACCGCCGGCGGCGTCGCGCCCGTCCCAGGCATCGCAATCCCCGCGGCTTCCGGTGACGCCGCCGCGCCCGCCCGCGCCGGTGCCGCCGCGCGAGGGGCCGGGCATCAGCGTGAAGCCGCCGATCCAGCGCGGCGGGCCGTCATCCGGCTTCGACCCGACCGGCAAGCCGCTCGGTTTCCGCTGATCAGTCGTCGTCGGAGCGCGACGGCGGGCCGGCCAGCACGCCGCCATCGATGGTGATGGTCTGGCCGGTCATGAAGGACCCCGCGGCGGAACCGAGGAACACGGCCGCGCCGGCGATCTCGTCCGGTTCGCCGATACGCTTCAGCGGCGTGTCCTTGGTGCGCTTCTTGTAGATGCCGGGGTCCTCCCACAGCGCGCGGGCGAAGTCGGTACGGATCAGGCCGGGCGCGATGGCATTGGCGCGCACGTTCTTCGGCCCCCATTCGACGGCCAGGTTGCGCACGAGCTGCATGTCGGCGGCCTTCGATATGGCATAGGCGCCCAGCACCGGCGAACCCCGGAAGCCGCCGATCGACGAGACGATGATGACCGACCCGCCGCCGCGTTCCGCCATGCCCGGCGCGGTCATGTGCGCGAGCCACAGGTTCGACTTGATGTTGGATGCCATGATCTTGTCGAAGATCTCGTCCGGCATGGTGATGGCCGGGCCGAAATGCGGGTTGATGGCGGCATTGCAGACCATGATGTCCACCTGGCCCCAGGCGGCGATGGTCTGGTCGATCAACGCCTGGCATTCGCTCTTGCGGCCGATGTTGCAGGCCAGCGCCATGGCGGTGCCGCCCTTCGCCGTGATCGCGTCCACCACCTCCTGGCAGGCATCCACCTTGCGGGAGGAGACGACGACCTTGGCGCCGTGTTCCGCCATGCGTTCACAGATGGCGCGGCCGATGCCGCGGCTGCCGCCGGTGACGACGGCGACCTTGCCGGTCAGGTCAAACAGGGTCATTGCGTTTCGCTCCCGTGATCGTGCGTGGGGGCAGCGCAGCATGGGCGGCGCGCGCCGGCAACAGGCGCTGTCGCGCTTGCCGTGGGCGCGGTTCTGCCGGACACTCCGCCGCCAAACAGGGCCGCTCAGGCCCGCAGACGCTTGAGGGAGTGACGGCCTTGTCCGACTTCGTGCAGCACGCGCAGCATGGCGATGTCCATGTGCTGCGCTTGGCCAATCCGCCGGTGAACACGCTGCGGACGGAAATCCGCGCCGGGCTGCAGGCCGGCATGGCGGCGGCGAAGGCGGCGGGCGCCAAGGCGGTGGTGCTGATCGGGTCGGGCAGGATGTTCTGCGCCGGGGCCGAGATGACCGAATTCGGCAAGCCGCGGCAGCCGCCGTCGCTGACCGAGGTATTCGACGCGATCGAAGGGTTCCCCGGCGTTGTCGTCGCCGCGATCCATGGCTCGGCCTTGGGCGGCGGGCTGGAACTGGCGCTGGCGTGCCATGCGCGCGTGGCAGCGCTCGGCGCGATGGTCGGGCTGCCGGAAGTCAAGCGCGGCTTCGTGCCGGGTGCCGGCGGAACGCAGCGCCTGCCGCGCCTGATCGGGCCGGAGGAAGCGGCGAAGATCATCGTCAGCGGCGACCCGATCCCGGCGGAAAAGGCGGTGAAGCTCGGCTTCGTCGATGCCGTGATCGCGGGGGATCTCGAGGCCGGCGCGGTGGCCTGGGCACAGGCGAATCTCGGCAAGAGCTTCACGCTGGCGCGCAACCGGACGGACAAGATCAGCGGCCAGGATGCCGCGGCGTTCGAGGCGGTGGTGGCCGGGCTGCTCAAGCGTTCGCGCGGGCAGGAGAGCCCGAAGGGTTGCGCCGAAGCCGTGCGCGCATCCTTCACGCTGCCCTTCGAACAGGGGCTGGCGAAGGAACGCGACCTGTTCGCCACACTGGTCGCCGGAGAGCAGTCGAAGGCGCTGCGCCACATCTTCTTCGGCGAGCGCGAGGTGCTGCGCATCCCCGGTCAACCCGCGGAAGCGAAGTCGCTGCCGGTCGAGCGCCTGGTGGTGATCGGCGGCGGCACCATGGGCGGCGGCATCGCGATGTCGGCCGCCAACAACGGCGTGCCCGTGACCATCGTCGAGACCAGCGAGGAGGCCTTGCAGAAGGGCCTGGCGCGCTGCCACGCAAATTGGGAGCGCACGGTATCGACCGGCCGCCTGTCGCAGGCGGAGTACGAGAAGCGCAAGGCGTTGCTGACCGGCAGCACCGACTTTGAAGGCACCGTGGCGAAGGCCGACCTGGTGATCGAGGCGGTGTTCGAGAACATGGCCGTGAAGAAGGAAGTCTTCGCGCGGCTCGACAAGGCGGCGCGGCCGGGCGTGCCGCTGGCGTCGAACACGTCCACGCTGTCGATCGACGAGATCGCCTCCGCGACCACGCGTCCGGAACTGGTGGTGGGGATGCACTTCTTCTCGCCGGCGAACGTCATGCGACTGCTGGAGAATGTGCGCGGGTCCAAATCCTCGCCCGCGGTGATCGCGACCGCGACGGAATTCGGCAAGCGCATCGGCAAGCTGCCGGTGCTGGTCGGCAACTGCGACGGCTTCGTGGGCAATCGCATGACCGGCAAGCGCGGCCCGCAGGTGGAGAAACTGCTGCTGGAAGGCTGCCTGCCGGCCGACATCGACCGCGTCATGGAAGCCTATGGCATGGCGATGGGACCGCTCGCGGTGGGGGACCTGGCGGGGCTCGATATCGGTGCGGCGGTGCGCAAGGCACGCGGCACGGTGGCGCCCGTGGCGGATGCGCTGGTGGCACTCGGCCGCTTCGGCCAGAAGACCGGCAAGGGCTGGTACATGTACGACGAGAAGCGCACCCGCATGCCGGACCCGGAGGTGGAGCGCATCATCCTCGACGTTGCGGAGAAGATGCAGGTGCGCCGGCGCAAGATCGACGACCAGGAGATCATCGAGCGGCTGATGCTGCCCATGGTCAACGAAGGCGCGCGCATCCTCGAGGAAGGCGTGGCCTATCGCCCGATCGACATCGACGTGATCTTCGTCAACGGCTTCGGCTGGCCGGCCTGGCGCGGCGGGCCGATGTTCTGGGCCGACACGCAGGGGCTGAAGAACGTGCGCGACAAGCTGGCGCACTACGCCGCGGCGACCGGCGATGCCAACCTCAAGCCTGCCGCCTTGATCGAGAAACTGGCCGCCGAGGGCGGGTCCTTCGCCACCATGGGCGCTGCCGCGCGCGCCGCCTGACGCATCCGAACGGGAGACACCGATGGACCTCCGCTTCACCGACGAGGAACGCGCCTTCCGCGAGGAAGTCCGCACCTGGATCGACGAGAACCTGCCGGCCGAGACGCGCGAGCGCATGGCATCCGGCCGCACGCCCACCAAGGCGATGCAGGTGGACTGGCAGAAGCGCCTGTATGCGAAGGGCTGGGCGGTGCCGCATTGGCCGGTGGAATGGGGCGGCCAGCCCTGGACCGCCATCAAGCGCTTCATCCTGAGCGAGGAAATCCAGTCGACACCCGCACCGTCGCCGCTCGGCTTCAACGCCAATATGCTGGGGCCGGTGCTGATCGCCTTCGGCACGGATGAGCAGAAGAAGCACTTCCTGCCGAAGATCGCGAACCTCGATCTGTGGTTCTGCCAGGGCTTCTCGGAGCCCGGCGCGGGGTCGGACCTGGCCTCGTTGAAATGCGCGGCGAAGAAGGATGGCGACCACTACATCGTCAACGGCCAGAAGACCTGGACCACGCTGGCGCAGCATGCCGACTGGATCTTCCTGCTGGTGCGCACCGACACCGGCGCGGCCAAGCAGCAGGAGGGCATCTCCTTCCTGCTGGCCGACATGACGACGCCGGGGATCACCGTGCGCCCCATCATCACCATCGACGGCGCGCATGAGGTGAACGAGGTATTCTTCGACGACGTGAAGGTGCCGGTGGCGAACCTGGTCGGCACCGAGAATCGCGGCTGGGATTGCGCGAAGTTCCTGCTGTCGAACGAGCGCACCGGCCAGGCGCGCGTGGGTGCCTCGAAGGAACGCATCCGCCGGCTGAAGCTGATCGCGAGGGAGACGCCCGGTGGCGCGCGGCCGGTCATGGAAGACCCGCGCTTCCGCTCGCGCCTGACGGATGTCGAGGTGCAGTTGAAGGCGCTGGAGATGACGACGCTGCGCGTGCTGGCGGACGAGAACCGCGCGCTCAGCCAGCGCAAGCCGAATCCGGCCTCCTCGGTGCTGAAGATCCGGGGCACCGAATTGCAGCAGGCGATCAGCGAATTGTACGTCATGGCGGCCGGCCCCTATGGCCTGGCGGCGCCCGACGACCCTGAAGCCTCGCTGCGCAACGAACCCGCGGTGGCGGCGGATTGGCAGACGCTGGCGCAGGCGACCTATTTCAACTGGCGCAAGCAGTCGATCTACGGCGGATCCACCGAGATCCAGAAGAACATCATGGCCAAAGCGTTTTTGGGGCTCTGACGACACATGGATTTCGATCTCTCCGAAGACCAGCGCCTTCTGCAGGACAGCCTCGGCAAGCTGCTGAAGGACAAGTACGGCTTCGAACAGCGCAAGGCCTACCTGAAATCCGAGACCGGCTGGTCGCGCGAGGTCTGGGCGGCGTTTGCCGAACTCGGCCTGCTCGGCATGCCCTTCGCGGAAGATGATGGGGGCCTCGGCTACGGTCCCGTCGAGACGATGATCGTGGCCGAGCAGATGGGCCGCGCGCTGACGCTCGAACCGTTCATCTCGACCGTCGTGCTGGGCGGCGGCTTCCTGCGCCACGGCGCCACGGCGGAGCAGCGCGGCGCGCTGGTGCCGGAGATCGCGGCGGGCAACCTGCTGCTGGCCTTCGCGCATACCGAGCCGCAATCGCGCTTCGACCTGCATGATGTCGCGACCAGCGCCAGGAAGGACGGCGCGGGCTGGATCATCGAGGGCCGCAAGGGCGTGGTGGTGCATGGCGACACTGCCGACCAGCTGGTGGTCACCGCGCGCGTCTCCGGTGCGCGCCGCGATGCCGAGGGCGTCGAGGTGTTCCTGGTGCCGGCGAATGCGACCGGCGTGGCGCGCCGCGGCTTCCGCACCTCCGACGGCCAGCGTGCCGCCGACATCACCTTCGACAATGTGAAGGTGGGACCGGACGCGCAGTTGAAGGGTGGCCTCGCCCTGGTCGGGCGCGTGGTGGACGAGACCATCGCCGCCCTGTCCGCCGAGGCGGTCGGCTGCATGGAGGCGGCCAAGGATCTGACAGTCGACTACCTGAAAACCCGCAAGCAGTTCGGCCGGGCAATCGGGTCCTTCCAGTCGCTGCAGCACCGCGCGGCGGAGATGATGGTCTGCCTCGAACAGGCGCGCTCCATGGCCATGCTGGCGGCGATGATGGCGGGCGAACGCGATGCCGCCGAACGTCTTCGCAACATGCGGGCCGTGAAGATCGAGATCGGCCGCAACGCCCGCTTCGTCGGCCAGCAGACCGTGCAGATGCATGGTGGCATCGCCATGACCATGGAGTATGCCGGCGGCCACTACCTGAAGCGGCTGACGGTGATCGAGAACATGTTCGGCGACATGGACCACCACCTCGCGGCGCTCAGCGAGGAAGGCGGCGTCTTCGTAGCGGCGTAGCGCCCATGCGCGGCGGGGTGCGAAACCCCGCCGCGCAGCGCCTCAGCCGTGGATGAACCGCTTCGCCGCGGCGTCGTAGTCGGCATAGCCCAGCGTGTCGCGGAACTCCTTCGTCGGCAGCGCGCCCTCGGCGGCCGAAGCCCCCGCCGCCAGCGCTGCCAGCCCCGCCTTCATCCCGGCCATCGCCGGCGAGAGCGTACCGGTGGGGAAGGTGCCGATCTTCAGGCCCAGTTCATGCGCGCGCTTCTGTGTCGGCGTTTCGCGGCCGGCACCGGGCGAGAGCACAGCGAAATGCGGCCGTCCCTTCGATGCCGCGACGCCTCGCTTCACCTCGTCCTCGTCCTTCGGGCTGTCGAGGAACAGGATGTCCGCACCTTCCTCGACGTACATCTCGATGCGCGCGAGCGCTTCCTCGATACCGGCGGTCGGGCGGCAATCGGTGCGCGCCATCACCAGGATGCCGCTGTCCTTCGCGGCTTCCACCGCGGCGCGGATCTTCATGCGCACCTCCTCGCGCGGCATGCAGGGCTTGCCGTCGGAGGTGAGCGCGCGCGGGGTGATCTTGTCCTCGATCAGGATGGCGGCGGCACCGGCGCGGCCATAGGCGCGCACCGTGCGCTGCACGTTCATCGCGTTGCCATAGCCGTGGTCGGCATCGCCCAGCACCAGCAGGTCGGGCGCGGCGCCGCGCACCATCTCCAGGCTGTTCAGCATCTCGCCGAAGGACAGCAGGTCGAGGTCGGGGCCGCCGAGGCGGCTCGCCGCCACGCAGGACCCGGACAGGAAGGCGGTCTTGAAGCCGGCCGCGACGGTCAGCCTGGCGGACAGCCCATCCCAGACCGCAGGCATGGCGACGAAGTCCGGCTTGGCGAGCAGCGCCCGCATTCTTTCGGGTGGGGTCATGGCATCCTGGCTCCGGTGATGGCGCGGCGACGGTCGCGCGGCGGGAAGCCCGCGCGCGCCGGCCCGTCCCTCCGCTGCGCGGAGCCTAGGATGAACCCGCGCCGGCGCAAGCCCGCGCAGCGACGCTACCCGCGCAACGCCGCCCAGATCGTCTCCGGCGTCGCCGGCATGTCGATATGCTTCCCGCCCAGCGCGTCCGAGATCGCGTTCATCACCGCCGGCAGCGACCCCGCGCAGCCGGCCTCGCCGCAGCCCTTGGCCCCCAGCGGGTTGGTCGTGCAGGGGCTGGGTGCGCTCTCGAACCCGAAGGACGGCACATCATCCGCGCGCGGCATGCCGTAATCCATGTATGTACCGGTCAACAGCTGGCCGTCCTCGGAATAGGCCACGCGTTCGTGCAGCGCCTGGCCGATGCCCTGCACGATGCCGCCATGCGCCTGGCCCTCGACCAACAGCGGGTTCACCACCACGCCGAAGTCGTTGACCGTGACGTAGCGGTCGATGCGCACGCGACCGGTGTCGGGATCGATCTCCACCTCGCAGACGTGGCAGCCATTGGGATAGGCCATGGGCGCCTGGTCATACACCGTGCGGGAATCGAGGCTGTTCGGCACGTCCTGCGGCAGTGGGCCGATCGCGCGCAGCCTGGCGGCGAGTTCCATGATGTCGATGCCGCGATCGGTGCCGACAATCGCAAACCGCCCGGCGGCGAATTCGATATCCTCGGCGGCGGCTTCCAGCACGTAGCCCGCCGCGCGCCGCCCCTTCTCGATAACGATATCGGCCGCCTGCAGGATCGCCGCACCCGAGGCCATCAGCGACTTCGACCCACCCGTGCCGCCACCGGCAACCAGCCTGTCGGAATCACCCTGCACCAGGCGCACCTTGTCGAAGGGAACGCCCAGCTTCGAATGCAGCACCTGCGCGAAGGCCGACCAATGCCCCTGGCCGTAGTCGAGCGTGCCGGTGACGATGGTGACCGTCCCGTCCGGCTCGAACACGAGCTCGCCCTGTTCCTTCATGGGCGGTGCGGTGCATTCCAGGAAATTGCCGAGCCCGCGACCGCGCAGCATCCCGCGCGCGGCACTTTCGGCTTGCCGCGCGGCGTAGCCGTTCCAATCCGCAGCCTCCACCGCGCGGTCCAGCAGGGCGGAGAAATCGCCGGAATCGTAGACAGACCCGGACGGCGCGCTGAACGGGAACTGCGCGGGTCGGATATGGTTCAGCTTGCGCAGCGCGATCGCATCGCGCCCGGTCTCGCGCGCCGCCGTCTCGATCAGCCGTTCCATGAAGTAGTTGCCCTCGGGCCGCCCGGCGCCGCGATAGGCGCTGACCGGCGTGGTGTTCGTCACCACGTTCTTCGTCTCGACCAGCAGCAGCGGCGTTGCGTAGTTCGACTGCACGTTCTTGCTGAAATTGCCGGTGCCCATCAGGTTGCCGACGGTCGACAGATACCCGCCCATATTGCCGAAGGACCGCAGCCGGACGGCGAGGAACCGCCCCTGCGCATCCAGCGCCAGCGACGCCTCGGTCTCGTGGTCGCGCCCGTGGCAGTCGGACAGGAACGACCCGCTGCGCTCATCCGTCCATTTCACCGGCCGCCCGAGCAGCTTCGCCGCGTGCAGCACGCAGGCATATTCCGGATAGGCGCTGGCCTTCATCCCGAAGGACCCGCCGACATTGCCGGTCAGGATGCGCACCTTGTCCACCGGCACCTTCAGGATGTCGTTGGCCATCTGGTTGCGCAGCCCGAACACGCCCTGGCTGCCGACGCGCAGCGTGTAGCGCCCTTCCGCCGCATCCCACTCGCCGATCGCGCTGCGCGGTTCCATCGCACAGACCACGATGCGGTTGTTGCGGATGTTGAGCGTGGTGACATGCGCGGCGGATGCGAAGGCCTCGGCCACTTTTTCCGCATCGCCGAAGCGGAAATCCAGCACCACGTTGCCGGGCACGTGGTCATACAATTGCGGCGCACCCGGCGCTGCGGCGGCCGAGGCTTCCGTCACCGCCTCCAGCGCGTCGATGTCCATCTCCATCGCCTCGGCGGCGTCCTTCGCCTGGTCGCGCGTCTCGGCGACCACGAAAGCGACCGGGTCCCCCACGAAGCGCACGCGGTCGGCCGCGAGCGGCCCGCGTTCGATGTTGATGAGCGGCGTGCCGTCCTTGTTCTTGAGCGGCAGGACCGACCGCATCGGCCCGTAATCGGCCACGTCGGCGGCAGTGAAAACGCCCAGAACGCCCGGCATGGCGCGCGCGGCATCCACGCCGATGCCGCGGATCACGCCATGCGCGTAGGGGCTGCGCACCATCACGCACCAGGCCTGGCCCTCGAGCGCGGTGTCGTCGGTGTAGCGGCCCTGGCCGCGCAGCAAGGTCGGGTCCTCCAGCCGCGGCACGGGCTGGCCGATCCCGAACTTCAACAGGGTGGGGTCGGCCAGGTTGGTGTCGGGCATGGGTGTCCTCGCTGCGGAACGTCCGGCCATGAGGATGGGCCGCTTTTGCTGCACTGCAACCCACGCAGTCTTGACCACGCCGCGCCGCCCGCGCCAGCGTGGCCCGCGCAGAGGAGGCCTGCATGGGCCGCATCATCGTCATCGGCTCCTACAATCGGGACACCGTGCTGCGCGTGCCGCGCTTTCCCCAGCCCGGCGAGACCCTGGCGGCCAGCGCGATCGACCGCTTCCACGGCGGCAAGGGCAGTAACCAGGCGGTCGCCGCCGCGCGCGCCGGCGCGCCGGTCGGGATGCTCGCCGCGATCGGCGCGGATGCGGCCGGGCAGGGCGCGCTCGATCTCTGGGCCGGCGAAGGCATCGATGCGCGGCTGGTGGCGCGCAGCACCGCGCTGCCGACCGGCGAGGCGCTGATCCTGGTCGATGAGGCCGGCGAGAACGAGATCGTCATCATCGCGGGCGCCAATGCCGCCCTCGAGCCGCCGCCGCCCGGTGCCCTCGCCGGCGCCGCGCTGGTCCTGGCGCAGCTGGAAACGCCGACTGGCGTGACCGAGGCCGCCTTCGCCGCGGCGCACGATGCGGGGGCGACGACGCTGCTCAACGCTGCGCCGGCGCAACCGCTGCCCGCCAGCCTGCTGGACCTCACGGGCATCCTGGTGGTGAACGAGACGGAGGCGGCGCGCCTGCTCGGCCATGACGGCGCGCCGGCCACGCTGGCCCTCGGCCTGGTACAGCGCGTCCGCCGCGGGGTGGTGGTGACCGCCGGTGCGGCCGGCGCGGTCTGGGCCAGGGGCAGCGCGCCGGTTCTGCATCAACCGGCCCCCGCCGTCGCGGTGGTGGACAGCACCGGTGCCGGCGATGCGTTCATCGGGGCCTTCGCGGCCGCCCTGGTCGCCGGGCTGGACGATGCCGCCGCGCTGCGCCGCGGCGTCGTGGCTGGCGCGCTGGCCTGTGGCCGGGCCGGCGCGGTGCCGTCATTGCCGGACCTCGCCGCGATCCTCGCCGCCGGCGGCTGAGCCGTCAGTAGCGGTAGTAGCCCGCGGCGTCAGGGGGCGCGTAGTAGGGCTGCGGCTGCCAATACGATCCCGGCGGCGGCTGGTAGGCCTGCGGCGGGGGCTGCTGCGGATAGGGCGCGCTGACATAGCCCCCGCCCTGGGGCGCCTGCTGCCAGCCGCCGCGCTGGGGCGGGTAGTAGGCCGGCGGCGCATAGCCCTGTTGCTGGTAACGCGGCTGGTAGGGCTGGGCGCCATAGCCCCCGCCATACTGCGGCGGCGGCGTGGTGGCCGCGCCGATCGCCGCGCCACCCAGGCCGCCGGCCAGCGCGCCGACTGCCGCGCCGCGCCCGCCACCGGCCAGCGCGCCGATGGTCGCCCCGGTGCCGGCGCCGATCAGCCCGCCGCCCACCGCGCGCTGCGTCGGGTCGTAGGGATTGGTGCAGCCCGCGCCGAGAACGGCGATGGCGCCGAGGGCAACGATACCGATGCGGTGCATCCGCGATCCTCCTGGAACCGGCGGGCCATGATGGCCAGCACGATTCCCTAACGCAGCATCCGGCCAACCTATGGCGATGCGATGGCGGCCGTCAGGAACCCGGGGGGCGGCCGTAGACGGGTCGTTCCGGCGCGGCTCCCCAGCCGCGGCCCAGGAGCGGTCGCTCGGGCGGTGCGCTGGGCGGCCGGCCGACATAGCGGCCCTGGGGCAGGGGCTGTTCGAACCGGCCGCGCTCGGGCGAGACGTAACGGGGCGGGTTGGTCGGCGGCGGGCGGACCGGACGCGGTCTGCCGTCCCAGCCGGGTGGCCTGCCCCACGACCCGGGCGGCACGCCCCAATAGGCCTGCGGCGGCACATAGGCGGGGCCGGACTGGTAGGTCAGGCTGGTTTGCGGCGCCTGCGGGGGTGCGGCCGCGGGCGGCGGGGCGCGGCGCGGCGCGGGCGGCGGCTCGGGCGCCGAGGGGTTGCCGTAGAGCACCTGCGGCGCCGGCGTGCCGTACAGCACGCGCGGCAGGCCGGATTCTGGCGCCTGCGCCGCGGCGGGCGCGGCGAGGCCGGCCAGCATGGCAACGAAGCAGGTGCGCCAGCGTTCGCTCATGTGCCCATCATAGCGCATGGCGCGGCAGAATTGAGACCAGGCGGAATTCAGACCGGCCTGTCGCCTTTCTCGACGCGCAGCGTCCGGTTGTCGACGCCAGGCAGCATCCGCGCGGGGTCGCGCGTGACGACCACGTCCAGGATCGTTGGCGTGGCGGTGTTCGCCAGCCCCTCGCGGATCGCCGCACCGAGCTTGCCCGGGTCCTCCACGCGCAGCCCGTGGCACCCGAAGGCGCGCGCGGCGGCGGCGTAGTCGGTCTCGCCCAGTTCCGAGGACTGGTACTTCCCCGGCCCGTAGACGGCATGCTGGAGCGCCTTCACGTAGCCGGAGGCCCCGTTGTTGAACACGCACAGCACGTAGTTGGCGCCGACGCGGCGTGCCGTCTCGATCTCGCCGATCGTCATGTTGAAGCCGCCATCGCCGGTCAGGCCCACCACGCGGCGCTTTGGCCCGGCGGCCATCTGCGCGCCCATCGCACCCGGCGCGCCATAGCCGATGGAGGCGAAGCCGCGATCGGCGATGAAGTGCCGCCCTGCGGCCTTGGTGTCGAACAGCAGCCCGCCCCAGTGGCCGGCGAAGCCGCCATCGGCGACGAGGATGTCGTCCGCGGCCATGGCGATGTTCAGTTCGTTGATCAGGCGGCCGACATTGATCGGTGTCTCGTTCGATTCCAGGCGGTCGGCCGCACCCACGCGCCAGGCCGCCATGCGCGGGGCGACGGCGCCGGCGAATTCCGCGCGGTCGTCGGGCAGCGCGCCGTGCGGCAACGCCATCAGCAGGTCGGCCAGCGCCAGGCGCGCATCGGCGGCGAGTGCCACATCGGCGCGGGTGGTGCGGCCGATCTCCTCCGGCACGATCTCGATATGCACCACCGGCACGCCGGCGGGCATGAGGGAGAAGCGCCTGGTCGCGATCTCGCCGAGCTTGCAGCCGACCACGATCAGCAGGTCGGATTGCGCGATGAAGTCGTTGGCGATGCGGGAATAGCGCCCGAAGACACCGAGCGACAGGCGATGCGTGCAGGCGATCGCACCCTTGCCCGACATGGTGTGCGCCACCGGGATGTTCTGTGCCTCGGCCAGTGCGAGCAGCGCGTCATGCGCGCCGCTGACATGGATGCCGCCACCGACCAGCAGCACCGGGCGCTTCGCGCGCGCCAGAAGCGCGGCGGCGCGTTCGAGTTCGTCGGGATCAGGCCGCGTGCGGCGCGCCTGCGCCATCAGCGTGCCGGGGTCGGCCCAGATCTCGTCGGCGCCGAAATCGTGTTCGCCGTGGCAGACATCCTCCGGCACATCCAGCACCACCGGGCCGGGGCGGCCGGAGGTGGCGATGGCGAAGGCGCGGCGCACCAGTTCGGGGATGCGCTTGGTGTGCTCGACGCGGATCAGTTCCTTGCAGGCGGGGCGCAGGATCTCCACCTGCCGCGCCTCCTGCGTCATGTTCTTCCAGGCGTGCTCGCGGTTGGCGTCGCCGGTGATCGCCACCATCGGGATGCCGGCGTTGAGCGACTCCACCAGCCCCGTGACCAGGTTCGTGGCCCCCGGCCCGAGCGTGGCATCGACCACGCCCGGCCGGTTGGTCACGCGCGACCAGGCATCGGCGGCGAAGGTGCCGCAGCGTTCGTCGTTGATGAGGTGATGCTTGAGGCCGAGCGCGCGGCACGCCTCGTAGAAGGGCAGCAGCTGGAAGCCGCCCATGCCGAACATCGGGCCCACCTGGTGGGCCTGCAGCATGCGCGCCAACGCCTCGCCGCCGGTGATGGTGAGGGTCGTGTTGGATGCGGGGGTGTCACTCACGCGCGGTGGTCCTTCATGCTGGCGTCGGCGAGCAGGCTGACGGCGTCGCGCACCGTACCGCCGGGCTTCAAGCCCAGCGCGGCGGCGCGCGCATTGACGGCGGAGACGATGCCGGTCTCGACGGCGGAGCGGCCATCGCCGATGCGCGCCGTCCAGGCGGAATAGGTGGCAGCGGCGATGCCGCGCGCATCGAGCGCGGGCAGCCGCGTGAAGCCGGCGCCGTCGATACCGCCATCGGCGTCGTTGTACAGCGCGGCAAAGACGGCGGCGCGCGCGGCGCTCTCGGGCCGGCCGCCGAGCAGCGCGCCATGGCTGCCGGTGACGACCACGGTGCCGTCGTCGGCGGGTGTCATCAGGGAGTTGGAATCCATCGCCGCGGCGCGCGGGCCGATGGCGAAGCGCGATTCCAGGCTGTCGGGCGCATCCACCGCAGGCACCGGCGCGGCGGCGAGGCGGCGCGCGGCCTCGCGGCACCACATGCCGGGCTCCACGCCGAGCGCGGCGGCGGCGGCATTCAGCTGGCTGACGATGCCGCGGCCGAGCATGTCGAAGCCATCACCGATGCGTGCGGAGCGATGCGAACAGCAGGCAGCCGCGATGCCGAGCGGGTCGAGATACGCCAGCCCCGCGATGCCCGCGCCCTGCAGCCCGACGCCGGCGTCGTTCAGCAGCACGCCCGCGACCCGCGCCTTGGCCGCGAGATACGCGGCATAGACCCCGCCATGCGAGCCGCCGACGATGACGCGCCCTTGCGCCTCCGGCCCCAGCCGGGTGACGCTGTCGACGACGATCAGCCGGTCGAGCATGGCCGCGTTCCTTCTCCCGCCGCGGGAGTAGAGCGCGGCCGGCGCACTGGCAACAGGGGGAGGGGGTTGCATGTCGGGCACGTCCAACGAGACGGCGCGGCGGATCGCGATGCTGCGCGACATGGCGCGCATCCGCGCCTTCGAACGCGAGGCGGTGGCGGCGATGCGCAGCGGCGAGGCGCCGGGCGTGGTGCATCCCTCGATCGGACAGGAGGGTGTCGCCGTTGGCGTCTGCGCGAACCTCAGGCGCGCGGACCGGATCACCAGCACGCATCGCGGGCATGGGCACGCCATCGCCAAGGGCGCCGATGCGCGGGCGATGATGCTGGAACTGCATGGGCGCGCCGGCGGGTCCTGCGGCGGCAAGGGCGGTTCCATGCACATCGCGGATTTCGCGGTGGGGATGCTGGGCGCGAATGGTGTGGTCGGCGCGGGGATCCCGATCGCGTGCGGCGCGGCGCAGGCGATCCGGCTGACCAAGGAAGACGCCATCGTTGCGTGCTTCTTCGGTGATGGCGCGGTCAATCGCGGGCCGTTCCTGGAGGGCATGAACTGGGCGGCGCTGTATCGCCTGCCGGTGTTGTTCGTCTGCGAGGATAACGGCTTCGCCGCCTTCACCCGCAACAGCGCGGTCACGGCCGGGGGCGGCCCCGCGGTGCGCGCCGAAGCCTGCGGCGTGCCGGCCACCGTCGTGGATGGCGAGGATGTGCTGGCGGTGGATGCCGTCGCGGCCGACCTGATCGGCCGCATCCGCGCCGGCGCGGGGCCGCAATTCCTGCATGCGAAGTGCTACCGCTGGGAGGGCCACACCGGCACCGACGCCGCCGCCTATCGCCCCGCCGAGGAAGCGCAGGCAGCGCGCGGGCGCGATGCGATCCGGCGCCTCGCCGCCGTGCTGGAAGCGGAGGGCGTCGCGGGCGCCGAGATCATCGGCATCGAGGCACAGGCCGCGGCCGAGATGGCATCCCACCGCGCCGCCGCCCTGGCCGCGCCCTGGCCCGATCCGGGTGCCGCCTATACCGACGTGCAGGATGCGGGAGCGCCGGCATGACGCGCATGACCTTCGCCGAGGCCGCGCGCCGCGCCCTGGCCGCCGAGATGCGCCGCGACCCGCTGGTCTGGGCGCTGGGCGAGGATTTGGTGCAGGGCGGCATCTTCGGCCAGTACCGCGGCCTGGCCGACGAATTCGGCACCGAGCGCATCGTCTCCACGCCGATTTCCGAGAGCACCATCATGGGTGCGGGCCTCGGTGCCGCGCTGTGCGGCACGCGCCCGGTGATCGAGATGCGCATCGCCGACTTCACGCTGTGCGCGATGGACGAACTGGTCAGCCAGATCGCCAAGGTGCGCTACATGTTCGGCGGGCAGGGGCGGGCGTCGCTGGTGGTGCGGATGCCGCAGGGGATGTGGCGCAATTCCGCCGCGCAGCACAGCCAGTGCCTCGAAGCCTGGCTCACGCATATCCCGGGCCTGGTCGTGGCGGCACCCGGCACGCCGGCGGATGCGGCGGGGCTGTTGGTGGCGGCGATCCGTTCCGATGACCCTGTCGTGCTGATGGAACCCAAGAACCTCTGGACCGCGGAAGGCGACGTTCCCGACGATGTCGCGCCGATCCCCTTCGGCGTCGCGCGCCACGCGGCATCCGGCGATGCGCTGACCGTCGTGACCTGGTCGGCGACGGTGCCCGTGGTGGAACAGGCGGCGCGCGAGAGCGGCGTGGCCTGCGACGTGTTCGACCTGCGCAGCCTATGGCCGTGGGACGAGGCGGCGGTGATCGCCTCGGCGCGCCGCACCGGGCGGCTGCTGGTGGTGCACGAGGCGGTCACGGTCTCGGGCTTCGGCGCCGAGGTGGTGGCGCGCGTGGTGGAGGGCGTCGGCCCCGGCGGGTTGCGCGGTGTGGAACGGCTGGGAGCGCCGCGCGCGCCGGTGCCGTTCAGCCCGGCGCTGGAGGATGCCATGCGCATCTCCCCGGCGCGGGTGGCGGCGGCGATGAAAAGGGTCGCAACGACGTAGCGCGCTGGCGCAACGCATGGCGGGGCAGGGCGTTCTTCCAACGTCGCGCACCGTGGCGCCGCTTGCTACGTCGCGACGTCGGCGAAGCAAGGCGTTGCCTGGCTTGCGCGCGGCGGCGCGCCTATGCTCGGGTCCTCGCCTCATTCCAGCAGGAGGTTCTGCATGTCCATCCAGATCGGCCAGGTCGCGCCGGATTTCGAAGCCGACACCACCCAGGGCCGCATCCGCTTCCATGACTGGATCGGCGATGGCTGGGCCATCCTGTTCAGCCACCCCAAGGACTTCACGCCGGTCTGCACGACCGAGCTCGGCACCATGGCCGGCCTCAAGCCGGAATTCGACAAGCGGAACTGCAAGATCATCGGCCTGTCGGTGGATTCCGTGGAGAGCCACCACCGCTGGGAAGGCGACATCGCCGAGGTGACGGGCCATGCGGTGACCTATCCGATGATCGGCGACCCGACGCTGGCGGTGTCGAAGGCGTATGGCATGCTGCCGGCGGATGCGGGCGCGACGTCCGAGGGGCGCACGGCGGCGACCAACGCGACGGTGCGCGTGGTGGTCTTCATCGGGCCGGACAAGCAGGTGAAGGCCTACCTTGCGTATCCGATGACGGCGGGGCGTAACTTCGATGAGGTCCTGCGGCTGCTCGACAGCCTGCAGCTCACGGCGAAGCACAAGGTCGCCACGCCGGCCAACTGGCAGCGCGGCCAGGATGTGATCATCGCGGGGTCGGTCAGCAACGAGGACGCGAAGACGCTGTTCCCGGAGGGCTGGAAGGAACCCAAGCCCTATATCCGCATCGTGCCGCAGCCCGGCGGCTGAACGGGCGTGCGGGGCGCGGGTCACACCCCGTCGCGAACAAAATCATGCCTGTCGCAATCTGGCCTCAAACCATCGGCGGCCTCGCCCGTTATCCGTGGAAGACCCTGAGGAGGGGTTTCCGATGGCCAAGGCCGCCACACCCAAGCCGAGCAGCCGGAAGATCCTAACGCCTCTGGACGATCAGCTCGATGATTCCTTTCCGGCAAGCGATCCTCCCTCGCTCACGGATCCGAGCCGGAAGATCGTCCTGAAGGAACCTGCCCCCGCGGATGCCGAGGATCCTTCGACGGATCGCGGTCAGAAGGGCCCCGGGCACGGCCCCTGACACATTCAGGCGCTAGCCCAGCCCCATCACCCGCGGCAGCCATAGCGCGAGATCCGGCACCGCCATCACGCTGGCGGCCGCCGCCGTCATGGCCAGCACCATCCAGCTCACCCACGGGATGGTGCTCTCCATCGGCACGCCGGCGATGCGGCAGGAGACCATCAGGTTCACCGCCATGGGCGGGGTGAACTGCCCGATCGCGATCATCATGGTCAGCACCACGCCGAACCATGTCAGGTCCCAGCCGAAGGTGGCCGCGATCGGCAGCAGGATCGGCAGCAGGATCAGGAAGATCGAGATGCCGTCGAGGAACATGCCCACGATGATCAGGAACAGCGTCAGCAGCGCCAGCGTGCCGCCGGACCCGAAGCCGAGCCCCACCACCCATTCCGCGATCGGCCGCACGATGCCGAGCGTGCTGGTGGACCAGGCGAAGACGGTGGCGAGCGCGACCACGATCAGGATGACAGCCGAAATCTCCCCAGCCTCGACCAGCATTTCGTACACGTCGCGCAGGGTCAGCGAGCGGTAGACCACGAAGCCGACGAACAGCCCGAAGAACACCGCGACGACGGCGGCCTCGGTCGGCGTGAAGATGCCGATGCGCATGCCGCCCAGGATCACCACCGGCGCCATCAGGCCCCAGATCGCCTCCTTGAAGGTCTGCCAGACGTGCAGCACCTCGGTCTGGCGCGACTTGCCGCCGAAATCCTTGAAGATCGAGATCGCCACCACCGCGCCGATGATGAACAGCCCGGCCAGCACGCCCGGTATCATGCCCGCGGCGAAGATGGCCGGCACCGACACGCCCGGCACCAGCACCGCATAGACGATGAAGGCGATCGAGGGCGGGATCAGGATGTCGGTTGCCGCTGCCGCGCCCACCGTGCTGGCGATGAAGGGGCGGGGGTAGCCGTCCTCCACCATCGCCTTCGTCATCACTTGGCCGACGGCGGCGGAATTGGCCGGCCCCGAACCTGTGATGCCGCCCAGTACCATCGCCACCAGCACCGCGACGGAGGCCAGCGCGCCGCGCCCCGCCCCCACGATGGCGCTGGCGAAGCGCACCAGCCGCAACGCCACGCCGGTGCGTTCGAAGACGCAGCCCACCAGGACGAACATCGGGATGGCGATGAGCGGGTACTTGGCGATGCCGGCATAGACATTGGTCGGCATCGCCATGATCGACTGGTCCGCCAGCCAGATGGCAAACGCGCCGGCCAGGCCGAGGCATATGCCCACCGGCACGCCCGCCGCCAGCAGCACGCCGAAGCCGAGGAACAGCGTGGCGGCGATCACGCGGGTTCACCGCGCGCGAGCCGCACCAGCCGCCCCGCCGCGCGTCCGATCACCAGCAGCGAGAGCAGCGGCAGCCAACCCGTATAGAGCCAGTTCGGATTGCCCAGCCCGTTCGACAGCACCTCGAAGCGGTATTCGTCATAGGCGAGCTTCGCGCCGAAATATGCCAGCAGCCCAAAGCAGATGATCGCCAGCAGCAGCGCCAGCATCTCCATCCGCCGCTGCCAGGCCGGCGGCATCAGGCCGGTGAAATACTCGACCCGGATATGCCGCCCCGACGCCGCCGCCAGCGCCGTGCCCACCAGCGTGACGATCACCATCAGCACCACCGAGTATTCCTCGGTGACGGCGAAGGAGACGTTCGTCAGGTAGCGCGCGGCGACGTTGATCGCGGTGATCAGCGCCATCGCTCCCATGGCGAGTGCCAGCAGCACCCGCTCGAAGGACAGGGGCAGGCGCATGCGGGGGGCCGGCTGCGCCGCAGCCGGGTCGAGCTCGGCGCTCACCGGCGGGTCAGGAGATCGCGCGGTTGATGGCCGCCTGTGCCTTCTCGACCAGCGCGCTGCCCACGGTCTGTGCCCACTTGTCGTAGACCGGGCGCGTCACGCGGGCGAAGGCCTCCTTCTCGGCCGCGGTCAGCTCCGCCACGGCAACGCCACGCCGCGCGCATTCCTCGAGTGCCGAGCGGTCGCCGCCGATGCCCGTGCCCTTGCGGGATGCCTCGATCTGCTTCGCCGCGGCCTCGCGCGCGCAGGCGATCACCAGGTCACGGTCGGCGGGTGCGAGACTGTCCATCATCTGCTTGCCGACCACGAAGATCCCGGCATCGGCCACGTAGTTCCAGATGGTGAGGTGCTTTTGCGCCAGCGTATCCATGCGGAAGGCCAGGAACAGGTTGACCGGGTTCTCCTGGCCGTCCACCGCGCCGGTGGACAGCGCCGGTTGCAGGTCGGCAAACGACATCTGCAGCGGGTTCGCACCCATGGCGGTGAAGATCTCGCTGAAGATCGCGCCCGCGGCGAAGCGGATCTTCATGCCGCGCAGGTCTTCCGGCCGGCGCACCTCGCGCTTGGAATTGGACAGTTCGCGGAAGCCGTTCTCGCCCCAGGCGACCGGCACGACCTCGCGCGTGCTCAGCACGCGGAACAGGTCCTGGCCGACCTCGCCATTGATGATGGCGTCGAAGCCGCGATGGTCGCGCAGCAGGAAGGGCAGCGAGAAGACGTTCATCTCGCGCACCTGGGGCGAGATGTTGATGGTGCTGAACACCGCCATGTCGATCACGCCCTGGCGCATCGCCACCAGTTCGCGGGTCTGGTCGCCGCCGACCAGCTGGCTGCCCGGATAGACCTTCACGTTGATCCGCCCGCCGGAGCGCTGGGTCACCAGGTCGGCCCACTGGAAGGCGCCTTCCGAGAGCGGGATAGGCCGGTTGCCGACGACACTCAGCTTGTATTCGGCGCGGTACTGGGTCTGCGCGCGCGCCACGGTGGGCAGCGCAAGCACGCCCGCACCCAGCAGCAGCGTGCGGCGCGAGGCGCGCGGGAAGGTCATGGTCATCTGGCGGTGCTCCCTCGGGAAATCGTTGCTCTGCGCCGCTGGCCGGCGCTTGGGCGCCAGACTGGCCCGGCCGGGGCCATGGCCGCAAGCGCCGTCATGGGCGGCAAGGGCCGCGGCCGGCATGGCGTTGGTCGAGGCTTCCTCCGTCACGTCCACTGGCAATGGCGCGACCTGCGGCCCGGCCTCGGTGGCGAGGTCCGCCGCGATCACCCGCACCCCCTCGGCCGCGATACGCCCGGCGATGGCCGCGCCGATACCCGACAGCCCGCCGGCGACGATGGCGACCTTGCCGTGGAGCCGCCTGCGCGCGCCTTCCGATTCCTGCCCGTGCTTGCGATGAGCGCCGCGGCGCGGCAGATCAGGCGACGGAGGAAGCGCCATGATCCCGACCTCGAACCTGGCCAGCCTGCTGCTCCAGACGGCGCGGCGCCTGCCGGACCGCCCGGCGTTGATTTGGCGTGATCGCTCATGGACGTGGGCGGAGGTGGCCATGCGTGTCGCGGCGGCGGCGGCCTCGCTGCGCGCGCGTGGCATTGGCGCCGGCGACCGCGTGCTGGTGCATGCGCGCAATGGCAACGCCATCTTCGAGTCGTGCTGGGCCTGCTGGCTGGTCGGCGCGGTCTGGGTGCCGACGAATTTCCGCCTGAGCCCGCCCGAGGTCGCGTACCTCGCCAGCAATGCGGGCTGCCGCGCGCATGTGTTCGACGTGGGCTTTCCGGAACATCGCGAGGCCGCGCGCGCCGGCAACGTCGCCTGCGTGCTGGATGTCGCGATCGGCGAGGGTGCGGGCCTGTCCTGGGAGGATCTGGTGGCCGAGGGTGCCGCCGCGCCGGTGACCGAGACCACCGCCGTGGATCGCGACCACCCGGCCTGGCTGTTCTACACCTCCGGTACCACCGGCCGGCCCAAGGGCGGCACGCTGACGCACGGCCAATTGGCGTTCGTGGTGGTGAACCACATCGCCGACCTGATGCCGGGGCTGAACGAACAGCATGCCTCGCTGGTGGTGGCGCCGCTGTCGCACGGGGCGGGCATCCATGCGATGGCACAGGTGGCGCGCGGCGCGGTGTCGGTGCTGCTGCCGGGCGAAAGGCTGGATGTGCCGGAGGCCTGGCGGCTCGTCGAACGGCATCGCGTCACCAACATGTTCACCGTGCCGACCATCCTGAACGCGCTGGTGCGCGACGCCAGCGTCGATGCGCACGACCATGCGTCGCTGCGCCACGTCATCTACGCCGGCGCGCCGATGTACCGCGAGGACCAGAAGCAGGCGCTGCGGAAACTCGGGCGCTGCCTCGTGCAGTATTTCGGCCTGGGTGAGGTGACCGGCAACATCACCGTGTTGCCGCCCGAATGGCACAGTCTGGAGGATGACCCGGCGATGCCGCTGGGGTCCTGCGGCTATCCGCGCACGGGGATCGAGCTGGCGATCCTGGATGCGCAGAACCGCCGCCTGGACGCGGATGCAACAGGCGAGATCTGCGTGCGCGGACCCGCCGTCATGGCTGGCTACTTCGACAACGACGCGGCGAACGAGAAGGCCTTCGCCGGTGGCTGGTTCCACACCGGGGACCTCGGCCATCTCGATGCGCGCGGCTTCCTGCACATCACCGGGAGGCAGTCGGACATGTACATCTCCGGCGGGTCGAACGTGTACCCGCGCGAAGTCGAGGAGGCGCTGCTGACCCACCCCACCGTCGCCGAGGCGTGCGTGGTCGGCGTGCCGGATGCGAAGTGGGGGGAGTCCGGCGTTGCCGTGCTGGTCGCGGCCGAAGGCACGACGATCGATCCGGCCGCGGTGATGGCGCATCTCGATGGCCGGCTCGGGCGCTACAAATGGCCCGCGCGGATCGTGCTGTGGGATGCGTTGCCGCGGTCGGGCTATGGCAAGGTGCCCAAGGCCGAGGTGAAGCGGCTGCTGGCCGAGCGGGGAGAGGCCTGACTCAGCGCGGGGTCGGGTTCTTGCCCGCGGGCGGCGTCGGCGCATCGATCACGCCGTGGCCCTGTTCGTCCGCACGCTCCTCCTCGGGGTCGGGCTGGGGCGCGGGCCTGGGGGTCTTCGCATTGGCGGGCGTCGGCAGCGGGATCGTGCCCTGGCCGGTTTCGTCGGGCTTGGGCGGCGGCGGCGTGGTCTTGCGGTCGGACATCGGGTTCTCCCTGCGGCGCGTTGGTGCGCGCAACAGGGAAAACACCTGCGCGCCGCCGAAGTTGCGGCGCCCGCCGTTCGGCCCGTGCTGGCTCAGCCACGCCCCTCGAACGGCATCTTCGAGGCCTTGATCGTCATGGTCAGGATGTTCGATTCCAGTGGCAGGTTCGCCATGTGCAGGATCGCCTGGCCGACATGGTTCACGTCCATGGTGGGTTCCACCGCGATCGACCCATCGCCCTGCTTCACGCCCTTGGACATGCGCGCCGTCATCGGCGTCGCGGCATTGCCGATGTCGATCTGGCCGGCGCAGATGTCGTACTTCCGGCCATCGAGCATCAGCGACTTGGTCAGCCCCGTGATGGCGTGCTTGGTCGCCGTATAGGGCGCGCTGTCGGGCCGCGGGGTATGCGCGCTGATCGACCCGTTGTTGATGATGCGCCCACCCTGCGGCGACTGGTCCTTCATCATGCGAAAGGCCGCCTGCGCGCACAGGAAGGACCCGGTGAGGTTCACCGAGACCACGCGTGTCCAGTCGGCGTAGGTCAGGTCCTCGAAGGGCATGCCGGGCACGTTCTGGCCGGCATTGTTGAACAGCATGTCGCACCGCCCGTGCTTCGCCTTGACCGCGGCGAACAGCGCATCGACCGAAGCCGGGTCGGCCACGTCCGACGGCACGGCCAGCGCGCGCGGCGCCGCGTCGCCTGCAAGCGCGATGCTTTCCTCCAGCGCATCCTTGCGCCGGCCGGTCAGCACCACCGACCAGCCGCCGCCCAGCAGCGCGAGGGCCGCGGCACGCCCGACGCCGGTGCCGGCCCCCGTGACGACGGCGATCTTGGTGGTCATGCGCGTTTCCTCCGCTGCGTTGCGGCCGCAATGTGCGCGGGCGCCGCGGCGCTGGCAACGCCGGTTGCCGGGCTTCGGGCCTGCTGACATCCTCACGCGCCGTAGCAACGGGGAGGACCACATGGCGGGATGGCCGGAAGGCGCGGGATGGGCGGGCTTTGTCGCGCGCTGGCAGGCAGCCTGCGACGCCGATGCGGTGCTCGCGGAATGGCGGGCCGGTGCCGCGACGCGCTTCGCCATTGCGAACGGCACCGCGCGCGCTGTCTTCGCCTTCGGTGACGCGCCGGCCAACGAGGCCTTCGCCCTGGAAGCCCCGCCGCACATCTGGGCGCTGCACCTTCAACCCGTCCCGCCGCGCCATCACCACGCGATCTTCGCGATGCGCCACCGCGTGCCGGAATTCCGCATCACGGGCGAGGAGGTCGCCTTCCTGCGCCACTGCCACCTCGCGCGCCGCGTGCTGGAGATCGGCCGCTGGCTTGTGCTGCACGGCGCCGGCCCGGTGCCCGCCTTCCCGCGCCCCACGCTGCCGCCATCGCCCGCGCCCGACGTCACCGGCCGCTACCTGGACGTCACCGCCGATGGCCGCGACTGGCGGCTCTACGCCGAGCAGGCCGGGCAGGGGCGCGACATGCTCTGCCTGCACACCGCCGGCGCGGATGGGCGGCAGTTCCACGGCATCATGGCGGACCGCCGCCTGACCGACCGCTACCGGCTGACCTCATTCGACATGCCCTGGCACGGCAAGAGCCCGCCGCCCGCCGAGGCGCCCGGCGCCTGGCGGCTGACCACCGACCGCTACGTCGATCTCATCATGGGCGTGGTCGCCGCGGCGGGTCTGGACAAGCCCGTGCTGCTCGGGGCGTCGATGTCGGGGGAGATCTGCCTCGAGGTCGCGCTGCGCCACCCCGAGGCCTTCTCCGCCATCATCGCCTGCGAGGCCAGCGACCACGTGCCCGGCCGCCGCAGCCCCTGGGGTGCCGACGCACGCCTCAACCAGGCGATCTTCGTGCCCGAATGGATCCACGGCCTGATGGCGCCGCAGAGCCCGGCCGAATGCGCCGCGCAGATCTGGTGGCACTACTCGCAGGGCGGCTTCGCCACCTTCGACCGCGACATCGGATTCTACGCCGGCGAATGGGATGCGCGCGACCGCGTGCACCGCATCGACACCACGCGCTGCCCGCTGGTCATGCTGACTGGCGAATACGATTATTCCTGCACGGCGGAGATGTCCGAGGCGACGGCGGCGAAGATCCCGGGCGCGCGCTTCAGGCGCATGAACGGCATCGGCCACTTTCCGTTTGCCGAAAACCCGCCGCTGTTCCTAGACCACCTGTTGCCGGTGCTCGACAGCCTTCAGTAGGTTCCGCGCCCTCCGGAGATGTCGAACACCGCGCCGGTCGAGAACGAGCAATCCTCCGAACACAGCCAGCAGGCCAGCGCGGCGATCTCCTCGATGGTCACGAAGCGGTCCATGGGAATCTTGGAGCGCATCCACGCGACCTGCTGTTCCGTCATCTGCTTGAAGATGTCGGTCTCCGCCGCGGCCGGCGTGATGCAATTGGCCAGCACGCCGGTCTTCGCCAGTTCCTTGCCCAGCGACTTGGTGAAGCCGATCAGCCCGGCCTTCGACGCGCTGTAGTGCGAGGCGTTCGGGTTGCCCTCCTTGCCGGCGATGGAGGCGATGTTCACCACGCGGCCATAACCCGCGGCGATCATCACCGGCACCACGGCGCGCGATACCAGGTACGGCGCGACCAGGTTCACCTCGACCACCCGCTTCCATTCTGCCACGGGCAGTTCCCAGGATGGCGCGTTGCCGCCGGTGATGCCGGCGTTGTTCACAAGGATGTCGATCCGCCCATGAGCGGCCTGAGTCCCCGCCAGCGCCACCCCGATCGCCGCCTCGTCCGTCAGGTCCAGCACATGGGCGGAGGCGCGGCCGAGCACGCGCACCGCCTCCTCCGCCGCCGAGCGATCCATGTCCCACACCGCGACGGCGCCGCCTGATTCCACGACGCGCTTGCCGATGGCCAGGCCAATGCCGCGCGCCCCGCCGGTGATGACGGCAACGCGCCCTGCCAGGTCGATTCGATTCATGGGCTTCCCCTGTGCGTTCCCAAGCTACTCTCGGATACCGGCGCCGGGGCGGGAAGGGGGGCGGTAACCGGGCGGTTCCCATCGGCGTGCATCCGCCCCTATAATCCTGCCACAGCCGGCACCAAGCCGGCGCTGAGATGAGGGAGAGTGCGTACCATGAACCGTAGGCAATTGCTTGGTGGCGCGGCCGCCGGCGCGGCGCTGTTGTCGACCCCCCACGTCGCGCGGGCGCAGCAGGCGATCACCCTGAACGGCGCATCGCAGTTCAACGACGAGCACGTCTTCACCCGCGCCCTGGTGCGCTTCGAGCAACTGGTGAAGCAGTACTACACCGCCGCTCCGGTCAACTTCGTGCTGCACAAGAACTCCAGCCTGGGGCTCGAGAAGCAGTATTTCGAGTACATGTCCGCCGGCCGCGGCGCGGTGGACTACGGCATCGTCTCGCCGGCACATATGTCGACCTTCTCGCGCGCCGCGCCCTTCGTGGATGCGCCCTTCCTGTTCCGCGACCTGGCGCATTGGAACCAGGTGCTGGACCAGGACCTGTTCGCCCCGGTGGCGACCGAGGTCGAGCGCCGCGCCCGCGTGGCACTCATCGGCTATGCCGGTGGCGGCGTGCGCAACATCTTCGCCAACAAGCGCGTGACCAACATGGCCGAGCTGCGTGGCCTCAAGGTGCGCGTGCAGGGCGCGCCGATCTGGTCGCGCACCTTCCAGGCGGCCGGGATGTCGCCCTCGGTCATCGCCTACAACGAGGTCTACAACGGCATCCAGAACAACGTCATCGAGGCCGGCGAGAACGAGGCCGCGGGCGTCGAGGCGATGCGCTTCTACGAAGTGGCGCCGAACCTCATCATGACGCAGCACGCCATCACCATCCGGCCGATCTGCTTCGCCTCGCAGACCATGGCGCGCCTGCCGGCGCCACTCCAGGAAGCGATCAAGCGCGCCGGCAAGGAAGCCGGCGTGTTCGGGCGCCAGGCCGAGAGCAGCGAGGACGGCCAGAAGATCGAGGCGCTGGAACGCGCCGGCCGCCTGCGCCGCGTCGAGTTCACCGAACGCGCCGCGCTCAAGCGCGCCGTCGATCCGGTGATGATCGCCTATGCCCGGGAAGTGGATGCCGAGGGCATCTTCAACCGCATCAACGCCCTCAGCGCCTGACCCCGACCGGCCGGCGGCAGACAGCCGCCGGCCGGCGCATCCCTCCGACACACTCCGGAGCCTTCCATGCCCCAGCACGGCCTGCGCGGCCTGGTGCGGAGCGCCGCCGACGCTTATGCCCGGCTGCTCTCCACGCTGCTCGCGATATCCGTCCTCATCCTGATCTTCCCGGTGACGCTGCAGGTGGTGTCGCGCCAGACCCCGTGGCTGCCGCACTATATCTGGACCGAGGAAATGGCCCGCTTCCTGCTGGTCTGGACCATCATGATCGGTGCCATCGTCGGCCAGAAGGAAGGCATCCACTTCATCGTGGACCTCTGGCCGCGCCTGACCGGCCGGTTCCGCGCCTTCATGGACCTGGTGTCGGGCGTGTTCGTGCTGACCTTCGGCGCGGTCTTCCTCTGGTTCGGGATCGAGTTCGTCGACTTCGCCTGGTTCCGCATCAGCGAATTGGCTGAACTGCCGCTGTGGCTGATCCACCTGGCCTGGCCGATCCTCGGGTTTTCCTGGCTGCTGTTCGGGGGCGAGAAGTTCGCCGCGGACCTGCACGTGCTGCTGCATGGGGAGCAGGCCTGATGGGCGGCAATGTCCTCGATCCCGGCCAGGCGGCCTGGATCCTGTTCGGCGTGTTCTTCACGCTGCTGGCGCTGCGGGTGCCGGTGGCGGTCGCGCTCGGCCTGGCGTGCCTGCCGGTGCTGGCGCTGGAGCCACGCCTGGGGCCGATGACCCTGATGCAGGAGACCTTCAACGCCTATAATTCCTTCATCCTGCTCGCGGTTCCTTTCTTCCTGCTGACCGCCAACCTGATGAATGTCGGCGGCATCACCGAGAGGTTGATGCGCCTGTCGCGCACCATGGTCGGGCATTTCCCGGGGGGGCTGGCGCAGATCAATGTCGTGCTGTCCTTCTTCTTCGCCGGCATCTCGGGCAGTTCGACGGCGGATGCCGCGTCGCAGTCCAAGATCTTCATCGAGGCGCAGCGGCGCGAGGGCTACGACGACAGCTTCTCGGTCGCGATCACCGCCGTCTCGGCGGTGCTGGCCGTCATCATCCCGCCCTCGATCCTGATGATCGTCTGGGGCGGCGTGCTGACCACCTCGATCGGGGCGCTGTTCCTGGCCGGCATCATCCCCGGCTTGCTGATCGGCGGCGTGCAGATGGCGACCGTGCACGCCTATGCGAAGCATCGCGGCTACCCGACCTACCCGAAGGCGGCCTGGGGCGAATTCCTGCGCGCCATCTTCGTCGCCGGCCCGGCGCTGATGACGCCGCTCATCATCATCGGCGGCAAGGTCTTCGGCTGGTTCACCGCGACCGAGAGCGCCTGCATCGCGGTGCTGTATGCCGGCGCGTTGTCGCTGTTCGTGTACCGGGAGATGGGGCTGCGCGAATTCTGGGGCGCGCTGGGGGAGACCGGACGCCTCGCGGCGGTGACGCTGTTCTGCGTCGGCACCGCATCCGCCTTCGGCTGGCTGCTGGCCTACTACAAGATTCCCGAAGCCATCCTGTCCGGCGTCTCGGCCTGGGGCATGGGCAAGATCGCGACGGGCTTCTTCGTGGCGGCGGTGTTCCTGGTGGTGGGCTGCTTCCTGGATGCCATCCCGTCCATCATCATCGTCGGCGCCATCCTGCAGCCGCTGACCGCGGCGGTCGGGATCGACCCGGTGCACTTCGCCATGATCGGCATCGTCAGCCTGGCCTTCGGGCTGGTCACGCCGCCCTATGGGCTGTGCCTGATGATATCCTGCCACGTCGCGGGCATGCGCATGGCGGATGCGATCAAGGACACCTTCATCATGCTGATCCCGATGTTCCTGGTGCTGATGCTGGTGATCATGTGGCCGGAGGTGACGCTGTTCCTGCCGCGGCTGGTCTCCCCGGAATTCCTCAACTGACGGGGTGCGCCGGCGCCGGGTTGCTTGACCTTGCCGCTGCCGCACCGCAGTTTGCCAGCAGGCGCCGGGCACGGAAGCGCGGCGCAGCCTTGCCTGGAACGGACTCACGCCGCCCATGTCCCCTGACCGTCCGCCGCGCATCTTCATCGACGGCTACAACCTGGCCCTCGAGCAGGGAACGGGCGTCGCGACCTATGCGCGCAACCTGTCCTTCTGCCTGCGCGACATGGGGGCCGAGGTCGGCGTGCTGTATGGCACCAAGACCTCGACCATCAGCATGAATTCGCTGATCCGCGAGATTGCCTTCTTCGACCCGCGAGTCGGCCAGCCCTCCAAGCTGATCCAGGCGGCGAGCGCACTGCGCCGCGCACTCAGCAGCCCCTTCGGCGAGATCGCGACGCAGGTCCCGATCACCGGGCGCGTGGTGCGCGACACCTTCAAGTCCCGCCTGCCGCATTTCGACCATGTCTGGAACGTGCAGAACCTGTTCGACGCGCAGCGCCTGCACTTCAAGCTGTATCGCAACCGGATGAACGTGCACTTCCGCCAGGCGCCGCAGATCATGCACTGGACCTATCCGCTCGCGATCAGGGTCCGCGGCGCGCGCAACATCTACACCATGCACGACCTGGTGCCGCTGCGCCTGCCCTACACCACGCTCGACAACAAGCGGGTCTATTTCCGGCTGGCGCACCAGCTCGGCCGCCGCAGCGACCACATCATCACGGTCAGCGAGGCGTCGAAGCGCGACATCGTCAGCCTGCTTGGCGTGCCGGAGGAGAAGGTCAGCAACACCTACCAGGCGGTCGACATCCCCGCGCGCTACGCGCAGAAGCCGCTGGCGGACGTGAAGGCCGAGATCGAAGGGACCTTCGGCCTCGGCTACCAGAAATACTTCCTGTTCTTCGGCGCGATCGAACCGAAGAAGAATGTCGGCCGCATGATCGAGGCCTACCTCGCCTCCGGCGTGCAGGACCCGCTGGTCATCTTGGGCAAGAAGGCCTGGAAGTCGCGCGAGGAGCTGCGCCTGCTGTTCGGTAACGACCATGTCCGCTACCTGTTCACGCAGGATGGCGTGACGCAGCAGCGCCGCCGCGTGCAGCACATCGACTACGCGCCCTTCCCGCTGCTGGTCACCGTGTTGTTCCCGTCATTGTACGAAGGCTTCGGCCTGCCGGCGCTGGAGGCGATGCTGCTGGGCACGCCGGTGCTCACCTCCAACACCTCCTCAATGCCCGAGGTGGTGGGCGACGCCGCGATGAAGGTGGACCCCTATGACGTGCGCGCCCTGGTCGAGGGGATTCGCGCGCTCGACACGGATGCCGACCTGCGCGGCCGGCTCTCCCAGGCGGGCCCGAGCCAGGCCTCCCTGTTCTCGCCGGAGCGCTACCGGGTGCGGTTGGGGGATGCCTATGCCAAAATGGGCGTGAAGATCGGCGCTTGAACCCGGGGCATACCCGGGGCAACGAGGACAGGCATGGACGGGCAACGGCAGGACGGCACCGCCGACGAACGGCTGCGGCAGGCGGATGCGCTGCGCGACCAGCGGCTGTGGGATGCCGCGGTCACCGCCTATCGCGCGCATCTGGCCATGCACCCCCAGGATTGGCGGGCGCAGATCCAGCTCGGCCACTGCCTCAAGGAATCGGGTGACCCCTCGGCGGCGCTGGTGGCCTATCGCGCGGCGGAGGCGCTGGCGCGCAACAATGCCGATGTCCACCTCCAGCTGGGCCATGCGCTGAAGCTGGCCGGCAATGCCGAGCAGGCCTGGCGGTCCTACGCCCGCGCCCTCGAACTCGACCCGGCGAACGAGGAAGCCTCGCGCGAGGCATCGGCGTTGTCGCGGCTGGCCTCGCCGCTGGCGCGTTCCGCGCCCACGCCGGGGCAGGCGGTCCAGGTGGTCTTCGACACCTCCGACCTGGTTGCCTATTTCCGCTCCGACCGCACGCCCACCGGCATCCAGCGCGTGCAGCTCAGCGTCACCGCGCGCGCGCTTCTCGACCCGATCGAGGGTGTCGCGACCGTCGCCGTCGCCTACGACACCACATCCGGCGGCTGGCGCGAGATCGGCCGCGACCTGTTCCTGCGCCTGTGGCGGCTGTCGCGCATCGGCGGCGACCCGCTGGCACCCGACTGGGTCGAGGCGATCGCGGCGCTGGAGGCGGCGCTGCTGGGCGGCGACGATTTCGTCTTCGCCCCGGGGGCCAGCCTGGTCAACCTCGGCACCTCCTGGTGGATCCCGGACTACTTCCTGCGGGTGCGCGATGCGGCGCGGCTCTATGGCGTGCGCTACGTGCCGCTGATCTACGACTGCATCCCGCTGGTCGCGCCCGAGCATTGCCAGCAGCGCCTGGTGGAACAGTTCGCCGAGTGGTTCTCCGCCATGGTGGCGCTGGCGGATTCCGCGCTTGCCATCTCCGAATGGTCGGCCGGCGATGCACGGCGCATCGCGCGCGAGGTGGTGCCCGAGCGCGAGCTGGCGGTGACCGTGGTGCGCCTGGATGCCGACCTGCGGCGCGACCTTGGCCACGCCATCGACAACGTCTGGCCCGAGCGGTCCGACCTGCCCGGCCCGCATGAGCCCTTCGTGCTGTGCGTCGGCACCATCGAAAGCCGCAAGAACCACCTGATGCTGTTCCACGCCTGGCTGACGCTGCTGCGCAAGCACGGCCCCGCGCAGGTGCCGCGGCTGGTCTGCGTGGGCAAGGCCGGCTGGCTGGCCGAGGCGGCGATGACGCTGTGGCGCAACTCGCCGGCCCTGCAGGCCAAGGTCTCGGTGGCGCATGGGGTGTCGGACGTGGCGCTGGCCGCGCTCTATGGCCGCGCGATGTTCACCGTCACCAACAGCTTCTACGAGGGCTGGGGCCTGCCGGTGACGGAAAGCCTGTCCTTCGGCCGGGTGCCGCTGGTGGCGCGCAACACCTCGCTGATCGAGGCGGGCGGCGATGTCGCGGTCTACTTCGAGCCGATGAACGAACCCGACCTCGTCGCACGGCTTGAAGACCTGATCTTCGACGGCGAGGAACGCGCGCGGCGCGAGGCGTTGATCGCGACCACCACGCGCCTGCGCAGCTGGGGCGAGATCGCCGACCAAGTGATGCGCGAAGTGGTGGCCCGCGGCGACCAGCCGGACCGCAGGCCGCGCCTGCCGGTCGTGCCGGGAGAGACCTATCCGCTCGCTCTCACGGGGGGCGGCAAGGTCGATCGCGCGAAGGCGATCGCCGATCTGGTGCGCGACGGGCTGAACTGGCATGCGCGCGAGCCCTGGGGCGTCTGGACACGTCCCGGAATCGCGCGGCTGCGGCTGACCCTGCCCGAGGATGCGCCGGCGGGGCCGCTGCGGGTCTATCTCGGCCTGCAGGCCCCGGCCGCGTCTGTCACGATCGGGCTGCGCGCCTTCGGCGCCGAGGCCGGCCCGCCGGCCTTCGCACCCGTCGCCGCACCCGCGCTGGGCGCCTTCACCTGCGTGCTGGATGTGGCGCAGCCGGGCGGCGAGGTGGTCGTCGAGATCGATTGTGGCCCCGGCGTGCTGCTGGGGACCCGCAAGCTGCCCGACGGGCGGATGGCCGGGATCGGCGTGACCTCGGTGATGATCTGCACGATCGACGACATCGCCGCGCGCGTCGGCTTCCTGGAACGCCACGCCTTTCGCGTGCTGCGCGTGGGATGACCGCCGGCTTGCGCCGCCACCGCGCAGGCGCCAGAAACAGCCGACCGCGCGCCCCATAGCGGGCGGCGAACCAGGGAGCAGGACACATGGCGAGGATCGAGATTGCGCGGCGCAGCCTGATGCTCGGCGGGGCCGGCGTGTTTGCCGCGCCGCTGGTGGCGGGGGCGCAGGCGCCAGCGGTGAAGCTCGGCATCCTCCAGCCGGTCACCGGCGCGCTGTCGCAGGATGGCGAATACGGGCGGCTCGGCGCCGAACTCGCCATCGCCGAGATCAATGCCGGCGGCGGCATCCGCGCCCTGGGCGGCGCGCGCATCGAAACGGTCTTCGGCGACGCGCGGTCCAACCCCGAGGGCGGCGTGGCCGAAGTCGAGAAGATGCAGGCCGAGGGTGTGGTCGCGGTGGTGGGCGGCTTTGCCAGCCCGATCTGCCTCGCGGCGTCGCAGGCGGCGTCACGCTACAACCTGCCCTATGTCGTCGATGTCGGCGTGTCGGACCAGATCGTCTCGCGCGGGCTGGCCAACACCTTCCGCTTCGGCCCGGGCTTCGGGGTGGTGACCAACACCGCGCTCGACAATCTGGTGGCGCTGAACGACGCGGCGGGCAAGCCGTCGCGCACCGTGGTGATCGTGCACGAGGACGGGCTGTTCGGCTCGGGCATGGCGCGGCTGCTGAATGCGGAACTGCCCAAGCGCGGCTTCGAGGTGCTGGAGACCATCGCCCACCCGACGCCGGCGCGCGACATGAACAACGTCGCCCTGCGCATCCGCTCGCTGCGGCCGGACCTGGTGATCCCGTCGTCGTACTACGCGGAATTCGTGCTGCTCAGCCGCACCATGCAGCAGCAGCGCATCCGGCCGAAGGGCATCTACTGCGTGCTGAACGGCGCCGCGTCGAACTACCGCTTCGTGCGCGAATTTCCCGATGCGGCGAACCTGGTGATGGACTGCAACCACTGGCCCGATCCGCGCAAGCCCAAGACCGCCGAGCTGCGCCGCGCGGTCGAGGCGCAGAACCGCTTCTGGCTGTACAACGTGCCGCTCAACTATTCCGCGGTGATGCTGGTGGCCGATGCGCTGGAACGCGCCGGGCGCGCGGACCGCGCGGCGCTGACCACCGCGCTGGCCGCGACGGACGGCGCCTTCACGAAGCACATCATGCCCTATGGCCCGACGCGCTTCGTCAATGGCCAGAACCAGGCCGGCGTGCCGGTGAACACGCAGGTCCAGGGCGGCGACATCAAGGTGATCTTCCCGCGCGACTTCGCCGACGCGCAGGCCGTCTATCCCGTCACCGGCTGACGCGTGGGCTTCCCGCCGGAGATCATCCTGGAGGCCGTGCTGAACGGCCTCCTGACCGGGGCCGTCTATGGGCTGGTGGCGCTGGGCCTGACGCTGGTCTACGGCGTGCTGCACATCATCAACTTCGCGCATGGCGCGCTGCTGACGGCGGCGATGTACGCGGCGTATGTGGCGCGCACGACCTTCGGCGTGGACCCCTATGTCGCGGCCTTGCCGCTGGCCGCGCTGTTCTTTGGCGTCGGTTACCTGGTGCAGCGCCTGGTGATCGGCCCGGCCAGCCGGGGCAAGGACGAGAACATCCTGCTGGTGACGCTCGGCCTGTCGATCATCATCGAGAACCTGATGCTCGCTGTGTTCCGCTCCGACACGCGCAGCATCGACGTGCCCTATGCGATGGAGGTGATCGAATTCGGCCCGGCGCTGCTGTCCTACCCGCGCGTGATCGGCTTCGGTGCGACCATCCTGGTGGGCATCGC
>LNFM01000196.1_pt1 | contig 154122 bp, 146 predicted proteins | sample 596031 | NCBI WGS metagenome assembly LNFM01 (sample SAMN04254537, study PRJNA301005) | activated carbon metagenome | isolation source: dual media filters at the Ann Arbor, Michigan drinking water treatment plant | place: USA: Ann Arbor | reverse complement strand
GCACGGCTACCGATCAGCAGTGCCAGCTCGATGTTCGCCTGCTGTGCAAAGAGATTTCGTAATTGCTCAATGGCATTACTTGCTTGCATGATTTCCCTGCTCTGGCGTTTCTGAATAATAAGGATTAGGCACTCCCCTATTCTCCCTTATCCATCTGCACAAACATCACATATTCGTTCTGTACATCCAGCGCGAGCAATTTACCCGCTTGCAAAGCGGCAAGGTGCCCGGTCTTCAGAGTTACCAATTCCTGCCACCAGCGTTTACCGAAAGGTTGCTTGCTCTCTTCAACATCACAGACAGCATCGACGATAGCAATACATGGATCATGATCAGTCATATTGCTTCTCCAACCCATACTGCAATTCCGCTTCGGAAAAGCGTCACCCTTCTATCCTGCGAGCCATCACCTTGGCGAATTCGGTGAAATCGCCAAGGTGATGGCTCGCAATGGCGTGGACAATAGCCCAGTCGATTTCCCCACGGCGCAGGGAAGAGCGGATCGAAGGGTTCCGAGTTTTTGCTCTATTACTTCCCGATCCATGACTGCCTCCTTTCGGCGAGGATTCTGTTGCGGTATGGCAGGTAATCCGCCTGGTCGAAGAGGTGTCTGCGAATCAGGTTGGCATAGTGCGTATCGCTGCCCAGAATTCTTTTTCCATGCCGCAGAATCTGCCCCAGAAGAGGCTCGCCGATGGCGCGGATATCCACCAAGTCCACCGGCCGGCCTGTTCTTCCCGCCAACTCGGAGATCAGCGCCATTTTCTCACCGGCCGTGAGGCGGCGCCCGGCATCTACTGCCAGATCCAGATCACTCTCCGCATGCCCCTTGCCGACCGCCAGCGAACCAAACAGAATGACCAGCCTGATACTTGGCTGCATGCTGATGGCGCCCAGAATTGCCTGCTTTAAAATGGGGGCAGACTCGATTTTCATGCTCACATTCCAAGCCTAAATGTATCTTCTGCCAACACAGGCTCTTCCTGAGCTTTCAATTCACGGCGCAAGGCGGCAATTTCGTGTTCCAGCGCCTCGTACTCTGTCATTTTGCGCTTAAGAAAACGAATCGTAATTCTGGCCTTTTCTTCAAGACCCACTGGAGTCAAGAAATAGGCGTAGGCGGCTTTGTTGTTGCTGTTACGGAAGTTTCGGGCTTTGACCAGGCCTCTGCCGATCAGCGCTTTGAGGCAATAATTGGTTTTGCCGAGGCTGACGCCCAGCGTCTCGGCCAACGCGCGCTGACTGATGTGCGGGTCGTCCTGCAGCAGTTTGAGAATCTTGTAGTGGGTTTCGTCGTCAAGCATGGGGTAAAGAAAGCGTACCTGCGTTCAACTGATGAACGAATAATACGGGTTATGCAGGGAATGTCAATAGGCGGGCGCGGACAGTCATTTCGCGTGGTTCAAAAAAAGTCGGCGGAACGCTCTTTGCCAGGGCCGGCGACAACCAGGGCCAGACCCAGCAGGCTGGTGATCAGGTACATGATTGAGGCGGCGCCGTGCAATTGGCCAAAATGTTTTGCGGCAGTGCTGCCTTCGAGCAAGCCGGCGGCTTTAAGCTCCTGCATCATGGGTTGCAACACAAAGGCGCTGGTGGCGACCAGTACCAGCATGGCGACCAGCGACCATACGCGCCAGGCCGTGTGCCACGTCTTGCCCGCCACATAAATAGCGCGCGCCAATAACAACGCGCCGCACACCAGACCCACCAGGCTCAGCACACCAAACATCTGTCCCGCAACCTCGCCTGCCAGGCGGCGGTCATTGAGGCTATTGAATAACACGGGGACGGCGAGATAACCAATGGCCCACAATCCACCCACCCAGAGTGTTAGCAGAATCCGTTCGGCGATGGAGGCTAGGCGCATTATAAGAGTTCCAGTGGAGTTGCTACGCGTCGTGCATGGACGCACAAGTGCCGCGAGAGGCAGGATGCCGGAAGCGGCCAACGCTTGGTGGGCTTGGAGCCCACCCTACATTTGATTTCAAAAACAAAGATTTCTCGCTACGCTCGAAATGACAAACTATATATATTTAACCGCAGAAATTTCATATTCAATTTCACCACTGGGCGCGCGCACTACGGCGATGTCGCCTTCTTCTTTGCCGATAAGGGCGCGGGCAATGGGTGAGGTGATGGAAATCCTGCCTTCTTTGACATTGGCTTCCTGATCACCGACGATCTGATAGGTGACAGTATCATTACTTTTGATATTGAGCAATTCAACCGTCGTGCCGAATACAACTTTTCCACCCGCATTGAGCGCGGTGACGTCAATGATCTGGGCATTAGACAGCATGCCGTCAATTTCCTTGATGCGGCCTTCAATAAAGCTTTGCTGTTCTTTGGCGGCGTGATATTCGGCATTTTCTTTCAGGTCACCGTGGGCGCGCGCTTCGGCAATCGCTACGATAACACGCGGACGTGCGACTGATTTCAGCTCCTGCAACTCGTCGCGCAGCAGTTGTGCGCCGCGCGCGGTCATGGGTACTTTGCTCATACCGCTAACTCCTTGTGTAAATCCTGTAGGCTGTTTACGTCGAAATCCTGCCGCTGCTGCAACGCCAGACAGGTGGCGCGCGCACCCGCGAGCGTAGTGCTATACGTTACTTTATGCTGTAATGCGGCACGCCGAATTTCATACGAGTCGGCGATGGCTTGCTTGCCTTCAGTGGTGTTAATCACCAAGGTAATCTCGTCATTTTTAATCATATCGACAATGTGCGGGCGGCCTTCTGCAACTTTATTGATGCGCGCCACTTTCACGCCCGCCTCTTCCAGTACCTTGGCGGTGCCGCGCGTGGCATAAAGCTCAAAACCCAATTCTGCCAAATCACGCGCCACTCCGGCAACCCGTGCCTTGTCGGTGTCACGCACACTGATAAAGGCGCGGCCACCGCGTGGCAAGAGAATACTGGCGGCCTGCTGTGATTTGGCAAACGCTTCGGCAAACGTGCGGCCGATGCCCATCACTTCACCGGTCGATTTCATCTCCGGCCCCAGAATCGGATCAACGCCCGGAAACTTGCTAAACGGGAACACCGCCTCTTTCACTGAATAGTAACCGGGAATGATCTCTTTGGTAACCCCCTGTTGCGCCAGACTGCGCCCGGTCATGCAGCGTGCGGCGATTTTGGCCAGTTGCCGACCCGTGGCTTTGGATACATACGGCACGGTGCGCGACGCGCGCGGATTAACTTCCAGCACAAAAATCGTCTCACCCTGAATGGCGAATTGCGCGTTCATCAAACCGATCACACCCAGACCCGATGCCATCATGCACATCTGTTCGCGCAACTGATTCTGGATGGACGCGCTGAGGCTGTACGGCGGCAATGAACACGCCGAGTCGCCGGAATGCACGCCCGCCTGCTCGATATGTTCCATGATGCCGCCGATCAACACGTCTTTGCCATCGCAAATCGCGTCTACGTCCACCTCGGTGGCGTCATCAAGAAAACGGTCGAGCAGCACCGGCGAGTCATTGGAGACTTTCACGGCATCGCGCATGTAGCGGCGCAGATCGTCTTCGTTATGCACGATCTCCATGGCGCGGCCACCCAACACATACGAGGGCCGCACCACCAGCGGATAGCCAATTTTTTTGGCGCCTTCCACGGCCTCGTCAGGGTGACGGGCAGTGCAATTGGGCGGCTGACGCAGACCCAATTTTTCGATTAATTTCTGGAAACGCTCACGATCTTCGGCAATATCAATAGAGTCTGGCGTGGTGCCGATAATCGGTGCGCCCGCCGCTTCCAGTGCGCGCGCCAACTTCAGCGGGGTTTGCCCACCGTATTGCACGATAACGCCTTTGGGCTTTTCAACGGCGATAATTTCCAGTACGTCTTCCAGCGTCAACGGCTCGAAATACAGGCGATCCGAGGTATCATAATCGGTGGACACGGTTTCCGGATTGCAGTTGACCATGATGGTTTCATAACCGTCTTCATGCAGCGCCAGCGACGCATGTACGCAGCAATAGTCAAACTCAATGCCCTGGCCGATGCGGTTTGGTCCGCCGCCCAACACCATGATTTTATCGCGCGTGGTGGGCGCGGCCTCGCACTCTTCTTCATAGGTGGAGTACATGTAGGCGGTGCTTGAGGCAAACTCGGCGGCGCAGGAATCGACGCGTTTATACACCGGGCGCACGCCCAGCACATGGCGCAAGGCACGCACGTCATCTTCTTTAGTGCCGAGCAGGCTCGCCAAACGGCTATCAGAAAATCCTTTGCGCTTGAGGTTATATAGATAGGTTTTGTCGAGACTTTTAAGAGCATCTGCCCTGGTATAGGCCTTGCTGCGCACTTGTGTCTCGATGCGCACCAGATCTTCAATCTGCGCCAGAAACCACGGATCGACTTTACTCAAATCAAAAATTTCGTCCACCGACAAACCGGCGCGGAAGGCATCGCCGATATACCAGATGCGATCCGGCCCCGGCGTGTGCAATTCCTGGCGGATGCGATCCATCGCCTCGGGCGAGGCCAGATCGACTTTTTCATTCAAGCCATCAGACCCGGTTTCCAGGCCGCGCAAGGCTTTTTGCAGCGATTCCTGGAACGTCCGGCCCATCGCCATCACCTCGCCCACCGATTTCATCTGGGTGGTGAGGTGGCTGTTGGCGCGCGGGAATTTTTCAAAGGTGAAGCGCGGTATTTTGGTAACCACGTAGTCGATGCTCGGCTCGAACGAGGCGGGCGTTGCGCCGCCGGTAATCTCATTGCGTAACTCGTCAAGGGTATAACCCACCGCCAGCTTGGCCGCCACTTTGGCGATGGGAAAACCGGTAGCTTTAGACGCCAGCGCCGAGGAACGCGACACGCGCGGATTCATTTCAATGACGAGCATACGGCCATCATCGGGATTAATGGCAAACTGCACGTTCGAGCCGCCCGTGTCGACGCCGATTTTGCGCAATACCGCAATCGAGGCGTTGCGCATGATTTGATATTCTTTGTCGGTGAGGGTCTGCGCGGGCGCCACGGTGATGGAGTCACCGGTATGCACGCCCATCGGATCAAAATTTTCAATGGAGCAGATGATGATGCAGTTGTCCTTGCGGTCACGCACCACTTCCATTTCAAACTCTTTCCAGCCCAGCAACGATTCTTCGATAAGCAGCTCGTTGGTGGGCGACAGGTCCAGGCCACGCTCACAGATTTCAATAAATTCCTGGCGATTATAGGCAATGCCGCCGCCACTGCCGCCCATGGTAAACGAGGGGCGAATAATGGTGGGGAAGCCAATTTGCGCCTGCACTTGCAGCGCTTCTTCCATGCTGTGGGCGCTTGCCGCGCGCGCGCAACCCAGGCCGATGTCGCGCATCGCCAGACGGAAACGCTCACGGTCTTCGGCCATGTCGATGGCGTCGCGCGATGCGCCAATCATTTCTACGCCGTATTTTTCCAGCACGCCTTCACGCACCAGATCCAGCGCGCAGTTAAGCGCGGTCTGGCCGCCCATGGTAGGCAGCAGCGCATCGGGGCGCTCTTTTTCGATAATGCGCGCCACCACCTGCCAGTTAATTGGCTCGATGTAGGTGGCATCGGCCATTTCCGGGTCGGTCATGATGGTGGCGGGGTTGGAGTTGATCAACACCACGCGATAACCTTCTTCGCGCAAGGCCTTGCAGGCTTGCGCGCCGGAATAGTCAAACTCACAGGCCTGGCCGATCACAATCGGACCCGCGCCAATGATTAGAATGCTTTTGATGTCTGTGCGTTTTGGCATAAGCTGGTTTCAGTTAAGTCTGTGTGGGCGGGATCCTCCGCCACGTGTAGTGTTCATTGTCATCCCGACCCTCGCGAAAGCGGGGGGAGGGATCCTGGAAGATCTCTCAAAGATCTCTCACCTTCGTTCGAGACCCGAGACAAGGATTTCTCGCCACGCTCGAAATGACATCTGCTGCGAAAGAGTGGCGCCCATCAACTATGAGCACGCGCCTTTTCCATTAATTCTATAAAGTGGTCGAACAACAACGCGGCATCATGTGGGCCGGGGCTGGCTTCCGGGTGCCCTTGGAAACTGAAGGCAGGCTTGTCGGTGCGGTATATGCCCTGCAGCGAGCCATCAAACAGCGAGCGATGCGTGACGCGCAAAGTGTCGGGCAAGCACGTGTCATCCACCGCAAAGCCGTGATTTTGGCTGGTAATCATTACCCGTCCGGTATCCAGGTTTTGCACCGGGTGGTTGGCGCCGTGATGGCCGAATTTCATTTTCAGGGTACGCGCACCGCTCGCCAGCGCCAGTAACTGGTGACCCAGGCAAATGCCGAATACTGGCTTGCCGCTGTTGACGATGTCGCGGATGGCGTTAATGGCATAATCGCACGGCTCAGGATCACCGGGGCCGTTAGACAGAAACACGCCGTCGGGGCGCATCGCTAACACTTTGGCGGCAGACATTTGCGCGGGCACCACGGTGACCTGGCAACCCCGGTCGACGAGCATGCGCAGAATGTTGCGCTTCACGCCGTAATCATAAGCTACCACATGGAAACGGCCTGGGTTGACACAATTGGTGGTAGTGGGCGCGGCAGCGGGCAACGTCCAGCTCGGCTGCGACCATTCGTAAGCACTTTTCGCGCTCACCACTTTGGCCAGATCCATGCCCTTCAGGCCGGGGAAACTGCGCGCAGCATGCAGGGCGGCGGCTTCATCCACCTTGCCTGCCATGATGCAGCCATTCAGCGCACCTTTTTCACGCAGCAAACGCGTCAGGCGGCGTGTATCCAGCCCCGCCATGCCCACCACCTTGTGGCGGTGCAGGTAAGCGTCGAGGCTCTCCCTGGAGCGCCAGTTGCTTACAGTTGCGGAGAGATCACGAACTATCAGGCCGCTGGCGGCGATATTGGCCGATTCCTGGTCGTCGTCATTGGTACCAACATTGCCAATATGGGGATAGGTGAGGGTAACGATCTGGCGGCAATAAGATGGATCGGTGAGAATTTCCTGATAGCCTGTCATGGCGGTATTAAATACCACCTCTCCCGTCGTTTGCCCCTCAATACCGATGGACTCCCCCCTAAAGAGGCTGCCATCTTCCAGGGCTAACAGGGCGGGCTGCCGCAAAACTACCTCCACTCAGATATACGAAGCGGGAGTGGCGCGTTAGAACCTGTTTATAATCTCGCTGAAGGGTGCATCGCGGCGTTGGAAGCGGGCTCAAAATGCTCATGTACTCCGTGTACACTCCGCTTTTTCCCCCGCTTCCGGCTTGCGCTACATCCCTTGATCGAGATTATAAACAGATTCTAACGCGCCACTCCCGCTGGGTGTTCAATTCATATTTAATATTTATGACGGGAATTTTACTCCATTCAGACCCACCCTGTCTATGGACTTGGCGGGCCAGTTTGGTGCGTTTTCAGCTTTCTTCCTGCCACTGATTGCGCCCTTTCAGTTTGCAACGGTACAGCGCAGCGTCGGAACGCTCAAAGACCTGGCTGACGGTATCGCCCTCTTTAAACACGGCAATACCGCAACTGATGGTGATGGGCACGCGCTGTCCGCCATGATGAAACTCGCATTCACGTACACACGCACACAATTTTTCGGCGACAACACGCGCGCCTTCCAGCGCCGTTTCCGGCAACAGCACCACAAATTCTTCGCCACCGTAGCGCGCCATAAAATCGACATCGCGCACTTCTTTTTTAAGCAACTGGGCAATAATGCGCAGCACTTTATCACCCGCCTGGTGACCGTAGCGGTCATTGACCTGCTTGAAGTGATCAATATCCAGCACCAGCAGGGTTAGCGCATGCTTGTAGCGCCGCCAGCGCGCAAATTCCTCACCCGAGCGCCGCTCATACGCCAGGCGATTAGGGATGCCGGTCAGCACATCCTGCAAGGCAGTCGCCTGCTCGGTGCGCACGCGCGTATGCAACTGGCCAATTTCGGTTTCCATTTCGCGCACCCGGCTGCTTAACATGCCGACCTGACGCTGCGCTTCTTTCTCGCGCTCTTCTTCTTCGCGGCGGAACACGGTCATGTGTTCGCGTATACCTTCCAGACGCTGCTGGATAACCTGCTTTAATGAGCTGATGTCGGTAGCCTCCTGCATGGAAGTTTCGATGCCGCTCACCTGGTCGTTAACCGCCAGATCAAACTTGGCGTGGCTATGTTGCGCCGCCTGGCGCGTCACAATGCTTTCAGATAAATGCTGATCAATTTCCTGCAAGCGTTGCGTCAACATGCGCAGAAACTCTTCGAGATCACTTTTTTCACTGCGGATTTTTTCCAGCGCGGCGGCCACCAACTCTGCCACGGACTGCAACGACGGCAGAAATGCCAAGGCTTGCGTTTCTTCGCTAAGCTGCACTTTCAGCGCTTCCACCGACTCCGTCATTTCCGGTTGTAGCGTCAAGCGTTCCAGCAATTCCACCACCGCTTCACGCACGGCGGGCGACAGCGTATCGGCCTTGGTGTCCTGCGGACGGGGTCGAGCGGGGGTATCGATGGAGGTAGACGCTGATGCCTTGGGAGTTGCTTTGTTACTCGGTGGCGCTGGTGGGGCGCGATCAGGCAGCGCTTGAGATAGATCACGGCCTTCTTCTTTGGCGGGATGTTTGCTGCCGCCAAAGAGTTTGCCAAAAAATCCCCCCGACGTTGGCTCATCTGCCGGCACATCCAGATTATCAGTCTTGCGCCCTTTGACAGCGGGATGCAGATCCAGCTTCAGCAGTATTTGCGAAATCGCTTCAATGCGTTCCTGCAATCCAACGGGGCCTACGCCATCGCGCACCGCCTTGCGCAAACTCTCCAGTTGCACGTCAACGTCAGGGTGTACACCATCTGCCGCCAACGCGAGGCGTGAAATACAGCGGCGCAACATTTTTTCCAGCGATTCCCACTCATGCTGCTTGGCCTCGGCTTTCTCCAGCGTCGCATAATATTTCTGGCGCCAGTGCTCGAAGTCTTGGGGGTGGTCGCTGTCTTTCATTGGGGTGTCTCTAAGAATTCGTCATTCCCGCGCAGGCGGGAATCCAGCGGCTAAAAAACTCATCAAAGTAGCACCTGGATTCCCGCCTTCGCGGGAATGACGAAAATTTGAATATTAAAAGGTGCCCATTAAAGGCTTCTCAAACCATATTGCACAGCAGAATTACCGCAACCCTAACACATCCTGCATATCAAACAAGCCGCGCTCGCGCTGCACCAACCAACCCGCCGCACGCACTGCGCCCTTGGCGAAGGTCATGCGGCTGGAGGCCTTGTGGGTAATTTCCACACGCTCTCCCAGCCCCGCAAACAGCACGGTGTGGTCACCCACCACATCTCCCGCGCGCACTGTAGCAAAACCGATGGTGTTGCGGTCACGCTCGCCCGTCACACCTTCACGGCCGTACACCGCGCATTGCTTCAGGTCACGCCCCAAGGCATGGGCGATCACTTCGCCCATGCGCAACGCGGTGCCCGAAGGCGCATCAATTTTATGGCGATGATGCGCTTCAATGATTTCAATATCGACCTCATCGCCCAAAATGCGCGCCGCCGTTTCCAGTAATTTGAAACACAGATTCACGCCCACACTCATGTTGGGCGCCATAACGATGGCGATATCTTTTGCGGCATCGGCTACGTGGCGGGTTTGCTCGGGCGTAAAGCCCGTGGTACCAATCACCATGCGGCGCCCGGCAGCGCGGCAAATTTCGAGATTCTTCAGGGTGACGTCAGGCCGGGTAAAGTCGATGAGCACATCGAAGGCGCGGGTCGCGGCGCTTAGATCATCGCCAATACGCACACCCAATATCCCCAGCCCCGCCATTTCACCCGCATCCAGGCCGATCATGGCACTGCCCGGACGCTCCAGCCCGGCAGACAGCGCAACATCCGGCGCATCGCGGCACGCCTCGATCAAGTGGCGACCCATACGTCCCGCCGCGCCAGTCACGGCTATTTGTGTTGTCATAGAGCCTCATTATGCAGATGTTTGTGCGGATAAGAATAGCGGAGGTTCAAGTGCGTTGAGCCCGTTTGATGATAGCACCGGCACCCTCATCATCCGTAGATCGGTATCCTGTGGCCCTCGCCCTCGCCGTGACTCCCACGATCCGACCCATCGGACAGGCTGAGCATCGTCAGCAGCGTGATGATGATCACAAAAACAACTATCCAGGTAGTGTATTTTTCCTGCTCTTTTTTGTACCTCTCGAGCTGCCTATCCTCCTCGCGCTTAATGTCCGCCATCTCAAATAGGTCGTGCAGTGGGTCTTTCTTTTTATCATCTTTCACTCATGCCTCCTTTTTATTCGCTTTTTTGTGTATTTTCCGCCACCTCGAGCGCGGCGAGGATCGGCGGACTGCTGTTGGGCTTCATTGCATTCAGCGCCAACCTACACTTATGGAGCTACCAGCAGACGGGCGCGGATGGCTTTTTCCAGTTCATCCACCAGATGTTCATTACTGAGCTTGCGCGCGGGTTTACCGTCGATATACAGCAGGTTCGGCGCGCCACCGGCCAGGCCGACATGCGCTGCTTTCGATTCGCCGGGGCCATTCACCACGCAGCCAATCACGGCGACATCCAGGGGCTGGCGAATGTCTTCAAGGCGCGCTTCCAGGGCGTTGACCGTGGAAATAACATCAAATTCCTGGCGCGAGCACGACGGGCAGGCAATTAAATTAATGCCATTGCTGCGCAGGCGCAAACTTTTGAGAATATCGAATCCGACCTTGATTTCATCCACCGGATCAGCGGCCAGCGACACGCGCAAGGTGTCGCCAATGCCGTCCATCAGCAACATGCCCAGGCCAATCGCAGACTTCACCGTGCCGGAACGCAAGGCGCCCGCTTCGGTGATGCCCAGATGCAAGGGTTGATCAATGCGCGTCGCCAGATCGCGGTAGGCCGCCACCGTCATGAATACTTCCGAGGCTTTGAGGCTGACCTTGAAATTTTGAAAATCGAGCTTTTGCAGGATGTCGACATGGCGCATGGCAGATTCCACCAGGGCTTGCGCGGTGGGCTCGCCATATTTTTTCTGCAAATCTTTTTCCAGCGAACCAGCATTCACGCCAATACGTATCGGAATGTTACGGTCACGCGCGGCTTCCACTACGGCGCGCACCCGGTCTTCGCGGCCGATGTTGCCGGGGTTAATGCGCAGGCAATCCACGCCTAGGGTCGCCACGCGCAACGCAATCTTGTAATCAAAGTGAATGTCCGCCACTAGCGCAACCTGCACTTCTTTGCGGATCATGCCAAACGCTTCAGCGGCGTCCATGCTCGGAACCGACACGCGCACAATGTCCGCGCCGGCGCGCTCCAGCGCACGAATCTGCGCTACGGTGGCGGCCACGTCGCAGGTTTCAGTGTTGGTCATGCTCTGCACCGCAATCGGCGCATCACCGCCCACCGGCACTTTGCCCACCCAGATCTGCCGCGATTTGCGGCGTTTAATCGGACTTTCGTGCTGCATTCTAATTCGCTCCCGCCGCTTTGCCGAGCACAAAACTCGCGCGCCCACCCTGCTCAAAGCGTGAGTGATTAAAAGGAACCCCATTATATTCGATCTTTACCCCGGGAGAGTAGCCTATTACTACCTGCAACGGCGGCACGCCCTGCAAGGTGCGGGTGACGCCTTCCTTGCCCAGATCATAGAATAAGCGCTGTCCATTGGCATCAGTAATTTGCACCCAGGAATCCGCCTCAAAGGTCAGCTTGATGACTGCCGGAATTATCGGAGCGGGGCTAGCAGGTGACGCCGCACCCGCACCATTAGCAGATAGCGCCAATGGCGCGAGCGGGTTGGATTGATTTAACCCCGGCGCCGCCCCAGGAAAGGGCGCAGGTAGTTCCGGAACTGGAACTGGCATCAGACCCCTCGCTGCGCTCTCCCCCGCCGCTCCTGAAGGAACATTCCCACCAGGAATGGGCACCGGGATTAATTCGGTGGAACCACCTTCCGGCTGCTGCAACGGCACAGGCGCTACATCGATCCCCGTATCAGTACCGGCGGGCGCGCTTTCACTCAGCCCGGCAGTCATCACCTCGGATTCATCACGCCCCTGCCACCACCATAGACCCAGCACCACCACCAACACGGCTAACGCCATCACATACGTTGTCAACTGCACCGGCCGATCACTGCGATGTTCCGCACCTTGCGTGCTCGGCGCCATGACCTTGATCGGCGGTGGCTGGGCGCCCGTTGCGCGGTTATAACTGGCGATCAGCTCATCGGCTGGCAAATTGGTTAAACGCGCATAATTACGCAAATAACCGGTCACAAAAATCGGTGGCGGGAGTTTTTTATAATCATCACTTTCCAGCGCCTTGACCATTTTAAGATCGAGGTGCAAACGCCGCGCGATTTCATCCTGGCTTAAATTAAGCGCCTCGCGCGCCTCACGCAATAACCTGCCCGGCCCCTCAACGGGCAAGGCTGCTTCCTGTTTGTTTGCGGTCACATCCATCGTCATCTCTTCTCTGATTCACGCAACAATCGCGCTTCTTCGCTATTAGGAAAATTGCTCTTGAGCCGCATTTGCAGTGTGGCAACGGCCTGTGCATCACCTAATTTACGTTCTATCAAGATACCCAGCCACAGGCTGCGCGGCGCAGGGGCGGCTAACTCGGAATAGCGCTGCAAATACGCGCGCGCCAGCAGCGGCCGCTCCGAGTTATACATGAGCAATGCCATTTGATATAACGTACCGGGCAGCTTTGAATTAATCTCTAATGCGGCGCGGAAATGACGCTCGGCTTTTTGCGCATCACCCGCGCGCAGCGCACATAATCCGGCATTTTCATAGGCAAGCTCAGGGGTGGCATAGCGCGGGTTTTTGGCAATATCCAGAAACAGTTTTTCTGCTTGCGGGTATTGGCCACGGTCACACAGGAAGGTGCCATAATTATTTTGCAGCATCGGGTTTTCAGCGTCCAGCCGCAATGCGCGCTGATAATGCTGTTCAGCTTTTTCCAACTGACCCTGCTGTTGATAAATGCTGGCAATATAGTGATGCGCATCCGCATGATCCGCATCCTGCTCCAGCGCTTTAAGGAATTTTTCGAGGGCAGTGTCGTTATTACCCTGCTGCATGTAAGCCAGGCCAAGATTGGTATAAACCTGTGCCAGTGATTCTTTTGATTCAGCACCGTTACGCAGTGAAGATTGTCCACACCCCATCAGACTTACTACTATCAAACCCCACCACAACCAGCGTCCCTTCATTACTAATAATCCTCTCGTTACCACTACTGCTGCTGCGCCACCACGGAGATGGGTATGCGATGGAGCTTGCGTTTGCTGCGATCCAGCACCTTGCCCGCCAGTTGCCCGCACGCGGCGTCAATGTCATCGCCCCGCGTACGGCGGGTAATGGTAGTAAAACCAGCTTTGACCAGTATATCGCGGAAAACATCAATCGCCGCATCGCTGGAACGAGTATAGCGGGTATTGGGGAAAGGATTAAAGGGAATCAGATTAATCTTGGACGGCACATCCGCGAGCAAGCGCACCAGTTCACGCGCCAGTTGCGGGCTGTCGTTCACTCCATTCAACATCACATATTCAAAAGTGATGCGGCGGTGCGGCTTGCCTTCCAGATAACGCTTGCACGAGGCCAGCAATTCCTGAATCGGATATTTTTTGTTGATCGGCACCAGCTCATTGCGCAACGCATCGTTGGGCGCATGCAGCGAAACTGCCAAGCTCACATCGCTCACATCGCGCAAGCGATCCAGCGCGGGCACAACACCTGCCGTGCTTAACGTCACGCGGCGTTTCGACAAACCATAGGCAAAATCTTCGGTCATCAGATTCATGGCCTGTACCACGTTGTCAAAATTCAACAACGGCTCGCCCATGCCCATCATCACCACATTGGTAATAATGCGATCGGCCCCCATCGGATCAAGGCGTGTTTTACCTAACGCGCGATTAGCCACCCACACCTGACCAATGATTTCCGCCACGCTCAGGTTACGGTTAAAGCCCTGTTGCGCAGTGGAGCAAAACGAACAATCCAGCGCGCATCCCACCTGTGAAGACACGCATAAAGTGCCACGACCCGGTTCGGGAATAAACACCGCCTCGATGCAGTTGCCGCTATCTACCCGCAACAACCACTTGCGCGTACCATCGTCAGACGCCTGCTCCAGCACCACCTCGGGGCAACGGATTTCAGTGGTTTCTGCCAGACGTGTGCGCAGCTCCTTGCTGATGTTGGTCATCTCATCAAAGTTAGCAACACCGCGCTGATGAATCCATTGCAAGATTTGCGTGGCGCGAAACGGCTTCTCGCCCAGCGAGACGAAATAAGCTTCGAGGGATGCGCGATCCATCCCCAGCAAGTTGATCTTGCCAGGCGTCTTTGCAACAGGTGTGTTCACGGGCGTGTTCAATATCAGCGTGTGCGTGCGCACAGCTCGCTGGACTTGAAGAAGAATTCAATCTCGCCCTTGGCGGTTTCCAGCGCATCGGAACCATGCACGGCATTCTCTTCAACGCTGTCCGCAAAGTCAGCGCGGATGGTGCCCGGCGCGGCATTTTTGGGGTTGGTGGCGCCCATCAGATCACGGTGCTTGGCAACGGCGTTCTCGCCTTCCAGCACTTGAATCATCACTGGGCCAGTGATCATGAATGTGACCAGATCATTGAAAAAAGGGCGCTCTTTATGCACGGCGTAAAAACCTTCGGCCTGTTGACGCGTCAGGTGCGTCATTTTGGCGGCGATAATGCGCAAACCCGCTTTTTCAAAACGGCTATAAATGCCGCCAATGACATTTTTGGCAACGGCGTCGGGCTTGATGATAGATAAAGTGCGTTCAACAGCCATGAGAATTCTCCAGATAACGGGGACATTAAAGACGGGGCAAAAACCATACAACGAGCATGGTTTACATAATGGAAAAACTGGTGTAGTTTACTGGGTTAGCTGCGTTCTGGCAATCAACCTGAATTGCCTCATAAAAACCCCCAAAGAGGTCTTTGTCATTTCGACCAACGGGAGAAATCCTGCGAGATCTCTCAAAGTTCTCTCACTTTCGTTCGAGACTCGAGACAAGGATTTCTCCCGTTGGTCGAAATGACAGGGGCGCGCCACTAGACGCTGAAGCTCTCGCCGCAGCCGCACATATCTTTCACGTTGGGGTTGTTGAATTTCAGCCCTGAATTAAGCCCTTCCTTGGTGTAATCCAGCTCCATCCCGTCAATAAACGGCAGGCTTTTACGGTCTACGATCACTTTCACGCCGTGGCCTTCAAACACTTCGTCATTGGCGCCCACTTCGCTTGCCACGTCCAGCACATAGCTGAAGCCAGTGCAGCCACTAGGCTTCACGCCCACGCGCACGGCATCGCCCTTGCCTTCCTGCTTCGCAAGAAATCGCTTCATGTGATCGGCCGCCGCAACGGTTAATGTAATGCTCATATTTCACCTCTACAGAAAACGCTGATGGGTGTCATTTCGAGTGTAGCGAGAAATCCTGTAAGATCTCTCACTGCGTTCGAGATGACAAACTACCCCCAGGCATTGACCTGGGCACGGCTGATTTGTTCATTTAATACGGTCATCAACCTGTCGATGTCCGCCAGGGTATTATCTTTACCCAAACTGATGCGTATCACGCGCCGCGCCAGATCGGGGTCTACACCCATCGCCAGCAACACGCGACTGGGGTCAGGACTACCGCTGGTGCAAGCCGAGCCGCTGGAGACGGCGATGCCGTGGCGATCCAGTTCCATCAGCAGCGTTTCGCCCTCAATGGCCGGCACGCCTATCAATACGGTATTGGCGACGCGCGGCGCTTGCGCGGCAAACACCACGATGCCCGGCAGCGCGCGCAAACGTTGCTCTAACGCGCCACGCAGTGTCTTTAGATGCGATGCGCGTGACGCCAATTCTTCATGCGCCAACAACGCCGCCGCGCCAAAACCGACAATACCTGCGACATTCTCGGTGCCCGCACGGCGCTCCATCTCGTGGCCGCCGCCGTGCAGCAGCGGCTCCAGATCCAGCGCTTTATCAACGATCAGCGCGCCGACGCCTTTGGGGCCATACAACTTGTGCGCGGAAAGGCTCATTAAATGGGCGCCGCTGGCCGGAAAATCCACGGCAATTTTGCCTGCCGCCTGCACTGCATCGGTGTGCATAATCGCACCCGCCGCACGCACCTGGGCGCTGATGGCGGCAATATCCTGAATCACACCGGTTTCGTTATTCGCCATCATCACCGACACCAGACGCGGCGCGCTTTTCAGTGCAGCAGACAACGCCGCCCGCGAGACGCGGCACTGCTCATCCACGGCGATGCTGTCGCATTGCCAACCGTGCGTAACCAGCGCCTGCGCCGCGCCCTGTAATGACGAATGCTCAATAGCGCTGATGGCAATGCGCCCCGGCGATAGCTTTGCGGCAACGCCCTTCAATGCGTAATTATTAGCTTCAGTGCCGCCGCTGGTAAACACCACTTGCGAAGGGTGCGCATTGACTAAAGCCGCCACCTGCTCGCGCGCCTGATCCAGCGCGGCACGTGCGGTGCGGCCTTGCAGATGCAGGCTCGATGGATTGCCGTAATGCTCGCGCAAATACGGCAACATGGCGTCCAGCACACGCACATCCAGCGGGGTGGTGGCGTTGTGGTCGAGATAGACCGGCACTACAGGATTCCTGTACTAAACTGCTGCCGCTCCACTGGTAAAACGCCGCTGTTGCAGCATGTCCTGGCGTATCACCACTTCTTTCACGCCGCGCCGCTCCACCAATTGCGCGAGATTGATGCCGCTCAGGAAATCATAAATCTGGCGGCTCAGGTCAGACCACAATTCATGGGTCAAACACGGTTCACCACCCTGACAATTCGCCAGGCCACCGCAACGCGTGGCTTCGACGGTTTCGTCGATGGCGCTGATCACCTGCACCACGGTAATCTCGCTTGCCGCACGGCTCAGGCGATAACCCCCGCCCGGCCCACGCGCGCTGTCCACCAAGCCCTCTTTACGCAAACGCGCAAAAAGTTGCTCAAGATACGATAACGAAATACCCTGACGCTGCGAAATATCCGCCAACGGCACCGGGTTTTCAGTAGCATGAACCGCCAGATCAAGCATGGCAGTAACCGCATAACGACCTTTAGTTGTTAGTCTCATTGATATATTCCTGATTTCCACATAACTTTAGGGGATAAATAACCACAATTTTCATTATACATACTTGATTGAAATAGTCAACAATTTAGAGGGCGCATCCCTCTCAATGCTCCTCGGTTAATCAACATTTTCCCGCAACTACGAAAGATCCCTCCTGAGGAGGGCTGTATACGCTATAAGAAATATAGACGCCGTCATGTGTTTGTAATACATTTGATCCATGCTTTCAAGCTATTAGCTATAGATTTCTTACGCGAATTTCGATGAACGTGATTGTTTAACTTTCAAGGAGAATGCTAATGAAACTGAACCCCGTAGTGACTGCTCTGTCAGCGGCTGTCGTGTTGTGGAGCGCCACTGCGCAGTCCGCGCCGACCTATTCGGCCATCACCCTCGACCCTTTGGGGGCCGATTTTAACATCCCCAGCAAAATCAACGGCAGCGGCCAGATCGTAATCAACACCTACACTAATAAATTTGGTTCCCACATTTACGGTACCCTCCTTTACAGCGGCGGTGTCATGACCGACTTGGGTAACCTTGGGGGCTCCTCCTATAGCCGGGCCTACGGCATCAACGACAACGGCCAAGTTGTCGGCGAATCCTCTCGCGCTGACGGCACCACCCATGCCTTCCTCTACAGCGGCGGCGCCATGACCGATCTTGGAACCTTGGGGGGCTCCTCTAGCTTGGCCCGTGACATCAACGACCGCGGCCAGATCGTGGGCCACTCCTCCATCGCTGACGGTACCAACCATGCCTTCCTCTACGACAACCGTGCCATGACCGACCTCGCCCCCTTGGGCGAGAACCATAGCGGAGCCATTGGCATCAACGCCAGCGGCCAGATCGTAGGCACCTACTCCGTACCCGCCGGCGGTACTGTAGGTGGCACCTACATCCGTTCCTTCCTCTACAGCGGCGGCACCATGACCGACCTCGGCACCCTTGGGGGACCCAATAGCGAGGCCACTGGCATCAACGACAACGGCCAAATCGTGGGCTCCTCTTCCCTCGCGGACGGTACCTGGCATGCCTTTCTCTACAGCGGTGGCACCATGACCGACCTCGGCACCCTTGGGGGTTCTAATAGCCGAGCCTTTGGCATCAACAACCACGGCCAAGTCGTGGGCGAATCCGACGGGGGGCTCGGCAGTAGGAGTGGCTTCCTCTACAGCGGCGACACCATGATTGACCTCAATAGCTTAATCGACCCGTTGGCGGGGATAATTTATAGCGCCAATGACATCAACGACAGTGGTCAGATTGCTGCCGAGGGTTGCTCTACAGGCTGCTTCCGCACATTGCTGCTCTCGCCCGTTCCTGAACCCGAGATTTACATCATGATGCTTGCGGGTCTGGGTCTGATCGGCGGGATGGCGCGGCGTCAAAAGAGCATGCTGCAACGCGGTAAGGCGCATTCAGCCTGATCTACCGGGTTTATCATCATCCATTTCACACTGTTTTAAATCGGGCAAGGCGGCGCCTTCTACTTTGCCACCCAGTCTTACAATTTCGCGGGTCATTTCTTCGACGCGGTTGTCCAGGGCGTGGATGTGGTCGAGCATGGCGTTGACGGCGTTGACGACCGGGTCGGGCATGTCCTGGCTGGTGCCATAGGCGTCAAAGCCAATTTTTTCGGCAAAGGCGCGGCGGCGCTGGTCGTCGGGGGCGGCCGCTTCCGGCATCCTGCCTCTCGCGGCACTAACACTTCCCTGTGTGGCGGGGGTTTCGCGGGCGCGCACGATGCGGCCAGGGATGCCGACCACGGTGGCGCCGGGCGGCACATCTTTGACGACCACGGCATTTGAGCCGACGCGACCGCCCGCGCCGATGGTGATCGGCCCCAGCACTTTGGCGCCTGCGCCGACCACGACATTATTGCCCAGCGTGGGGTGGCGCTTGCCCGCCTGCCAAGTGGTACCACCGAGGGTAACGCCGTGGTATAGGGTGCAATCGTCGCCGATCTCCGCCGTTTCTCCGATAACCACGCCCATGCCGTGATCTATGAAAAAGCGTCGGCCTATCCTGGCGCCGGGGTGGATTTCTACGCCGGTAAACCAGCGCGTGAGGGCGGCGAGAAAGCGCGCCAGCCATTTTAGGTTGGCGTTCCACAGGGCGTGACTGACGCGGTGCAGCAGCAAGGCATGCACCCCGGCATAGGTGGTGAGCACTTCCAGGGTGGTGCGCGCCGCCGGGTCACGGTCAAACACGCAGCGGATATCTTCACGAAGTCGATTAAACATGGCGGTTACAATACCACAAATAAATTACGGAATAATAGTTGAGTATTTTACTATGGAATTAGGGAAGTTTCATCTTTTGCGGTACGTTGCCTGAATCTTAACTTTACCCCGATCCTGTCATTTCGAGCGAATGTGAGAAATCCTGGAAGATCTCTCACATTCGCCTGAGATAACCCCACCCCCGTTCGCCCTGAGCCTGTCGAAGGGCTTTGGATGCGGGGCGGGTGGTTCGACAGGGCTCTCCTGAGTTTATCGAAGGGCTCACCACGAACGGGTATTTAAATTTTGTGTAAATCCTCATAAAGATTCCTCGCTACGCTCGGAATGACAGGAAGCGCTTCGCACATCCTCAACGCTTTACTGAGCCAGCCTGGGCAGCGGCTAAAATACCGCGCAGCATGTTAAATTCGTTTTTATCGAGCCGGGCGCGGTTAAACAAGCGGCGCAGACGACGCGCCAGCAGGCGCGGTTTGGCGGGGTCAACAAAGCCGATGTCGATGACGGTTTGCCACAAGTGCTCGTAAAACTGTTCCATTTCATCGGCGGTCGCCCAAGGCACAAGCTCTTCATCACCGCTGTCAGCCACAGGCTGCACCTGAAGGTTCGCCATCATGATTTCATAGGTGATTACCTGCACGGCGGCGGCGATGTTCAATGACGAAAAATCCGGGTTGGCGGGGATGTGTACCAGATAATGGCAACGCTCCAGCTCGTCATTGGTGAGCCCGGACTGCTCGCGGCCAAACACCACAGCCACTTCTTCGGTGGCCGACGCGTTAACCGCCAGCGCGGCACAGGCGCGCGCATCGACCTGCGGCCAGGCAATGGTGCGCTGGCGGGCGCTGGCGCCCAATACCAGATGGCACCCCGCCAGCGCCTCGTCGAGTGACCCGACGATCTGCGCCTGCGCCAGCACGTCATCCGCCCCCGAGGCGCGCGCCGTGGCCTCGACGCTGGGGTATTTTTCCGGCGCCACCAGAGTGAGGCGCGTTAATCCCATGGTTTTCATGGCGCGCGCCACCGCACCGATGTTGCCGGGATGTGTGGTGCAGACCAATACAATGCGGATGTTGGTTAACATGATGTGATCTCTTTGAGGCAGTATCCTTGTTGCTGTCATCCCGAATAAAATGAGGGATCTTGCTTAAGATTCCTCATTTTATTCGGGATGACAGTCCCTAGGTTAAAAGCATGCAATATTAACATCGAAATGGTCGGGGGAAGGGTAATTCTGATATGATGCGGGGCTAACACCAGGGTTTAATACTATGCATCCCATGCTTAACATCGCCATCCGCGCGGCGCGGGCGGCGGGCACCGTTATCACACGCTCGGCTGAACGGATTGACACGCTCACGGTGAGCACGAAATCGCATAACGATTTCGTCAGCGAGATCGACCATCAGGCCGAAAATGAAATCATCAAAACCCTGCGCAAGGCGTATCCTGACCATGACATCCTGGCCGAGGAAAGTGGCGCGAATGCTGCTCATGGGCATCAAAGCGAGTATGTGTGGATTATTGATCCACTGGATGGCACCACCAATTATCTGCACGGTTTTCCGCAGTTTGCGGTGTCTATCGCGCTGCAACACCGGGGCGTGCTGACGCAGGCGGTGGTCTATGATCCGTTACGGCAAGAGCTATTCACCGCCACGCGTGGCGATGGCGCGCAACTTAACAATCGGCGCTTACGCGTCACGAAAATTAAGGGACTGGAAGGCGCGTTGCTGGGCACCGGTTTTCCGTTTAAGGATTTGCGCCACCTCGATGCGTATCTGGGCATGTTCAAGGCGATGATTCCACCCACCGCTGGCATCCGCCGCGCAGGCTCGGCGGCGCTGGATCTGGCGTATGTCGCCAGTGGGCGTCTCGACGGCTTCTGGGAGATCGGCCTGAAGCCGTGGGACATGGCCGCCGGTGCGCTGCTGATTCAGGAAGCAGGCGGCATGGTCAGCGACTTTGCGGGCGGGGACGATTTTATGCAGACCGGCAATGTGGTGACCGGCAACCCTAAAGTCTGGCAAGAAATTCTGGATACGATCAAACCGCACTTGACCGATGGATTACAGAGGTAAACGATAAATCCCCCCTGCCCCCCCCTTTTACCAAGGGGGGTGACTCTACCTGGGCACAGGCTAAACACATGAATCAACCCGCCACCCTCCATACACCGATGATGCAGCAATATTTGCGCATCAAGAGCGAGCACCCTAACCAGTTAGTGTTCTATCGCATGGGGGATTTTTACGAGCTGTTTTTTGATGATGCGCGCAAGGCGGCGCGGCTGCTGGATATTACCCTCACCTCACGCGGCCAGTCTGCGGGTGAGCCGATTGCGATGGCGGGCGTGCCGTATCATACCGCAGATGGTTATCTGGCGCGGCTGGTACGCCTCGGTGAGTCGGTGGCGATCTGCGAACAGATTGGTGATCCGGCAACTTCCAAAGGCCCCGTAGAGCGCAAAGTAATGCGCATTGTCACGCCGGGCACCGTCACCGATGAAGCGCTGCTGGATGAACGCCGCGATAATGTGCTGGCTGCCGTGCAACAAAATGGCGAGACCTTCGGCATCGCCACACTCGACATCACCAGTGGCCGTTTCATTATTTTAGAAGCACACAGCGTACACGCCGCACTCGACGAACTGGAACGCATAAAACCCGCCGAGCTGTTGTTAAGCGAAAACCTGCCCAGCCGCACGCTGTTTGAAGGCCGCCGTGGACTGCGTTATCAAGCCCCGTGGTATTTTGAAATCGACAGCGCGACGCGTTTGCTCACCGCGCAAATGGGTACGCGCGATCTTTCTGGTTTTGGTTGCGATGGCTTGCACACAGCCATTGCCGCCGCAGGTTGTTTGCTGCAATACGCGCGCGACACGCAGCGCGCCACCTTGCCGCACATTCAAGGCATCAAGGTTGAGCGGCGCGAAGACACCATCCTGCTCGACGCGGCCACGCGGCGCAATCTGGAACTGGAAACCAATCTGTTCGGCGGCACTGACAACACCTTAAGCGGCGTCATGGATCACAGCGCCACAGCGATGGGCAGCCGCTTGTTGCGGCGCTGGATTAACCGTCCGCTACGCGACCCGGTGGTGTTGCGCCAGCGTTACCACAGCATCAGCACGCTGTTAGGCAATCGCGGTTACGCCCCGTTGCACATCCTGCTGCGCCGCATTGGTGATGTCGAACGCATTCTGGCGCGCGTTGCGCTCAAGTCGGCACGGCCCCGCGATCTTGCGCAACTGCGCAACGCGCTCGGCGAATTACCGTCGTTACAGGCTATTTTGCAACATCAGGATTCGCCGCTGCTAAACGACTTGCGTACACAGATGGGCGAGCATCCGCAGATTCATGCGCTGCTGCAAAGCGCCATTCTCGAAACACCGCCGATGCTGATCCGCGACGGCGGTGTGATTGCGCCCGGCTACGACGCAGAACTGGATGAGCTGCGTGGCTTAAGTGAAAATGCCGGGCAATTCCTGCTGGATCTGGAAACCCGCGAGCGCCAGCGCAGTGGCATCAGCACCCTCAAAGTAAATTACAATCGCGTACATGGTTATTACATTGAAGTGACGCGCGCGCAGTCTGAAAACGTGCCGATTGATTACCAACGCCGCCAAACCCTGAAAGGCGCAGAACGCTACATCACCCCCGAACTCAAGGCCTTTGAAGACAAGGCGCTCAGCGCCCGCGACCGCGCCCTGGCGCGCGAGAAAATGCTGTACGACGCGCTGCTCGAAGAACTGCTGCCGCATCTTGGCCGCTTGCAAATCACCGCCGCCGCGCTTGCAGAACTCGACGTGCTCACCACCCTGTCTGAACGCGCCGACACACTCAACCTGAGTCAGCCCGAACTGGTCAGCACGCCGATGCTGCACATCGAAGCCGGTCGCCACCCGGTGGTGGAACATAACCTCGATACCCCATTTGTCGCCAACGATATACTGTTGCATGACGAGCGGCGCATGCTCATCATTACCGGCCCCAACATGGGCGGCAAATCCACCTATATGCGCCAGACTGCGCTGATTACCCTGCTCGCGCACATTGGCAGTTTCGTGCCTGCGCAACGCGCCGTGTTCGGCCCCATCGACCGCATTTTCACCCGCATTGGCGCGTCCGATGATCTGGCGGGCGGGCGCTCCACCTTCATGGTTGAAATGACCGAGACCGCCAACATCCTGCACAACGCCACCGAGCACAGCCTGGTGCTGATGGATGAAGTGGGGCGCGGCACCAGCACCTTCGACGGCCTGTCGCTGGCCTGGGCGTGCGCCGAACACCTGGCGCGCCAGACACGCGCATTCACCCTGTTCGCCACCCATTACTTTGAACTCACGGCGTTGCCGGAAACCATCGCCAGCGCCGCCAACGCCCACCTTGATGCCGTGGAACATGGCGACAGCATCGTCTTCCTGCACAGCGTCAAAGACGGCCCCGCCAACCAGAGCTACGGCCTGCAAGTGGCTGCCTTGGCCGGCGTGCCACGCGCCGTCATCGACCAGGCGCGGCGCCGCCTCGCGCAATTGGAAAGCAACGCTACCGCCCAGCCTGTCACCCCAGCCAAACCTGACAGCCAGCAAATGTCACTGTTTTCGAGTACACCAATCCACCCCGCCATCGACGCTCTCACCGACATCGAGCCGGACAATCTCAACCCCCGCCAGGCACTGGAAACACTCTACAAGCTCAAAGGGTTATTGCAGAACTAAACCGAATCTCGTTTAAACCCAAGAAATTTACCGCAAAGACTCGCCATAGAAGATAAAAAATATTAAAATGACCAACGCAAGGTAGTGCTTATCCTCTGCTCGTTAGAAATACCACTGCCGCAATTGTTGCCTGATCTGTCATTGCGAGCATGGCGAGGAACCTTCAAGATTCCTCACATTCGTTCGGAATGACAAGCGTTGCTTGTACCTGGAGAATTGCATGACCTTTATCGTTGTCGAGAACTGCATCAAATGCAAATACACAGATTGCGTTGAAGTCTGTCCGGTGGACTGCTTTCACGAAGGCCCGAATTTTCTGGTTATCGACCCTGACGAGTGCATTGACTGCACCCTGTGCGAACCGGAATGCCCGGCGGAGGCGATTTTTTCAGAACATGACCTGCCCGCCGATCAAAAACACTTCCTGCAACTCAATGCCGATCTCGCCAAACAATGGCCGGTCATCACCGAAAAAATTGACGCACCGGAAGACGCGGATGCCTGGAAAGGTGTGGCGGACAAACTTAAGTTGCTTGAGCGTTAATATAAAACTGACAGGCGTATTGACGGCACTGCTTTATACCACAACAAACCTCACCCGCTGCGTCACGCCACACAATAGTTGATACGAAATAGTAGACGCGCAGCGCGCTACTTCTTCCACGGGCAGGCCTTCGCCCCACAGCGTCACGACAGCGCCAATGTGCGCCTGGGGCTGGCTGCTTAAATCCACGCTGAGCATATCCATCGACACGCGGCCAATCAGCGGCACGCGTTTACCGTTTACCAGCACGGGTGTGCCGGATACTGCATGGCGCGGATAACCGTCGCCATAACCCATTGCGACCACGCCCACTGGCATGTCGTGCGGACATACCCATGACGCGGCATAACCAATCGCATCGCCTTTTTTGTAATGATTGATGGCGATTAATGCTGATGTCAACGTCATGACAGGCTTGAGATCACGGGTAATAGCAGTGTCATTGATGAACGGTGACGCGCCATACAACATGATGCCAGGGCGCACCCATCCATCATGCGTTTGCGGCCAACCCAGTATCGCCGCAGAATTAGCGATGCTGCGTTCGGCGTTGATTTCAGCCGTCACCGCGTTAAAACAGGCGAGTTGCTGCGGCGTCTGAGGGCTGGCAAGGTCATCTGCACTGGCCAGATGCGTCATGAGACGCACTGGCCCGCGCACGCTGCGGCACGCTGCAAGACGCTGCCAGACCTGTGACACTTGTTCCGCTGCGAAACCCAAACGGTGCATACCTGAATCGACTTTGAGCCAGACGGTGACAGGCGTAGCAAGCGGCGTGGCTTCGAGAATGGCAAGCTGTGCGGGATGATGTATGACAACATCAAAATCGTGCTGTTGTATCAGCATTAATTCAGCAGGCGCAAAGAAACCTTCGAGCAGCGTAATGGGCGCTGTAATACCTGCATCGCGCAGCATAATGGCTTCATCAATGCTGGCGACGCCCAAGGCATCCGCCGCACACGGATGTGCAAGTGCGGCGTGAGGCAGGATGCCGGAAGCTGCAACGCCAACATCAACCAAAGCGCGCGCCACACGTACCATGCCGTGCCCATAAGCATTGGCCTTGACCATGGCCATGACACGGGATTGCGGCGCAGCGTCACGCACACGCTGTAAGTTATGCCGCAACGCGTGCAGATTAATCTGCGCTTGCGCGGCACGCGTCACGGCTATGACTCGTTGTTATAGATATTAGGAATGAAATTTTCGAAACGTGTGTATTGACCGAGAAAGGTCAGGCGCGTGGTGCCAATCGGGCCGTTACGCTGTTTGGCAATAATGATTTCTGCGGTGCCCTTGTCGGCGCTGTCTTCGTTGTAAACTTCATCACGATAAATAAACACAATCAAATCTGCGTCCTGCTCGATCGCTCCAGATTCGCGTAAGTCCGACATGATGGGACGTTTGTTAGGGCGCTGCTCCAAACCACGATTAAGCTGTGACAAAGCCACCACCGGCACATGCAACTCTTTCGCCAACGACTTCAGCGAACGTGAAATTTCAGAAATTTCAGTGGCGCGATTTTCTTTGTTGCCCGGCACCTGCATGAGCTGCAGGTAGTCGATGACAATCATGCCCAACCCATGTTCCCGCGCCAGACGGCGCGCGCGCGCGCGCAGGTCGGTGGGCGTCATCGCGGGTGTATCGTCGATATACAGCGGCGCTTCCGCCAGCATACCAATCGCTGAGGTCACGCGCGGCCAATCGTCATCATCCAACCTGCCGGTGCGCAGCCGATGCTGATCAATGCGCCCCAGCGACGACATCATGCGCATCGCCAATTGTTCGCCGGGCATTTCCATGCTGAACACCGCCACTGGCAACCCGGTTTTGATGGCGGCATGCTCGGCAAGGTTCATGGCGAACGTGGTTTTACCCATTGACGGACGGCCCGCCACAATCACCAGATCTGACTTCTGCAAACCCGAAGTCATTTCATCAAAATCATTAAAGCCAGTGGGGATGCCGGTAATCGGGTTGTCGAGCTGGAACAGCGTTTCAATACGATCGACAGCTTTTACCAGCAGATCCTTGATGGAAACAAAACCGCGCTTGCCACGCGCGCCGCGCTCGGCGATTTCAAACACCAGTTTTTCGCAGTGATCGAGCAACTCTGCGCTGTCGCGGCCTTCGGGATTAAACGCGTTATTGGCAATCTCGGTGCCGGTGCGGATGAGCTGCCGCAGGATCGAGCGCTCGCGCACAATCGTGGCGTAGGCTTTGATATTGGCAGCGGTGGGGGTGTTTTTGGCAAGGCCGCCCAGATAGGACAGGCCACCGGCATTCTCCAGCTCATTGATGCCAGCCAACTGCTCGGCAAGGGTAATGACATCAAAAGGGATGCTGCGTGCCGAAAGCTCGGTGACGGCGCGGAAAATCAGGCGGTGATCACGGCGATAAAAATCGTCTTCGCTGATCACATCAGCCACCTGGTCCCAGGCGCTGTTTTCCAGCATCAAACCGCCTAACACTGACTGCTCCGCCTCTATCGAATGGGGCGGAACCTTCAGTGCTTCGGTATCAGAATCAAAAGATCGAGTTGCGTAAGCGAGGTCTTGCATAGTTTAGGCTTGCACCACCTGAAGACAGGGTCATTCTCCTCTCTTTTACAAGCGGAGAATAACCCTGGGTTTACCCCTTCCCCCGCAGGAGAAGGGAAGATTCCGGATTACGCCACTTCAGGTACGATAACAATCTTCACATGCGCATTAACATCGGCATGCAGGTGCAGTTCAATGGAAAATTCGCCGGTATGACGCAACGCGCCAGCGGGCAGGCGCACTTCATGTTTGGCAATCGCTACACCGGCGGCTGTCACCGCATCGGCGATATCGCGGGTGCCCACTGAACCGAACAAGCGACCTTCATCGCCCGCACGGCTGGAGACCGTCACGACCTTGCCTTCCAGTGACGCAGCGCGCGCCTGGGCAGCGGCCAGTGTTGCGGCGGCGGCTTTTTCCAGCTCAACGCGACGTGCTTCATATTTGGCGCGATTTTCAGGAGACGCGACAGTGGCTTTGCCACGCGGAATCAGAAAGTTTCTGCCATAACCCGGACGCACGGATACCACTTGACCCAAGGTGCCCAGATTTTCTACTTTTTCCAGAAGGATTATTTGCATTTCATATTACCTCATTCAAAAAAATGGCTATTCACGTCATAATACGATTACTATTCACTCGCTGTCATTTCGACCACCGCGAAAGCGGGGGGAGAAATCCTTGTCTCGAGTCTCGAACGAAGGTGAGAGATCTTTGAGAGATCTTCTCAGGATTCCTCGCTACGCTCGGAATGACACGGTTTATGTAATCTATTCCCATATTAAATTACCGGTGGAACATCGGGTTTTTTCGCATTAAAGTACGCCCGAAAATTCATCCAGCTATCGGCAAAACCAATGCCCGCCAAGGCGACCACCACAAACGGTGGCAGGATGGCCAGCAGCACATACACCAGCACCAATCCCCATGCCAGCCAGCGCATCGAACGCTCAACAGCGAACGCGATGGCGTGTGCCACTGCCAGGCCTTGCAGGGCGTATATTATCACCAGCACCACCAGCAGATCGGTGGCAATGGCTCCCAGATTGCCGCCCAAAAACAGGCTAGTCGCCAATATCACCACACTCGGGTAAGCAGCGCGGCTCCCCAGTTGCAGCGCACGAAACTCGGCGCCAAATCCGCCGGGGTTATATAACAACGACTGCCACCAGCGTCCGGCGACCAGGCCGAGCAAGGCACTTAACATGAGGGCGCTTGCGACTATACCTGTCATGTACGGGGCGACGCGCTGCAGAATCTGCCCCATTTGCTCCAAACCCGTCTTATCTAGCTGGGACTGCTGAATCATGTTTGTTAACATGTCGCGCCACCAGACTGCCGGGTCAGGGATCAGCCCATGAATGCCCATGACCACGGCACCCGCCAGCAACACCGCCACCTGCAAGGCTAACGCCATAGACACGGTTTGGCGCAATACCAGCGCCAACACCGCTACGGGCAACCAGACGATGGTGGCCAACACTACCGCAGCAGCCGGGTCGCCAAACAGGGGCACGGCGACGACCATCACCCCCGCCAGTGCGCCGAGTATGACATACAGCGCTTCGCGGGCGCCCAAGCGTAATGCCACCAGCGCCACTACCCCACCACTTAAGGTGGTTGTAATGGGCTGTAGCGGTGGCAGCAACAGTGAAATCACCCCAAACACGGCGGCTATCAGCATTGCATAGACACGACCACGCATGATGAGGGCAGCGAGTCTTTGCATCAGTCTTCCGAAGCCTTTACTTAGATAACCCTTTTTTACTAAGGGTAGCTACCCTCTCCCGATCAATGGGAATCGCAGTACGGCAACAGGGCCAGAAAACGCGCGCGCTTGATGGCGGTGGTCAACTGGCGCTGGTATCTTGCACGGGTGCCGGTAATCCGGCTCGGCACAATCTTGCCGGTTTCCGTGATGTAGTTCTTCAGCACGGCGATATCTTTGTAATCAATTTCTTTAACTTTTTCTGCGGTGAAGCGGCAAAACTTTCTACGACGGAAAAAACGTGACATATAACCTCCAGGAAACCATTTAATTTAGCGTGATGAAACCCGGCGGGTTTAATCAGCCGCAGCGACCAGATCAACCTCTTCAAGATCGGCGTCGCCTTCTTCCATGTCAGGACGGAATTTGGCTTCGCGATCGTCGCGCTCATCTTTGGAGCGGATTAAAGGTGACGGCGTGGTAATCGCTTCTTTGCAGGCGATGATCAGATTGCGCAGCACCGCATCATTAAAGCGGAAGGCGCTGGTCAGTTCATCAAGGGCTTCTTGATTGCATTCAATGTTCATCAGCACGTAATGCGCTTTGTGAACTTTGTTGATAGGGTAAGTGAGCTGCCGGCGACCCCAGTCTTCGAGACGGTGGATTGCACCGCCACGGGTTTCGATGGTCGAACGGTAACGCTCGATCATGGCAGGGACTTGTTCGCTCTGGTCAGGATGGACCAGAAACACGATTTCATAGTGCTTCATTAAGGCTCCTTATGGTTTATCACAGCTTTTCGCATTAGCGGAAAGCAAGGAGTAAACAGTAACGGGGAAAATCCCCTTTTATTTAGTTTAAGAGACCCCTGAGGAATTCGATCAAACGGATGATGGCAAGGCGGAAATGTGCGAAAAAGCGGAGTGTACACGAAGTACATGAGCATTTTGAGCGCATTTCCAACGACGCCAGCGCCGTTTCAGCGAGTTCCTCAGAGGTCTCTTAAGCGCAGTATTGTATACCATACGGCATACGGCTTGCAATTTTACTGTATTACTGCCGTAATAGTGCTTGCAGGACGGCGCCGTTACAGGGACGAGCGAAGTCTTTTTCTTGATAACACATAAGATAATGATATATAAATAAAAAATTATTTTAGCCGCGCCTTTTATAACACCGAACCACTGGCAAATTCAAAAGGAGGAATCATGAAACATGTCTGGGCAATCATCGGGCTGTTTTTTATCGCCACCGCTGGCGCGCACGCCGCACTCAAGGGCGAGGAAATTGAATATAAGGCCGGGGATACCGTACTTAAAGGCTATCTGGTCTATGACGATAGCATTGCGGGCAAGCGCCCGGCGGTATTGGTGGTGCATGAGTGGTGGGGGCACAATGAATATGCCCGCAAACGGGCGCGGATGCTCGCTGAATTGGGCTATACGGCGCTGGCGGTGGATATGTACGGGGATGGCAAGCAGGCCGACCACCCGGATCATGCGGGCAAGTTCGCCGGCGAGGTGATGAAGAACATGGAGGTGGCTACGGCGCGCTTCCAGGCGGGAGTGCGGCTGCTCGAAAAGCACAAAACCGTAGATCCGCAAAAAATTGCCGCGATCGGTTACTGTTTCGGCGGCACGATTGTGCTGCAAATGGCACGGCTGGGCACCAGTTTAAATGGCGTAGTGAGTTTTCACGGTAATCTGGCCACGGCCACCCCGGCCAAATCCGGCCAGGTCAAGACGAAGGTGTTGGTGCTTAACGGCGCCGCCGATCCTTTTGTGCCACCCGAACAGATCGCGCAATTCAAGAAAGAAATGGATGACGCGGGTGTGGATTATAAATTCGTTTCATACGAAGGCGCGAAGCACGGCTTCACCAATCCCGATGCGGACGCGTTTGGCAAAAAATTCAACATGCCGCTGGAATACAATGCGCTGGCTGACCAGCAGTCCTGGGCGGAAATGCAGCAATTTTTCAAGAAAATATTCTGATATTATAGTCCCCTCCCCCTAACCCGACCCCTCGCTACGCTCTCCCCGCACGCGGGGCGAGGGAATCAATTTATTCGACCCCGGCAATTGTGTGCTTTCTCAAGTTTGAGTCGAATTTGTCGTTATCCCCTGTGTCCGCATCATTCGATTCCACGACACAGGGGTATTTATGCCACGGCCAAAAACGGTCCGATTAGGCGAGATTCTGGTACAGCAAGGACTGCTTTCCGAGGAGCAGGTGACGCTTGCTATTGCCGAACAAAAACGCTCTGGGCGCAAACTGGGGCGGATTTTTGTCGAGAATGGCTTTGTCACGGAAGAGGCTATTTCCGGGGCGCTGGCCAAGCAGTTAGACATTCCCTACATCAGTCTCAAACAATTCAATATCAATCCCGATCTGGTGCGTCTGCTGCCTGAAACCCAGGCGCGGCGCTTTCGCGCCATGGTGCTGGAAGATCGTGGCGCATCGCTTTTGATTGGCATGGCGAATCCCACTGATCTATCTGCGTATGACGAGATTGCGCGTCTTATCAAGAAGCCGGTTGACCTTGCTGTGGTGAATGAAGGCGAGTTGCTGCAAACCATTGATCGCATGTATCGCCGCACCGATGAAATCACCGATTTCGCGCGTGAACTGGAACAAGATCTTGGCGATACGGTGATGGATTTTGGCGGGCTGGGGGTTACTCCTGGCCAGGAAGAAGCGCCAGTCGTCAAATTGCTGCAATCGGTATTTGAGGATGCCACCCAGGTGCGCGCTTCGGACATTCATATCGAACCGCAGGAAGGCAAGTTGCAAATTCGCTTCCGCATTGATGGCGTGTTGCACCTGCAAACTGAGTCCGATATGAAAATTGCTCCGGCACTTGCGCTGCGCCTGAAGCTGATGTCATCACTGGATATTTCTGAAAAACGGCTGCCGCAAGATGGCCGTTTCGTTATCACCGTAAAGCAACAGCAGATTGACGTGCGCATGTCGACCATGCCAACGCAATACGGCGAATCCATCGTAATGCGGTTGTTGAATCAGAGCGATGGTGCCCTCAAGCTCGATTCGATAGGTATGCCAAAGGGTATGCTGGAACGGTTTCGCGCCATTATCCGCCGTCCGAATGGCCTGGTGCTGGTGACCGGCCCCACGGGTAGCGGCAAAACCACTACATTGTATGGTGCGCTGGCTGAGCTTAATACCCGCGAACGAAAGCTCATTACGGTGGAAGACCCGGTGGAATATCGCCTGCCGGGCATCAACCAGGTGCAGGTCAACGATAAAATTGAGCTTACCTTTGCCCGCGTGCTGCGCTCGGCATTACGCCAGGACCCGGATGTGGTGCTGGTGGGCGAAATGCGCGATCAGGAAACAGCACAGATTGGTATGCGCGCGGCGATGACGGGACATCTGGTGCTCTCTACCTTGCACACCAATGATGCGGTGAGCACACCGATTCGCCTGCTGGATATGGGTGTGCCGCGCTATATGGTCGCCACGTCGATTCAGGCAGTGCTGGCGCAGCGTTTGGTGCGCGTGATATGCGAGAGCTGCTTGACGGCGTATCAGTTAAAACCCAATGAACATCAATGGTTGAAAGCCGAACTGAAAGACGGCGTTGACGCCGCAAAATTTTTTCATGGCCGCGGCTGCACGCATTGCAATGGCACAGGTTATCACGGCCGCACCGGCGCCTATGAAATGCTGGAAATAACCGAAGCGGTTGCGGATGCCGCCAACCATCACGACCCCGCGCATTTCATGAAAATCGCCCACGCTCAAATGGGCGGTGAGACATTGCGCAGGCACGCGGTTGCCCTGGCAATGGCCGGAAGGACTACGGTGTCTGAAGCAATGCGTATCAGCAACCAGTTTGAAGATTAGAAATCATGCCATTTTTTGCCTATAAAGCCAGAAATTCCCAGGGCGCCTTAGTGGAAGGCGTGCTTGAAGATGCGGATAGCAACGGCGTGGCAAATCAGCTTTTAACCACCGGCGTCACACCGGTGGAAATTGTGCTGACCAAAAAAACTGTCAAGCGCGATAGCGCCAACCAGGGCTGGTGGGAAAAGTTTTCCGCAGAAAAAGTACGCTCCATTGACGTGCAGCTTTTCAGCCGTCAAATCTATACGCTGCTTAAGGCGGGCGTGCCCATCATGCGTGGGCTGGCGGGCTTGCAGGAATCTGCGATCAATAAATCCTTTGCGAAAATTCTGCAAGATGTCCGCGAGTCGCTGGAGTCCGGTCGCGAGCTTTCTGCGGCCATGTATCGCCATCCCGAAGTGTTTTCCCATTTCTATATCAGCATGGTGCGGGTAGGCGAAATGACCGGGAAAATGGACGAAATTTTTCTGCGCCTGTTTGATCACCTTGAATTTGAACGCGACATGCGTGAACGGGTGCGCACCGCATTACGTTATCCGATGTTTGTAGTGATCGCCATGGCGATAGCCATGTTGGTGATTAATCTGTTTGTGATTCCGGCATTCGCCAAAGTGTATGCGGGCTTTAATGCCGAATTGCCGCTCATGACAAAAATACTCATCAACACTTCTAATTTTACAGTGAACTTCTGGCCGCTGCTGCTGGCGTTGGGAGTGGGTGGCGTGGTTGCATTCAAGATGTATATCGCCACCTCCCATGGCGCCTATCGTTGGGATAAATTCAAAATGCGCATCCCGATCGTGGGAAAAATCATCCTGAAAGGAACCATGGCACGTTTCGCCCGAAGCTTCGCCCTGGCCAGCCGTAGCGGCGTGCCTATCGTGCAAGCCCTTAAAGTTGTGGCAAAAACGGTCGATAACAAATACATCGAAGGCTGTGTCGAAAAAATTCGGGATGGCGTCGAGCGCGGTGAGAGCATTTTACGCACGTCGGTAGCTACCGGCGTGTTCACCCCGGTGGTGTTGCAAATGATCGCAGTCGGAGAGGAAACCGGGGAAATGGATAACCTCATGGAAGAAATCGCCGGCATGTATGAACGCGAAGTGGATTACGAGCTGAAAACGCTGTCGTCGCAAATCGAGCCGATCCTGATTGTCGGCCTGGGAATTTTAGTGCTGATTCTGGCGTTGGGCGTGTTCCTGCCGATCTGGGATCTGGGCAAGGCGGCAATGCACAAGTGATGTATGCAAAGACAGCGTGGCTTTACTATTTTCGAACTGGTAACGATCATTGCGCTTATCAGCGTATTGGTAATGATTTTGTTAAATCGGTTTTATTACTATCAAGAAGTGGCTGAAAAAACCGTTATGGAAATGACGGTAATGAATATGCGCAGTGGCCTGCGGTTACGCATCGCTGACTTAATGATGCAGGGCAGGATGAATGAAATGGAGCAGTTGATGCAGGAAAACCCCATCAACTGGCTGGAAACCCTGCCAGCGAATTATAAAGGGGAATTGACTGGCACACAGCAGCATGACCTTACACCAGGGAGTTGGTATTTTGATACGGAACGGCAGGAGCTGGTGTATGTGGTGCAGCATGACAGATTTTTTGAGGCCAGTGGAGATGAAGTAAAGACTATTCATTTTCACGTAACTTCGGCAACACATCTACGTGGCAAGGATGGCAGCACGTTACGCAGGATCGAAGGGGTAGCATTGACACCTGTTACACAATATCGCTGGTTTTAATTTTACTTAAGGAATCGAACATGAACAGAAAACAACAGGGTTTTACATTAATCGAACTGGTTATCGTCATCTCCATCATCGGCATTCTGGCGGCGGTGGCCTTGCCACGTTATATCGACCTGCAGACACAGGCGCGTGTCGCCAAGGCGCAGGGGCTTTTTGGCTCCATCAGATCGGCCGCCGCCCTGGCCCGCGCCAATTGCATGGTGGATCGGGCAGTTAATGCCCCCCCCACATGTACAGCAACTGGCGGAACCACCAACATGGATGGTACGGCTGTGGTCATGGTCAACCAATATCCGGATGCAACTGCGGCGGGGATTATTGCTGCAGCGCAACTGAATGCTACCAATGATGCCATCACCATTACGCCGGGCAACCCGATCTTAATTGCGATCAACGGCGCTACCACCGCAGCTACCTGCCGTATTTCATACGCGCCCGCAGCCGCAGGTCCAGTTGCTCCTGTCATTATTCTAACCGCCACAAACTGTTCGTAATGGTGTAAAGATGCACGCGGGTTCACCTCGTGACGGAAGAAGTAATTTTTTATTAACTGAGGAGATATATCATGCGTAATGAACAGAAAGGTTTTACTTTGATTGAGTTGGTGGTGGTGATTGTCATTCTTGGCATTTTGGCGGCAGTGGCGGTACCGAAGTTCATAGACTTGAGCGGTGAAGCACGCTTGGCGACGACTCAAGGAGTAGCAGGCGCTCTAGCCTCTGGTAGCGTTACTAACTATGCCGCTGATCTCGCCAAAGGTATTGCCCAAGGAAGATTATTATCGGCAATTACCACCGCAACAACAGGGATCGCTGATACATCGGGCGGATGCACCCCCGCTGTAGCCACATCCCTGATGCAGACAGGCGGCGTAACTTTTGCTGCTACTGGTGCGGGTACTTATAATGTGAGCGGTGGTGCTGCACCAACAACAGTAGGCGCAACTACTACCTGCACCGTGACCAACAACGATGACACAACCAAAACAGCGACTTTTTCTTTGCTGGGAGCAAAATAATCACATAGCGTGGGTTTTTTCCATGAAAACTCCCGAGGGCCAGTAAGCGATGATTTATGAGCGCTTTCCGCTACCGAAGGGTGAAGATGGTTTTACTCTCATTGAGCTGATTGTGGTGATGATGATCATCGGCATTCTTGCGGTGGCGGTCATCCCACGATTTGTCGATACCCAGGCATTTAATGGCCGTGGGTTTTCTGATGAAACGCTGGCAGCGTTGCGTTATGCCCAGAAAGCTGCGATTGCGCAGCGCCGTAACGTGTGCGTGGTCTTTACAGCCACCACCGTAACGCTCACCATAGCCAATGCAGCGGGCAATATTGCGCTTGCTCCGTGTAATACGCCACTTACCGGCCCAACAGGAGCTGCGCCTTTTGTAGTGACTGCCCGACCAGGTATAAATTTTTCAGGCACACCAGCCAACTTCAGCTTTAATGCCCTCGGCCAGCCCAGCACTACTGCAACGGTAACAATGAACATCAGTGATGGCAGTACGACATGGACAGTTACGCTGGAACGGGAAACCGGCTATGTTCATTCTTGAAGGCCTGTCATCTCGACCGGAGGGAGAGATCTTAATAACCACTAAGATCTCTCCCTGCGGTCGAGATGACAAACGAGTACGTCGACATGACAAACGAAATAAATTGTTTCTCATGAAATACATTTTTCACAAAGACACACACAACCAAACCGGAATCTCCCTGATTGAACTAGTGATGTTCATTGTAATTGTCAGCGTGGGTATTGTTGGCATTCTTTCGGTGATGAACATCACGACCAAAGCCAGCGCTGACCCTATGCTGCGCAAACAGGCGTTGTCTATCGCTGAGTCTTTGCTGGAAGAGATTCAATTGCAACCCTTTACTTTTTGCGACCCGGATGATGCCAATGTTACAACCGCACTCAACGTTGCTGGATGCGCCACTCTCGTAGAGGGGATAGGTCCGGAAGCTGAAACCCGCTATGCAACGCCCCTGCTTGATAATGTGAATGACTATCACAACTTCAGCCTCCCTGCCCCACCCGGCATTCGTGACATTACCGGCGCAAACATTGCCGGACTCGCCGGATATTCTGCGAATGTCACCGTCGTGGGAACTACCTTGGGAGGCATCCCAGTAGCAGACTCACTGTTGATTACCGTGACCGTCACCCCACCTTCGGGTGCCGCCGATAATGTGGTGCTGAGTGGTTACCGCATGCGCTATGCGCCCCGGTCACCATGAGAAAATTACAAACAGGATTCACCCTGATAGAAGCGGTGATGGTGATTGCCATCACCGGCATTATCGCGGCGGTAGTGGCGGTATTTATTCAGGCGCCGGTGCAAGGCTATTTTGATAGCGCACGGCGCGCAGAGTTGACTGACATTGCGGATACGGCAGTGCGCCGCATTTCACGTGATGTGCATCTGGCGTTACCTAACAGTGTGCGCCTGGCAACCCCACAGGTGATGGAATTTCTGCAAACGCGCACCGGTGGCCGTTATCGGGTCGATGGCGGCGATCCCCTGAACTTTGCACAGGCTAACCCCGCTGATACAACATTTGATGTGCTGGGGCCGGCGGTGACGATGGCGACGGGTGACCAGATTGTGATTTTCAATCTCGGCATTCCTGGCGCAGATGCGTATGCGGGTAATAACCGGCGCGCCTACAATGGCGCCGTGGGCGCGGTAACCAATATAGCAATTACTCCCGCTGCGCTGCCTTTCCCACTGAATTCCCCTGGCCGTCGCTTTCAGGTGGTGGACACACCCGTTACCTATATTTGCGATGTGGCGGCGGGTACGTTAACACGCTTCTGGGGCTATGCCATCACTGCCGCGCAAGCTAATCCTCCTGTGGGCGGAAACAATGCGCTGCTGGCAAGGAACGTGAGCGCGTGTAACTTCACTTATACACCGGGCATCACCGCACGCAGCGGCCTGGTCTCGATGCAGCTTGCGATCACACAGAATAATGAAACAGTGAGCCTTTACCATGCGGTACACGTTAGCAATGCGCCCTGACACATACCGCTTGACGCGCCAGCGTGGCGGCGCGCGCGGATTCGCACTTGCCTCAGCCATTTTCCTGTTGGTAGTGCTCGCAGCATTGGGGGCGTTCATGGTGACGTTTTCCACCACCCAGCATGCCACTTCGGCACAGGATGTGATAGGCGCCCGCGCTGCACAGGCGGCGCGGGCGGGCATTGAATGGGGCACTTTTCAGGTGCTGAATCCGGTGGCTGCACCCGCCGTTGCGGCATGCACCATTAACCCGCTGCCACTGGCAGGCAATCTGGCGGGATTTACGGTAACCGTAGCATGCAACGCCACTGGCCCGTTGAATGAAAATGGAATCGCAGTGACGACTTATAACATCACTGCCACTGCCAGCACGGGCGTACCCGGCGGTAGTTTATTTGTGGAACGGCAGTTTCAGGCAACAGTAAGCAGATGATTCTAACGCGACATGCGCTGGAGAAAAGCCATGATAAAATTTGACCTGAACAATAGCCCATGGAACGTGCCCCGCATTTTTTGTGCGGCGCTGCTGTTGCTTCTTATAGTTGACAGTGCGCAGGCCGCTGTAGCATTTCGCTCTGCCGCCAATAACCGGCAATCATCCACAGCTTCAGGCGGCACGCTTACCGTGAACAAACCCACCGGCACCATCAGTGGCGATGTAATGCTGGCCTCGATCGCCGTAGTAACAAACACCTCTACCGTAACCGCACCCGCAGGTTGGGTGCTGGTACAAAGCACCAATCAGGCAACCGGCAATACCAGCCGGCTTTACACCTACTATAAAGTCGCAGGCGCTGCCGAGCCAGCCAGTTACGCCTGGACGTTTTCTGGCGCGAATAATGGTACCGTAGCAGGCATTGCCAGCTTCACCGGCGTTGATACCGCATCACCCATTGATGTATCCGCAAGCCAGACCACGGCCAGCAGCACTTCACATACTGCGCCCTCAGTGACCACCACTGTGGCCGGAGACATGCTGGTGACTATCCATTCGTTCGCCAGCTCCAGAACCTGGACACCCCCAGGCGGCATGACAGAAGCGGTAGACCGGTATTCCCGCAACGGAGGAACTGGCGGCGGCGGCGTCTCGCTGGGAATGAACTATGAAGCGCGGCCTGCTACCGGCGCCACCGGTACGCGCACTGCTGTTGCATCGGGCAGCGCGGACCGTGGTTCGACACATTCCATCGCACTGAGAGCCGTAGTCGTTGTCACCCCCCCGGTGATTTTAGTATTTATGATACCTCCACCGCGCCTGCCACGGCCATTGACGGGTTGATCAAAACCAAGGTGAGCGCCCAGGCTTTTACGCTGGATATTGCCGCGCTCAATGCCGCCAAAACCGCATTACTCACTACGTTTACCGGCACGGTTAAAGTTGAGGTACTTAACACATCAAATAATTCAGCTGCACTTGACGCAAATGGTTGCCGTTCCAGTTGGACGGTGCTTCAAACCTTATCGCCCAACCCTACCTTTGTTGCCGCAAACAATGGCCGCTTAACAACAGCATCTTTCAATCAGGGCAACGCCTACCCGGACGTACGCCTCCGTGTCACTTTCCCCGCTACAGGCACGCCTACCAAAATCGGCTGCTCCACTGATAACTTCGCTGTGCGCCCTGCCAGCTTTACCGGATTAACGGTGCGCGATGCCGGCTGGCAGACGGCAGGCACGACCCGTAACCTGACCAACACCGCAGCAACGGGAGGCGTGGCGCATAAAGCCGGGCAACCGTTCCGTATTGACGCCGTGGTGCAGAATGCCGCAGGAGCAGGCATCACTTATGGCGCTGCGGCGGGCAACTATGGCGGCCTGCCCACCGCACAACTGATCACCTGCTTATTGCCTGTGGCCGCCTGCACACTGGGCGTGCTCGACGAACTGGGCGTGGCCACCACCTGGACAGCCGGTGCCGCCGGGAGTTTCTTTACCACCACGGCAAGCTATGACGATGCCGGCAGCTTCACCATGAACCTGATTGATACGGCGTTTTCCGCAGTAGATGCTGGCGATGGCACGCCCGCAGACTGTAGCGTATCGGGCCAATATATCTGTTCGTCCACGACGCCCAATGTAGGACGTTTTGTCCCAGACGCTTTTGAGTTAGTCAATGCCGACTCGGCCACGGATCCGCTGGTGGATTACGCAGTAGACACCTGGTTGCCACTGCCCGCGCCGCAACTGCGCACCTTTAACACCACCGATGCCACTTGCAATGCGGCAGCAGCCCCACCCCGACGTTCCTTTACCTATATCGGGCAACCCTTCGGCTATGTCAGCGTGCCACAAATCACCTTCAAGGCACTGAATGCCAGCGGCACACCCATCACTAATTACAGCGGTGCATTGATGAAACTCACTGCCGCCGGGGTCGCACAAACTTATACGGCGTTGACTGGCACGCTGGATACCTCCCTCGCACTCGCTGCGCCAACCGTGACGTTGAATGCCAATTACACCAATGGCAGCGACAGCCTGGTGGTTGGTTCCATCGCCGTGAACGCTGCTGATAGATTGGCCTTTGCGCGCACGGTGCCGGTAGCGCCTTTTAATGCAGCGATTACCCTGGACATGACTGCCCAGGACAGCAGTGAAAATACAGTGGCTGGCAACGGCATCATCACTGCCACGGCACCCGTGTCATTCAACCCCCTTTCCTTTGATTCCAGCACAGAAATGCGTTTTGGCCGCCTGAAACTTGAAAATGCCAATGGCTCAGAATTCCTGAATTTGCCGGTACCCATGGAAACCCAGTTCTGGAGCGCCGCCGCAACATTCACCACCAATACAACCGATCACTGCACTACGATTGTGCCGGGAAATATCCTGCTAAACAATCCGCAGGTCAATTTATTGGTGAGTGAGACAGGCGTGACAGTGAGCGGCGCTTTTCTTAATGGCCGATCCACCAACCTCAGGCTCAATCTGCCGGGCGCCGGGAATAACGGCAGCGTCAATCTCTGTGTCGACCTAGGCATAGACACTGCGCCCGTACTGCCTAACACCGCACCCGTGTGCGTTGCGACAACTCCCGCCAACCTGCCCTGGCTACAAGGACGATGGTCGGAAATCAATTTTGACGATGATCCGGTGGTGCGCGGCACGTTTGGTGTTTACAGAAATGCCGACCAGATTATTTATATGCGTGAAATGTATTGAAAAAATTCCGGGTGCCGATAGTACAAGTGGGGGATGCTGACTTCATTGGCTTTTTTCATAAAAGATATTGCAGAATTTAATTAAAAATCAATAAATTATTGATTTTATTAATAGTTTACATATTCAAGAGTGGTTATGGATTTTTTCAGGAAGACGACAAGGACTGCTGGCTGGATGGCCATGAATATCCAGGATGATGGCGTTTGTGTTGCGCATATTCAGCGTTCCGCCACCGCCCTTCCCGAAGTAACACTGGCAACTTTTTACGCTGGCGCGCACCCTGCTACAGCAACAACACTGCTGAAAGTCGCCAAAGAACGGCACGCACATCGCTACCAATGCGCGACGGTGCTGGCGCCTGGCGCATACCAGATATTGTCTGTGGAAGCGCCCAACGTACCTGCGGAAGAAATGAAAACAGCGATACGCTGGCACCTCAAAGATCAACTCGACTACCCCGTTGACGAGGCCACGCTGGATATCATGAATATCCAGCAGGATAAAAACGGCTCGACCAAAAATCAGCCCATGTATGCCGTCGCGGCGCGCTCCACATCCATAGAGCAATACCAGGCTTTATTTGGGCAAGCCAAAATTCCCCTGCGCGCCATTGATATTCCTGAAATGGCGCAGCGCAATATTGCCACGCTGTTGCAAACAGTAGGCCGGGGTGTGGCGCTGCTGTCATTCAATACCGAGGGCGGGCTGCTCACCATTACCTTTGCGGATACACTCTACCTGTCACGGCGCATCGACGTAACACTGTCCCAGCTCACACAGCCCAGCATAGAAAAAAAGAATACCTGCTATGAAAAGATTACACTGGAACTGCAACGTTCGCTGGATTATGTTGACCGTCAATACAACTTTATTACCTTATCAAAACTGGTAATCGCACCGTTGGGAGACGCTGGCACTGGCTTGCAGGAATACATGGCGGCCAATCTGTATATTCCCGCAGAAATATTAAACCTGGAAACCGTACTCGATTTCTCAAAAGTACCCGAACTGAAAAAACCTGAACAACAGCAGCGCTATTTCATGGCGCTCGGCGCCGCATTGCGCGATGAAGAGCAGATCTCCATCAGCCTTTACAATCCTTTTCTTCTAAAACAGAAAAACCATTTCCCGGCGCATATCATGGCGCAATCGCTTGGCCTTATTTTTCTGGGTACGCTGCTGTTTTACGGCTATGGCTGGTATTACGTTACAGAAATGAAAAAACAGGCGGCACAGAGTCTCGCCTTGCATGACTCCACCCAGGCACAACTTACACAGTTGATTGCCACATCTGGCTCCCACACCGCCAGTAAAATACTGGAAAATGAAGTGGCGCAATCAGACACCCAACTCAGGGCGCGCCGCCAGATTCTGGAGATAATCAAAAAAGGTGACCTGGGCAACGCGCAGGGATTTTCAGAATATCTGCGCGCACTGTCACGGCAAACCACCGATGGCTTGTGGATCACACGCTTCCAGGTATCAGGGGCTGGAGATAACATGACCATCAGCGGCCGCACACTGCGGCCCGATCAGGTACCCGTATTCATTCACCAGCTCAAACAAGAAAAAGTGATGGCAGGAAAAACTTTCGAAACCCTGGAAATGCACACGCCTGCCATGGCTGACAGAACCATCCCGGGGACATTAGCCTTATCGCCCCCTTATATCGAATTCAATTTGCATAATGCGCCCGTGGGTAAAGTGCAATGACGGCGCTGAAACCACAATTGCAACGCCTGGCAGAGCGCATCAATGCGCTGGGCCTGCGCGAGCGGGTGTTGATTTTCATTACAGCGGCGCTGGTACTCGTTACATTGCTGTACAGCGTGCTGATCACTCCTCTTTTGAAACACCAGCAGCAGGTGTCACAACAGATAACCGAGACCCAGAATAAAATCAATGCACTGCATGTGCAGATACAGGCACACACGCTGGCAGGGCGCACCGACCCAAATGCGCCTTTACGGGCGCGCCTGGAACAATTTAAAGCAGATGCTGCCCATCTCAATCAGGATTTGTATGGCATCCAGAATGGGTTAATTACTCCGCAGCAAATGCCCCTGTTGCTAAAAGAGATTTTGCGCAGCAATCGCTCGTTGCGTCTTATCTCCATGAAGACCCTGCCGACGCAGATCATCGGCGCGGGTACGGATATGACCAGGACAACAAACAATGTCGATAATAACCCGGCACCTGAAGTGGGCGCTTACAAGCATGGCTTTGAGATAACCCTGCAAGGCCAATATCTGGATATGCTGGGCTATCTGTCCGCCATTGAAGCCTCGCCGTGGCGAATATTTTGGGGGGGTGCTGATCTGAATGTCGACACTTATCCCAAGACAGTGTTGACACTCAAGCTCTATACCTTAAGCATGGATCAAGCATGGTTGACGCTATGATAAATAATCCACGAATCCGCGCAGTTCTGTCTTTTTCTTTTGCATTGTGCCTGCTTCCCTGCCATATGGCGATGGCCGAAGTTTTGCGTGACCCTACCCGCCCGCCTAACATGCAATCCATTACACCCGATAAAGAAATCGAAATGGCGCGAAGCGGCCCACAACTACAAGCGGTAATAATTTCAGAAAATCGCCGCTCAGCCATCATCAGCAATCGCAGCTTCAAGATGGGAGATAACATTGGTGGCGCGCAACTCATCAGGATTAACGAGAGTGAAGTGGTATTAAGAACCGGTGGCCGATTAAAAATACTGAAACTTTTTCCGTCATCATCAAAGCGCACCATCGCCAGCGATCAGCAGGCGACGCGCTAAGTATCAGTATTTAACGATATAAAATGGAAGAGTAAAGCTATGCCAAAATATAATTTGTATAGTCCCGGAGGCAAAGCATCAGGCGTATTGTTTTTCGCCGGGCTTAAAACATACGTTATTAGCTTGACGTTAATGACGTTGGCTGGCTGCGCAACCCATCCCGCCCAGAATAACCGGGCGCTTGACAGCATCAATGCTGAACTCAAAAGTGCCACTGAAAGTAAATCCACCGTACCGCTGTCAGACGCCGCCGTGGGCGCTGCGTTACTGCCACCACTTAAAATCGGAATACCAAAATCCGGGCAAGCGTCAAAACAGGCGTTGGAACAGAAATTTGATCTTGCCGTCAATAAAGCCCCTGCCCAGCAGATATTCATGGACATCGTTTCGGGCACGCCCTACAGCATGCTGGTGCATCCTGAAGTGAGCGGTACACTTTCCCTGAATCTCAAAAATGTCACGGTATTCGAGGCGCTGGACGCCATCCGTGAAATGTACGGTTATGATTACAAAACAGAAGGCAAGCGGATTTTCATTCAACCGTTGGCCATGCAAACGCGCATGTTCAAGATCAATTACATTACGGGGCAACGTAAGGGTAGCTCGGAAACCCGCGTAGTGTCCGGGTCGGTAAGTGATACGCCATCCTCATCAGGCACCACTTCGTCTGGAGCCACTAATCCAGGCAACGCTACCAGTCACGCTGTAGAAACCAGCAAGATTACCACCACCACAGACAGTGATTTCTGGGGCGAACTGAAAGTGTCCCTGGCCTCCATCGTCGGTGACAAAGACGGCCATCATGTAGTTCTCAATCCCCATTCCGGTATGGTGCTGGTACGGGCGATGCCCACTGCAATACGGCAGGTGGAAAGTTATCTGAAAGCCATGCAATTAATCGTTGATCGCCAAGTGATGCTGGAAGCAAAAATCATTGAGGTGCAACTTAATGATGGCCACCAAACCGGTATCAACTGGGCAGGCTTTAACAAAAATAATCAGCATGGATTTTCGGTGGGCGCCAATGCCGACAGCTTTATGGTGCCGGGCGGTCTTCCAGTACCTGGAAGCACATTGGGAAGCATACTCGACAAGGGCATATCCGGTGGGCTGCTCAACGTCGCAGTTCATTACACCAATTTTGCCGGGCTGTTATCATTTCTTGATACCCAGGGCACGGTACATGTGCTATCCAGCCCGCGTATAGCCACCATCAACAACCAGAAAGCCGTGCTCAAGGTTGGCACAGATGATTTCTTTGTCACCAACGTCAGCTCAACGACGACAACTGGAACGGGTGGTGTGGCATCAACGCCGAATGTGACGCTAAGGCCTTTTTTCTCGGGTATTGCACTGGACGTGACGCCGCAGATTGCAGAAGACGGCCAGATTACCTTGCATATTCGCCCCTCCGTCAGCCAGGTTACAGAGCAACAGAAAGTCATTGATCTTGGCACCTCGGGCAGGATCAATCTGCCGCTGGCGTCAAGCACCATCTCTGAAACAGATAGCATCGTACGCGTGCAGGACGGCCATACGGTGGCGATTGGGGGATTGATGCGGCAATCCATGGAAGATGACCAGACAAAGGTGCCTGTCATTGGCGATGTGCCGTTGCTAAATCTGCTGTTTCGCCGTACTAATCGGGTTAGCCAAAAACGTGAGCTGGTGATTTTGCTGAAAACAACGGTAGTGCAAGGTGACAGTGACTGGACAGAGGATGTGCTGCAAACCAGCGAGCGCATCCAGAAAATGCAGGGTATCACCAAGTGACAATAATAATCACACATCACGCCTTTTTAGCGGGTCGGGATTAATAATGTATCTTGCCCACTTCGGTTTATCTGAACCGCCGTTCGGCATCACCCCGGACACCAGCTTCTTTTTTTCCTGTGCCGATTACCAGCAGGCGCTCAACACCTTGTTGATCGCTGTGAGAAACGGCGAGGGGTTCATTAAAATAACCGGTGAAGTAGGCACGGGGAAAACCCTGCTGTGCCGTCAATTTCTGGCGAGCATCAATAAAGATTCAAACGACGCACAACAACACGACGTACAGGGATGTACTAGTGGCGCGGGAGGCAGGATGCCGGGAGCGGCCTTTGTCACCGCCTACATTCCTAATCCCTATCTTGAGCCACGCACCTTGCTGCTGGCCCTCGCCGATGAGCTTCGCCTTGTACTAAGAAAAGATGCCAATCAGCATCAATTGCTCAAATCACTGACGCGCGCCCTGCTGAGGTTTGCAAAACAAGGTAAGCGTGTCGTACTCTGTCTCGACGAAGCCCAAGCGATGCCACTGGAAAGTATGGAGGCAATCCGTCTACTGACAAACCTGGAAACAGAAAAAAACAAGCTGCTGCAAATCATTCTGTTCGGCCAACCGGAACTCAACATTAGATTGCAACAGGATTCGATACGCCAGTTGAATCAGCGCATCACCTTCCATTACCATCTCACCCCATTAAAGCGTGGAGATATGGACTATTACCTTTCTCACCGGCTCAAGGTAGCGAAATTTTCCGGTGGGCAGTTATTCAGCCAGCCCGCCGTAAAACTCTTGCATGCGGCAAGCGGCGGCATTCCTCGGCTCGTCAATATTCTTGCGCACAAGGCATTGATGCTGGCCTACGGTGAAGGCAAACAACACATCGAAGCCCGCCATGTACGCGCCGCCGCGACAGACACTGAATCTGCCAAACATGGCCTATGGCGATGGCTGGCAATGCTGCAATGAGTCTCATCAACCAAATGTTACAGGATCTGGAAAAGCGCCGCCCACAAGGCGCTATAGGCGATGTATTGCCTGTGCAGGTCATGGCTGTAACGCAACACCACCCTGCCAAGTGGACGCCGTTGCTGATAGTGGCGATACTGGGCATTGGCGTATCAGCATCGGTGTTGATGTTGCGGCCTTCGGCCTCAGGTACAATCAGCGCCGCGTTACCGCACACAACATCCATAGCGCCGAATCAGCCCGTGCCGACACAGCCTCCACTTTCACTGACCACACCAGATCAGAATAAACCCATCGTCACTATGCCTGTTCCAGCCACGCCGCCACCAGCGCCCTCTTCCGTGATGGCCGTGCCTGCGCCAGATATAGCGATGGATCAACCACCACTTCAAATGGAAAAACAACAACGCATCACCCAGACCCCGAATCCAGGCATGTCTGATAATCCACTCCCCGGCATTTCACAGGAAACACCGGACGCACCGATTTCCAGCAAGCATCTCAAAGCAATTACACCTGCTCAGCAAGCTGAAAATCAGTATCACAAGGCACTGGAATTAATGCAACAGGGACGCATGACGCGCGCAATGGAAAGCCTCGCCCAGGCGCTTCAACTCGATGCCAGCCACAACGCGGCGCGGCAAACACTGGCGGGGCTTCTGGTGGATGAACAACGCTTTGACGAAGCAGAGCGCCGTTTGCAGGAAGGTTTGACCCGCCTTGATCCTGATCAACCCGGCCAACCCGCGCTGGCGATGATGCTGGCACGCCTGCAAGTGGAACAGGGTAACGCGCGCGCCGGACTGGAAACACTGCAACGTAGCCTGCCAGATGCCGTCGAACAGCCTGACTATCAGGCCTTTCTCGCGGCGCTACTGCAACGCGAAGGACGCCACGGGGAAGCCATCGAACATTATCTGCAAGCTATCGGCAAAGCGCCGCAGTCCGGCATTTGGCTGATGGGTATTGGCATCTCGCTGCAAGCGGAAAATCGCATGCAGGATGCCCAGGAAGCATTCCAGCGCGCCAAGGCATCCAGCACACTCAACCCTGAGTTACTGGCGTTTGTGGAACAGCGGTTAAAGCAGATCAAACGGTAAATATTTTACAGAAGGCTCATGGTCTTTGGCGGTATGGCTTTTTCCATTTCCATCACGGCCTGTTTCCAGGCGGGATCGGCATGCAGTTGCGCACGGGTAATGGCGTGGCGACCGTGCATGCGCATCAAGCGGAAGTGCGATGCTGGATCATTGTGAATACGCATACCATCGAGGAGTTGCGCCATGGCGGTGAAGTCATTGCATGACAATACCATGTCGCACCCTGCATCCAGTGCGGCATGGGCGCGGTCTACAATGCTGCCTGCCACGCTGGCGCCTTCCATTTCCAGATCATCACTGAAAATCACGCCCTGAAAACCCAGGCGTTTGCGCAGCACTTCCTGCAGCCAGAACGGTGAGAATCCGGCGGGTTCGGGGGCGACTCGCGGATAGATGACATGCGCGGGCATGATGCCTGCCAGGCCAAAGTGCACCATGCGCTCAAACGGCACCACATCTTCCAGATAAATATCATTGTAACTGCGGTCATCCAACGCGATTGACACATGTGAGTCTGGCGCCACGGCGCCGTGGCCGGGGAAATGTTTACCGGTTGCCGCCATGCCAGCACGTTCCATACCGATCATAAACGAGTGCGCGATATCCGCGACAATTTCCGGGTTACGGTGAAATGCACGGTCACCAATCACGCCGCTGACGCCATAATCAAGATCCAGCACCGGCGTAAAACTGAAATCCACACCCACCGCCCGCAGTTCCACGGCCATTAACCACCCTAGTGTGTCAGCCAGATGCTTGGCATGTTTGATGTCGCGTTCATACAGCACGCCCAGTTCGCGCATCGGTGGCAAGCGCGTAAACCCTTGACGAAAACGCTGCACGCGCCCACCCTCGTGATCAACCGCCACCAGCAAATGTGGCTCACGTAACGCATGGATGTCGGCCACCAAGGCCGCGACCTGGTCTGGATCAGCATAGTTACGCGTAAATAAAATCACGCCACCCACTTGCGGGTGCCGCAACATTTCGCGCTCTTGCGCGGTGAGCACCAACCCGGATACACCGAGCATGAGAGGGCCTAGGGACATGATTAGGTAAACTCCACTATTGTCATTTCGACCCCCGCGAAAGTGGGGGGAGAAATTCTGGAAGATCTCTCACATTCGTTCGAGACAAGGATTTCTCCCGTTGGTCGAAATGACAACTCATTTATCATGCGCATCACGAACCTCCCAACTGATATTTTCTCACGGCATTATTATGCTCTTGCAGCGTTTCAGAAAAATAATGCGTGCCATTGCCGCGCGCCACAAAATAAAGCGTTTTACCGGGCGCAGGATGCAATGCGGCGTGAATCGCATCGCCACCCGGCATGGCAATCGGCGTTGGCGGCAAGCCTCTGCGCAGATAGGTATTATAGGGGGTATCGGTTTGTAAATCACGCTTGCGCAGGTTGCCGTCGAAGCTATCGCCTACCCCGTAAATCACGGTGGGATCCGTCGCCAGCGCCATGCCAATGTTCAGGCGCCGCACAAACACGCCAGCGATTTGCGCGCGCTCCTCCGCCGCGCCGGTTTCGCGCTCGACAATAGATGCCATAATCAGCGCTTCATAAGGTGTTTTATACGGGACGGCGCTATCACGTTGCGGCCATTCGCTGGCCAGGCGTTGCTCCATCATGCGATAGGCGCGCTGTAAAAAAGCCACGTCACTAAAACCCCGCGAAAAACTATAGGTATCGGGATAAAAACGCCCTTCAGGATGCTGGTCAGGCCAGCCCAGCCTGGCCATGATCTGGCTGCTGGTGAGACCCGACAAGGTATGCGTGATGACCGGGTGCGCATTGATCGCCGCCATCATTTGTTTGAACGTCCAGCCTTCTACCAGCGTCAGTGAGTACTGCACCACTTTACCCGCCGCCATGTTATCCAGCAATTGGCCCGCTGTCATGCCGGGAGTCAGCGCATATTCACCGACCTTGATAACATACGCCTTGTTCTGTATCTTGCTTTGCAACCGTGCCCACCACACCAGATAGGTGGGGCGGCTCAACAGGCCACGGCCACCCAGATCACGCGCCACATCACGCAGCGTCGCGCCCGATACAACCGTGTACGACAGGGGTTGCACATCACCATTCGTGGCGACTGGAATATTCAATGGCGTTTCAGCAACACTACTAATGTCCATATAAACCCAAACACCGGCAAAGCTGCCGATGAGGAGAAGGATGCCGATCAGTTTTAAAAAAAGGTTGCTCATGATACAGTGCTGTCCCGCAATTTTGCCATGATGTCAGTGGTTATCGGCCCGCTTACCTGAAAACTGCACCCCGGAATACCCATGATTTCACGCACTGGCCATAGCCCAATCACGCTATTACACAAAAATATTTCGTCAGCCGAAGTGACCATATCCAAAGTCAGGGAGGTAATTGCGCTCGGTATACCTGCCATACGCGCGCAGGCGAGAATCCAGCTACGCATCACCCCTGCTACGCCACACTGCGACACATCCGGCGTTAACAACTGCCCGTTACGCACCACAAACAGGTTGGTCATGGTGCCTTCAATCACGTTGCCCTGAATGTCGAGCATCAAGCCCTCGGGTACGCTGGCATCATCCCACTCACTGCGCGCCAATACCTGCTCCAGACGATTAAGATGTTTGATCCCTGCCAGCGCTGGATTCCATCCCAAACGCGTGGCGCACACCCGCACGGTCACGCCTTCACTCCAGAAAGCCACAGGATAATCCGGCCAGGGGTAGAGCGCCAGGATGCGCGTAACCTGAGCGGCTAAAGGTGGGGGCGCCCGATAGCCGCGTCCGCCACCGCCACGGGTAATAATGATTTTCAGCACGCCCTGCGTAACATCACCAGACAATGATAGCGCCTCGCTACGCAGCAGCGCCAGATCAGGCCCAAGGAAATTAGGAAAATTCAGGCGCTGGCAACCCAACTGCAAACGCTGCATGTGCCTATCCCACAACGCAGGTTCACCGTTGATCACCGCAAAAGTTTCAAACAGGCCATCGCCATAGTGCAGGCCACGATCCTGCACATCAATATAACCCAGCCCTCGATCCTGCACGTCAATGCAATTAGCAGAAACGCCATTGATCAAAGTGGTCGTCATCCGCTCGCCCCCAGCGCCAACAACAACCCCCGCGCCTTGGCGCGCGTTTCCTGTAATTCGGCGTCAGGCACGGAATCCGCCACAATCCCCGCGCCGACGCGAAACTGTGCATCACCATTTTCTACCAGAATAGTACGAATCAATATATTCAGATCCATATTGCCATTATGATTCAGATACCCCATTGCACCAGTATACGGCCCACGCGCCGTCTGCTCCAGCTCGGCAATGATTTCCATGCAGCGCACCTTGGGGCATCCCGTAATGGTGCCGCCCGGAAACACCGCGCGTATCACTTGCCCCGGCGTTACATCCGCACGTTTAATGCCGCGCACATTGGAAACAATATGATGCACATGCGCATACGATTCCAGCACCATCAATTCATCCACCTGCACGCTGCCGGGCACGCATACCCGCCCCAGATCATTGCGCTCCAGATCAATCAGCATCACATGCTCGGCACGTTCTTTAGGATGCGCCAGCAACGCCTGTGACAACGCAAGATCTTCATCACCCACACCACGTGGACGTGTGCCGGCAATTGGCCGCACCTCAATGGCATCACCCTGCACCCGCACCAGACGCTCGGGCGACGAACTCAAAATCGCGCTGTCATTATAAAGTGCAACACCCGCAAACGGCGCGGGATTGTGTTTACGCAACTTCTGGTAAAGTTGCACATAGCTTGCTGCAGGTGCCAGCGTGGCGTGATACGCCCGCGACAAATTCACCTGAAACACATCACCTGCCACAATGTATTCTTTAACCCGCCGCACGCCGTCCAGAAAGCACGCGGGATCATCCTCTTGCAAAGCATTTATCGTCGCAGCCACTTCGGCTGGAGGTTCCACTGTTAAATGCGCAAGGTCATGCGCCATACTATCGAGCAATGCTGCATCTTCAGCCACAAGGAAGGTGCATTGGGTGTGGTGATCAACAATGACCGCCGCAGGAATGCGCGTAGCAAAAGCGCTGGGTAACTGTGATGCGCCAGATACGGCCAACGCCAGGCGCGGCTCAATCTGCCCCGCTAACTCATAACCCAGATAGATAAACCAGCCGCCGGAAAACGGCAACACCGAGTCCATTTCAGCAGATGAAAGCGCCGCCTCACGCGCCCATGCGTCGTCCAGAGTTTGCAGAAAGTTTGAGGGCGGCACGTCGTCATCCACCAATGCAAGCGTTGCGCCGGGAAAAGCAAACAGGATGTCGTAACGGGAGTGCGACGCACAGGGAAGAGCGGGGGCGGTTGGCGTGCCATGCGCAACACTTTCCAGCAAAAACGGATAGCGTTGCGGATGAGCGCCATGCAAACGCAACAGGTCAGGATAGATGGATAGTTGGCGTATCAGCTTAGTCACCCAGCACAGAAAATCGCCGCAGGGTGCGCGGTGCGCACGGCGCACCCTGCATTGGTTAGCGCAGCTTACTCACTACCAGCGCTGCATTCGTGCCACCAAAACCAAATGAGTTGGACAGCACGGCGTTGATTTTCATTTCACGTGCGTGGTTGGGCACGTAGTCAAGATCACACTCGGGATCAGGATTGGTGATGTTGATAGTCGGCGGGGCGACTTGATCACGGATTGCCAGCACGCTGAAAATGGTTTCAATACCGCCCGCCGCGCCCAGCAAATGGCCGGTCATGGATTTGGTGGAACTGATCGCCACACGGCGCGCATGTTCACCAAACGCGCTCTTGAGCGCCTCGGTTTCAATCTTGTCACCTGCGGGTGTAGACGTGCCATGGGCATTGATGTAATCAATATCGCCCGGATTCAAATGCGCGTCACGCAATGCGTTTATCATGCAGCGCCGCGCACCATCGCCGCCTTCCGAAGGCTGCGTCATGTGATATGCATCACCGCTCATGCCAAAGCCAGTCAACTCGGCATAAATCCGCGCGCCACGCTTGCGGGCAAATTCATATTCTTCCAGCACAACCACGCCCGCGCCATCACTCAACACAAAACCATCGCGGTCTTTGTCCCACGGACGGCTGGCGGTTTTCGGGTCATCATTGCGCGTAGACAAGGCACGCGCCGCCGCAAAGCCACCCAAGCCACTGGGCGAAGTTGCCATTTCAGCACCACCTGCCACCATCACATCGGCATCACCGTACATGATGATGCGTGCGGCATCGCCAATGTTGTGCGCGCCGGTGGCACAGGCCGAAACCAGCGCAATGTTCGGCCCTTTCAGGCCGTACATGATCGAGACGTTACCGGAAATCATGTTGATAATGTTACTCGGCACAAAGAACGGTGAGATCTTACGGGGACCAGCGTCGAGATAGGCCTGGTAACCTTTTTCAATACCCCACAGACCGCCAATGCCTGAACCAATTGCGACGCCTATGCGCTCGGCATTTTCTTCAGTGACTTCCAGGCCAGAATCCGCAATCGCCTCTTTCGCGGCGGCAACACCATAATGGACAAAGGGATCCATCTTTTTCACGTCTTTGGCAGGAATATACTGGGCGGGATCAAAATTCCACACCGACCCCCCAAAGCGTACAGAAAACGCGGACACATCAAAATGCGTAATGGGGCCAATGCCACTGTTACCCGCCAGGATGTTAGCCCACGATTCTTTCACCGTGAGCCCCACCGGGCCAACCATGCCAAGGCCAGTAATAACAACGCGTCTTTTTGTGCTCACGTAAACCCTATTCCTTGCTTAACTTAAATCCGGACAATCCTGGTAAAAACATAAACGAAAGGCCGCCACCACGGAGTGGTATGCGGCCCTGCAGTTTAACCCGGATGAAGTTTTTAATTATTTAAATGCGTATTAACATAGTCAATCGCTTGCTGAACGGTAGTAATCTTTTCAGCGTCCTCATCAGGTATTTCGCACTCAAACTCTTCTTCAAGAGCCATCACCAATTCCACAGTGTCAAGGGAGTCCGCACCCAGATCATCCACGAACGAAGACTGGTTACTGACCTCTTCATCCTTCACTCCAAGCTGCTCCACTACGATTTTCTTGACACGCTCTTCGACGGTGCTCATGATGGGTAAATCCTCCAGATCAAAAAGTATGGCAGTCTTGCCGACTGCCGACGGGTATTTTATTGAAAATAAGCACTATAAGCTAGTCTTTCGGGGTATTTTTATTTTTTTAGGGCACCTCTATAAAATCGATCAAGGTGCGAGGGCAAGGCGAAAATAGGCGAAAAAGCGCAGTGTACACGTAGTACATGAGCATTTTGAGCCTATTTTCAACGCGGCCATCGCGGCTTCAGCGAATTTATAGAGGTGCCCTTTACCCCATATACATGCCACCATTCACATGCAACGTTTCGCCGGTAATGTACGCCGCGCCCGGCGAGGCCAAAAACACTACAGCCGCAGCCACATCTTCTACCCGACCCAAACGGGTGAGAGGAATCTGCTGAATCAGTGCAGTTTTTTGCTGCTCCGACAGGGCGCGCGTCATGTCGGTATCAATAAATCCGGGCGCCACCGCATTTACGGTAATGTTACGCGACCCCACTTCACGCGCCAATGCCTTGGTAAAACCAATCACCCCGGCCTTGGCGGCGGCATAATTAACCTGGCCCGGATTGCCGGTGCAGCCCACCACTGACGAAATGCTGATGATGCGTCCCTTGCGCGCCTTCATCATGGCGCGCACACAGGCCTTGGACAGGCGATACACGGAACTGAGATTGGTGTTAATAATATCATCCCATTCTTGATCTTTCATGCGCATTAACAGATTATCGCGCGTGATCGCTGCATTATTGATCAAAATACTCGGCGCACCGAAATCTTTTTCAATATCTTCCAGCATGGCGTCAATAGACGCCTGCTCGGTAACATTCAGCACCCGGCCAGCGCCAGTGATATTATTTTCGCTCAAATAAGCGGTGATTTTTTCAGCGCCTGCTTGTGAGGTCGCGGTGCCAATCACCACAGCACCCTGACGCCCCAGCTCCAGCGCAATCGCGCGGCCAATGCCCCGGCTCGCGCCGCTCACCAAGGCAATTTCACCCTTTAAAAATGACATTTATCCCCCCGCCGTGCATGGACGCACAAGTGTCGCCAGAGGCAGGATGCCGGAAGCGACCGACATAGCCAATGCTTCAGCCAACGTACCTGAATCATACACTGGCAGCACCGCCATATCACGGTCAATGCGCTTGTTCAGCCCCGCCAACACCTTGCCAGGGCCACATTCTACCAAAGTTTTCACTCCGGCGCTGGCCATTGCGCGCACCGTCTCTGTCCAGCGCACCGGATTGTACAATTGGCGCACCAGCGCGTCACGAATCTGCTGGGCGTCACTATAGGCCTGCACATCGGCGTTATGTAGCACGGGCACCGTAGGCGACTTGATAGTAATGGTCTGTAACAAAGCGGCCAGACGCTCAGACGCGGGCTTCATCAAGGCGCAATGCGATGGCACACTCACTGGCAACAACAGCGCACGCTTGGCACCGGCCTGTTTGGCCAGATCCACAGCACGCCCCACCGCCGCCGTCGATCCTGCCACCACCACCTGGCCCGGCGAATTAAAATTCACGGCGGAGACTACTTCGCCGCCAGCCGCATCACCACACACTTGAATGACCTGGGCATCTTCCAGCCCCAAAATCGCCGCCATCGCACCTTGCCCGGCGGGCACGGCGTCCTGCATATAGCGCCCACGCTCGGCGACCAGGCGCACTGCGTCGGTAAACTCCAGCGCACCCGCGCACACCAGGGCAGTATATTCGCCCAGACTATGGCCAGCCATCATTACCGGCATCTTGCCACGCTGAGCCGACTGGGCCTGCCACGCGCGCCACACCGCCACGCCGGCAGCCAGCATGGCGGGTTGGGTTTTGTGGGTCTGGTTCAATTCGGACTCGGGGCCAGACTGTGTCAAATCCCACAGGTCATAGCCGAGCGCTGCCGAGGCTTGCGCAAAGGTATCGTGTATTTGGGGGCAGGCATCGGCAAGCTCCGCCAGCATTCCTACAGATTGCGAGCCTTGGCCTGGAAAGACAAATGCAAGCGACATATTTAATCCTTAATAAATCTGATCTTGTTTTATTCCGGCTCTTGTCATTCCGAACGCATGTGAGGAATCTTAAAGATCCCCCCCCGCTTTCGCGAGGGCTGAAGGCTGCTCGAAATGACACATTAATCAGTGGCTCACTAATACTTTATCAACGCCGAACCCCAGGTAAACCCGCCACCAAACGCTTCCAGCAGCAGCATCTCACCACGCCGGATGCGTCCGTCGCGCACCGCCACATCCAGCGCCAGCGGTATCGACGCGGCGGAGGTATTGCCGTGTTCGCCCACCGTGACCACCACCCGCTCCATGGGCATTTTGAGTTTTTTGGCGGTGGCTTCAATGATACGGATATTCGCCTGGTGCGGCACCAGCCAGTCGATGTCCGAGCGCTCCAGTTGATTGGCTTCCAGCGTCTCGTCAACGATGCGGCCCAGGGTATTCACCGCCACTTTAAACACCTCATTACCCTGCATTTTCACGTAAGCATTGCCCGCCTGCACCTGATCGTAACCCTGCGAAATGCCAAACGGCACGGTGAGCAGGTTTTCATAGGCGCCATCGGCATGTAAATGGGTAGAAAGAATGCCCGGTTCATCACTCGCTGCCAACACCACGGCGCCCGCACCATCACCAAACAGCACGCACGTGCTGCGGTCGGTCCAGTCGGTAATGCGCGACATGGTTTCGGCGCCGATCACCAGCGCATGGCGTGCGCTGCCGGTGCGTATAAATTTGTCGGCGACACTCAGCGCATAGATAAAGCCGGTACACGCCGCTTGTATATCAAATGCCGCCGAACCATGAATATCCAGACGCTGCTGCAACAGACAGGCGGTGCTGGGAAAAACACGGTCGGGGGTGACGGTGGCGACAATAATCAAATCAATATCGGCAGGCGTGATACCCGCAGCGTCAATCGCGCGGCGCGCGGCAATCTCTACCATATCACAGGTGGTTTGCTGCGGCGCAGCGATGTGACGCTCGCGGATACCGGTGCGCTCGACGATCCACTGACTGGTGGTATCAACCATTTTCTCCAGGTCAGCGTTGGTCAGCACTTTGTCGGGCAGGTAACTGCCCGTGCCGATAATTCGTGAATTTTTTGCTATGGGGAGAGCGAAGCGAGGGGTCATAGGCATGGTCAAACTGCGCGCCTCTCCAGCAGAAAAACTTCCAGTTGTTTACTGATGCGCTGCGGCACGTCTTTTCTCACTTCCAATACCGCTTCCTTGATCGCATTGGCAAAGGCAAAGGCGTCCGCGCCACCGTGGCTTTTAATCACAATACCTTGCAACCCTACAAAACTGGCGCCGTTGTATTGGCGCGGGTCGATTTTAGCGCGGAACGCCTTGAGTACCGGCATGGCGAGCATGCCTACCATCTGCGTCATCAGGGAGCGCTTGAATTCCTGCTTCATGTAGTGACTGATCATTTTCGCCAAGCCTTCGCTGGTCTTGAGCGCGACATTGCCGACAAAACCGTCGCATACCACTACATCCACCGTGCCTTTATAAATATCATCGCCTTCAACGAAACCCACATAATTAATGTCAGGTGTGGCAGCAAGCAAACGAGCGGCGCTCTTCACCACCTCGTTGCCCTTCATTTCTTCTTCGCCGATATTGAGCAGGCCAACGCGTGGACGTTCGATATTATCTACGGCGCTTACCAACACCGAACCCATCACGGCGAATTGAAACAGGTGTTCGGCGCTGGAATCAACATTCGCGCCCAGATCAAGCATGTGGGTATGCCCAGTCATGGTGGGCAAAGAGGAAATAATGGCAGGACGATCTATGCCCGGCAAGGTTTTAAGCACGTAGCGTGCAGTAGCCATCAAGGCACCGGTATTGCCCGCGCTGACACAGGCCTGGGCGCGCCCTTCTTTCACCAGATTAATGGCGACACGCATTGAGGAGTCTTTCTTGCCACGCAATGCCTGCGCGGGCGGCTCATCCATTTCAACGCGCTGAGAGGCGTGATGGATCTGCAAGCGGTCGCTGGCTGTGGCATGGTTAGCGCGCAACTCACGGGCGATGACATCCTGATCACCCACTAAAATCAAGGTAAGATCAGCCTGCTCGGCCAGGACGCTGAGTGCCGCTGGCACTACAACATGGGAACCATGATCGCCCCCCATGGCATCCAACGCCAGCGTTAAACCCATCATCTAATCACCGCACACATAAGGGTGCCCCTATAAATTCGATCAAGGCACGAGGGCAAGGCGGAAATGTGCGAAAAAGCGGAGTGTACGCGCAGTACATGAGCATTTTGAGTACATTTCCAACGCCGCATCGTGGCTTTAGCGAATTTATAGGGGTGCCCTTAGTCGCCTTTGGTAACAAGAACCTTGCGGCCTTTATAATACCCATCAGCAGTAATGTGGTGACGGCGGTGCGTCTCGCCGCTGGTCTTGTCAACCGACAAGGTAGGGCCGGTCAATGCGTCATGTGAACGGCGCATGCCGCGCTTGGAGGGGGTGGTTCGGGCTTGTGGGACAGCCATGGGGTTAACTCCTAGTGTAAATTAATATAGTAATTAAATGACTACTTCTGCTTCAACGGCTTTTCACCGCTTTTATTACCGAAGGCACCCGCCAACACGGCAAACGGGCGTTTTTTGCCTTCCGGCGGTAAATCTTCCGCTATAACCTTATCCAATGCGCCAGACCGAACTGGGCATTGCCCTTCTTCATGCAGCGGCGCAACGGGCAACGCCAACAGCAATTCATCTTCGATGATCGCGGCCAGTGACTGCCCCTCCGTTACGGACGCCAGCACCAGTGGCTCGTACTCATCCGGCAACTGCTCTGCTTCATCCAGCGCCCGCACTATACCCAGGGCGATATTCACATGTAACGGCAGAATCATCGGCTGTAAACAGCGCTGGCAGATGGCGTCAAGCTCGGCGTGCAAGCTACCCAGCACCCGGCGCACCCCCTGCCCGTCCACGCTAAAGGCCAGGTCTACATCTACCTCGCCCCGCGCGGGGGATGGCATGTCCAGCGCGGCCATCAGGCGCGGCATAGCCGTCACGGCCACCCGGCCTTTCAGCGTTTGACGGGTTTCCGCCAAGCGCAGGGGATCTACAAATTCCGGCAACGAATGGGGCATCTGATTCGACATAAGCCGATTATAATACAATTAATCAAGCCCATATGTCAAAAAACACCGGGAAACCCGCCTGCGCCCTTTAGCCGCCTTGACTCCAGGCATTAATTCCCGTAGAAAGCATAGAGTTAGCGAGGTTTCTATAGCTATTTATAGATTCTACTGTGTCACAGAACGATCAAGGGATGCAGTGCAAGGCAAAATCGGGCGAAAAAGCGGAGTTTACACGAAGTAAATGAGCATTTTGAGTCCGATTTTAACGCCGCAAGGCACCCTTCAGCGCTTTGTGACGCAGTAGAATTAACTATTACCCTGATTCGGCCGATGAGTTAAGGAACCAACCCCAGAGGCACGCCCGTGATCAAGAAAGTTCTTATTGCCAACCGTGGCGAAATTGCCGTGCGGATTGTGCGTGCCTGTGCCGAAATGGGCATTACTTCGGTGGCCATTTATACCGATGCCGACCGCGCCTCGCTGCATGTAAAAAAAGCTGATGAGGCTTACAATATCGGGCCAGAATCGGTGGCGGGCTACTTGAATGCCCACCGCATTACCAATCTTGCCGTGGCCACGGGTTGCGATGCGCTGCACCCTGGCTATGGTTTTCTGTCCGAAAATCCGCAATTGGCCGAGATTTGCGCGCGCCGCAACATCCGCTTTATCGGCCCTTCACCGGACGTGATCCGCCGCATGGGCGACAAAATCGCGGCGCGCCATTCCATGATTGCGGCGGGTATTCCGGTGATACCCGGCAGCGAGGGCAATCTAAGCGGTGTGGATGAGGCGTTGAAATGCGCAGAAAAATTCGGCTACCCAGTCATGCTCAAGGCCACTTCAGGTGGTGGCGGGCGCGGTATCCGGCGTTGCGAAAACGCCGACGATCTGCGCAAAAATTTTGACCGCGTGATTTCGGAAGCCACTAAAGCCTTTGGCAGCGCCGAGATTTTTCTGGAAAAGTGCATCGTCAATCCGCGCCACATTGAAATGCAAGTATTGGGTGATCATCACGGCAATGTGATTCATTTATTTGAGCGCGATTGTTCAATTCAACGCCGCCACCAGAAATTGATTGAGATTGCACCTTCGCCGCAGCTTAATGATCAGCAGCGCGCGGTATTGGGTGATCTGGCGGTGCGCGCGGCCAAGGCAGTAGGCTATCAAAACGCCGGCACGGTGGAATTTCTGCTGGATGCCAACAACGATTTTTATTTCATGGAAATGAACACGCGCCTGCAAGTGGAGCACACGGTAACGGAACAGATCACCGGCATCGACATTGTGCGCGAACAAATTCGCATTGCGGCGGGTCTGCCGTTGCGTTATCGTCAAGATGAAGTTCAGCGTCGCGGCTATGCGGTGGAGTTTCGCATTAATGCGGAAGATCCGAAAAATGATTTCCTGCCGAGCTTCGGGCGCATTACCCGTTATTTTGCGCCTGGCGGGCCGGGAGTGCGCACCGACGGCGCGATTTATACCGGCTATGTGATTCCGCCCTATTATGATTCACTGTGCGTGAAACTGACGATTTGGGCGCTGACCTGGGAAGAAGTGTTGGATCGCTCGCGGCGGGCGCTACTGGACATTGGTGTGTATGGCATTAAAACCACCATTCCTTATCATCTTGAAATTATTAATTCGCCGGAGTTCAAAGCGGCGAATTTTGATACCAGTTTTGTGGAAATGCACCCGGAACTAATAGATTATTCCGTGCGTCGGCCACCGCGTGAGCTGGCAGCGGCAATTGCCGCGGCGGTGTTCACACATATGGATACAGCGAATAACACACCCCCTAACTCTCCCCCCAACTCTTAAGAGACTACGTATGTCACGCGTCTACATTACAGATACCATATTACGCGATGCCCACCAATCCCTGATTGCGACGCGCATGCGCACCGAAGATATGCTGCCGATTTGCGGCAAGCTGGATCAAGTCGGCTTCTGGTCTCTCGAAGTGTGGGGCGGCGCTACTTTTGATGCCTGCCTGCGGTTCCTCAAGGAAGACCCGTGGGAGCGGTTGCGCAAGCTGCGTGCGGCGCTGCCCAACACACGGCTACAAATGTTACTGCGCGGCCAGAATCTGCTCGGCTATCGGCATTATTCAGATGATGTGGTGCGCGCTTTCGTTACACAGGCGGCGGCTAATGGTATCGACGTATTCCGTATTTTTGATGCGCTGAATGACACGCGTAATTTGCGTGTGTCGATCGAGGCAGTGAAAGCGGCGGGCAAGCACGCCCAGGGCACGCTCAGTTATACCACCAGCCCGATGCACAGCATTGCGCAGTTTGTGGAAATGGCGAAAGAATTGCAGGCGATGGGTTGCGACAGCATTGCCATTAAAGATATGGCCGGGCTGCTCACGCCCATGGTGACTGCAACGTTGGTGCGCAGCTTGGTAAGCGCGTTGCGCATTCCTGTACACATCCATTCACACGCCACTTCCGGCCTTGCCAGCATGTGCCAGTTAAAGGCGGTGGAGAACGGTTGCCGCCATATTGATACCGCGATTTCGAGTTTTTCTGGCGGTACTAGCCATCCCGCGACCGAGAGCATGGTTGCCGCGTTGCGCGGCACCGAATATGATTCCGGGTTAAATCTGGAACTGCTGCAGGAAATCGGTTTTTATTTTTACGGTGTGCGTAAAAAATATCATCGCTTTGAAAGTGAATACACGGGTGTCGATACGCGCGTGCAGGTGAACCAGATTCCCGGCGGTATGATCTCCAATCTTGCCAATCAACTGCGTGAACAAGGCGCGTTGAACCGCATGAGCGAAGTACTTACAGAAATTCCGCAGGTGCGTGAAGACCTGGGCTTTCCGCCACTGGTGACGCCCACATCACAAATCGTTGGCACACAGGCATTGCTTAACGTCCTGGCCGGCACGCGCTACAAGACCATCACCAATGAAGTTAAGTTATATTTACAGGGCCGTTATGGCAAGACGCCGGGGCCAATAAATTCTATCGTGCGCCAGCAGGCGATTGGCAATGAAGAGGCGATTGAGTGCCGTCCCGCTGATTTGCTGAAAGATGAAATGGAATCACTGCGTGATGATATTGGTGCGCTGGCGACCTGCGAAGAGGACGTGTTGAGTTACGCGATGTTTCCGGAAATCGGCCGGGCTTTTCTGGAGCAGCGCGCCGCTGGCACGCTGGTTCCTGAGCCGTTGGAACTGCCGAATAAAACGGAAGTATTGCAGGGCCATACACCAGTGGAATTTAACGTCACCATGCATGGCGAAACCTACCACATCCAGGTGACAGGCGGCGGCCACAAGACCCTGAATCGACGGCCACTGTATGTTTCGGTGGATGGGGTTCCTGAAGAAATTATCGTGGAGACGCTGCAAGAAATGGAAACCACACCTGCAGGTGGCATTTCCAATACCGCTGCTGGCGGCAGCAAACATCCACGCGCGCATGCACCGGGGCACGTCACCACCTCCATGCCAGGCACCATTGTTGAAGTGCTGGTGAAGATGGGTGATGCCGTGAAAGCCGGTGATCCGGTGCTGGTCACTGAGGCCATGAAAATGGAAACCGAGGTGCAGGCGCCGATCTCTGGAAAAGTCACTGCGGTGAATGTAAAAAAAGGCGATAGCGTGAATCCTGATGAGGCATTAATTGAAATTACCTGAACATAATTCTATCGGCGCCCCTCACACACAAATAATACTGGCTTCATCTTCTCCGTTCCGGAAGGAATTGTTGCATCGCCTGGGTTTGCCATTTTCCGCAATCGCTCCTCAAGCCGATGAAACACCGTTGCCCGGCGAAAGTGCGCAAGCACACGTGGCGCGGCTCGCCAGCGTCAAAGCGCATGCAATAGTGCGGCAGCATCCTCATGCGCTGATTATTGGCTCGGACCAAGTGGCGGTGCTGGACGGCGAGATTATCGGTAAGCCTGGCGATCATCACACCGCCGTGCGGCAACTGGCCAAAGCATCCGGCAAACGCATGGAATTTCTCACCGGGCTATGCCTGCTGAACAGCGCCACACACCGCATGCAGGTTGATGTAATTCCATTCTCCGTGGTGTTTCGCGTGCTCAGTGCCGCGCAGATTGAGCGTTACCTGCATCATGAGAAACCTTATAATTGCGCAGGCTCGTTCAAGTCAGAAGGCTTGGGTATTGCGTTGTTTGACAAACTGGAAGGCGATGACCCCACCGCGCTGGTCGGCTTGCCATTAATCAGCCTGGTGCGCATGCTGGAACAGGAAAATGTGCATGTTATTTGATATACTGCATTCCTTTCAGAACTGAACCCCCATGCAGAAATTTTCAAAATGGCTGTGGCGCATCGCCACCTTGGTTTTCATCGCCATATTATTTTATCAAGGCTGGCTTTATTGGCAAGTGTCACGTCTTGACACGAAAAACCCCCAAGATACATCAATGATGCAGGCACGCCTGGCAGAAAAGAAGTCTGCGGGCAGGCCCGCTAACATCGACTACCGCTGGGTGCCGATGAAAAAGATCTCGCGTTATTTGCAACGCGCCATCATCGCTTCTGAAGATGCCACTTTTTACAGTCATGAAGGTTTTGACTGGGAAGGCATTAAAGTCGCCGCCGAGAAAAATCTCAAGAAAGGCAAAATTGTGGCGGGTGGCAGCACCATCAGCCAGCAGCTTGCTAAAAATCTTTTTCTGTCTACCCAGCGCACGCCGTGGCGCAAGGCAGAGGAAGCTATCGTCACTGTGATGCTGGAAAACAGTCTCAGCAAACAGCGCATTTTTGAAATCTATTTGAATGTGATTGAATGGGGCGATGGCGTGTTTGGCGCGGAAGCGGCCGCGCGTCATTATTTCAAGAAATCCGCCGCCAGCCTCACACCCCGCGAAGCCGCATGGTTAGCGGCGATCGTGCCTAATCCACGTTATTATGACAAACACCGCAGCCACCGCCGCGCCGCACGTAAATCCAATATCATTCTGGCACGCATGGCGGTGCGCTATGGCCGCGACTTCAATGCCGCACCGCGCGTGGTCGAGGCGCCGGCAACACCGGCGCCCGAGCTTACCTTGCCAGCAGAGCCAGAGCCATCTTCAGATGTCAGCACACCCGATAACAGCACACTGGATAACAGTACGTTGGCTGATCCAGCTACATCAGGCAATGAAGCATCTCCTGCGACAGAGATGCCGAGTCCCACACCACCGCCCGCTGCACCCATCCCGGAAAACATCCTGCCGGAATAACGCCCATTTCACGACTCTACGTCCCTTAAGTTTGCGTTAAGCATCCTCATATATTATCTCTATCGTGGTCAGGCAGTGGGCCTTGCCATTAGATACTTAAGGAGATTTATTATGAGCATAGCAAAAAAACATTTATTGATTAGCACCATGGTACTTGGCACCTTGATCGGCACGGTCGCACTCGCTGACTCGGATCACCGCAAAAACACAAAGACCGTGTTCACACCTGCTGCGATCAGCTTAACCGATGCCATCCAAAAGGCCCAAGCGGCAGTGCCGGGTACGGTAGTAAGCGCCGAACTGGAAAATGAACGCGGCAAGGCCGTTTATCAGGTTGAAATCGCCAGCCTGAGTAAATCAGGCGAAACGACTGAGGTTTCGGTGGACGCCACCAATGGCGCCATACTAGCCAGCCGTGTCGACAAGGAAGATGATGATGAAGGTGGCGCGTCAGACAAATAAACGCTTCCGTGAATAAATCACGCCCGCCTGAAAACGGGCGTGCTTTTTCTTCATGAAATATCAATCCAACCTGGATGCTATCTAAAATAAGGAACACCCTGTGAAATACAACCAAACAACACGCTGGCTGCATGCAGGCATCGCGCTGGGTGTCAGCGCACAATTGATTATCAGCCTGATCATGGATATACCAAAACCCGACCGCCCATTTACCGGCTTGGGTGCGACGGCATTTGAAGTCCATGAAATCACCGGCATGATCGTCGCGGCGCTGTTGTTAGTACATTGGCTGGCATTATTCTCCAACCATATCCCCCTTGGATTGGGCCATTTATTCCCTTGGTTTTCCAAGCAGCGGCTCTGTACCATGATCAGTGAAATCAAACGACAATGGACGCAGCGCCGTCTCGATGACACGCAGCAAGCCAGCGCGCTTGCAGGTGCGGTGCATGGCTTGGGACTATTAGTCACCACGCTCATGGCGATAACCGGTGTGGTGCTGTATTTCGGCATGGCGGAAAATGGCGCGATGCCGCCGCTGGTCAAAGACATCAAGGAAGTACACGAATTGACATCGAATCTGTTATGGGCTTACCTGATAAGTCATGCAGGCATAGCGATATTGCATCAATGGCTGGGACATCGTACTCTGGCGGATATGTTTAAGTTGGGAAAATAACTCCATACCGCCATGCGCTTATTAGTCATTGAAGATGATCAAATGATCGGGGAAAGTCTCTGCCATGGCTTGCGTCAGGAAGGCTTTACCGTAGATTGGGTGCATGATGGCAAAGCAGCGGAATTAGCATTGGCGAATGATGTCTATGCTTTGGCGCTACTCGATCTGGGCTTGCCGCGTAAATCCGGGCTGGAACTGCTCAAAGAGTTGCGCCAGCGCGACAACACGTTACCTGTCTTGATCATCACAGCGCGTGATTCTGTTGCCGACCGCGTGTCTGGGCTGAATAGTGGCGCGGATGATTATCTGGTTAAACCTTTTGACCTGCATGAACTGATTGCGCGCGTGCGGACATTACTGCGCCGTAATGCAGGACGCGCCCAATCCCTGCTGGTGTGCGGCACATTGAGCCTCGACCCGATTACGCATGAAGTCACCCATCAGGGGAAAAATATCACACTGTCAGCGCGTGAATTCGCCTTGCTGTATACCTTGATGGAAAAACCGGGCGCCGTGCTGTCACGCGCGCAACTCGAAGAAAAGTTATATGGATGGAATGAAGAAGTAGAAAGCAATGCGGTGGAAGTGCATATTCATCACTTGCGTAAAAAACTGGGCACGGATGTCATCGGCAACGTGCGCGGCGTAGGTTACATGATCCTGAAAAAAACATGATTTCGATTCGCCGCCGGTTGCTATTATGGTCATTGCCCGCGCTGCTGGTCACCGGGCTGTTGGCAAGCATAGCGACCTATTTTGATGCGCGGGAAGAAGTCGACGAGCTATCCGATCAACACATGCGGCAAATAGCGTTGATATTATTGCAACAGATGTCGCGCCCGGATATACCCCACACCCTGCCTACGCCTGATGACACCGAAGAGGAAAGCCAATTAGTCACGCAACTGTGGGACAAAAATGGCACGCTGATCTATAGCTCGCTACGTGCGTTGCCCATGCCACACTACACTGCGCAGGGATTCATTACAGAAAATTGGCATGATCAACTGTGGCGAATCTACACAGCCCGTAACAACGCGCTCGCCGTGCAAGTCGCACAACCCATGCATGCCCGACAGGAAATAACCGCCGAAATTTCCTTGCGCATGTTGACGCCCATCGCCGTGCTGATCCCGACATTGGCATTGGTAATCTGGATCGCCATTGGCCAAGGCCTGTCACCGTTGCGCCGCCTCACCAGTGAACTTGGCAGGCGTAATGCGCTTTCATTGCAACCCTTGCCTGTCGGTACCCTGCCCCTTGAGATTCAACCATTGGCAATGGCGCTCAATGATCTATTACACCGCCTGGATGACGCGCTGACGCATCAACGCCAGTTCATCGCCGATGCCGCCCATGAACTTCGCACGCCACTGACTGCCGTGAATCTGCAAGCACAAATTGTCGAACGTGCGCAAAACAGTGCGGAAAGCGCTGCCGCCATGCACACACTTAAACTCGGCATTGCACGCTCCATTCATCTGGCACAACAATTGTTGACTATGGCGCGACTGGAACCCGAGGCCGTGCAGCGCACCTTTGCTTTGGTTGACATGGAAACACTCGTAAAGCAAGTGCTGACTGACTATGCGCCTTTGGCACACGCGAAAAATATCGACTGCGGCCTGGCGCATAGCGAACCTGCCAGCATCATGGGAGATGCGGACAGCCTGCGCATCCTGCTCGGCAATCTTGTCGACAATGCAATCCACCATACCCCTGCCGGTGGACGTATTGATGTCAGCATCCACACCGATCACCAGCAGGTATTACTGGAAGTTCAGGATACGGGCTGCGGCATACCCGCCGAAGAACGCGCACGGGTATTTGACCGCTTTTATCGCCGCATTGGCAACAATGCACCGGGCAGCGGCCTGGGTCTCGCCATTGTCAAACGCATTGCTGAACATCACCATGCGGAAATAATGCTGGGTGAAGGAATAGACCACACAGGATTGAAAGTAACGCTGAAATTTCCAATATAGAAACCCCTGAAAAACCCCTATTTTTCACGCTAATTCGTTACCAGATATTCTCAATATAATCCTAAAAATGGCGTGATCTTCTGGGGAGATGAGGATGGGCGCAGAGTTGCGCCACATCCTCATGTTGTAGTGGGGTTACGACCCACTGACACAGGCGCTGATCTGCGTCGGGGTTAATGGCTGGTACTGACAACCTGTGTCAGTACAGCTAAGGTTGTTCCATGCCATTCTGTTTTTTCCGCCGGTGAGTCCTTCAAGCCAGTCACGGAAGGTAGTCCCGCCCACGGTCTCTGTGGAATACATCGCAGTTGAACGCAGAATGGTGTGCGGGCAACCGGGGGCGATGTAGAAGCGGTAGTTAGGTGCGGCTGCTACGGTGTAGGAGTTGTTCAACATGCTGCTGGTCCAGGTGGCAAAGAGTTGTGGCGTGAGCTTATTCCACTGGCTCATATCGTCATCGTTGAGCATGATATTGTAGAACAAGGTCTGAACTGCGTCATGTACTGTGGTGTATTGTGAGAATCTGTCCTCGGGATAATGGTTGGTCAGTGCCGAATAGATAGCCGGCGTGAAGCTGCTGGCGGCGAGCACCGTGGTGGCCGTCATGCCGGGGACTGCTTGGGGCAAGTTGGCGGCGAAGTTCCAGGCAGAATTAGGGGGACGTATGGCTTCCTGCATCAGGCTCTCGGCGATCACACCGCTGCCACCATCAGCGAGAAGATAACCCTTTGCTCCAGGGAAAGCAGCCTTGATGTGGGCGTAGTTCAGCACCGCCCCATAGGCGCCCGCACTGGCGCCAGTGACCAATATCTTGCGTGGGTTATGCATCTTCCCTTCATGCATGAAATGACGCTTGAGCCACTTTCTGGCATAGAGGAAATTGTCGAAGCCGCGATGGCGGATGGTTTTGGTGACGCCGGGTGCAACCAGGTAAGTGGTATCTTTTGAACCGAAGTGAATGTCACCGGTGCAGTAAGGCAGATAGGCGACACTCCAGTCCCGATAGGGGTTGTCCGGATTATTCAGATTCAATACGCCATCTTGCAATAACGGGTTATTGGGCGGAAGATCATCAGAAGGAACATAGGCCGGCATGGCTGATTGCAATGAGGCGAGGCAGGTAGTGTTGTTCCAGCAGGCACCGCCACCGTTGAAGAAAATGACCAGCTTATCACTCTTGCCCTTTTTGAAATAGAACGAATAGTCATCGCCCTCGAAGGCGCAGCCTGGGTAAATCTCACGCTCCGCACCGTTGACCTTAACGGTGGCCTGCTGTGGCGCGCTGATGCGTTGCCAATCATTGCTGTCGGCACTGGCTGAACCAGTGTAGAAAAAGAGTGGTGCTAAAAGTGCGGTGAGACTTGCTGCTATGCTGAGTCTGTTCATGTAACCCCCCATTCTCGTTGTTGTTGAGCGGGAACTCTAGCATAAAATTTACTGTGCCAGCATGTGATTATTTCTTTCCATTAAAAAAATGAAACGGCGCATGATAAAAAATAAGCGTTTTATTAAGCCGCTTGAAACCGTAGCAAACGATAGCGAGCCTATATGTTCAAATAAAGCCCATAAACAGCATAGCTACTCTTTTCCATCGCCACGACGATTGATAGGATATTCGCCCGTCTTGCCGACGAACGGCAGCGCCAGCATCCATAGCAACGTGAGCCGCTTCGGGTCACGAAACTGCGTGAGCCCGATGGTCATGCCTTCATGTCCCTGCTCCGGCTGGGCGCGATAGGTACCGAACAACCTGTCCCACCAGGGCAAGTTAAACCCAAAATTGCTGTTGGTCTCACGCGCGATCACCGAGTGATGTACACGGTGCATGTCGGGCGTGACGACGAAAAGTCGCAACACCCTGTCAATCGCCACCGGAATACGCCAGTTGCTGTGGTTAAACATCGCCGTAGCATTTAACAACACTTCAAAGATTAACACCGCCAACACCGGTGGCCCAAGTACGCTTATCGCAGCCAGCTTGATCAGCATCGACACAATAATCTCGACAGGATGAAAACGCGCCCCGGTAGTTACGTCAAAATCCAGGTCTGCGTGGTGCATCATGTGCAACCGCCACAGTGCAGGCACTGCATGAAACATCACATGTTGCAGATAAATGACGAAATCGAGAACCACCACGGCGATCACCACCGCCAGCCAGTAAGGTATTTCAACATTATTCAACAACCCCCAGCCGCGCTCATCCGCCAGCAGCGCCATGCCCACCGCCGCCACTGGAAACAGCGCGCGCACCGTCAGCGTGTTGATAAATACAATACCCAGATTACCGAACCAGCGCATGCCCTTGGCGGTGGTCAGCGCGCGACGCGGCGCCAGCATCTCAGCCACGGCCACCAGGATAAAAACCCCCAGAAAAACCCCCAGCCGTATCGCCGCCTCATGGCTCATCACAAACTCATTCATGTTTTTTATCCTACGCTCGCCTGGCACCCTCGCATCTTACAATCTATCCATGCTACATCTCAAACATTAAATTGACCCTTAAGATAGGTTATGTTCTGTCATTTCGACCGCAGGCGACCGCCATGGATGGCGGAAGGTAGAGCAACGCAGGAGCAGTTGCCGGGAGAAATCTTGAGCCTGAAACATTGTAGCAGCTCAACAGTATAAAGATTTCTCCCTGCGGTCGAAATGACAGGGGGTTGTCATCGCCCCTATCATTTCAGGCGAAGAGAGGGATCTTGGTTTTGAGCGACAATTCACGACAGAACGCCTATTGGATTTTCCGGGTTGAAAACAAGCGGAACCAGGAGCCATGCCTATACTTTCTACTTTTTTTAGGCTAATCTTTACAAAAATGGATGGGGTAGAGGGCAGGTTATCGACTGTCCTTACTGTTCAAAACAAATAAAGGGCTTTGACCCCTTTATTTGGCTTTGACCCCTTTATTTATACAACTATTCAAGCCTGACCATCGCCCTATTCACCACCAACGCTCGCGACAAGAAAATGAATCAAAGCACGCTGAACAAATTTCTCCTTTCGCGTAGCCTTTACTACTTAGCGAAGGAAAATCTCGTATCCCCGAGTGGAATCCGGTTGTCAATCGCTTGCAACCTTCTTCAAGACTCAGTCGAATGCTTCCTGCTTGCGTTGTCTGAGCATGTAAATGCGGGAGTAGCACAACGAACCGACTTCGACAAATACTTCGAACAAATCAATCAAAAGATCGCACCCCGCGAGTTACCTTTCAGAGCACGCCTCATTGCACTGAATAAGCTCCGCGTTAATTCGAAGCACTATGGGCTTGAACCATCAAAGTCGGAACTTGAACCGTTGCTAACCACAGTTTGGGAGTTCTTCGATGAGGTGATGAGTTCCAACTTTGGGAAAGCCTTCGCCACTATCAGTCTCGTAGATTTGCTACGCGACAATGAGAAGAAGGAATTCCTGCGACAAGCAGAGTCTGCATTTGATTCAGGGGACTACGCGAACTGCTTAATCCTTTGCCGACAAGCTCTATTTGTTACCTTCGAGTGGCACTACGATGCTCGTAGGTTTCTTGAGGGAAAGAATGCACTTGGCTTGGCCTCGCTCGGCTCAAAAGTTCCCTACTTCGCAAGAGACCGAAAATATATTGAAGATAACGTAAAGGAACCGACAGACTTTCTGATCTACGATCACAAAGATCTTGAGATGGAGCTAATGAAGAATGGAGTGGATTCGGTTGCGTATTGGAACGTGTGGAGGCTCACCCCCGAGGTCTATCGTGCTAATAGAGATGCGCCATGGATCGTCAAAAACGACTTTCGGAAACTTGATTCCGACGGAATCAAGGATCGTGCAGAATATGTGCTCCTCACGACCACTGATGTCCTACTCACGGCTGATCAGAAGCAGAGCCGCACGCGCAGCCCTGATTACCGCCGCTACTATCTAACGCTAAAACGGGATGCCGTGGCAGTTTATTCGAAGGCAAGTAAGTCGAGTCCAATTGAACAAACAACGCCCACCGGAATTCGAAAGCTCTTCTGCGACTACAGCATCGCTGGTCTTGACGGTTCCGGAACATTCTGGCGCGTGGGGCACTGGGAAGAAGATGCACGCGTTAATGGGTTTGTCCATGAGGAAGATATTGACAGCTAACAAAGGCATGGAGAGGGCTACACAGTTCGCGTCGGCTGAGCTTTGCAGAAGAGAAGGATCGGGCTTGCGTAGTTGTATTATTGGGGTTATCCAGCATCGCCATCTCATGGTTCATAACAAATTCATTCATGTTATCTACCCAATCAAACAAAGCTCCCAACTCAAAGATTATCCATCGCCTCCGCAAGCCGCGTTACACCCACTACTTCAATACCCTTGATCGCCTGCTTGGGTAAATTGGCTTTGGGCATGATGGCGCGCTTGAAACCGTGCTTGGCGGCTTCACGTAAACGCTCCTGACCACTTTGCACCGGGCGGATTTCACCTGCCAGCCCCACTTCGCCAAACACTACCAGATCGGCAGGTAACGGGCGGTTGCGCAAACTCGACAAGGCGGCGAGCAACAGCGGCAAATCGGCGGCGGTCTCGGTAACGCGCATGCCGCCCACCACGTTGACGAATACATCCTGGTCGTACATCGCCACTCCGCCATGCCGATGCAGCACCGCCAGCAACATGGCCAGACGGGTTTGATCCAGCCCCACGGTAATGCGTCGCGGGTTGGGTGAATGGCTCTCTGCCACCAAGGCCTGCACTTCTACCAGCAAGGGCCGGGTGCCTTCGCGCGTGACCATGATGATGCTGCCGGGAACTTCTTCTTCATGGCGTGAGAGAAAGATTGCAGAAGGGTTAGTGACTTCGCGCAAGCCTTTTTCTGTCATGGCAAATACACCCAGTTCATTCACCGCGCCGAAACGGTTTTTGATGGCGCGGATGACACGAAACTGGCTGCCAACATCGCCTTCGAAATACAACACGGTGTCTACCATGTGTTCCAGAACGCGCGGCCCGGCGAGACTGCCTTCTTTGGTGACATGACCCACCAGAAATAATGCGGTGCCAGTCTGTTTGGCGTAGCGCACCAGTTGTGCGGCGCTTTCACGCACCTGCGACACACCACCCGGCGCAGACTGCAGCATCTCGGTATAAATAGTCTGAATCGAGTCGATGACCATCACCTGCGGACGCTCCTGCTGCGCCACGGCGATGATGCGCTCTACCTGCGTTTCAGTGAGCAGGCGCAGGTGATCACCGGCGCCATCATCTATCAAGCCCAGCCGCCGGGCGCGCATGCTGACTTGTTGTAATGACTCTTCACCCGTGACGTAAAGCGTTTTCAGCGTGCGCGCCAACGACACCATGCTTTGCAGCAGCAAGGTGGATTTGCCTATGCCGGGATCACCACCAATCAATATCACCGAGCCTTGCACTAACCCACCGCCCAGCACGCGATCCAGCTCGCTGAAGCCGCTTGGTACGCGTGCCTCGGTAACCTCTTCTACAGAGGTCATGGACTGCACTTTTGATTCACCCGCATAGCCACTAAAACGCGGGCTACGGCGCGCGGCATCAGTGGCAGATGCAATCACCTCGACCATCGTGTTCCAGCCGCCACAGTCCGCACAGCGCCCTGCCCATTTGGGCGCTTGGGCACCGCATTCAGTGCAGGCATATAGAATTTTATCTTTTGCCATGTTATTCCTCTATCAACACCCTGGTGCCTGCCCCTGCGTGATCAAACAATTCTATAATGTTTTCATTACGCATGCGCACACAGCCGTGTGAACCCGGCACACCCATGGGCACATCATCGGGTGTGCCGTGCAGATAAATATAACGTCGCATGGTATCAACATTACCCAAGCGATTTTTGCCGACTTCCAACCCACTTAACCACAGGATGCGGGTTAATATCCAGTCACGATCCGGGAATTGTGCGCGCAGCGCTGGCGAGTATATTTCGCCGGTGGGGCGACGTTTGATGAATACGGTATTGGGCGCGCACCCCGCACCAATTTTTGCGCGTATGATGTGCCAGCCACGCGGTGTGCAATTGCTGCCACGCTGTTCGCCTGGGCCATTGGCCGCAGTGGATACCGGATATTCCAGCAACACCGTGCCGTCCTGCAATAACTGCAAGCGCTGTTTTTCAATGCTGATGTGGATTATTTTTTCAGTCATAGGGTTATTCATCTTGCATGCTGTCATTTCGACCGCAGGGAGAAATCTTGGTGTTATTGAACTGCTTCAATGTTTACCATTATTGATAAGGGGCAAGATTTCTCCCTGCGGTCGAAATGACAGGATGCGGCACATCGTCAGAGGTTTTTTAATGGGCATCAGGTAGCTTTACTACCGACCTGTTTACTTTCATCAACCCATCATAATTCCCATCGGGGGCTACTGTATAGCCCGACACATTATTTCGCGCGATAAAGATATGATCTTCATACCATAGCGGGACATAGGGCAATTTTTCCAGCAATAAATGTTGTATTTCCCGGTATTTTAGCGCCTGTAACGGCAATTCTGGCTCGGCTTGCGCCGCTTCGATCAAATGATCCGCCACTGGACTGGAAAAACGTCCACGATTAGCGCCTTCCGGTGGCATGGACGTGCTGTGAAAGGCATAATGAAAAACATCAGGGTTCTTGATGCCTACCCAGCTCAGGCTGAACATCTGGAAGCGCCCACTTTTAATGTCACCATAAAACGTGCCCCAGTCATAACTGCGCAGATCGACCTTGATACCTACTTCCTGCAATTGGCTTTGAATAATGGTGGCGAGGCGGATGCGGAATGGATCACTCGAGGTTTTGTAAGTGATCTGCGCGGGATGTGCCGCGCTAAAGCCCGCTTTTTTCAACCAGGCGCGCGCCTGCTGTGGATCGTAGGCATACCCCAATGAATCGGTGATGCCCGCCCAGTGATCGGGCGGGAACATGGCAGCGGCGGGGCGCGCGGCGTTGCCTAATACATACTTTATAATAGCGTCGCGATCCAACGCATGGGCAATAGCACGGCGCACTTCAAGCCGCCCAGTGATGGGGTCATTCATATTAAAGCCAAGGTAACTGAAATTGGAACCGCGCCCGCGCAACACCTGCATATCTTTTTGACTGCCGAGATAGCTGACAAGTTCGGGGGGCAGGTCATTTTGCAGCATGTCGATCTCGCCACGCATTAACTTGATGGCGCGCACCGTGGGATCGGGTACATGTAAAAACTCGACTTTCTGTTTGTCTGCAACGCGCATCAGACGCAAATGGCCTTCGCTGGGCCAGTCAACAAAGGAAAAAGCGCCGCTGCCTACCGGCTTTTGATTGAACAAATGCTGCGTCGCACTGAGTGTGGCAGGAACGATACCTACCACCAATTTTCCGGGAAATAAAGCATCCGCTTTATTGAGGTAAAAATCTACCGCGTCGACATCCACCACCTCGATACGCTGTATCAAATCCAGCGGAGCACGGTGCGGCGAGGCATTTTTGACATCAAGCACAAAATCATACGTTGCCTTCACATCGGTTGCGGTTAAGTTATTTCCATCATGAAATACTCTACCTGCCTTACCTAAAATAAAGCGGTAATGTGTGGGTGTAAGTTTTTTCCAGGTCGCCAGTGCAGGAATGGGATAAGACGCCGCATCGAAATCTACCAACTGCTGATACAGCAAGCGGTTAATGCGTGTCGACGTTGCGTCAGTGGAAAAGCGGGGATCGAGCGTCACTGGCGCGCTGGCTAAACCGAAACGCAATGCGTCTGATGTTGGATCAGCACACCCCGCCAAAGCCAATAGCAAGAGTATAAAAACAAAAAACCGTTTAAGCACGCCAATTCTTGAACGGATTTTTCACCAGGCAAACATTGTAATAACGTGGATCGTGCGACACTTCTTCCCCGGCCCATGCGGGCAAGGCAAAGGATTCATCGGCGGCATCAAGTTCAATTTCGGCGACAACCAAACCTTCATTATCACCCGCGAACACATCCACCTCCCACACATGCCCGGCATGTTCGACGAGATAACGGGTTTTTTCGATCAGCGGCCCTTCGCAAAACAGATCCAGCATCTCATTGGCATCCTGCTCTGGAATCGGGTAATCATATTCCTTGCGCGTAATGCCCAGGGTGGCGCTTTTCAGGTTGATAAATCCTTGCCCACCCCCACAGCGCACGCGCATCGAGCATGTGGCGGTGCTGGCCATGTAACCTTGCCGATAAAAAATACCTGATGACACGTGAGTACGCCAATCCTCATTACGCACCAAAAATTTGCGTTCTATTTCTGTTGCCATGTTATTTCTACTTTACGGAAAGCTTGATTAATTCCACATGTGTCATTTCGAGCATAGCGAGAAATCCTTTGCAAATACGGTTAAATGTCATCCGGGAATATTTTTCACTTCGTTCGAAATAAGGATTTCTCCCTACGGTCGAAATGACAACACATTCAGTGGCTCCTTACTTTATCAGCCGCCAGTGCATCAAATATTTTCTCCATTTCCGTTTCGATATGACCACGCAGCTCAGGATCAAGACCCGCCACATACTGCATTCTTTCTTTGGCATGCTCGATATCCAGCTCAACCAATGAATATAGAAAATTACTTTGTTCATCACGCCAACGCGCGACCGGCTTCGCATCTTTGAGCATCTCGCTGATGATGTCTTTACCTAATGTCCGCGTTTTTACTAACCCGCTGCCGCCGGGCGCTAATGGGTTACTCTCCAGTTGGCGGAGTATCGCAGCCAGCACTTTGGCGACCTCGGCACGGGCACGCTCATCGGCAACGGGACCTTGCACCGTAATATTGCCCAGCGTGGCCGCGCCAATCGGTGGAATTTCGTTGCTATAACCTCCTATTTGCGCAGGCGGTGTTACATGGCTCCACCACGGCACGACAGGTTGAGGATTTGATTGATAACTATTGAATGGCCGTTGCGCGGACATCTCTGATAAAGCCGCCATTTTAACGCCATGGATCACGCGCTGAGTATCGCTTTTTACCACATGCGTACCCTGCATGACCCACTCTGGCATACCTTTTATATTATGCCTTTCGCTGTTGGTCAGGTTTGGCGCAGCACACGCGGCCAGCACACCGACCAGTGACATGAAAAAAAACCCGCGAATTAATCGTTGCGATTGAACCATGGTCATTCCGCCGTTTTTAGGTTGAATTATCTTATCTGGAGATTGTACGCTTTTCCGTAATTTTCATTAAACTCTGACGAGCAAGTTCATCACCTTGTTCTGCCGCTTTGCGGTACCATTCAGCGGCTTGCTGGTCGTCTTGCGGAACATCGCGGCCATTGGCATATATTTCAGCAAGATTGTGCTGCGCCATGACATTGCCTTGTTCAGCGGCTTTGCGATACCACGACAACGCTTGCGCATAGTCCTGACTGATGCCCCGCCCTTCTTCATACATGACACCCAAATTATTCTGCGCGGCCGCATGACCTTGCTCTGCTGCTTTGCGATACCATGTGATGGCCTGTGCCTCATTGCGTGCCGCACCGCGACCTTTAGCAAGCATTAAACCTAAATTATTTTGTGCGGCAGCCTGGCCCAGTTGCGCGGCTTTGCGGTACCATTCTACGGCTTGCGCGTCATCCTGAGCCACGCCACGTCCATTTGCATACATGATACCGAGATTGTATTGTGCCAGAGCATTGCCCAACTCAGCGGCCTGACGAAACCATTGCACGGCCTGCCTGTCATCTTGCGCAACACCTCGACCATTCATGGACATCAACCCCAGATTAAGACTGGCGGCGGCCTCGCCACGTTGTGCGGCTTTTTGATACCACTCGGCAGCCTGCGCATCATTTTGCGCGAGGCCCCGCCCCTGTTCATAGAGCGTACCCAGATTGTATTGCGCCAGACCATGCCCTTGCTCAGCCGCTTTTTGATACCACGCCGCCGCCTGTTTATAGTCTACCCATGCGCCACGGCCTTCGGCATACATCAATCCTGCATCATATTGCGCAAACGAAAATCCTTTTTCAGCGGCCTTGAGATACCATGCCAGCGCGCTTGAATCATTACGCGCTACACCCTCACCACGTTCGTACATGCTGCCCAGGCGGTGCTGCGCCCATACATAACCCTGCTCTGCCGCCTTGCGATACCATTGAGCGGCGAGTGCGCTGTCCTGAAGTATGCCACGGCCTTTTTCATAGCGTGACGCCAGATTGTATTGCGCCAACACATCACCCTGTTGTGCCGCTTTGCGATACCATTCGACGGCCTGCCGATCATCGCGTAGCGTGCCACGGCGATATTCATACATCCACGCCAGACTATATTGCGCAGAGGCAAGCCCCTGCTCGGCCGCTTTGCGATACCACCCCAGCGCCTGCTTGTCGTCACGCGGCACGCCCCAGCCATTGGCATACATTAATCCAAGATTATATTGCGCGATGGCGTAGCCTTGGTCTGCGGCCTTGCGATACCACTCTTCCGCTTGCTTATAGTCACGCGCCGCGCCGCGCTCATTGGCATATACACCTGCAAGGCTGTTTTGCGCCAGAACGTCGCCCTGCTCCGCGAGAGGAACCAATTCTTTCAGGGCTGTTTCGGAGTCACCTTTTTCGTAAGCGGCCACGCCCTCATCAAAACCCGCATGGGAAACACCAGCAAGGCCAAAAAAACATAACAAAAACAATATTTTTTTCATAATCTTATCTTACCCCCACCAACCCCATGACGCATTACAACCTTTATAGCATAGCCATTAATATTTTTCAAAAAGCGCAATCGACTCCACATGCGTGGTGTGCGGGAACATATCCATCACACCCGCGCTGATCATCCGATAACCGTGTTGGTGCACCAGTTCCGCCGCATCACGCGCCAGGGTGGCGGGATTGCACGACACGTACACAATGCGTGATGCGCCAAATTCGGGTAAACGCTTGACGATTTCCAGTGCGCCAGTGCGTGGTGGGTCCAGCAAAATCTTGTTAAATCCGCGCCCGAACCACGCGTCACCCATCATAAAATTAAGGTCAGCGGCATGAAATTCGGCATTGGTAATGCCATTATGTTTGGCATTTTCGCGTGCGCGCTGCACCAGCTTTTCATCGCCTTCCACACCTACCACATGACCCGCGCGACGCGCCAGAGGCAAGGTGAAATTACCCAAACCACAGAACAGATCCAGCACCCGATCCGCAGGCTGCGGATCAAGCAGCGCCAGGGCATGGTTGATCATGGTGCGGTTCATTTGCGCATTGACTTGCGTAAAATCGGTGGGTAAAAAGAACATCTCAAGATCATATTCCGGCAAGCTATAACTGAGCCGGGCGCTGGATTCCAATTGGGTCGGCCACAGCAGGGTGACGCTCTCGTACCCGCCGGGCTGCAAATAGATTTGAAAACCGTATTGTTCACCAAACTCACATAACCGGGCAAGGTCATGCTCATCCAGCGTCACCATATTTCGAAACACCAATGCAGTGGCGTAGTTGCGCCCCTCGCCTACGGCCACTTCAATTTGCGGAATCTCCTGGCGCGCATGCATGCCATCAAGCAACGCGCGCAATTCCATAATGCGCTCACCCACTGCGGGATGAAGCACCTCACAACGCGTTAACTGGGCAAGCAAAGGGCCGCGTTTTTCACGAAAACCCACCAGCATGATGGACTTTTTCAGCACATATTTAGCGCCTAAACGTCCCTTGTGCCGATAACCCCACTGCGGCCCGGTGAGCGGGGTTAACCAGGATTCCGGCATGACCTTGCCAATGTGGGTGAGGCTGTCGTGCAACATCCGCTGTTTGGCGTGGATCTGTTCGGCAGGATCCATATGCTGCAAACTGCAACCCCCACACGCAGAAAAATGCACACAGCGTGGCTCGACGCGATGCGCGGAGGGTTGCAGCACTTCGATTAATTGCCCTTCATCATAGCGCTTGTGCTGATCCACATAGGTGAACATCACCACCTCACCCGGCAATGCACCCCCAATAAACACCGCTTTACCATTGACGCGCGCCACGCCACGCGCGTCGTGCGTAAGTGATTCAACCACCGCTTGTATCGGCCCAGTAGGGAGAGGTTTTCGATTACGCTTTGAACGTCTTGTCATTTTGATTGTGGGTCGGTATCGGTAGTGGAAAGATGTAGGGAATTTTAATAGCGGTTGTTTTTTATTCGTGAATCACGTTGCCTGTCGGTGGGTCTTACTGTCGTGCGCATAGCGCACGCTACACGACTACGCTTGCTAAACAGAGTATCTACCGGGCTTTGCAACAAATAATCACATGTTTATGTCACTGATCTTTGCAAATGGGGGACTCCAAACAATTTGTACTGATGCCGGACCATTCTCTGCGGTCACGCGAAACGGCCTTCCAGGAGGTATAACTGCTTGACACAACTCGCTTGCGCGTTCTGGCTGTCCATCTACCGATACGACAACTTCTCCCCCAATCACAGTGATCAACGCGCTTCCGTCACACATCCAATCGCCGAGCTTCTCTTTATCCAAAAGGTTAAAGACTTGGATACGCAGGTGATCTTCCGACGCCAAATGATAGCTCGGTTGATCGCTACGGTTACGATATAGCGCCCGGAGATCAACAACTACGTTGTTCATTTAACGATACCTCGATTAAATGCATTGATAGCTTCAGAGCCACGGAGAACGTTCTCGGGCAAGGTTTGTTTGGTTACGAAACCCGGCCATGTACGGTCTGGCGATATTTGACCTGCTTGTTGTAGCAAGCGTAGCGTGCGCTGTGCGCACGATTTACCCACAAAGACAATCCAAGCCGCATTGATGAGAAACACCTGCACTCACCCCTTTCATCGTGCCACGCCCGATTCGTGCTACGCTGTTCCCCACGCCTGCAAAAATTCATTCAAATGTGGCTTGTTATCTTTGGCAAGGGTGCCACGCAACAGTTGGCATTCGCCTTGATACTCTTCAGCAGTTAAATGGCCGCGTATCAACTCGAAACGCAAATACACCAGGTAGGTATTAAGCACATCAGTTTCACAATAATTACGGATGCCGGCAATGTTGCCATTCAAATAATTTTCCCATACCAGCGCGCCGCTCATGCCCATTTTGCCAGGAAAGCCCAACAGGGTTGCCACTTGATCCAGCGGTGCGGTGGCACGACCTTGGTAAGCGGAGAGTACGTCCATCAGGTCGGTATGGCGCGCATGGTAACGGCTTAGGTAATTATTCCAGCGGAAGTCGCGGTCTTCATCACCGGCGTCCCAGTAGCGTCGCGCCACTACGCCATGCACCAGCGCGCGGTAATGCAACACGGGCAGGTCAAACCCGCCGCCGTTCCACGACACCAGCGTGGGAGAAAACCGTTCGATGCCATCAAAAAAACGCTGCACCAGCTCCTGCTCGGGCGCGTCTGGCTCGCCCAGTGACCACACCTTAACGGTGTCACGCGTGCGCATCACGGCGGAGATGGCGACGATGCGCTGCATGTGCAGGCGCAAAAAATCGGAGCCGCCGGTTTCCTGGCGACGCAGGTGATACATTACGTCAGCCACTTCTTTGTCGCTCAGGCCATCCAGGCCATGCAAACGGCGGCCTGCATCGACATCAGGGATGGTTTCGATATCAAAGACTAAAACATTCATTCAGGAAATACACCCGTGGAAAGATAGCGATCGCCCCGATCGCAGATAATGGTGACGATCACCGCATTGCTCACTTCCTGCGACAAGCGCAACGCCGCATGCACAGCACCGCCCGATGAGATGCCGGCGAAAATCCCCTCACGCGCCGCCAGGGCGCGGGTGGTATCCTCGGCATCATTCTGGCTGACCTCCATAATCCGGTCAACGCAAGCGGGATTGTAAATTTTGGGCAGGTATTCTTCTGGCCAGCGGCGTATACCGGGGATATTGGCACCTTCCGCAGGATGCACGCCGACGATTTGAATGTCAGGATTTTTTTCCTTGAAAAAGCGTGACGTTCCCATGATGGTGCCGGTGGTGCCCATCGCACTGACAAAGTGGGTAATACTCCCATCAGTATCACGCCAGATTTCCGGACCGGTGCTCTCATAATGCGCCAGGGGATTAGCTGCATTGGAAAATTGATCGAGCCGCGTGCCCTGCCCGTCTTTTTCCATTTGTGCGGCCAGATCGCGCGCTGCTTCCATGCCGCCCTCACGCGGCACCAGCACCAGCTCGGCGCCAAACGCCTTCATGGTGGCACGACGCTCTATGCTCATATGTTCTGGCATGATCAATACCATGCGATAACCCTTGATGGCCGCTACCATCGCCAGCGCGATGCCGGTGTTGCCACTGGTGGCTTCAATCAGGGTGTCGCCGGGCCGAATCTCGCCGCGCGCCTCAGCGTGGCGGATCATGCTCAGTGCGGGGCGATCCTTCACTGAACCAGCAGGATTATTGCCTTCCAGCTTTGCCAGAATCACATTCGACGTGACGCCCGGCAGGCGCTGCAGCCTGACCAATGGGGTGTTACCGATAAAGCTTTCCAGCGTAGGGAAATTCATGGCGGGCAGAGCAACCTGTTGAGTTTTTGGATAAGGGCTATTTTACAGGAAAATCTAGCACGTGAGCGGGGGCGAATGCAATGAAACCGATCCAGCGAGATCGTAAACAGTTTCTTAGGATCAGCGGTTTCTGAAGAGCTTACTCCCCAATCACATCCACTCCCTTGGGGGGCGTAAATACAAACGCGCTGGCTTCAATGCTGGGGTTGCGTTGCAGGTTGTTGAATTTCAGGTGCGTGGTGTTGCCGAAGTTGTCAGTGATGGTCATCATGCGCAGGTCGCGTTGATCGAAGCCCAGTTGCACTTTTTCGAAATCTTTTTCGCTGGCTTTAGGCGTGAGTTCAACCCAGTCAAGGGCGTTGCGTGTGCCTAATGAAATAACAGTGAAGTCTTGCTGGGGAAAACGTGCGCCGCTTAGCAGTTGCGCAGGAGTGCCGCCGAGTACGCTGTCGAGTTGTTTGACGGTAACTTGTTCCAGGTCAGGATCATAAATCCACAGTTTGCGTCCATCCGCGACAATCAGTTGCGGGTAGGGCGCGCGATAATCCCAGCGAAATTTGCCGGGGCGTTGCAACACGAAGGTGCCTTTGGCGTCCTGGATAATTTTGCCTTTACTGTCGGTAACGGTTTGTTCAAAGTCAGCACGCAGGCTTTTTACTTCGGTGAAGAATTGCTGGATGCGTTCATCGCCGCTTGCGGCATGCGCGAGGCTGGTGGCGCACAGCAGGACAATAAAAAACAGTGGGCGAGTGAGCCAGTTGATCATGCTATTTCCTATTAATTAGACGGCGGTGGCGGCGCGAAGATTTCGCGGGTGCCATTGGATTGCAGGGGGCCGACGACGCCGCTGCGCTCCATTTCTTCGATAAGCCGTGCGGCGCGGTTATAGCCGATCTTGAGGCGGCGTTGCACGCCGGAGATGGATGCGCGGCGGGATTCGGTGACGATACGCAACGCCTGGTCGTAGAGCGGGTCAGAGTCACCACCGCCACCACCGGGCGGTTGATCTTCGCCAAGATAATCGCCGCCGCCAAGATCTTCGCCTTGCAGGATTTCTTCGAGGTATTGCGGCGCGCCAGCGCGCTTGAGTTGTGCTACAACTTTATGCACTTCGTGGTCAGCAACGAATGCGCCGTGTACGCGTATCGGTATGCCGGTGCCGGGCGCGAGAAACAGCATGTCGCCGTGGCCGAGCAGTTGTTCGGCGCCCATTTGATCGAGGATGGTGCGCGAGTCGATTTTGGATGACACCTGAAAAGCGATGCGCGTGGGGATGTTGGCTTTGATCAGTCCGGTGATTACATCCACCGAGGGACGCTGTGTAGCCAATATCAAATGAATACCGGCGGCGCGCGCCTTTTGCGCCAGACGGGCGATGAGTTCTTCGACTTTTTTGCCGACCACCATCATCATGTCGGCCAGCTCGTCGATGACGACGACGATATAAGGCAAGGGTGCGAGCGTGGGGCAGACGAGCCCTTCGGCGGGCTTGAAGAAAGGATCCGCAATCGGCGTTTCAGCGTCGATGGCGTCTTGTACCTTGCGGTTATGGCCGGTAATGTTGCGCACGCCCATCGCGGCCATCAGCTTATAGCGCCGTTCCATTTCCGCCACGCACCAGCGCAGTGCCTGGGCCGCCTCTTTCATGTCGGTGACGACTGGTGTGAGCAAATGGGGGATGCCTTCGTAGACCGACAGCTCAAGCATTTTCGGGTCGATCATGATCAGCCGCGCGTCTTTGGGCGTGGCATTGTAGAGCAGGCTTAGAATCATGGCGTTAATACCCACCGATTTACCCGAGCCAGTGGTGCCCGCCACCAGCAGGTGCGGCATCTTCGCCAGATCAACCACCACCGGTATGCCGGAAATGTTTTTGCCCAGCGCCAGGCTCAATGGCGAGGCGGCATTTTCGTATTCTTTGGAGCTGAGGATCTCACTCAGGCGCACGGTTTCGCGGTGCTCGTTGGGGATTTCCAGCCCCATCACGGATTTGCCCGGAATAATCTCGACCACGCGCACGCTGATGACGGACAGCGAGCGCGCCAGGTCTTTTGACAGGTTGCTGATCTGGTTACTTTTGACGCCCGCCGCTGGCTGTATTTCAAAGCGTGTGATCACCGGGCCTGGGTGGACTTCAACAACTTGCGCGTCAACGCCGAAATCCTTGAGCTTCAGTTCAACCTGGCGTGACATGGCTTCCAGCGCAGCAGGCGAAACCGTTGCCTTGTGCGGTTCGGGCGCGTCCAGCAGTGACAAGGGCGGCAGATCGGTGGCGGTCACCTGATCAAACATTTGGATTTGGCGCTCTTTTTCCACGCGCGCGCTGGGTTCGGGTTTTTTAATCACGGGTTCGATGCGCACTGGCACGCGACCCTCGCTCTTTTTCTTGTCGGCTTCCAGAGATTCGGTGCGTTCCTTGCGTGCACGTCGGCCAGCCAGATGCTCTTTGAACTCAATCCAGGCAATTTTGGATTTTTCAAAAGCCTGAATGGCAAGATGGCCGGTGACATCCATCAACCGGAACCACGACAGACCTGTAAAGAGCGTCACTCCGCTCAAGAACAGAGCTAAAACAAACAGTGTGGCGCCGACCGTGCTGAAGGAATGGGTGAGCGTGTTAGCCACTACGTCGCCGAGTATGCCGCCGGAATTCAGTGGTAACGATGGCGCTGTGCTGCTGAAACGTAGCGTGGCCAGGCCGCTACCCGCCATCATGGTCAGTATGCCGCCGACAGCGCGCCACGCCAAATGAGTGGAGCTGGGTTTCTCATGTTCTTTGTATAAAAACCAGCCGCCCACACCCACCATGATAGGAAAAAGATACGCAAAATAACCAAACACATAGAGAAATACATCGGCAAACCACGCACCCGCCACGCCACCACTGTTTTCGACATGGTCGCTCGCGCCCGTGCGCGACCAACCCGGATCGGCGGGATGATACGTCACCAGCGATACCAGCAGATAAATGGCGATGGCGCCCAGCACCAGCAGCGCGCCCTCGCGCAGGCCACGGCTCACGCCACTGTTGATCTGGGCAAGCAGTGGCAGTTTTCCATCTTTTTTGCGTGTTGCCTGCGCCAAGCTGATTATCCTCTGTGTTTGCTGATGAACCGCGATTGGCTTATTATACAACCTCTAACGATATCGTGCCCATTCTCTAAGGAACCCCATGTGTGTCATTTCGACCGCAGGGAGAAATCCTGGAAGAGTCCCACATTCGTTCGAGACAAGGATTTCTCCCTGCGGTCGAAATGACAGTACACCCATTAATCTTTAAGATTCCCTAAACGGTATTTTCCCATGAGCGAAACAAAACATCATCGTCTACTGATTTTAGGTTCTGGCCCCGCTGGTTATACGGCGGCGGTATATGCCGCGCGCGCTAATCTTAAACCGGTAGTGATCACGGGCATAGAGCAAGGCGGCCAATTAATGACCACTACCGATGTCGATAACTGGCCCGGTGACGCCCAGGGCGTGCAAGGCTCGGAATTAATGGAGCGCATGCGCCAGCATGCCGAGCGTTTTGGCACGCAGATGGTCTTCGACCACATCAGCAAGGCGGAGTTGCAACAGCGCCCATTTCGCCTCACGGGCGATAACGCTGTTTATACCTGTGACGCGCTGATCATCGCCACCGGCGCCTCCGCCATGTATCTGGGCATACCCTCTGAAGAAGCGTTTCGTGGCCGGGGCGTGTCTGCCTGCGCTACCTGCGACGGCTTTTTCTACCGCAACCAGCCAGTGGCGGTGATTGGTGGCGGTAATACGGCTGTGGAAGAAGCGCTGTATCTTTCCAATATTGCCTCACACGTCACCGTGGTGCATCGCCGCGACAAATTCAAGTCGGAAAAAATTCTCGTTGATCATTTGATGGAAAGGGTCAAGAGCGGCAAAGTCACCATTGAATGGAACCATACCCTCGACGAAGTGCTGGGCGACGCCAAAGGCGCGAACGGTATACGCGTCAAGAGCGTGCAAAATGGCAGCACCAAAGACATTGCCGTGCAGGGCGTGTTCGTCGCCATTGGCCACAAGCCCAATACCAGTTTGTTTGAAGGGCAACTGGAGATGAGCGGCGGTTACCTCAAAGTGAAAAGCGGCAGCAGCGGCAACGCCACCGCCACCAGCATCTCCGGCGTATTCGCCGCAGGCGATGTTGCGGATCATGTTTATCGCCAGGCAATAACCTCGGCAGGATCAGGCTGCATGGCGGCGCTGGATGCGGAGAAATATCTGGATAATCTGGCGAGCGTGGTGAAATAAATAAAGCATCGTATTTCTCTTGCCCGGTTATATTTAGTGTGCGCCTATGCTGGACAGTGGTGTCATCTCGACCGCAGGGAGAGATCTTTTGTGGCGGCGAACAAGATCCCTCACTTCGTTCGGGATGACAGGGGAATGACAGTAAATATCCGCAATGCCGGGGGTAATTTAACTCGCAGGAGCGCTAAAAGATGGGACAAAAATACTCAGAGCTAAACGAAAAACTGCAAGAATTTATCAAACAGCAGAAGATCTTTTTTGTTGCTACGGCAGCGCCAGAGGGCAGGGTTAATCTCTCGCCGAAGGGCATGGACAGTTTTCGCATCATTAGCGCCAACAAAATAATCTGGCTGAATTTAACCGGCAGCGGTAATGAAACAGCGGCGCATCTGCTGGAAAGCAATCGCATCACCGTGATGTTTTGCGCGGTGGAAGGAACGCCGATGATCTTGCGTTTATATGGCCGGGCAACGGTGTTTCATCCCAGGGATGACGAATGGAATACGCTTGCGGCAATGTTCCCGCCGATTGCAGGCGCGCGGCAATTTATTGAAATGGATATTGATCTGGTGCAAACCTCATGTGGGATGGGCGTGCCTTATTTTGACTATATGGGAGATCGGCAGCAATTGACAGATTGGGCCGAAAAGAAAGGCGATGCCGGTCTGCAACAGTATTGGAGTGATAAAAATCAGGTCAGCCTTGATGGTAAGCCGACGGGGATATTTGAACCGTAAGTCCCCGGCGCGCTGACGTTAGGATCATGAAAAAAATGCGCCTGACCCTCCTCGATAGCGTTGACACCCTGACCGCCGATCAATGGAATGCGTTGGCGGGTGATACCAATCCCTTTTTGCGCCATGAATTTCTTGTTGCGCTGGAACGTCATCAATGCGTCGGTGCAGCGGCAGGATGGTGGCCGCAACATCTGATCGTTGAACATGACGGCCAACTCATCGGTGCAATGCCGATGTATATGAAAAACAATTCCTACGGCGAGTTTGTGTTTGATTGGGATTGGGCGGATGCCTATCATCGTGCCGGGCTGCGCTATTATCCCAAGCTGGTGGTGGCTGTGCCTTATACCCCGGCCACGGGGTCGCGCCTGCTACTTGCAGATACACAGCAACGCGCGCAGGTTGCGGATCTGCTGATTAGTGGCGCGATAGAGCATGCGCAACGCAGTAATGCCTCAGGTTTGCACTGGCTGTTTACCAACGCTGCGGACACGGCGCATCTGGCGCGGCATGGTTTGTTGCAGCGTGTGGGTTGTCAATATCATTGGGAGAATCGGGGCTACCGTGATTTTGATGATTTCCTCAGCCAGTTGTCAGCCGAAAAACGCAAAAAAATTAAGCGTGAGCGACGTCATGTGAATGATGCGGGCGTAGTGCTGGAGTTGCTGGATGGTCATCAAACCAGCGCGGCGCAATGGGCGATTTTTCATGAATTTTATAAATCCACCTTTGACGAAAAAGGCGGCATTGCGTCCTTGACCTTGGAGTTTTTCAAAGAATTGGGAGAAGCCATGCCCGATCAAACATTGCTGATTATGGCAAGTTATCAGGGCCAGTATGTGGCAGGCTCATTTTTTCTGCGCGGGCGTGATACCTTGTATGGTCGACACTGGGGTTGTACGGCGCAATTTCATAGCCTGCATTTTGAAGCATGTTATTACCGCGCAATTGAGTATTGCATCGCACAGGGGTTGCAACGTTTTGAAGCGGGCGCGCAAGGCGAACACAAGATCAGCCGTGGTTTTTTACCTACTCCTACCTATTCCATGCACTGGATAGCCAATGCGCGTTTTCGTGAGGCGATTGATAATTTTCTGGTGCGTGAAACGCAATCGATTGAACAGTATATGCACGAACTGAAGCAGCACTCCCCTTACAAAAGCCTTTTTCAATCTCTTGGAGTTTGATTTCCCCGGCAGTTTGTCATCCCGAACGTAGTGAGGGATCTTGCTTAAGAAGATTCCTCGCGGTGCTCGGAATGACACTTCTTATTGCGAGGATTTTTATTAACCCGTGAGATGCTTGGTGATACCTTCATCGCGGGCAAAATGATAAATTTTTGAACATACATCCAATGCCCCCAAATTATTCTTTGTCTAAACTGAACGGCTGGGGCTATAATTATAGTATGTAGTAATGTAAGAGATCAAAGGGATTTTGAAACAGGGTCAACCACAGTAAAGGGAATTCGCCATGCATATACATACCCCAAAGATTTTTGGTATTGCAATCATTCTGTCTTCTTTGTTGTCGCCCGCCCATGCAGCCGTTGTTGATTTGGATCCGCTGCAAGCGGGTGTATACACTGGCGGTGACGGTGTATTGAGCCGCTGGGTACAGACGAAGTCCTCCTGGCCCGGCGTCAATGGTAGCAGCCCCGGTCTTGAAACTCTTGCCGACCAGGATGCCGCCTTGGCTTTGCCTTCCACCGATTCAAATATCCTGCGCAGTTTCGAAGGTACAGTTGCTACGATCAATTTCTCTGACGATGTGTACCGTGATAAGTGGGCGGCTACATGGAGTCCTGCAGGAACGACTCCAGTACCGTTATTCCCCGCCTCCAATGACCCTAATCAGAATGATTTCGCCGTGTCTTTTGCAGGATTCATCGCTATCACCACCCCCGGCGAATACAACTTCGGGGTACTTTTTGATGATGCCTTCCGCTTCACGCTGACAGGCGCCAACGGTTCTTATACGATCTTCAAGGATGGGCTGAATCCGCGCGAGATCGTTGGATTCGATTCAAACTTCGCCCTCGAAGCCGGAATGTATCAATTTTCCCTGGCCTCATTTGAGCATCTGGAAGCCGGTGTCGTCGCCCTTAACTGGTGGCATGGCCCAACCACGTCCGACTTCGGAGTCATTCCCCCGGGTAACCTGTTTAGCGCCCTGCCGCCTGTGCCGGAACCTGAGGAATGGCTGCTGTTTGTGGTTGGGTTGCTGACGCTGGCATGGTATTTCCGGAAAAAACCGTCCACTCTTTCTGTACTCGCCACCCCTGCTTTATCCTCGCAGCCATGACACGGCAACCTCTTGCATCGCTGGGCCATCGCATCGTCCATGCGCTGGCAATTGGTGGCGGCTGGTTTATCTATTTCTGGTTATGGTGGCGCGTCATTTACGTGTATGGCCAGGGTTTGAGTCCGCTGGTAGCGCTGTTTCTCGTCATCACCATCATTATCGTACCTACCATTACCCTGATCTGGATCTTGCACAATGTCCGTATCTTCAAGCGCAAAGGTCTGCGGCGCGGTCGTACCACCACCCAAGACAATTATGTTTCCGACTGGAAAGGACGCCGTGTAACAGCAGACTGGATCAACATGAAACAGGCGTCGAGCATCGTCATCTCAGTGCGCGAAAACGATAAGCAATACGAGGCAGGATAACTCTCGCCACAGATACTTCACAACCTAGATAAAAATGCATGGACGCACTCTCGATAATCACATGGATTGACAACAGCCTGTTGTATGCGGCAATGCTGGGTTTCTTTGCCCTGTATCCGATGGTCACCAGCATTATGTGGATCACGACCTCGATGTTTTTCCGCTGGCGGCAGGAGAAAAACACCACAATGCCGCTCGACACGGCAACCACCTATACGCCGAAAGTGTCGATACTCATTGCCGCGCACAATGAAGAGGCCGTTATCGAGGCGTCGCTGAAAGCCGCCCATGCCATCGACTACCCGGACTTTGAGGTGGTAGTAGTGGACGATGGCTCCACGGACCAGACGGCGAATATCGTTGCACGTTACCAGCAATCCCACGGCGTTCGTCTGATCCGCAAAACCATTAACGAAGGCAAGGCGATGGCGCTCAACGATGCGTTGCCCTGTTTGCGCGGAGAAATTGTGTTGATTCTTGACGCCGATGCTGAACCCGAGCCGCAGGCGCTACGGTATATGGTGCGCCACTTCGAGAGCGCGCGGGTCGCGGCGGTTACCGGTAATCCCCGTGTTAAAAATGCCACGACGCTGTTATCACGTTTGCAACTCATGGAATTTACCTCCATCGTCAGTTTGCTGCGCCGCTCGCAACGCGTATGGGGCCGTCTGCTCACGGTATCCGGCGTGGTATCGGCCTTTCGCAAGGACGCCATTCTGGATGTGGGAGGCTTCAGCCCTGAAATGCCTACTGAAGACATCGAACTGACCTGGAAATTGCAGAAACGTTTTTATGATGTGCGCTACGAGCCGAATGCAGTGATCTGGATGATCGTGCCGCAAAAGTTACGTGGGCTTTATAAACAGCGCCTGCGCTGGGCGCACGGTTTGATGCAGGTATTGCGCAAACATTACGACATCATGCTGCACTGGAAATATCGTCGCATGTGGCCGGTGTATGTAGAGTCGGTGCTCTCAGTGCTTTGGGCGGTATGTTTCGTCGCGCTCACCCTGCTTTGGGGAGTCTCGTTCAGCCTCGGCCACACACCCATAGGTGCAAACCCATTGCCCAACATCTGGGGCATGCTCATTGCCACCTTCTGTCTGCTGCAATTGCTGGCCGGCGCAGTGATGGATAAAAAATATGATCCCCATATCATGAAATATTATCCCTACGCGATTTTTTATCCGATCATCTACTGGATGCTGATGTCTGTCACCACGGTGATATCGATGACGGCGTTGTTCAGGAAACCGGCCAAACAAGCAGTACGCTGGGATACTGCCCGTAATGGCAAAATGGCGTGAGGTGACGTGATCACGATGAAAGCAAGGATCGCGGTGCCCTTATTGCTGGTGAGTCTGTCGGTGCTGTGGCCGGGGTTGTCGTGCGCCGGAATGCGTGAGGATGCCAGGCAGCTTGTCGATCAAAAGAATTTCGTCGGCGCCTTGGAAAAGTATGACCGGCTGCTGGCCGAAACACCTGATGACGCCGACCTTCTGATCGAAGCTGGCCGCGTCAATGCCTGGGCGGATCGGCACCAGGAGGCGGTAATAATCTATCAGCGCGTTCTCGTTGTGGCGCCGCAACGCCGCAATGACGTATTGCTGCCGCTGGCATGGCAATTGACCTGGTCGGGACAGCATCGGGGCGCGATCCCACTATTCCGCGAATCTCTCATCGCTGATCCTGATAATCGCGACGCACGACGCGGCCTCGCCGAAGCACTTAGCGGCGACAACCGTCTGGCGGAGGCATTGGGCGAATACCAGAAGCTGATCGCCTCTAATGCCGGTGACCTGCAAGCGCGTCACGGCGAAGCACGCCTGCTGTTATGGATGGATCGTTATGCCGAAGCCGAACAGCGTTATCAGGCGATGCTGCGGGAAAATCCCGACGACAAGGAAGCTGCAATTGGATTGGCTCGCACACACAACTGGAGTGGCCGACATTTTCTCGCGGCACGCGAATATGAAGCCGCTGCCAGAAAATGGCCTGCGGACGAGACCATCAAAACCGACCTGGCGACGGCGCAACGCTGGGCGGGAGCCGACAACCTTGCTCTGCGCACGTTGAGCGGAATTTCCGGAGACAGCGCCGCGACACTGCGCCGTCAGATCAAGATAGATTCGCTTCGTGGGCTGCGCTTCGGCGCCACCACGGCTTATGATACCGACAGGCTGCGGGTTAATACCGCAACGCTGGCGTTCCGTTACCCGTTTGATGCAACCCGATTATTGCAAACCTCGCTCCGCCGGGCGCAGATCGAACAACGCGGACAGCATGCCGACGGCAAGGAATTACTCGTTTCCTACGGCGACAGGTTTGGCGCTTTCGATGCGCCACGCGGGATGCTCTGGCCCTCCGTCAGTGCGGGTATCCGCGACTACGAGGGTTGGCAAACCTTTGCATGGCGCGCCGGTGTAAAGTGGTTGCCCGCCGATCTGTGGCGAATCGATTTCGACGCAGGTAATGAAGTCATCGAAAACATCCCCTCCGTGCGCAACCACGTCACATTCACCTCTCTTGGCGCAGGAACGGAAGTCAGGATTCATCCGCGCATCACCGCTGCCGCCAGCCTTGGCGTGGGGCGCTTCGATGATGGAAATATCCGTAATCGCTTGCGGGCACGCATCGAGGGCTTGGTGCTGACCCAACCACGCATCACGCTGGGTTGGGAAGGTTTACGTTTTTCCAACAGCAAACCCGACATCGTGCGTGGCTACTACAACCCGGAAAGTTATATCGAAAACAAATTGATTACAAGTATCGAAACTACACGCTGGGACTGGAATTTCCAGGCCAGAGCAGGCTTGGGGCGGCTCAGCGAAGAACCGTCGGGAATAGGCCGTGGAATCTATTCCTGGGAACTTCATGCCTGGCGCTATATCAGGGATTCAACAAACCTGCGCCTGTTTGTCGGGCGCTCCGATTCCGCCTTCAACTCCAACTCAACATTCGGCAGCGGATACTCGCGTAGCTACGGCGGCATCGATCTAACCATCATCTTCTGACGATCAGCGCGAATTGGTTTAACACCGGCGGGTCTTGTAATAGTTAATTAAACCGTTAGTTGACGAATCATGGCTCTTTACAGTTTCATTGTCCTGCAATTCCGGCAATATCGCTTTTGCCAATTGCTTGCCGAGTTCCACGCCCCATTGATCAAACGAGTTAATGTTCCAGATTATGCCCTGCACGAAAATTTTGTGTTCATACAGCGCAATAAGCGCGCCCAAGGTGGTGGGTGTGAGTTTTTGCAGCAACAATGAATTGGTGGGCCGGTTGCCGGGGAAGGTTTTATGCGGCAGCAGATTTTCCAGTGCTTCACCCTGCAATCCCGAGACTTTTAATTCCGCATGAACTTCATCCGCAGTTTTACCTTTCATCAATGCTTCAGTTTGCGCAAAGAAATTAGATAAAAGAATGGCGTGGTGTTCGCCGAGGGGATTGTGTGTTTCGATGGGCGCAATAAAATCCGCCGGGATCAGATGCGTGCCCTGGTGTATCAGTTGGTAAAAGGCATGCTGTCCATTGGTGCCAGGCTCACCCCAGATAACTGGCCCGGTGTTGTAGTCAACGTTCCTGCCATCGCGGGTGATGGATTTTCCATTGCTTTCCATGTCGGCCTGTTGCAGGTAAGCAGAAAAGCGGTTCAGGTATTGGTCATAAGGTAAAATGGCGTGCGTCTGTGCGCCAAAAAAGTTGATATACCAGATGCCCAGCAGACCCATGATTACCGGCATGTTTTTTTCCAGCGGTGCGCTGCGGAAGTGTTCGTCCATATCGTGTGCGCCGCTGAGCAGGGCTTCGAAATTATCCATGCCAATATAAATGGCGATGGACAGGCCGATGGCGCTCCACAGCGAGTAACGACCCCCTACCCAGTCCCAAAACTCAAACATATTGCGCGTGTCAATGCCAAACGCGGCGACTTCTTTGGCGTTGGTGGAGAGCGCAACGAAATGTTTCTTTACCGCGTTGGCATCCCCCGCTGAGCGCATTAACCACTCTTTCGCGGTGTTGGCATTGGTGAGCGTTTCCTGCGTGGTGAAAGTTTTTGAAGCTACAATAAACAATGTGGCTTCAGGCCGGAGATTTTTTAATGTTTCGGCAATATGGGTGCCATCTACATTTGAAACGAAGTGGACATGCAGGCCGGGCTTTGCGTAATGTTTGAGTGCTTCGGTAACCATCACTGGCCCCAGATCGGATCCGCCGATGCCAATATTGACGATATCGGTAATGGCTTCGCCCGTATAGCCATGCCATTGACCCATGCGTACATCGTCGCTGAAGTTTTTCATTTGTGTTAAGACGGCGTTGATATCGGGCATGACATCTTCGCCATCAACCAGAATGGGTCGGTTAGAGCGATTGCGCAAGGCGGTATGGAGCACGGCGCGGTTTTCGGTGGAGTTAATTTTTTCACCGGAAAACATGCGGGCAATGGCATCTTGCAGCTTGGTTTCGCGAGCAAGATTAAATAAATGCGTCAGCGTTTCTGCGGTGATGATGTTTTTTGAATAGTCGAGCAGGATGTGATTCGACTGTAGAGAAAATTTTTCAAAGCGTTGCGCATCTTTTGAAAACATGTCGCGCATGTGGGCGCGCGACATGTTTTCATGGTGTGCCTGTAATGTTTGCCAGGCCTTGGTGCTTGTAGGTGATGTCATGAGATCCTTGTTTGACTGTTTTCGTGCATCCCTGAACCTTAATATGCCTGTAGATCGCCACCATCAATATCCAGTGAATGACGCCAGAACTGATCGTCGCGGTCAAACAGGCGGTAGGTGCCACGCGGCCCCCAGCTTCCGGCCTGGTAGGTGTTGATAAAATCACGTTCCATCGACCATACCTTGACGATGGGGTCGACCACGCGCCACGCCCATTCGATCTCATCATAACGCAAGAACAATGAATGGTCACCTTTCATGACATCAAGCAGCAAGTCTTCATAAGCATCATATTTCTGGTCATTCTCTTTGTGATAGGAGGCATCCAGGCTGATAGTGCGGGTGTGCATTTCCAGGCCGGGGACTTTAACCTGCATTTCCATTTTCAAATAATCGTTGGGTTGAATGCCTAATAATATCCAGTTGGGTTTGAACTGGTCATGATGGGCATGGCGCAACAAATGTTGCGGTGGATTTTTGAAGCGTATGCAGATTGCCGAGCTGCCTTCGATCATGCGCTTGCCGGTGCGCAGGTAAAAGGGCACACCTTTCCAGCGCCAGTTATCAATGTATACCTTGAGTGCGGCATAGGTTTCTGTTGAGCTGCCAGGATCCACACCCGCTTCTTCGAGGTAACCTGGCACGGTTTTGCCGTTGATGTTGCCATGCGTATATTGGCCGCGAAACGCATGGGCATGCACCGCATTTTGCGGAATGGGACGAATCGCCTTGAGCACTTTCACTTTTTCATCGCGTAGCGATTCAGCGTCCATCATTACCGGGGGCTCCATCGCCACCAGTGTCAACAGTTGCAACAGATGGCTCTGGATCATGTCACGCAGTGCGCCAGCGCCTTCATAATAATCGGCGCGGCCTTCAATGCCGAGCGTTTCGGAGTGCGTAATTTGTACGTGGTCGATGTAGTTGCGGTTCCATACCGGTTCCAGCAACAGGTTGGCGAAACGAAATACCAATACGTTTTGTACGGTGCCTTTGCCCAGGTAATGGTCGATGCGATAAATCTGGTTTTCGTTTAAATGTTTGCTCAAACCTTGTTGCAGAACCTGTGCGCTGAGCAGGTCGTAGCCGAAGGGTTTTTCAATCACAACCCGGCGCCAGCCCTCTTTTTCTTCCAGCAGACCCGCGCCGGAGAGTTTTGCGATTACCTCGGAAAATTCGGCAGGACGAATTGACATATAAAACGCGGCGTTGTGTGGAAAGGTGGAATCTATGGCGAGCGCTTGTTGCAGGCGCTGGTAGGCCTCAGGGTCTGCCAGATCACCCTGGTGATAATGGAGTCGCGTGCAGAAGCGCGCAAAGGCTACTTCGTTAAGTCCCTGGGGGAATTTTGCGCGTAACATGTCGGCCACTTCGTTGACCCACTGTTCACGTTGCCAGGGACGGCGCGCAAAAGCGAGAATCACCATGGTGTCTGGCAAACGTCCTGCAGCTTCAAGCTGAAACAGGGCGGGAATCAATTTGAGGCGCGCGAGATTACCAGTGGCGCCAAAGATCACTAACGTGCAAGGTTCGATCATTTCATTCTCCCTTGGCGGCCTTCACTGCATGGCCGCCAAAGGCGTTGCGCATCAGTGACAGGAGACGGAACGGGTAGCCTTCGCTGTCCTGGCTGTTAAAGCGCATTTGCAGCGCCAGCGTCATCACTGGCGTGGCGACACCTTGGTCGATACCTTCAATGGCCGTCCAGCGGCCTTCGCCAGAGTCCGGTACATAGGGCGCGATTTTATCCAGGGATTGATCATCCTTGATCGCTTCGGCGGTCAGGTCAAGCAGCCAGCTACGCACCACGGAACTGTGACGCCACAACTCGGTGATTTGCCCCAGATCCAGCGCAAATTCATCCTTGCCACGCAACAGCGCCAGACCTTCAGCGAAGGCCTGCATCATGCCGTATTCAATGCCGTTATGAATCATTTTGGTGAAGTGGCCAGCGCCAATCGGGCCGACATGCGCCCAGCCGCGATCAGGCGCGGGCGCCAGAACTTTGAGCGCGGGTTCCAGCATCTTGGCAACCTCGGGCTTGCCTCCCACCATCAAACAGTAACCGTTATCCAGTCCCCAGATGCCGCCCGAGGTGCCTGCATCCATGAAGTTAATGCCATGCTCGGCCAGCCAGGCGCCCCGGCGCTGGCTATCGTGATAATTGGAGTTGCCGCCATCCACTACCAGATCGCCACGGGAAAGCAGCGGGATTAATTCACGAATCTGCTGCTCAGTGGGGTCACCGCTGGGCAGCATCAGCCATACAATACGCGGTGCAGCAAGTTTTGTAACGGCATCGGCGACAGAGGTGGCGGGAATCATGCCCTCTTCGGCCGCGATTTTGTTAACGACATCCATGGAGCGGTTATAGCCGACCACCTGCACCCCGCCACGGCACAGGCGACGCGCCATGTTGCCGCCCATTTTGCCAAGCCCTATCAATGCCATTTTCATGCTGTGTCTCCCTTCAAGTGGTGCCTGCCCGCGCTCTGGGTCGTTTGGCCATTTATATATTTAGAGCCTGTTGAAACAGGCTCCAGGCGTATCTTCTATATCGCCAATTTGTTTTGTTACTTTAGGTTCCTTGCAAGATAAGTCCTTTATGTGTCAAATTGCGGTGTGTAGTTGACCATTCATAGTAAAATAGCCACACTCATTTTGCGATAGTCATGCTCATGTCCGATGCTAAAAAATCTGCTGAAACTACCGAATCGCTTGATATGTCAGCATTGGCCAACGACATCAAGCGCTGGAGCAGTGAGTTGGGTTTTCAGCAGACGGGCATCACTGATACCCATCTCGACGAAGCCGAAGCACACTTGATGAACTGGCTCAAGGCCGACCGGCATGGCGAGATGGCGTACATGGCCGCGCATGGACATAAGCGCAGCCGACCTGACTTGTTACAGCCGGGCACCATCCGGATTATTTCGGTGCGCATGGATTACCTTCCTCCCGCCGCAGTGGATGCCGCCGTGGTGCTTAATGACGCGCAATTGGGATATATTTCACGCTATGCATTGGGTCGAGATTATCACAAAGTGCTGCGCAAACGCCTGCAAAAACTTGCGGAACGCATCAGCGCGGCTATAGGGCCATTCAATTATCGTGCCTTTACGGACAGCGCGCCAGTGCTGGAAAAAGCCTTGGCGCAAAAAGCCGGTTTGGGCTGGATTGGCAAGCACACTAATTTGCTCAATCAGAAAGCCGGATCGTGGTTTTTTCTCGGTGAATTGTACACGGATTTGCCACTGCCAATTGATGGCGCGGCGGAAAATCACTGCGGCACCTGCCAGGCCTGCATCGACGTGTGCCCTACGCAAGCCATCACTGGTCCGTATCAACTTGATGCACGCCGCTGCATTTCGTATCACACCATCGAACTGCGTGGCGCCATTCCGCTGGAATTCCGGCGTTTGATCGGTAACCGTGTGTATGGTTGCGATGATTGCCAGTTAGTGTGTCCGTGGAATCGCTTTGCGCGTCCTACGGGTGAAGCGGATTTTATGCCACGTACCGGCCTGGATGCGCCGCAGTTAGTGGAGTTGTTTGCCTGGAGCGAAGCGGAATTTTTGCGGCGTACTGAAGGCTCTGCCATACGCCGTATTGGTTATGAGTGCTGGTTGCGCAATGTTGCCGTGGGCTTGGGTAATGCGCCGACCTCACCGCAAGTAATCGCTGCGTTGCAAGCGCGCCTGGATCACCCTTCGGCGTTAGTGCGTGAGCATGTGCAATGGGCATGGGAGCAGCATCATGGATCTGATTAATCATCGTAAAAATCTGCTGGACATATTCTACAGCGCGCTGCAGGCAGTGAATGGGCGCACCTGTGTGCGTGATTATTTGCTTGAGCATCCTGTCGCACGCCAGCCTCTCTATCTGGTGTCCGTCGGCAAAGCGGCCAATGAGATGGCGGAGGGTGCCTTTGAGGTAATGCCAGCGCAGATTACGCGCGCGCTGGTGATCACCAAGGCCGGGCATGGCGATGCCAGCCTGTTTAAATCCCACGCCGTCACCTTGCTGGAATCAGCGCACCCACTGCCCGATCAACGTAGCCTGCAGGCGGGTGCCGTGTTGCTGAGTTTTATACACGACGCACCGCCGGATGCGCATTTTCTGTTTTTAATCTCAGGGGGCACATCAAGTCTGGTTGAAGTGTTGCCAGACGGTATGACATTGGCAGCGTTAGCGCAGGTGAATGAATGGTTATTGGGCAGTGGTCTGGATATCCATCATATCAACTGCGTACGCAAAGCTATGTCATGTATCAAGGGCGGGCGTCTGGCAGTGGATCTCGCGGGACGCACTGCCGATGTGCTGTTAATCTCCGATGTGCCGGGCAATGCGCTGGCGAATATTGGTTCCGGCCTGCTGGTGGCAGATGATGAAAACGCGCCGCGTGTGAGCGATATTGATATGCCGTCACAGATACGCGCGCTCATTAAGACCGCGCCTGCCGCACCGGCGAAAAATCACCCCTGTTTTTTAGGCATCAAAAGCCACATTATTGCCAGTAACGAAGTTGCCTGCCGCGCTGCCGAAAGACATGCACAACAATTAGGCTACACTGTACACCGCCATGCCGATATCATTACCGGCGATACTATTGACGTGGCTCATGTGCAGGCGCGCATGCTCAAAGAGGGTGTTCCGGGTGTATATATTGGTGGCGGAGAGACCACCATACAGTTACCGCCGCAACCGGGGCGCGGTGGCCGCAATCAGAGTTTGGCGCTGGCAGTGGCTCAGGAAATTGCAGGTTACAACAATATCGTGTTTTTAGCCGCTGGAACGGACGGTAGCGATGGCTCCACCCATGATGCCGGGGCGATAGTGGATGGGGCCACTATTAAACGTGGTGAGGGTAAAGGTTATGATGCGGCAAGCTGCCTGATGCGCGCCGACGCGGGCACATTTCTCGCCGCCAGCGGCGATTTGATTACCACTGACCCGACCGGAACGAATGTCATGGACCTTATGCTAGGCATGAAAACCGCATGATAAGTGTGGTATTGTAGACAACTATGCGCATAGTGCTATTAGACCAAGGTGCAATGGAGCTGATCGGATCGGTGGGCAGTCACGGCGATCTGGATTTTTCACGCCTCGCCGCCACGCTCCCGGAATGGCAAGCGTATGAGGCGACGGCCGATACGCAGGTTGCCGAGCGCATCGCCAATGCCACTGTCGCCGTGAGTAACAAGGTGCGCATTGACGATGCCGCCATGAGCCGCGCGCCGCACCTGCGCCTGATCTGTATCGCCGCCACCGGCACCAATCATGTGGATCTGGAAGCTGCGCGCCGCCGGGGGATTGCCGTATGCAATGTGCCGGGTTATGCCACGGCCTCGGTAGTGCAACATGTGTTTGCCTTGATATTGGCGCTGTCGATCCGCTTGCCGGATTATCAGCAAGCGCTACGCGCTGGGCGCTGGCAACAGGGTAGCCAATTCTGTCTCCTGGATTACCCGATCCGTGAAATCGCCGGAAAGACTTTGGGTATCATTGGCTACGGCGAGCTAGGTCAGGCGGTGGCGCGTATCGCCGAAGCGTTTGGTATGAAGATAATGGTGGCTCATTATCGGGAGGGGCAACCCAATGCCGGGCAAACACGCACACCCCTGCAGGAACTGCTGCCGCAGGTCGACATACTCAGTTTGCACTGCCCGTTAACCCCGGAAACACGCGGCTTGATCGGTGCGGCAGAACTGGCGCTGATGCGGCCCGATGCCTTGCTGATTAATACAGCGCGTGGCGGCATTGTCGATGAAGCGGCTTTGGCGGCAGCCTTGTGTCAGGGCAAACTGGGAGGCGCGGGGGTGGACGTGCTAACGCAAGAACCGCCCACGCAGGATAACCCACTGCTGGCGGCGAACATCCCTAACCTGATATTGACGCCGCACATTGCCTGGGCCAGCCGCGAGGCACGCCAGCGGTTAGTGGATGAAGTGGCGGCGAATATACGGGCATTTTTGCAGGGTGAAACACGCCATCGGGTCGCCTGAAAAGGTTTATTATTTATCAGCTTAGAGAATAACTTGCTTTACCCAAGTGGGATTTATATGGTAATAATAAAAAATACCGGATCGCTTGAATAAAGGCGTAACACAGCAGGGATATCAATGGGAATCATTAATCGCCGTTTTGCGATTGTAGTGCATGACTTGTGTATAGTGTTATTGGCTTGGGTAGCGGCCTATTTACTCCGGCATAATTTTGCCTGGCAGAGCATAGAATGGCGGCCTGTCATGCACCTGTTGCCCGTGGTGGCAGCGGCGCAAGGCCTGGTATTCTGGGGTATTGGCCTGCATCGCGGTTTGTGGCGTTTTGCCAGCCTTCCTGATTTGTGGAATATTATCCGCGCCGCCGTGTTGGGGGCGTTGGCAGTCGCGTTGGCGCTGTTTTTGTTCAACCGCCTGGAGGGTGTGCCGCGTGTGGTGCTGGCCGTTTATCCGGTCCTGTTGATTCTGTTGCTGAGCGCGCCGCGCCTTGCTTACCGTATGTGGCGGGACCGTGGGCTGACGGCGCAGGCGATGGCTGTCGGAAAACGCGTTTTGATCCTCGGCGCCGGGCGTGCTGGCGAAATGCTGGCGCGCGACATACGACGCGATAGTGAATACCTGCTGGTGGGTTTCCTGGACGATAACCCCCAGCTCAAAGGCACCAAAATCCATGGCCTGCCAGTGTTGGGCTCTACGGAACGCCTGGCGCATGTGCTCGACACCTTGGATATAGATGTGGTGATTATCGCCATCACCTCCGCCGGCGGCGCACAGATACGCCATGTGGTGGAGATGTGCGAGCAGGCCAAGGTGCAATTCAGAATTCTGCCGCGTATGCAGGATTTGATGTCAGGGTTGATCAGCCTCAAAGATGTGCGTGAGGTAGCGATTGATGATCTACTCGGCCGCGAGCCGGTATCGCTGGACTGGTGCGCGATCAGTGCCGGATTGGCGGGCAAGGCAGTGCTGGTGAGTGGTGCGGGCGGCTCGATTGGCTCTGAGTTATGCCGGCAGATTGCGCGTCTGAAACCGGCGTCTATCATCCTGTTCGAGCGTTGCGAATTTAATCTTTACAGCATCGAGATGGAGCTGCGTGAGCAATATCCCAGTCTGGTAGTGCACGTGTGTCTGGGTGATGTGTGCGATCGGAGTGGGGTGGAGCATGCGCTGAGCAAGCATCGGCCAGAAGTGATTTTTCATGCGGCGGCTTACAAGCATGTGCCGATGCTGCAAACCCAGGCGCGTGAAGCGGTGCGCAACAATGTGCTGGGTACCAAGACTCTGGCGCTGGCCGCTGATAAATATAGTTGCACCACTTTCGTCATGATATCCACTGACAAGGCGGTGAACCCTGCCAATATTATGGGCACCAGCAAACGTGTCGCAGAGATTTTCTGCCAGATGCTGGACCGTTGCTCCGCCACCCGCTATATCACCGTGCGCTTTGGTAATGTGCTGGGTTCGGCAGGCAGTGTGGTGCCGCTATTTCAGAAGCAAATCGCGGCAGGCGGGCCAGTCACCGTCACCCACCCCGATATCACCCGCTATTTCATGACAATTCCCGAGGCCTGCCAGTTAATCATGCAATCTGCTGTGATGGGTAAGGGCGGTGAAATTTTTGTGCTCAATATGGGTGAACCCGTCAAGATCCGTTATCTTGCCGAACAAATGATTCGCTTGTCGGGAAAAATTCCTGGCGAAGATATTAAAATCGCCTATACCGGTTTGCGGCCCGGTGAAAAATTGTATGAAGAGTTGTTCCACAAGCAGGAAGGTCTGAACGAAACCGGGCATGAAAAAATCTTCCTGGCGCAGAGCCGGGAGGTTGCCTGGGATTATTTGAACGAAGTTATTGATGCCATGGATCGGTCATGCAAGGAGTATGACGATGCACAATGTGTGCTGCTGCTGAAGAAACTTGTGCCTGAAATGGAAGATCCCTCTGTTCATAAGATTACCAATGCCCTTCTGCCCGTCATCTCCAAAGTACTGGAATTCAAGCGCGGCAACCGCAATGATGCAAAAGAGCCGTGACGCAAAAGATTAGAAAAGCTGTTTTTCCGGTCGCTGGCATGGGTACGCGCTTTTTACCCGCGACCAAAGCCAATCCCAAGGAAATGTTACCCATCGTCGACAAACCGCTGATTCAATATGCGGCAGAAGAAGCGATCGCAGCAGGCATGACCGAGCTTATTTTTGTGACCAGCAGCAGCAAGCGCGCCATTGAAGACCATTTTGATAAAAACTATGAAATGGAAACCGAGCTTGAAAAACGCGGCAAGCATGAGCTGTTGTCGATTGTGCGCAGCGTGGTGCCTGCCGGCGTGTCCTGTATTTATGTGCGCCAGCCTGAGGCGCTGGGTTTGGGGCATGCAGTATTATGTGCCAAATCCGTAGTCGGCAATGAAGCCTTTGCCGTGATTTTGGCAGACGACTTGATTGATGGTGGGATTGACGGCGATGGAGCCAATTGTTTAACACAAATGGCCGCAGTCTACGAAAATCATGGATGCAGTATTTTGGGCGTGGAAGAAGTGCCGCAGGCTGAAACTGACAAATACGGCATTGTCAAAGCCTCGTCCTTGATAGACCGTGTCAGCAAAGTCGACACCATTGTCGAAAAGCCCACTCCTGATGTCGCGTCGTCTAATCTTGCCGTCGTCGGGCGTTATATTTTAACACCGCGCATTTTCGAATTATTGGAGCATACCGGGCGCGGCGCTGGGGGTGAAATTCAATTAACCGATGCAATCGCCCGGCTGCTGCTTGAAGAGCGCGTGTTAGCCTATCGCTTTTTAGGCAAACGCCATGATTGCGGCAGTAAATTAGGCTACCTGCAGGCCACGGTGGAATACGCCTTGCGTCATCCGCAGTTAAAGGATGAGTTCAGGGAATATTTGCAATCCATCCTGCCCAGCTTAAAGGGCTGACGCCCGACGCTTCCGGCTTCTCCCGGGTGGGGGTTTAGTCCTGAATCAGGCAATGATACGTCTTTAGGCCGCTTGCAGGCGAGATGGACAATGTTCAAGTTATTCTTGTTTTACGACTAACATGCGCGTCATCACCTTCACCAACATCTCGGCCTCTGCTACGCTCAGGTGACGGGCAAACAGCACCTCAATCTGCTCGCCATACACCGGCCACATGGTTTTTCGAGTATCCAACCCGGCCTGTGTAATCACGCAAAATGACCCGCGCCGATCATCCGGACACGGCTCACGACGCAATAATCCCGCCGCTTCCAGACGATCCGCAAGGCGCGTTAAATTACTGCGTGACAGCACAATCCGCTCGGCCAGTTGATGCATGCGCAAACGCTGATCCGGCGCTTTTTCCAACTCCCACAACACGTCATACCACGCCAGCGGAGGCAGCTTGGCGCGCGCCAAGGCGTCCTCAATCCGCTCCATTAAACGGCTATGCGTCGCCAAAAATAACGGCCAGGCACGGCCTTTGGGATCAGGATCCTTATGTATGGGCATTTGTTTTACCTCGAAAAATCGCTCAACCGCCATCATCTCAAAATATAGTTGCAATTTCAACTATTTCATGGAATCATATTGTTGAAATTACAACTATATTTAATTCAACTATATTACCAAAGAGATCGTCATGTCCAAAACACTCTCACTTAATGAATTACAGACCCGACTCCAAGCCAACCCCGGCATAGTCCTGCTGGAGGCGCTGCCAGAAAAATATTATCAGGACTGGCATCTGCCGGGTGCCAAGCACATGCCTCACGATGCGGTGGGCGCGCTTGCACCGACATTAATATCCGATAAATCATCAGAAGTCGTTGTTTACTGCGCCAGCAACACCTGCCAGAACTCGCATATTGCGGCCAGGGTTTTGACGCAACTGGGGTACAGCAATGTGGCAGTGTATGCCGGTGGAAAAGAAGAATGGCACGACGCAGGGCTACCTGCACAACGTAACTGAGTGATGAATTACCCTAAAAACGGCGATTCACCACAGAAGGACGCGGCCATCATCTATACCATCATCCATAAAGGCGTAGAGGAAAAACAAGACCTTGGCTTGTGTGCCAAGTTACCCACCGGGTGAGGGCGCGTGTTGCGCTAACCACCTGAATTTCTTTGCGTCCTCCGCGGTTCAGCTGCTTTTTCCAGGTTGATCGAGATATTGAACAGGCTCTAAGCTTGGCCGGCCAACCGAGCCGTCTCCGGATCATAGACCACTTCGGTAATCGATCCATCTCGAATGCGCTGAACCGCTTCGTCAATCACATGGAGCGGTACTAGAAACCACTCCCTTGGCTTCACCGGATTTCCGAAGCGGTCTTCAATGGTCAAGTCTAGCTGCGCTGCACCGAACAAGCGGTGGAAGATGTTTTCCAGTCTGGTGCGGTTCAGGTTGTGCAGTTTGTAGGTGGCTACCACCTCCACGTCGGCCAACAGATAGGTGGCATCCTTTTCCGCGCCTGCGATGCGAGTCACTACTTTCCCGCCGGTCACGCCGATCTTGTGGATCAACTCGCGGTGCTCGGCGACGAATGGGTGGCTGGACAGGCTACGCAGCACGTAGATGGTTCCGGTTTCAATATCATCTGGTTCTGGCGCATCGCCAAACAGCGGTCCCATGTCCGTGCCGGTCAACATGCGAGCGTTTTCGTCTTTATAGAGCGCACGCTGTAGCGAGCGCATCAACAGATTGCTTTCGGTACCGTTGGAGTAAACCACACGCAGGCGCGCATCCGGTTCGTTGTTGCTCGTGCGAAAAATGTCACCCTGCTCGGCCACATAAACCAGCAAACCGCCCAAGACAAAGAAATTGCCTACCTTAAAGTTGGAGTCACGCCCAAACTGGCGGGACTGGCGAACGCCAGCCTTCAACTCCCGCTCCACCTGCTCAAACAGCGGTTGGAATTTGTCAAAATCTGCGCACGGCGTGCGGTCGGCAATTTCCTCCGCCGCGCGCTTTTCAACGCTGGAACGCACATGGCGCAGCACGGTGATGTCGTTTTGATTGGCGGGTTCATCGCCAATTCCCAGTTGGGCCAACAAGGCATCTTCGTCCAAGCCATCCACATCTGACTGAGCCGCTGCCGCACCAGACAACAGGCCGGGGCCATCCAATTCAACCAGCAAGGTTTGCGCTTCTGGCAACTTGCGTAGCTGGTCCAGGCGCACGGCATACAGGCGTTCGAAGATGTCACGGCCTTCGCCATGCAGCGGGGCGCGACCATGCGTTTGATGGAAGCGCAGGATGTCCTCAAAGCCCGCGATGATGCGTTCCTCGCGCGGGGTTCGGCTGAAAACCTTGAATGAGGTGACTTCTACTCCCAGCGCATCCAGCAGTTCGTCATCGTCCATCTCAGCCATTGCCGGACTCTCCCCGCGCTTGTGCCGCCTTCGCCTGGGCACGGTAGCGCGCCAGCGCAGCCACGCCTTCGGCCATGCGCTTTTCCCATGCGTCGGTGGAGTTGATGTCCGGCAGGCGGCTACGCTCGTTCTTGAACTGCAAGGCGCGTTTTGCCAGCTCGCGGGCATCCTCTTCGGGGATGCTCACCTTCTTGGCGGCAATGCTGGCCTGCACCTGGCGCAGCGATTTCTCATCCATCGCTTTGGCCAGCACCGCATAGGCGGCATCGAAGGGGTTGATGCGGTCGATCAGGTCAATATCCAGGTCGCGCACGTTAACGAACTTGCGCACCCCATCCAGTAACGCCGTACTGCCTTGCGTTGTTCCATCGCCGTTGGCATCGGCCTGGGCCAACGCCAGCTTGGCCTGCTGGGTGATGTTCATGGCGGCAATGGCGTGTTGGCGGATGGCCTCCTGGTCGACTGGATTCAAGTCCGGATAACGCTCGCGCACAATCTTGCCCATGCGCAACTGAGTCAGCTCTTCGGGCAGGGTGTTCTCCTTGTCGAACAGACCACGCTCCAGCACGGTTTTGTCCTGCAAAAAACTGGTGACGACTTCGTTCAAGTCCTCCTTGCAGATACGCGTGGCCTCCGGGCTTTGCGGTGTTGCCAGCCCGTTGATCTCGACGTGAATCTGGCCGGTGTCCTTGTTTACCCCGATATTTTGACGACCGTCCTTGTAGCCATCCTCGCCGTAGTCGAAGCCGCCCAATGGGCCGGTGTTTCTTGGCGTGAACTCATAGCGCGGAGCCAATACCTGCTCCATCAGCAGACTGGCGGAAATAGCCTTGATCATATCGTTCACCGCTTCGGCCACAGCCGCTTGTTCGGCCGCAGGTTCGGCGATCAGATTGGTGAAGCGCGCCCGTTCCTTGCCGTCGGCATCACGGGTGGCGCGGCCAATGATCTGCACGATTTCAGTCAGGCTGCTGCGGTAGCCAATGGTCAGCGCGTGTTCGCACCAGATCCAGTCAAAGCCTTCCTTAGCCATGCCCAGCGCGATGATGATATCCACGTTATCGCGGTTGTTCTTCTGCGTCGGGTCTTTCAGCGCAGTCAGTACGCGAGAACGCCTGGTCGGATCGCTGTCATCCACCAAATCCGCCACTTTCAGGATACGGCCATCATGGGCCTGCACCAGATGGAAGCCGGTGGCCGGGTCAACACCTTTCCATTCGCCCAAACCGTGCATGATCTCATTCACCTCGCGCTCCTTATCTTTAAGGCTCTCGCGGGCATTCACATTGGGAATATGGACGATGGTTTTCAATGCCGGATCCAACACCTTGGTGACGGCATCCACGTAAGGGCCAGTGTAGAAGAAGTAGCCGATGTCCAGCGACTTGAGCCATTGGTAGCCGTTGAGCTGCTCGTAGTAGGTGTAAGTGATCGTCTCGAATCTGGCTTCATCCACCGGCCCCAACACGGCCTCGCTGTCGCCACGAAAGTAGGAGCCGGTCATGGCCACCAGATGCACCTTGTCGCGAGCGATGAATGCGCCCAACTGACTGCCCAGCTTGTTGTCTGGATTGCTGGAGACGTGATGGAACTCGTCAATCGCAATCAGACGATTATCGAATGCCTCGATACCCAACTCATCCACCGCAAAGCGGAAGGTGGCATGGGTGCAAACCAGCAGCTTGTCGGTGCTTTCCAGAAACTTGCGCACCGCGTCCACCTTGGACTTGGCCACGCGCGGCTCGTCCACGCCGGGGGCGTTGCACAGATTCCATTGCGGGGCGACCTGCCAATCCCAATAGAATCCATACTCGCTCAGGGGTTCATCGGCAAAGCTGCCACCAATGGAACGCTCCGGCACCACGATGATGGCCTGCCGCAGGCCCTGATTGTTGAGCTTGTCCAGTGCGATAAACATCAGCGCGCGGGATTTGCCCGATGCCGGTGGCGATTTGATCAGCAGATACTGCTCGCCGCGCTTGGCATAGGCGCGCTCCTGCATGGCGCGCATCCCCAGCGCGTTGGCCTTGCTGGACGCCCCGGTGCGCGCCGTGGTGATGGACACCGACGGCACGGTGTAGGTGTTGGTCGGGTTAATCACTGCGTATCGTCCTCCCTAGATGTGTCGCCGCTAATGGGCTGAACTAATCGTCCAACAGGCTGTTGGACAATCAAAACCCGATCAAAACTTTCCTGAGCCTGTGTTATGTCGCAACTAATTGTTTTTGTTAATTTGTTCATATTTGAGTTGATGACGGCCTACCTGTTTTGCCCGCTCATCCAAAACAGGATCAAAACCTTTTGCGTATCTATTACCATCCGTTTCCATCCGTTTCCATCCGATTTTCAAGGCTCACTCCTGGGAAGGGGCTGTGGCGTGTTCGACATACATCGAAGCCCGCCCAGCGCCACGCAATTCGATCTTGTGTGCAACGACTAGGCGAGATTTATGGCGAGCAAAATCAAAACCCGATCAAAACTTTCCCGTTTAGGCCCAGAACGGGATGTAGCAGATGCGCTATTTAGCTCCCCTCTTCCAGAAATGCATTAAAAAAAACTCTGAAAAGTAGGCTCATGAACATGATGCTGACAGCCACCAACCCAAGTGATATGGCTGTAAGCAATTGATCGACGCATATGTCGACAATCCAAACGGAAACGGAACTGACTATGAGTTTATGCTCGTTGTTAGCTGTTAACCCCATCAAGTTGAGTAACAGCAATACAAAAATCGAAGACAGCGAGGCCAGTGAGCTATATTTAAAATATGCTCTGAGAGTGTGGAGCTTCGTTTGCGTCTTCTTACGCATATCCTCTTCTTGCCCTAACCTTTTGCTGAAATTCGATCCGAACAGAATGGATAGCCCTGTCAGATAAAAACCGAAAACGATGGAAAGGAAGGTAATGGTGTTGCTTACAAAAGATTCCGGCAATAGCAGTTTCGCGCTGTAAGAAAAAAACATAACAGCAAAAAATAGGATTGAAGCTAATATTTTATGATGACTATACATTGTAGGCATCCCTTAGCTTTGTAACCGTTTGAGTCTTCACATCGCCTGGGGGGAAAAGGAGTTGGCTATCCTTTTGCAAGGGAATGCTGATTTTGTTGATGAATTTATTTGTATCGAATACATTCTCAAATCCTCTTTCATCCTTCCCAATACAAACCATGGTTCTGATGTCTCCGGTACTTTGGAGGCCTGCAAGCCGAAGAATTCCTTGCTTCAAACCATTTTTCATTGGAATTCTGTATTTGGCCTCTATTGAGAACTCCTCTGGCTCCCCATAGCCAAATATATTTTTAAGGCTGGAAAATAGATCGCCTTCACGATTAAATATATCCCTAGATCCAGTAAATTTTACAGTTTCCAGTGATTTTATAACCTCAAGAAAGTCGCTGATGCTTTTATATATATTTTTAACGACAACCTCTTCATCGGTGAACTTGGAGAGAAAATCTCTTAGGAACCCTTTTTTCTTTAGATTTGAAATGTAGAAAATGGAAGTTACACTATCGTAAATGGCAAATAGCTGGTCATTTGGCTCTATCTGATGAGCGGTTCTTGGATTGGCTAGCTCAGTGCCAGACGGGATATCTATCACAATATCCCGATGTGGCATTGCTTTGCCAACATTTGAGTAGAACCAGTAAAATCTGTCGTCAATCACCTCACGAACGATTTGATGCGAGTATTCCTCGTGAACAATACTCATCTTCTCAGGGGAGAAGGCTTTCTGGAGGTAATTAGCATCTGGCAACTTACCACCTACCACAAGCTCAAACGAAGAGAATGATACGGAGTCAGTCATTTTATGACACATCCTTTTTTGCTAGTTATCTTGGTATAAAGCTCAAACAGTTTTTCCAGCCGCTCGGTGTCGTTTTTGAAGCGGCGGCCGATGTAGATGCGCTCCAGCACCTCGTCGTTGCGCTCATGGGCGTGGCGCAGGTTCTCCGGCATGTTGTCTGGGTCGTACAGGTCGGCGATGGTGGCGGGGAAATGCGCTTCGCGGGCCAGCAGGATGTTTTCGGCGCAGGTAGTCAGGTCGGTTTTGTTCTGCTCGGTAAGCAGGGGGACGGGGAAGGTGTTCCAGCCGAGGGTATTGGAGTAGCGATAGCGGGTTTCCAGCTTGCCACAGACAGTACCAATCCAGACCAGATGCAGGCGGGAGGCGATAAGAGCTATATTCCACAGCGGTGCGTCGTAGAGAGCGAAAGCCTCGCTGGTTACGGTGCTTCGAGCATCGATTAAACCATTGGGTAAAAAAGGGCGATTCTCAGACGAGGTTCTAGGAACAGTAATCGTCCACTTTTGAGCGATGTTCATTTCCCTCATCTGGTGTGCCCGCGCAGCCATCTCATTGGCTCCGCTGTCTCGACTCGCCAGCCGCATCGCTCGCACCCCTTCAACGCGTTGCCGAATGGCATCAATACCCATAGCTTCTTCGAGGTGGACATCCTCAATCCACAGGCAATAGCGTTCCAGACCACGAATAAACTCTGCCGAGCCGTAGATACGGCGAATAAAGTGAGCATGCTGCTCTGGTGTTAGACCAAGTGCATCGACTTCATCTCTGGATAGCAGCAGATGTCCGCCATCAACAGGCTTGTTGCCGAAGGTCATTTCCGCCTGCCCACTCAACGGACGGGATGCCTTGTCCAACATCACACTGTCTCCGGGCACCAAGTAGGCATTGATGTGCTCTACCTCCTTCACAATATCCACCGCGTCGCCCTTTCCACTATTGGCGATGGAATACAGGCGGCGCAACGATTTAGTTTGCGATGATAAGCCCACGATGACCACGGTCACGCCCGCATTGTGGCTGGCGAGATTGGCCCACTTGAACGAGGTGTGCGCAAACGCAATCTTGTTGCCTGTGCTGAAAACCAGCGGCCAGAGGATGGGAACTTGCTGTCCTTGGCAGATGGAATTGGTGGACACGAACGCGGCGGCAGCATTCGTCTTGGTGCCGTAATCGGCGGCCTTCATGAACCAGCCCGCCACATAGTCCAGTGACTTCCAGTTCTTGGTGCGGTTGCCAAAGATGGCTTGCAAATCTGCCTTCTGTTCGTCCGTTTGCCAAGTTGAACCAAGATACGGCGGGTTGCCACAGATGTAGGTCTCGCCGCCTTCGTTTTTGAAGTCCATTTCCGTCTGATCCAGCGGTGTGTTGAACAAGTCGTCACTAACCAGCTTCACGCCCGTCCCCGTCGGCGGACAAATGCTCAGCCAATCCAGCCGCAGCGCATTGCCACAGACAATCCAGTTCTGCGCATCCAGCGGCAGAAACTCCGCCAGCGCATCCTTCTGCCCGCGATACAGTACATCGCACTGGAACTCGGCAATGATGAGCGCAAGGCGCGCTATCTCCGCCGGAAATTCCCGCAGCTCGATGCCCCGGAAGTTGGTCAGCGGAATCTCGCTGCCCAGATGCGGCTCGCCCCGGCGGTGGTTGATTTCCGCCTCGATCTCGCGCATCTGCTTGTAGGCGATGACGAGGAAATTGCCGGAGCCGCAGGCGGGGTCAAACACGCGGATGCGCGCCATGCGTTTGCGCAGGTTCAGCAGCTTGATTTTGTTATCGCCCGCCTCTGCCAACTGCGCGCGCAGGTCGTCCAGGAACAAGGGGTTCAACACCTTCAGGATGTTGGGCACGCTGGTGTAGTGCATGCCCAATGCGCCGCGCTCTTCGTCGTCGGCCACGGCCTGGATCATGCTGCCGAAGATGTCCGGGTTGATCTGTTTCCAGTTCAGGCCGCCCGCGTGCAGCAGGTAGGTGCGCGCCATGCGGGTGAAGCGCGGCACGTCGGTTGCGCCGGAGAACAGGCCGCCATTCACATAGGGGAAGCCATTGGCCCAGTTTGACAAACGGGACTCGGCACTGGCGCGCTCGGCGTTCTTGATGTTCATGGCGCGGAAGATGACTTGCAGCACCTCATGGGTATTGGCGCCGTCGCGTTCGCTCATTTGCTCAACGGTGTGGGTGAACAGGCCCTCGCCATTGAAGATGTCGGTGTCTTCGGCAAAGAAACAGAACACCAGCCGCGCCATGAAGTGATTCATGTCGGCGCGGCGCTCGTCCTTGGCCCAGTCCGGATTTTCTCTCAGCAGCTCGACGTAGAGCTTGTTCAACCGCGTAGTGGCGCGCCTATCTAACTCAGTGTCCTTGAGCTCCTTGGGGAAAGAAATACCAGCCAGCGGCAGGAAGAAGCCGAAATGATTGGGGAAGTCCGGGTAGGCGCAAGCAATGGTTTCGCCGCCGACCAACTCTTCGGCCTCCAGAGTCTGCCCATCGGTGACGAGGATGAACTTGGCCTTGGCTTTTGTAGTGGCGGGGCTGGCGCGCAACGCTTTGAGGGAAGCACCCACTGCGCCCGCTTCGCACACGGCGATATGGATGTTGTTGCGCTGGAGCACGCCCCCCACATCCGAAGCATTGTTGTTGCCCGTGCGCAGGCGCTTGAGTGCCGTGTCCTTATTGCCGAAAGCGGCCAGAAACGCAAACGGGAACGCCGCCGCGTCGAAGGGCTGAAGAGCCAGGTCCGATATGGCTTCTTCGATTTCTACTGCATTCATGGGGGATCTTGCCTGTGTGAGGCCTTGCTTACACTTCCCGCAGGGGGATGATTGCTGGTGCGGAGTTGCGGGAGACGATTGTGTATAGGGTTGCCGTCGTCGTCGAAGTTTTTCATCATTATGGTGAAGGAGGTGTGGTTCTGTGCATAGCAGCCCGTTGTGGCGGCCTAGGTGCTCTGTATGCTGTCGTCATGTCGTGTTTTCCGGCATGACAAAGCCAGCCGCCTCAACCCTATCGCCAACCCGTCAAAAAGTGCGGAAAACTGCGTCACTATGGTATAGCATACGCAAACCATACGCTACTCTGGTTCGGGCCACGCCTCACTGACCTGGATGAGCAACTGAAGGAATTTTCGGCGGTTTGGGCTTACACCCTTAGGAGGTGCGAAAAAATCATTCACGGTTTTCTGCGCCTTCCCAATCCAGCCATGATATTAGGCGAGATGGGGGCACGGCGATGAAATCAACGGATTTCATCGTGCGTCAATAACGCCCATGCTGTTTATTAATGTAATTGGTAAGCTCTACATATTGATTATTCATGCGCCGCACAATGCCGTGAACCGCACGTACAATCGAGCGCATGACACGGTAGACGATAACGGGGTCGGTGGCCAGTAGCGACTCGAAGGCATCGCGTTGCAGGGAAAAAAGTTCGGTGTTGCCGATGGAACTCAGCGTTGCGCTGTGTTCCATGCCATCAATAAAACCCAGCGCGCCAGCGAGGTCGCCGGACTTCAGGATATGCAGGGTAATGACCTCACCCCCGCCGCTGTCTTTCATCACCGCCAGCATGCCGCTAATCACCACGTGCAAGCTGTTATCGCTGTGGCCTTCTTGGATTAAGATCTCGTCTTCCTTGAGGCTGCGCACTGAAATGATCTTGCTCAGTTCCCGGCACTGGGCATCCGTCAACTCGGCGGCGAACGGCGAAGCATGCAGAATGTCGTATTTCTCTTGCTCGGTCATGGCAGTGTGTACCTGTATTAAAACGCCTAAGTCATATTCTCCAAAATAGCGCGCTTCACGGAATCCAGCGTGGCTTCCACTGTAATCAGCGGTGTGTTGCTCTGGCTGATGGCGATGTCCGGGTCTTTCAGTCCGTGCCCTGTCAAGGTGCAAACCACTTTGCTGCCTTCAGGTATTTTGCCTGATTTAATGTCGCGCATGGCGCCGGCCAACGAAGTGGCCGATGCCGGCTCGCAGAACACGCCTTCTGTTTGTGCGAGCAATTTCTGCGCCGCCAATATTTCCTGATCGGTGCATTCGTCAAACCAGCCATTCGACTCTTCGCGCACTTGCCAGGCTTTGTCCCAGCTTTGCGGATAACCGATGCGGATGGCGGTGGCAATGGTGTCAGGATTATCGACCGGCTTGCCGCGCATGAACGGCGCAGAACCTGCCGCTTGATAACCGACCATGCGCGGGGAATTATTGACGATACCGTGCTCGTGATATTCTTTATAACCCATCCAGTGTGCAGTGATATTGCCCGCATTGCCCACTGGCAAGCAATGAAAGTCCGGCGCGCATTCCAGCTCTTCCACAATTTCAAATGCGGCAGTCTTCTGGCCTTGCAGACGAAATGGATTGATGGAGTTGACGATGGTTACCGGCGCCTGCAACGCCACATCTTTCACCAACTGCATACCCGCATCAAAATTACCTTTGATCTGGATCACCACCGCACCATGAATCATCGCTTGCGCTAATTTACCCAGGGCAATTTTGCCGTCAGGAATCAGCACAAACGAAGCGATGCCCGCGCGCGAGGCATAGGCGGCGGCGGCGGCTGAAGTGTTGCCGGTAGATGCGCAGATAATCGCACGGCTACCGTCTTCCACCGCCTTGGTCACTGCCATGGTCATGCCACGATCCTTGAATGAACCGGTGGGATTCAGGCCTTCAAACTTGACGTAGATATCCACTTCCTTACCGAGCACGCGCGGAATGTTGTTGAGGCGAATCAGCGGGGTATTACCTTCACCCAGACTGATAATGCGCGTGTCATCATGCACCGGTAAACGGTCACGGTATTTGTTAATCAGGCCGGTGTAGCGGGGACGGAAGGGCATGGTATTTCCTGTTTAAATTTACTGTTACTCAAGATAACTCTAACGAAAAATGGTGACTAACAATTTGCATACGTTTTGCCAGATAAAACCGATGGGCAGAAAATCGCTGTACGCCAGAATCCAGATGCAACTGACCGCAAGCATTTTCTTTGGCGTGACGCACTAACCAGTCAAACAAAACACCGCCATAACCTTGCGAACGATTGCCTTCGTCTGCCACCAGATCATCCACGTACATATGCACACCCGCGTATAAATTTTCAAGTATTCTAAATCCAGCCACGGCTTTTACGCTATCGCCCTCATAAAGGGCAGCAAGCCGATAGCCTTGGTCCATTTGGCGACGAATACGCGGCACAAAATCAGCCTTGGTTAAATGCGGGCGAAGCTGCGCCATCACAGAGTAACACCCAGCTATTTCAGCATCGGAATCCAGAATGGCAATTCTTGACATCGGCATTTTCCTGCGCGTTACTTACTATCCAACCGCTCCAACCGTATGCGCGTCACTGGCCCCGTCATGCTGCCCAGCGCTTCGATGCGCTGTATCGCTTCGTTCATACGCTGTTCGCGGGTACGGTGAGTGAGTATCACGACCGGCACATCACTGGCGCCCGCTGCCGAAGGCTTTTGCAACATGGCTTCGATACTGATGTTCTGGTCAGCAAGGATGCGCGTAACGTCGGCCAGCACGCCGGGGCGGTCTTGCGCCTGCATACGCAGATAATAAGCGGTTTCAACTTGCTCGATCGGCAAGATCGGCATGTCCGACAAGGAATCGGGCTGGAAGGCCAAATGCGGCACGCGGTTTTCGGGGTCAGCGGTGAGGGTGCGCACCACATCCACCAGATCTGCCACCACCGCAGAGGCGGTTGGCTCTGCGCCGGCACCCGCGCCGTAGTATAACGTAGCACCGACGGCATCGCCTTTCACCAGCACCGCGTTCATCACGCCGTCAACATTGGCGATGAGACGACGATGCGGAATCAGGGTAGGATGCACGCGCAATTCGATGCCGTGTTCCGTGCGCCGCGCAATGCCTAAATGTTTAATGCGATAACCCAACTCTTCGGCATAGCCGACATCCTGCCGCGTGATGCGGGTGATGCCTTCGGTGTAGGCTTTGTCGAACTGCAAGGGAATGCCAAACGCAATCGACGCCAGAATGGTGAGCTTGTGCGCGGCGTCGATGCCTTCCACATCAAAGGTGGGATCAGCTTCGGCATAACCCAACTGCTGCGCTTCGGCCAGCACATCGGCAAAGTCACGGCCTTTATCACGCATTTCAGTCAGAATAAAATTGCCGGTGCCATTGATGATGCCCGCCAGCCATTCGATACGGTTACCCGCCAGGCCTTCGCGGATGGCTTTGATAATGGGAATGCCACCTGCCACCGCCGCTTCGAACGACACCATCACGCCTTTTTTGCGCGCGGCGGCGAAAATTTCGTTGCCGTATTTGGCGATCAATGCTTTGTTCGCGGTGACCACATGCTTGCCGTTGGCAATCGCAGCCATCACCAAGTCGCGCGCGACGGTGGTGCCGCCCATCAATTCGACAATCACTTCAAGGTCGGGGTTGTTCACCACCTCGAATGGGTCCTGGGTGAGCTTGATGCCTGTGGTGGAACAAATGCGCGGCTTACTCAAGTCGCGCGCGCTGGCATGTACAATTTCAATGCCGCGCCCGGCGCGCCGCACAATTTCAGCGGCGTTGCGCGATAACACATTGACCGTGCCGCCACCGACGGTGCCTAATCCCAACACGCCCACTTTAACGGGATTCATTGACTACTGCTCCTAATGCTTCATTACGGTCTTTTCTGAACATATCACGTATGCCGCGCACTGCCTGACGGGTGCGGTGCTCATTTTCAATCAAACCAAACCGCACATGATCATCGCCACACTCACCAAATCCCACGCCCGGCGACACGGCAACCTTGGCGTCGTCGAGCAACTTCTTGGAAAACTCCAGCGAACCCATGTGGCGGTATTGTTCGGGAATCCGCGCCCACACAAACATGCTGGCCTTGGGTGGAACAATCGGCCAGCCGATGGAATTCAAACCGTTGCACAATACATCACGGCGGCGCTGATACAACGCGGAGATTTCATGTACGCAATCCTGCGGGCCTTCCAGCGCGGCAATGGCTGCCACCTGAATCGGCGTGAACATGCCGTAATCCAGATAGGATTTCATGCGCGCCAACGCGGCCACCAGAATCGGATTACCCGCCATAAACCCCACACGCCAACCCGGCATGTTATAGCTCTTGGACAGCGTGAAAAATTCCACGGCAACATCTTTTGCGCCCGGCACTTGCAAAATCGAGGGGGCGACATAGCCATCAAACGCGATGTCGGCATACGCCAGATCATGCACCACCCACACGCCATATTCGCGCGCCAAGGCGACCAGCTTTTCAAAAAACGCCAGATCCACGCAATGCGTCGTGGGATTGCCAGGGAAATTCACCACCAGCATTTTGGGGCGCGGCCAGCACTCTTGCAGGGATTTTTCCAGCGCCAGCAGAAAGTCATCGCTGGATCCAGTCAGCGGCACATGGCGCACTTCGGCGCCCGCCATAATGAAACCATACGGATGGATCGGATACGCCGGATTAGGCACCAGCACCACATCGCCCGGCCCCATCGTCGCAAACGCCAGATGCGCCAGCCCTTCTTTGGAGCCGATGGTGACAATCGCCTCAGTGTCCGGGTTCAGCTCGACGTTGAAACGATTGTGATACCAGGTAGCCAGTGCTTTACGCAAACGCGGAATGCCGCGCGACACTGAATAGCGATGCGTATCGCCACGCTGCGCGGCTTCAATGAGCTTGTCTACAATATGCTGCGGCGTGGGCTGGTCGGGATTACCCATGCCAAAGTCAATAATGTCTTCACCGCGCGCGCGCGCCTTGGCCTTTAACTCACCCACGATGTTAAATACATAGGGGGGCAGGAGCTTGATTCTGGGGAAGTCGGTATTCAAACGTATGATTCCATCTGTAAATTCCAAATAAGGCACAGCACACAAAAAGCCTAACTTTTCATTATATTACTATTCAGGATGTTACAAAAGTGGCAAATGTGCCGCCCGGCGAGCTACTCGTATAGCTTTACCTTCAACACCTGATTCAAAAGGCGAAAGTGTTTGTCGAGGGAGTAGACCTTACAATTAGTTTGCTTTGCATTTTGGGCGATAATCAAATCAGGAATCCCCACCCCACCGCACCCACTTTTCAAACACTTCACCTGAAATTCAATAATTTCATCCCAGTGGATTTCCAAAGGGATACGTTTTAATTCATGAAGCAGATTAATGACCTTGGTTTGCTTCTTTATTTTTAGATAGGGGATCAATTCCGCGAGTATTATATCGTTGGTAACAATGAGGTTTTCGTCAATCAGGAGATCAAGATCCTGGGAGTTATTGGCGCCCCGAAAATAATCAATCCATATTGACGTATCGACCAAAACCTCCATTAATGGCGATCCCGGATTTCATTAAGATCAACCTCTAGATCAATCTTTCCCTTGTACTGCTTCAGGCCAGCAATAGCTGATTTTCTTATCAATTCTTCCAATGCTTTGACGATCACCCCGGTTTTTGTATCAATATGGGTTACTTTCATTGCCTCATTCAGCAATTTCTCGGGTAAATCAAGCGTAGTTCTCATCGGCACCTCCCAGGTTATGCATATGATACTATAATACCATGCATATCTTTTCAAGGCGCCTACCTGCGCCGCAATATCGCCATCCAGCGCCACAGGTTAAACAGGCTGGCGAGCGACCCAGCCACGTAGGTGAGCGCGCAGGCCTTGAGAATGCGCCGCGCGGCGCGTTGTTCCTGCCCTGAAATATATTGCCCATCGCGCAAGAGGGGCAGCGCCCGGCCGAAACTGGCGTCCCATTCCACCGGCAGGGTGACCAGATGCACCAGGGTAGACAGCGCAAAACCGCCCAACCCGGCGACGAACAACACCAGCCCGGCCGTCGGGGAACGGGTAACGAGCATCACCACCGGCATCACCAGCATTACCATGGAGGCGATTTTCTCGGTGCGCTGCGCGATTTGCACTAAATTAGTACGCGTTTTGAGCGGGACATAGCCGGTTTGATCTTGAATGGCGTGACCCACCTCGTGCGCCGCCACGGCAATTGCGGTGAGTGATTTGCCTTTCAGATTAGCCGGGCTGAGCCGCACGCACTTCGCCAGCGGGTCGTAGTGGTCGCCACTGTCGGTAGCTTCGACCTGGACATTATGCAAACCCTGCTTATCCAGCAGGTGCCGCGCCAATTCACCTCCCGTACCCGGAAAATGATCCTGCTCGACGCTATAGCGTTTCAACACATGCCGCGCCCAGAACTGCGGACCAAACACCAGCAGCACGCCAAGCACGATTAGAATGACAATGGACAACGTCTTGATCCGTAAAATAATCAATGTAGGGCGGGTTAGCGTTTTTTGCGTAACCCGCCAAGCGTTGCGTAGCAACACCAGCCAAGGCATTGGTGCGCACGAATTATACTGTCATTTCGAGCGTAGCGAGAAATCCTTGTTTCAAATGAAGTACAAAATAATCATGACGCTAAAAGATTTCTCCCGTTGGTCGAAATGACATATCCGTGTTTATCATTAAGCAATCGATTAAACTCAGCCGCTATGCGGCATCGGCTAGATGGCTGGCATATGTTTTACCATGAGCACTGCGCTTCCCGGACATAAGCTTGTGAACTCCACAGTGTTCCGAATGGCTTCAGGAGCCTCCTCGCGAGAGATCCGCGAATACCCGCGTTTCTCAAAGTAAGACTCTGCCGTAGTTGTTAGAAGAAACATGGAGCGAACACCTTTTTCCATTGCATACTTCTCTGCCTGAGCTAATAGCGCTGAGCCCAAACCCGAACAACGTTTTAATACAGCAATGGCCAATGAGCGAAGCAAAGCAGCCGTCCCAAGAGGCTCCATACCGACAACGCCTGCCAGGCTTGAACCTTCCCAAGCACCAAAGAAATGTTCCATATGTTCAGGCGTAATGTCGGCTATTGGCAACTGCGCGGAGTCCAAGAGCTTCTTGACTGCAATTTCTGATGGTTTACGAACGATGTTCATGATTGCTACTTAACCTTTAAATCGGCGCCCGCCTCGCCGCGTCCACCGCCCGCAACTGCCGCACCGACTCTTTGGCGGTAAACCAGTCCACCGCTTCCGCTGTGAAATAAACGCCCCGGAATTCACCGTCTACCGGCTTCAGAACAATGTAATACGTCGCGCCCGCTGTAAATGACCACTTTTGACTTTTAACCATTTCTTTAACGCGCCAGTCCGGACCCACCGTCGTCAGTGACTTGAGCGTCATGGTAGTAGTTTCACGGGGCTTCATATGCACCAGGCTATACTCCCCTTTGGCCAGCGCCAGCAATTGATGGTTGTCAAACTCAATATTGAGTGGATTATCGGGGAAGCCCATCGCGCGTTCCGTGAGCGGGCGAATAAAGTAGACTTTGGCCGATGACGTCTGGCTGCCTGTGTCAATTAAAGGGTGATCAGACATAATTTTGGTCGCCGTACACCCCGCCAGCCCGCCAATCACACCAGCCAACATGACGCCAAAAATTCGCCGCATCCACGATATTTTCATTAAATCCGCCCCCCTTTAACCCATATATCTGAATTTAGAATCATCGCACTCTTCCGTTAGCAACGCAATCCGGTAAAATAGTTCACTTACCGAATCATAAGGAGCACGTCACACCATGTCAAAACTCGTCAAACCTCACGGCGGCGGTCCGCTTAAGCCCCTGTTATTACAAGGCGATGCACGCGCCGCCGAACTGGCTCGCGCACGCACGCTGCCGCAGGTGCGCATTACGTCACGCGAGGTGGGCGACCTGATCATGATGGGCATCGGCGGCTTCACGCCGCTGGACGGCTTTATGACCCACGCCGACTGGCAGGGTGTGTGCGACAATTACCGCATGGCGGATGGCCTGTTCTGGCCGATTCCCATTACCCTGTCGACGGTGCCTGACATCGCCAACGGCATCCAGATTGGCGCTGACATCGCGCTCGTCAATGACGAGGATGGCGAGATCATGGCGACGATGCGCGTCACTGAAAAATACCGCATCGACAAACGCCACGAATGCACCACCGTGTTCAAAACCACCGACACGGAACACCCCGGCGTACAAATGGTGATGGCGCAAGGTGACATCAACCTCGCCGGCCCGGTCAAAGTGCTTTCTGAAAGCGATTTCCCCACGCGCTTCCCCGACACCTATCTGACGCCCACCGAAACCCGCGCGCTGTTTGCAGCCAAGGGCTGGAACACCGTGGCGGCATTCCAGACCCGCAACCCCATGCACCGTTCGCACGAATACCTGGTGAAAGTCGCCGTGGAAATCTGCGACGGCGTGCTGATCCACTCACTGCTCGGCAAGCTCAAACCCGGCGACATTCCCGCCGACGTGCGCAGCAATGCCATTAAAACCCTTATCGACAAATATTTTGTAAAAGACACCGTCATTCAAGCCGGTTATCCATTGGACATGCGCTACGCCGGGCCACGCGAAGCGCTGTTGCACGCGCTGTTCCGCCAGAATTACGGCTGCTCACACCTCATCGTCGGGCGCGACCATGCCGGCGTGGGCGAATACTACGGCCCGTTTGATGCTCAACACATCTTTAACGACATCCCCGCCAATGCGCTGGAAACCCAACCGCTCAAGATCGACTGGACGTTCTGGTGCTACCAATGCGGCGGCATGGCCTCCGCGCGCACCTGTCCGCATCAGCCCGGCGACCGCCTGCTGCTGTCCGGCACCAAACTGCGCAAAGCCTTATCCGAAAACGGCGACGTCCCCGCCGAATTCAGCCGCGCAGAAGTGTTAGCGATCCTGCGTGATTATTACGCCACGATTAAAGATGAGGATCGGGTGGAGGTAAAGTTGTCGGGGCATTCGGCGAAGTGAGGTTAAATCCGCTGCGCAGTCTAGCTGCGGGGTATTGTTATGTCATTCCGAGCACCGCGAGGAATCTTATAAAGATCCCTCACTCCGTTCGGGATGACAGTTATTCTTTACGTTCGGGATAACAATACCCTTAGCACGCTCCGGGGAGAGTAGCGAGGGGCTCAAACCCGAAAAGATTGAGGTGGTAAAACTCCTCGCATAAGGGTCTACGTAAGTAACCGAAAATCCAAAAAATTGTTCATGGAGGATCACATGAATTTATTCTGGAATCGTTTTTCTGCGTGTTGTGGCGTTTCCTGTGCCTTGTTAGCGATGTTTTTCATCAACACAAGCGCGGCGGAAATCACCCCATTGCGTTATCAAACCCAATCGTTAACTATCGATGGCCGACAGGTGCAGGCCCGGATACCACAAGGCTACCGGCTCGAATTTCTGGGCCCGCTAAACACACCGCGCATGTTGACGTTTGCGTCGGATGGCGCGCTTTTTGTCGGCTCGAAAGCGGGTATTGTTTATCGGCTCGCGCCACCTTATACCACTGCCAACAAATTAATAGATATCGGCGGCTATCCCCACAGTGTGGCATTTCGTCAAGGCGAAATACTCATTGCGAAAACCGATGGCGTCTATCGCGCGCCTTTCCAAGCCGGGCAAGAACGTCTTGATTCGAGCGCAGTAAAATTGCTTGCGGCGTTGCCCGGCGGATGGGGACACAATAGCCGCACATTAAGTGTCGGCCCCGACGGACGCATCTATGTGAGTCTCGGCATTCAAGGCAATTGCAGCGATCAATACCTCGGCAAGGATTATGATTTTGATGATCAACGTGGCGGCGTGCTGGTATTGCGTGAGGATGGCAAGCCGCGCTGGCAACCCTACGCATCGGGCTTACGCAATCCGGTCGGGCTGGCCTGGCAACCAAAAAGCAACGTGCTGTATGCAAGCAACAATGGCCCAGATCATTCGGGTTATGATTTTCCACCGGAATATTTTAGCAAACTCACACCGGATTCGTTTCACGGCATGCCATGGTTTCAGAGCGATGGCGCGCGGTTAAAGCGCGATACATGCGAATCCAGCAAGCCTCCACGGCCGGCCTCTGAAGTAAGCTTGCCAGTTGCAACCTTCCCGGCACGTAGCGCGCCTATGGGTGTCAGCTTCGTCCCTGAAGGCGCGCTTGACCCCGCACTCAGCGGTGACGCCATTGTCGCGATCCATGGCTCGTGGGGCACCCAGCCCAGCGGCGGGCCACTGGGCGATCCGGCATCACGACGCCCGCCCCGACTTGCGATTGTACGTTTCGAAGGGAACAACGCCCAGCGTGTCGATGATTTCGTCACCGGCTTTCAAGCTGCGAATGGCGAACGCTGGGCGCGCCCTATCGGCGTGGCATTCGGCCCCGACGGCGCACTGTATTTCACCAGCGATAGCGCAACTGAAGGCCTGTTCCGGATACGGCGCGCGCCATAACGCCCGTTGACACGAGCCACGCCATGGTGTCAGATCTCACTACTGTTTACCTTGGGGGAGTAACGTTTTCACCTCAACCCTCTCCAGGCTGTCATCCCGAACGCCGTGAGGGATCTTGGGGGGGGATTCCTCGCTGCTCGTCGGAATGCCGCAGTCGGTAGCTCGGTAGATACCATATGGGTTAAGGTTTATTTAACGCGCGGGCACAAAAAAATGTGCCCACGCTACCAGGTTGGTTTTAGCCTTGTAGGGCGGGTCACACCCGCCATATTAACCAACCGCCTCACCAAACGCTCCATCAAGGTTTTCTTCCCCCGCCCATGCCGGGGTCAATACGCCTTCACGCACATAGCGATGGAAGCTTGAATAAGGCCCTTGCACCACTTGTTCCACATGGGCATGTTTCACCGGGTTCCGGTGAATATAATCCACGTGCGCGGCAAAATCCTTTTCATCATGGATTAGGTGCTCCCAAAAACGGTGTTGCTACAAGGTGCTTTGTCCCTTGGTAACCCGCCGACGAGACAACCACGCCGCGTTATTTAATCGTTCACCACAACGTTGCGTAACCGTCGTTTTAATGATTCGCCAACGGGTAGAAAAATCAGCGTCGCCATCAGACAAAGACCAGAGGCAATGCATGTGATCCGGTAACAGCACCCAGGCATCAATAACGAACGGCAGCGTTTGCCGCACCCGTTCAATACCTGCACGCAGTGCCAACCGGCTCACTATCGCTTATTTTGGTTCTGTCCATGCCAACCTGAAACGGTGGATTCTACCAAACCAGCAAAACGTCAACAGAACCTACATTGTGACTGTGCTCAAGGGGGACGGATCCGACAAATAGCCGATGAACGCGCTCTGAGTACGCACAGGGATGGCGCACAAACCAAGCCCGCCGTCTACTCATTCACCAACACGGCACCTACCGGACACGCCACCCCCGTACCATCCAGCCCGCAGTAGCCACCGGGATTTTTGGCGAGGTATTGCTGGTGATCATCTTCGGCATAGAAAAATGTCGGCGCGGGTTGGATTTCAGTAGTGATTGCGCCGTAGCCCGCCTTGTGCAGTAACGCTTGATAGGCATCGCGGCTCGCCAGTGCGGCGCTGTGTTGTGCATCGTCAAAGGTGTAAATCGCGGAGCGGTATTGCGTGCCGACATCATTACCCTGACGCATGCCTTGCGTTGGATTATGCGTTTCCCAAAATATTTTCAGCAAGGCTTCATAGCTTATGGCGTGCGGGTCGTACACCACCAACACGACTTCGGTATGACCCGTCATGCCGCTGCACACTTCACGATAGGTGGGGTTGGGCGTGATGCCGCCCGCATAACCCACCGCCGTGGTGTACACACCCGGTGTTTGCCAGAACTTGCGTTCTGCGCCCCAGAAACAACCCAGCGCAAACACGGCTGACTGCATGCCATGAGGGAAGGGTGGCTTGATTACGCGCTCATTGACATAGTGGCGATTGGTTACCTGCATCGGCTCGGTGCGTCCGGGCAAGGCTTGGCTTGGGGTAGGAAACTGTAATGGTTTGCTGGATGACATGATTAAGTTTCCTGTGTAAGTCATAATTGTCATTTCGACCGCAGGGAGAAATCTTTATGCCGTTGAATTATTTCGCGGCCTGGATCTTAGGATTTCTCCCTGCGGTCGAAATGACACATCTCAATAATGCGGTGGCGGCGGTTCCTGCGACGTTGGCAGCACGTCAAACTGCGCCTGGGCACGCATCTGCTGCCTTACTGATTCAAGCTGGGCGCCGAGGCTATCCAGCATTTTTTGCTGGCGCACAATCACATCGTTCAATTCCTGCAACGCGGCTTCCTGATAAGTAAGCCGCGTTTCCAGATCAACTATATGCGCATCCTGATCCATATTACTTTTGACGCAATTTTGAAAATGCGGCTGACATGGCATTCTCCATGACAGGTTTGGACTCCTGTTTAGGCCTGGAAGCGTGCTGCCGCTTGCGTGGCACCTCCGGCTTTGCAGCAACAACGGCAACCGCCGCGTCTTCCAGGCGCATAGTCAGCGCAATGCGGCGACGCTTCTCATCGACCTCAAGCACACGCACCTTCACAATATCACCGGTTTTGACAACGCTGTGTACGTCTTTAACAAATTTATTCGCCAACGCCGAGACATGCACCAGTCCATCCTGATGCACGCCAATATCCACAAACGCACCGAAGTTGGTAACGTTAGTCACGGTGCCTTCCAGTATCATGCCCACTTGCAGGTCTTTCAATTCTTCTACGCCTTCCTTGAAGACCGCCGCTTTGAATTCAGGGCGTGGATCACGGCCGGGCTTTTCCAGTTCGGCAAGAATGTCCTGCACCGTGGGCAGACCAAAGCGTTCGTCGGTGAAATCCCGGGGCGAAAGTGTTTTTAACAGGGCGTTGTTACCTATCAGCGTGCGAATGTCGACACCCAGCTTGCCAACGATGCGCTGCACCACCGGGTAACTTTCCGGATGCACTGCGGATGCATCCACCGGATTATCACCGTTCATGATACGCAAAAATCCGGCGGCCTGTTCAAAGGTTTTATCGCCCAGACGCGGTACTTTTTTGAGTTGATCGCGGTTCATGAAAGAGCCATGATGATCACGAAACTCTACAATATTTTTGGCCAGGGTCTGATTCAAACCAGAAATACGCGCCAGCAAAGGAACCGACGCAGTATTCACATCCACGCCCACCGCATTCACGCAATCTTCCACCACCGCGTCCAGTGTACGCGCCAGCTCTACCTGATTCACATCATGCTGATATTGCCCCACACCAATTGCCTTGGGATCAATTTTCACCAACTCGGCCAGGGGATCCTGCAAGCGCCGCGCAATGGATACCGCACCGCGCAGACTGACATCAAGATCAGGGAATTCCTGCGAGGCAAATTCTGATGCTGAATACACCGACGCGCCGGCTTCTGATACAACCAGCTTTTGCAATGCGAACTCGGGGTAGCGCTTGGCCAATTCGGTGGACAGGCGTTCGGTTTCGCGCGATGCCGTGCCATTGCCAATGCTCACCAGCTCTACCTTGTGCTTGCGCGACAACTCGGCTAACGCATGCAGCGCAGCATCCCATTGGTTGCGTGGCACATGCGGATAAATGGTTGCAGTATCGAGCAATTTGCCGTTGATATCCACCACAGCGACTTTCACGCCACTGCGCAACCCAGGATCCAGACCCATCACGACGCGCGGCCCGGCGGGGGCGGCCAGCAGCAGGTCATGCATATTACGTGCAAATACCTTCATCGCCTCAGCTTCGGCGTTATCACGCAGATGCATCATCAACTCAAGATCAAGGTGTATGAATATTTTCACGCGCCACGACCAGCGCACTGTCTCGCCCAACCAGGTATCGGCAGCACGGCCTTGCTGCGAAATTTTGAAACGCTGCGCAATCATGCGTTCACAGGTGTTTTGTTGCGCCTGCTTATTTGATTTCTCGGGCGCGTCTGATGCGACGGTTTCTTCCGGCAACACCATGCTCACCTGCAAAAAGCCTTCATTACGACCCCGCAGCAACGCCAGCGCGCGATGCGAAGGCACGGCGTTGAGCGGTTCACGATAATCAAAATAGTCGCGGAACTTCGCGCCCTCTTCCTGCTTGCCTTCTTTCACGCAACTGACAATCGCCGCATTGCTCCACACAAATTCGCGCAATCGACCCAATAATTCCGCGTCTTCGGCAAACTGTTCAATCAAAATATGACGCGCGCCTTCCAGCGCCGCTTTCACATCGGCCACACCCTTATCGACACTCACATAGGCTACGGCGGCCTCTTCAGGCGTTAACTCGGGATCAAGCAACAATGCCTGCGCCAGCGGCGCCAACCCGGCTTCACGCGCAATCTGCGCCTTGGTGCGGCGCTTGGGCTTATACGGTAAGTACAGATCTTCGAGACGGGTCTTGGTATCCGCTTCACTAATCTCCTTACCCAACTGCGGCGTGAGCTTGTCTTGCTCCGTAATACTCTTTAATATCGCAGCACGGCGATCTTCCATCTCACGCAAATAACGCACGCGCTCTTCCAGAAAACGCAGTTGTATGTCATCCAGGCCACCCGTCGCTTCTTTGCGATAACGCGCAATAAACGGCACCGTCGCGCCTTCATCGAGCAACTCCACAACAGTCTCAATCTGTTTTTCACGCACACCAAGTTCGTTAGCGATGCGCTGGGTAATAGTCATGATCATGTGCTGCGAGCCTTTTCTGGAATGTTGATGCTTATCTTAACAGAATTGTGCGAAATATTTATATCATGCACCTTCATTGTCTTACTCAAACTCTTGTTAAAAACAGCACCTGTCATTCCGAACGAATGTGAGGAATCTTAAAGATTTCTCGCTACGCTCGAAATGACAAGCGAGAAGCAGCACTTTAGCAACGTTGGTTTGTTATAAAATCAAGCTAAAAATAGATTTTTTTGATAAAATTTCTAAAATCAGCATTTTTAACTACGGCCTTCCATGTCTCAAGATCTGTTTCATCGTGCGTACGCCTGCCTGCAAACCAATGACGTAGACAGCAAGCTCGCACTGACGGCGGCATTAGCGGCTGACTGGAAATGCGGCGCGCTCTGCTTGCAGAACAGCGATACTCCTGTAGCAGCTATTACCGAACCCGGACGCCCCGACAAACCTGAACTGGTCTCCGCACTGAAGGTAGCGCAACGCAAAGTATCTTCACCCGCCGGCCGCGCGGCGCTGATCCATTCGATTACGCATATCGAGTTCAATGCCATCAATCTGGCACTGGATGCCGCGTACCGTTTTCGTGATCTACCCCGAGAATATTATGGTGACTGGCTGAAAGTGGCGGCGGAAGAGGCCTACCATTTCACATTGTTGCGCGACCATCTGCGCAGCCTGGGATATGATTACGGCAGCTTTACCGCGCATAACGGCCTGTGGGAAATGGCGGTGAGAACGGCGCATGACCCGCTGGTGCGCATGGCACTGGTGCCGCGCGTGCTGGAAGCACGCGGCCTGGATGTCACGCCAGTGCTGATACATAAAATGGCATCGGGTGGTGACAAACGCGCCGTGGAAATTCTGGAAATCATCCTGCGCGATGAAGTCGATCATGTGCGCATTGGTAACCATTGGTATACCTATCTGTGCGCACAACGCAACATCGAACCTATGGCAATGTTTCGCGCCTTATTGCAGGAATACAACGCACAGGTGCGCCCGCCCTTTCACACCGCAGCGCGGTTGGCCGCAGGATTTAGCGAAGAGGAGCTGGATACGCTGGCGCGCACATCACACACTACTCTACCGAAATAGTATACCGCCACACGCGCTCCTGCCCCGCCGCGATGCCCACCACCCCCGGCTTATCACGAAACTCACCATCAAACCCTTGCGGGCTGGCATGTCCTTGCCAGGGTTCAATGCATATAAAAGGCGCGCCCGGTTTGGTCCATATTCCCAGATGCGGGAAATCCTTAAAATCAACACGAACCACTGGCGCACCAGGGGCGGTGTAGGTGAGTGAACGGCTTTTGAGCTTATCAAAAAATATTACGTCATCGACAAACAGCGCATCACTCAACGGCATATCACGGCCTTGTACAGGCGTTGGACACGCCTCACCCTTCACCAGCCCACCCTGCAAACGGCGAATCGGCGCGGGCTCTGCCTGGTCAAATACAAGTTTGTGCTGCGCCCTGTCAGCATTCGAGGATAACGGCCAGGCAAAGGCAGGGTGCGTACCGACACTGCACAATAAGTCACTGGTAGCCGGGTTGCGCACGGCATATATAATTTCCAGCGCGTTATTTTTCAAGCGATGGGTAATGCGTAACTCAAACGCAAAGGGATAGCGCTCACGCGTCTGCTCGCTGTCTTTCAGCACCATGGTGCAACTGCTGTCACTTGAGGATTCACAGACAAAGGGTAGATCGCGCGCAAAGCCGTGCTGGCCAAGCTGATAACTTTTACCTTCATGATGCAATGTATCATTCTTCAACCGGCCCACAATCGGAAACAAATGCGGCGCATGGCGCGCCCATACGGCGGGATCAGCCTGCCACAGCAACTCCAGTCCCGCTGCTGTTTTGATTGACTGCATTTCAGCGCCCTGGATAGAGATTGCGACTGACAGCGCCTTGGAATGCAATTTAATCATAGTCATTCTTATGCCTCTTCTTCAATAGTAAACCCAGATAAATTGTCATTTCGACCAACGGGAGAAATCCTTGTCTCGAACGAATGTGAGAGATCTTTCAAGATTTCTCCCGTTGGTCGAAATGACAGACCGGGACTTGTTCAGCAACATACCGTTTATTCATCATAAGCCAGAACTGGCGCCAACCACCGCTCCACGGTCGCCACATCCATCCCTTTGCGCCGCGCATAATCTTCCACCTGGTCTTTTTCTATTTTCCCCACCGAAAAATAGGACGACTCAGGATGGGAAAAATAAAAACCACTCACGGCTGCCGTGGGCAACATGGCGAAACTTTCAGTGAGTGTAATTCCTGCTTTTTTCGGCGCATCCAGCAGATCAAACAACGGTCCTTTTTCGGTATGATCAGGACACGCCGCATAACCCGGCGCGGGACGCACGCCACGGTATTTTTCTTCTATCAGCTCTTCGCTGCTGAGATGTTCATCAGGCGCATAACCCCAGAACTCTTTGCGCATCCGCTGATGCATCATTTCGGCGCAGGCCTCGGCGAGACGATCCGCCAGCGCCTTGAGCATGATGCTGTTGTAGTCGTCATGATTTTTTTCATATTCAGCAACCCGCACATCAATGCCGATGCCGGTAGTCACCGCAAACGCGCCGATATAATCCTTAACGCCACTGTCTTTAGGCGCAACAAAATCCGCCAGACACAGGTTGGGGCGACCTGGTGGTTTCATCACTTGCTGGCGTAGCGTATGGAACGTCATGGCTATTTTCGTGCGTGATTCATCGCTATAAATTTCGATGTCTTCATTAACGCTGTTGGCAGGGAAGATGCCAATCACCACGTTGGCCTGCAACCATTTTTCATCAATGATACGCTTGAGCATATGCTGCGCGTCATTGAACACGTTCGTCGCGGCTTCACCCACCACGGCATCACCCAAAATTTTTGGATAACGCCCGGCAAGCTCCCAGGTTTGGAAAAAAGGTGTCCAGTCGATATACTCGCTGATATCCGCCAGCGGATAACTTTCAAACGCCCGCAAACCCACCAGATGCGGCGTGGGTGGAACATAGGTCTGCCAATCGGTTTTCAGGCCGTGCTGGCGCGCATCCACCAATGTATGGCGCTTGCTTTCAGATTTTCTGCCCTTGCGGTCTACGCGTATTTTTTCATATTCAATTTTTACATCATTGACAAATCCGGTCTTCAAATCATCGCTTAACAGGCTTGAGCACACACCCACACTGCGCGACGCATCCTGCACATACACGGTAGGCCCATGGTATCCCGGCTCAATCTTGACAGCGGTATGCACTCGCGACGTTGTAGCCCCGCCAATCAACAGCGGGATGGTGAAGCCTTCACGCTCCATCTCCTTGGCGACATACGCCATTTCTTCCAGTGACGGCGTAATCAACCCTGACAGCCCAATGATATCCACCTTCTCATCCCGCGCGGTCTGCAGTATTCTGGCGCAGGGAACCATGACACCCAGGTCAACCACATCAAAATTATTGCACTGCAACACCACACCGACGATATTTTTGCCAATATCGTGAACATCACCTTTCACAGTGGCCATCAGAATTTTTCCTTTGGCCTTTTGTTCACCGCCCGCACCCTTTTCCGCTTCAATGTACGGAATAAGATGCGCCACCGCCTGCTTCATGACACGCGCGCTTTTTACCACCTGCGGCAAAAACATTTTTCCCTCACCAAATAAATCACCCACCACGTTCATACCCGTCATCAACGGCCCTTCAATCACATGGATAGGGCGTTCTGACTGGCTGCGCGCCTCCTCGGTATCTTCAATCACGTAAGTGGTAATGCCGCGCACCAGCGCATGGGTGAGCCGCTCGGTCACCGTGCCATTACGCCACGCCAGATCTTCGACCTTGACCTTGTCGCCGCCTTTGACGGACTCGGCAAACTCCACCAGCCGCTCGGTTGAATCCGGGCGACGGTTAAGCAGCACATCTTCAACGCGCTCCAGCACCTCGGATGGAATCTGTTCATACACACCCAATTGCCCGGCATTGACAATGCCCATCGTCATGCCCGCCTTGATGGCGTGATATAAAAAAGCCGTGTGTATCGCTTCGCGCACCGGCTCGTTGCCACGAAACGAGAACGAGACATTACTTACGCCGCCACTGATCTTGGCGTAGGGCAACGTTTGTTTGATAATCCGCGTGGCTTCGATAAAGTCCACGCCATAATTGTTATGCTCTTCAATGCCCGTGGCAACGGCAAAGATATTCGGATCAAAAATAATATCTTCCGGCGGAAATCCCACTTCATTGACGAGAATATTATAGGATTCGGTGCAGATCTCCACCTTACGCTGCTGCGTATCCGCCTGGCCTTTCTCATCAAACGCCATCACAATCACTGCCGCGCCATAACGCCGCACCAGCTTGGCCCGTTCAACAAACTCGGCCTTGCCTTCTTTCATGCTGATGGAGTTGACGATAGGCTTCCCCTGCACACATTTCAGGCCCGCCTCAATCACCGACCACTTTGACGAATCAATCATGATCGGTACGCGCGAAATATCCGGCTCGGATGCAATCAAATTCAAAAAGGTCACCATCGCCTTTTCCGAGTCGAGCATGCCTTCATCCATATTGATGTCGATGATCTGCGCGCCGTTTTCTACCTGCTGACGCGCCACATCCAGCGCTTTATCGTATTCACCACCAATAATCAGGCGTGCAAACATTTTCGAGCCGGTGACATTGGTACGCTCACCAACATTCACAAACAGCGAATCAGCGCCAATATTAAACGGCTCCAGTCCCGACAAACGGCACTTCTTTTCAATCTCAGGCACAACACGCGGCGGTATCGCGCGCACCACATCAGCGATTGCCTTGATATGTGCGGGCGTCGTGCCGCAACATCCACCCACAATATTCAGGAAACCACTCGCAGCAAACTCTTTAATCAGCTCGGCCATCGACTCTGGGCTTTCATCATATTCACCAAACTCATTGGGCAACCCCGCGTTCGGATGCGCGCTGACATAAGTGTCCGCAATCTTCGACAGCTCCTGGATATAAGGACGCAATTCCTTTGCACCGAGCGCGCAATTCAAGCCAATGCTTAACGGCTGCACATGCGACACTGAATTCCAGAATGCCTCAGTCACCTGCCCCGACAAGGTGCGGCCACTGGCATCGGTGATGGTGCCCGAGATCATGATCGGTAGCCGCATACCATGATCTTCAAAATATTGCTCAATCGCAAACAGCGCGGCCTTGGCATTGAGCGTGTCAAAGATGGTTTCCACCATCAGAATATCCGCACCACCTTCCACCAGGCCGTGTATCGCTTCAACATACGTCGCCACCAGTTGATCAAACGTCACATTCCTGAAGCCCGGATCATTGACATCGGGCGAAATTGACGCGGTGCGGCTGGTCGGCCCCAACACCCCCGCGACAAAGCGCGGCTTATCCGGCGTCTTGGCCTGTGCTGCATCGGCCGCCGAGCGCGCCAGTTTTGCGGCCGCGAAGTTCAGTTCATACACCAGCTCTTCCATGTGATAATCGGCCATGGAAATCGCCGTGGAATTAAACGTATTGGTTTCCAGAATATCCGCGCCCGCATCAAGATAAGCGCTATGGATGGCATAAATAATCTGCGGCTGCGTGAGCGTCAGCAAATCATTATTGCCTTTTACGTCATGCGCAAAATCGGCAAAGCGCGCGCCCCGGTAATCGGCCTCGTCCAGCTTATAGGTCTGAATCATGGTGCCCATCGCACCGTCCAGAATCAGGATTCGCTGCTTGAGATGCTGCTCTAAAAGACTCATGTTATTTTCTTGCATAATCCTGTCAATCACTGTCCTGTATCATTTCCAGCACGCCGCGCAGGGCAGCCATCACCGCCGCGTGGCGTACCGCTTCACGGTCGCCCAAAAAGTGCATCGTGCTACTGCGTGTCACATGGTCAAGCCTGGCCCACGCCAGGCACACCGTTCCCACCGGCTTGTCGACTGCCGCGCCACCCGGTCCGGCAATGCCGCTCACCGCCACACTGATCTGCGCCTGACTATACTTCAGCGCCCCCTCAGCCATCCCACACACTGTCGGCTCGCTCACCGCGCCGTAGCGTTGTAGCGTATCTGCCTGCACCCCCAGCATTTCCTGTTTGGCAAGGTTGCTATACGTCACGAAACCACGCTCAAACCACTGTGAACTTCCAGCAATCGCCGTCACCACCTGGGCAACCCATCCGCCCGTACACGACTCCGCCGTCGCCAGCATCATGCCATGACGCTGCACCGCCCTGCCCACCTGCACTGCCAATACTTCGAGTTCTGCGTCCATCGCCACCCCCTGCAAACACGTAGCATTCTAGCACCGCCCCACACCTCTACCAACACGCGGCCCGGATTGATCACACCTTTTACCTGTCTAATCCTCAGCATTTTTGATAAAGTGTAGTGGCTTATGCTTGCTCCTCCTCCAAATATCAGGGATTTACTTTCGCATGGAACACCCGCAACGCCCGCAAAATGAAGCCACATCGCTTTCTGATCATATAGCCACATTCCTTACCCAGCATATCTCGCCGCACCATGCGCTAACCCAGCTCATGCATACCCTCACACGCGTCCGTTACGCGCGCTGGAAAAACTGGCAGATTCGCTGGTTTATCAAGCGTTATCAGGTAGATATGAGCATCGCCCTGGAACAGGATCCATTCACCCACCCAGATTTCAACACCTTTTTCACCCGCGCCCTCAAACCCGGCGCACGACCCGTGGTCAGCGGCAGTCACGACATCGCCTGTCCGGTAGACGGCGCCGTCAGCCAGGCTGGCGTGATTCGTGACGGGCGCATCTTCCAGGCCAAGGGGCAAGACTACAGCCTGGAAACCCTGCTGGGCGGTTCTGCGCAACGCGCAACAGCGTTTATGGATGGCACCTTTGCCACACTCTACCTTTCACCGCGTGATTACCACCGCATCCACATGCCGCTGACTGGGCGCTTGATAGAAACCGTCTATATTCCCGGACGGCTGTTCAGCGTCAACCCCCGCACTACACGCTGCGTACCGGGCCTGTTTGCGCGCAACGAACGCCTCGTCGCCATCTTCGACACCGCCGCCGGACCGATGGCATTGATTCTGGTCGGGGCCATGTTTGTTGCAGGCATCGAAACCGTATGGACTGGCCCAATTCACCAGCACACCCGCAACACACTGAAAGACTGGGACAACCGCGCAGAAAACATCACCCTGCAACGTGGTGAAGAAATGGGACGATTTAATATGGGATCAACGGTAATTGTCTTGTTTGGCGCGAGAAATGGCGGCGTCGATCTGGCAGCGGCGATACAGCCTGCTGCGCCAGTGGAGATGGGACAACTACTGGGAACGTACCGCTAGAAATTCTCGTGAAAAGGATTACGGTATTATCACACCTGAATATAACCATGTCCTACGCCCTCTTGAGACACAAGGACGCCGACAAGGTGCTGCGGCGGATGGGTCGTCCCACGCGTCAGCGCATCGCGGAAAAGATACAGATGCTGGGCGATAACCCGGACGATCCGGCACTGGGAAGGAATCACCACCCCTTCAGCCTGGACGAAGCGCTGGATAAGGTACAGACAGCATTGAAAGGCAAGCCGTGATTTAACTGGATGCCAAAGAATAAAGGGTTATGCAAAAATAACCCTTTGAATAAAAATGGCGTCCCCAAGGGGATTCGAACCCCTGTTACCGCCGTGAAAGGGCGATGTCCTAGGCCGGCTAGACGATGGGGACGCAGGTGAAATCCAACGAGACAGGCACAGCCCATCGGTTGAAGTCTGGTGGAGCCAGGCGGGATCGAACCGCCGACCTCCTGCATGCCATGCAGGCGCTCTCCCAGCTGAGCTATGGCCCCGCGCAACGAGACGCGCACTTTACGCTACACTAAGGTGGCGTGTCAAGGCACATGTTACTAATGGGCGCCCGGACAAAAATCCAACTGCGCCGAATAAATAAACGGGCATAAAAAAAAGCCTACTGAGACACTCCCAGCAGGCCTTTACAAAAAATACTACCTGAAGCGAAACTTTACTTGCTGCGAGCGCGGCGCGCCATCAACAGACCCACCAAACCCAAGCCCAGCAACAGAGGTGTGGCCGGCTCAGGTACGCCGTTCCAGGTCACATCTTTGGAACCAGGGTTAAACACTAAATCTGTCTTCAGCAAGCCTGTTGCATTGTCTTTTTGTTTGTATGTGGCTAGCGCCATCACATCAAAGTGAATCCATTGAAAACCGCTGGTGGCAATCAACAGGTTCTTGATCTCCCCTAAAGAATTTGGGGAACCCGCTGTTTCATCCGCAAAGTTCGGTACAGCCGGACTGTTTTGGGCAAAATCTTTTATATCAAAGAACAGAAAGTCTGAAATGCCAGTCTTCACTGGATCATGTTTATTAGGAAACAGGGAAGTAGTCAAGGTAAAGAAGGGGTTTTCGCCATCTACCGTTAAGCTTCCCACAGCACCATCCGGCACAGACGCCACCAATATTGCGCCCTTGCCATTAAACACGGCGTAATCGCTAAGCAATCCACCAAATTGCGCTTGCAACGCTGCATCCCAACTGAGGCCGGTACCTTCTGGCCCATTATATTGACCACCAATCAGTAACACCCCATTCTTATAAGCCCCACCCACGAGAATCTGGCTACCGGAGGTGATCGCCGTATCGCTCTCGGTGGGTGACGACGAAGAAGAATCGAGGTCAGCATACAGACCTGCGTCCCCAACGCCCGCAGGCGCGCCGACCTGCAGGATCGGAACGGCGTAAGTACTGGTCGCACACCCAAACAGAGCACACATAGCCAAGGCTTTGGAAAAAGTTGATTTCATACTTAAAGTGCCTCTAAAACATTGCGATATCTATGTATAAAATATATGCAAAAATCAGGCCAATATAATCAAACCTTTGAATATATTTGATATTGTTCAAATTCACAAAATCCGCCTGTAAAGTTTACCGACATCCTAAATTTAGGCCTATTCTAAAAATAAACAAGCGAACTATTTAATAATCAGTATTTTACAGAAAATAACATGTCAGGTAAAGCAATAAATGGATTAAAAGTTAAACAAAAAGCGGGTCGGGGAGTGTAAAATTTTCCGACATTTGGCGGTATTTTTAGATAAGAGGCTGATACTTAAAGGTAAACGGCTCATGTTCGATCACTTATTCGCCCCTATTCCCTTAAATATGCGCAGGAAGTTAGCGCTCAGCTTCTTCAGAAAGTGGCCAGGGATTAACCGTCACTCCTTCATATAGCGCCGCTATCGGCGCGCTCCAGTTCAGGCTCGCCAGCTCCACCTGCTCGCCCGACCCAAACGGATAGAGCACCCAATGCCCAGCGGTGTCGCGTCGAAAGCAGTCCACGCTGTAATCGTTAGGGTCAATGAGAAGATATTCTTGCAGGCTTTCCAGTTGACGGTACGCCGCAAACTTGCGCCCTCGATCGAAGGCGGCAGTGGATTCGGAAAGGATTTCCGCGATGAGAATCGGGTGGCTTTTGAAATAATCCGAGTGCCGGTCGCGTTCATCACACGTCACCATGACATCCGGGTAGAAAAACGCGTTGGCCTTTTCTACTCGCACTTTCATGTCTGATATATAAGGGCGGCAGGGGGTTCCTTTGACATGGGCATGCAGCAGGGTCGCCAAATTCAGGGCAATGGACACATGGGCGTCTTTGGCGCCGGCCATGGCAAAGACATCACCGTCAACGAACTCATGCTTGATTTCATTGTCTTTCTCCCACTCCAGATAGGCCTGCGGAGTGAGGGTGAAACTTGGCTGAGTGACTGGCATAGGCATGACCCCATATTTATATAACACTCGTTAAGTGTATAATAATCTGTTAGATTTGGCAAAACCTCCACTAGGGATACATTCTTGATTCATTCTCATGCTTAAGCCCCTGGAACTCTTTATTGCCCTGCGCTACACGCGCGCAAAACGGCGCAATCACTTTATTTCGTTTATTTCGCTGATTTCGATGCTGGGCATTGCGCTGGGGGTGACGGCGCTGATCACGGTAATGTCGGTGATGAACGGTTTTTCAACGGAGGTACGAAATCGCATTCTGGGGGTCGTGGCACATGCCACGATCACGGGCGTGGGAGACGAGGGGCTGCGTGACTGGCGGACACTGGCGGGTATGCTGGGGCGCTATCCCCAAGTGGTGGGTCTGGCGCCCTATGTTCATGGTCAGGGGATGCTTGCCAATGGGGCCGAGGTAAGTGGTACGTTGATTCGGGGGATTTTACCGGATGAAGAACCCAAGGTATCCGATCTGGGGTCAAAAATGGTCGCTGGCCACCTGGGTAACCTGAAATCCGGGGAGTTCGGCATTATTCTGGGTAAAGGGCTGGCAGACAGTTTGGGCCTATGGATGGGTGACAAGGTGTCGCTGCTGACCCCACAGGCGAATGTCACGCCTGCCGGTATCATGCCACGCTTCAAGCGTTTTACCGTAGTGGGGGTATTCGAGGCGGGGATGAATGAATACGACAGCGCACTGGCACTGATGCATCTGGATGATGCCGCCAAACTGATGCGCATGGAGGGCGCGGTGAGCGGTGTACGCCTGAAACTGGATGACTTGTATGCCGCTCCACGCCTGAGCCGCCAATTATCTGAGGAATTACCCATCGGCTACATGATCAGCAACTGGACGACCGAGAATGTGAATTATTTTCGCGCGGTGCAGATGGAAAAGACGGCGATGTTTATTATCCTGCTGCTGGTCGTGACGGTGGCGGCGTTCAATATTGTGTCGACGCTGGTGATGGTGGTGGCGGACAAGAAGGCGGACATTGCCATTTTGCGCACACTGGGTTCTTCTCCGCGCAGTATTATGGCGATATTCATGATCCAAGGCGTGGTGATCGGCATGATTGGTACGTTGCTCGGTGCTGTAGGGGGCGTGGCGCTGGCGCTGAATGTCGGTACCGTGGTGCCTGCCATTGAGCAATTGCTGGGCATGAAATTTTTGGCGGCAGAGGTTTATTACATTACCGAAGTACCTTCCGAGATGAGCTGGCTGGATGTTGCCAAAATCAGCGGCGTGTCTTTTGTGCTGAGCTTGCTGGCTACGCTTTATCCGGCCTGGCATGCGGCGCGCACCCAACCGGCAGAGGCATTGCGTTATGAATAGCAACGCCGTTTTATGGTGTCATCAACTGGGCAAGACTTTTAAGGAGGGCGGCCTGGTGGTTGATGTGCTCAAGGACATCAACTTATCTGTGGCACGCGGTGAGCGTGTGGCGATTGTGGGAACCTCTGGCGCAGGCAAGAGCACGTTGCTGCACTTGCTGGGTGGGCTGGATACGCCGAGCCAGGGTGAGGTATGGGTAAATAATCAAAATATGGCGCAGTTAAATGAAGTGCAGCGCGGCCGCTTGCGCAATCAGTCGCTGGGGTTTATTTATCAGTTTCATCACTTGCTGCCGGAATTTACGGCGCTGGAAAATGTCGCTATGCCGTTATTGATACGCGGTACGTCCTCCGCTGAAGCGGCGGCGAAAGCGCGCACGCTGCTGGAGAATGTAGGCTTGGGCGCGCGCCTTGCCCATAAGCCCGGCGAACTTTCGGGGGGTGAGCGGCAACGTGCGGCCGTGGCGCGGGCGCTGGTGACGCAACCACAATGCGTGCTGGCCGACGAGCCGACGGGCAATCTCGACCACAAAACGGCGGATCATGTGTACGGGTTGATGCTGGAGCTGAACCGCGAGCTGCAAACCAGTTTTATTGTGGTGACGCATGATATGGCGCTGGCGGCGAAGATGGATCGTACCTTGCGGCTGGACGATGGGATGCTGCGGAATTAAGGTTACTGCGCGGGATTTTGCGGGGGCGCTGTTCGCCGCTTTCTTTTTTTCAGATATTGCATGATGTGCCATCGCCACATGCCGCGTATAATCAGGTTGCCCAAAACGGCACTGGTGAGCGACAACACCAGTGTGCCGAGCAGAAATGGTCCGCCGATCGTACCTAACTCATCCCATAGCCATTGGATCGACATTTGAATTTCGAATTTATGCTCGGGCATGCGCAAAATCCAGGTGCCGATTTTATATGAAAAATAGGCTATCGGCGGCACGGTAAAAGGGTTGGTGATAAACGTCAACGCAATCGCCAGCGGCAGGTTAACACGAAAGATAATGGCGCCCAGCGCCGCCAGCAACATTTGCACCGGACCTGGAATAAACGCCGCAAACAATCCCACTGAAACCGCGCCCGGCACTGAATGCCGGCTCAGATGCCATAAATTCGGGTCGTGCAGCAACTTGCCTAAAAATTTCAGGTGCTTGTGATCACGGATAGTTTTGTGATCGGGGATGTAACGCTTGATAAATTTCTTGGGCATTAAGTTATAGTTTTGGATTGTGTGAAGCTGGCGATCGTTCAGTTACTCAACCGACATACAGGATACAACAAAAACATGCGTTTGGGGACGCTGGCATTTCTGGTCGGCATACTTGCTTTCCAGCAACTCACAACGCTGCCAGACATGCGCTGGAGCGCGTTGCTGATTCTGTTGATACTGCTTCTAAATGGCCGCTTGTGGCTGCGTCTGCCAGCATTGGCGGGGTGCGGATTTCTGTGGGCGCTGCTGAATGTTGCCGGACCTTTCGCCACCAATGGCACGGCTGGCATCGCGCCAGCGCTGGAAGGCGAGGATGTGATCATAAAGGGCGTCATTGCTTCGATTCCCAGCGTACGTGAACGGGGGGTACGCTTTGAGTTTGAGGTGTCGTCACTGACATTGGGTACCGCGCCACAGCCAACTCCGGGGCGGATTCTGCTGAGCTGGTATCAAGAAGCGCCGCCTGAGCTGCGCGTGGGTGACACCTGGCAGTTGCAGGTGCGCCTGAAGCGGGCGCGCGGCCTGATGAATCCCGGTGGTTTTGATTATGAGGGATGGCTGTTCCGCCACCACCTGCGCGCCACCGGTTATGTGCGGGCTGAGGGAATCAATCAGCGCATCGCGGCCGATGCCAGCGGTTATACGATTGATCGGCTGCGCCAGAAACTCGCGGATGGCATCCAGGCTGCGTTGCCCGGCAGCCCCTACGCTGGGGTGATTACGGCGCTGGCGATAGGTGAGCAACGCGCCATCTCCAACGCGCAATGGGACGTGTTTGCGCTGACCGGCACCACCCATCTGGTCGCCATTTCCGGCTCACATATCACGCTCATTGCGGGTCTGCTGTTCTTTTTAGCGCGCTGGGGCTGGGCGCGCGCCGGATCATGGACATTGCGATTTCCCGCACCCAAAGCCGCCGCCGTGATTGCGCTGGCGGGGGCTATTTATTACGCCGCGCTGGCGGGGTTTTCGGTGCCGGTGCAACGCGCACTCATCATGGTGGTTGTGGTGATGATCGGCATTTTGTGGCAACGCAATCGCCAGTTAAGCCATACCTTGGCCGTGGCGTTGCTGCTGGTGCTGCTCTACGACCCGCTGGCGGTGATGGAAGGGGGATTCTGGCTGTCATTCGGCACAGTGGCGATGATTCTGTTTGCCATGAGCAATCGCCTCGCCATCGGCAGATTAACGACTGCTAGTGGATTATGGTGGCAGTGGGGGCGATTGCACTGGTTGATTGCGATTGGTCTGGCGCCAGTGATGCTCATGATGTTTCAACAAGTCTCGCTGGTTTCACCGCTGGCTAATTTTATCGCCGTGCCGTGGATGAATGTGTTGTCGGTGCCACTCACTTTGCTTGGCACATTAAGCATTTTGATCGTGCCTCCGCTGGGTAATTTTTTTCTGTCGCTGGCCGAATACAGCATCGCCGCGTTATGGTTTGTGTTGCAGTGGATGTCGAACATCGAGATGGCGCAGTGGACGCAACACACGCCGCCGTGGTGGGCATTACTCCCGGCGCTGGTGGGCGTTGCGTTGCTGCTGGCGCCCAAAGGCTTGCCGGTGCGCTGGCTGGGGTTGGTGTGGCTGCTGCCAATGTTTTTTACGCCGATTCCGCAGCCTGCTGTGGGCGAGGTGTGGTTTACACTGCTGGATGTGGGGCAAGGTTTGTCTGCTGTGGCGCGCACCCGTAATCACACCCTGGTATTCGATAGCGGCGCGCGCTTCAGCGAAAGTTTTAATACCGGTGAAGCCGTGGTGACACCGTTTTTGCGCAGCGTGGGCGTCACGCGCCTGGACGCCTTGATCATAAGCCATGGCGACAATGATCACATCGGGGGGGCGCAGTCGATACTTCAGGAAATGGCGGTGCAGCGCACCCTCTCCGGCGTACCGCATCACCCACTCCTGTCAATGTCCGAACCGCGCGCAGAACAGTGTATCAGCGGCCAAACATGGCAATGGGATGGCGTGGAATTTCTTATCATCAGCCCATCTGCTGATGAGGTTAGTGATAAAAATGATGGCTCATGCGTGCTGCGCATCACGACTGCTGCGGGCAGTATTCTGTTGCCTGGCGATATAGAAAAAAGCGCCGAACGCAACTTGCTTGATACGCAGATCAACGCATTACCCGCACGCATTCTGGTGGCGCCACATCACGGCAGCAAGACTTCATCCACGCAGGATTTTGTCGATGCGGTGCATCCTGAATATATATTATTTCCGGTGGGCTACCGCAATCGCTATGGCCACCCTAAAGCCGACGTGGTGGCGCGCTATCAAGCCTTGAGTGCGCAGATGTTTGATTCAGCGCAGCACGGGGCTATTACTTTCAAGCTGGAGGCCAAAGAACTCACCAAGCCTGATACTTACCGTCAATCAGGGCGAAGGTATTGGCATGCGCAGTAGCGCCTTATCTTTCACACGCATATGCGCTATATTTTCCATCGGTATTGCTAATTAATATAGTTTTCAAGTCCCGTTCCACTTCGGCGCTCTACCAAATATCTTTGTCATTTCGACCAACGGGAGAAATCCTGCAAGATCTCTCACATTCGTTCGAGACAAGGATTTCTCCCGTTGGTCGAAATGACAATATAACAATGGATAGCGGACTTGAAGAAAAGCTATCTCCCAGATGCCAGCAAGATTACACATAAGCCTTTTTCACCACCCGCGCAATGGCCGCCGCGCCCGCTTCCAGATCTTCTTCACTCGCCGTCAGGCTGATGCGCAGACATTGCTGCTTGTGCGCCCACTCTTCCTTCAGGCCAGGAAAGAACGGCGAGCCGGGCACAACAATAACGTGCTCCTGCTTAATCTTGCGGTACACATCCCAATCTGTCATGGGCAGGTCTTTCAGCCATAGCCAGGCAAAAATCGCGCCTTCGGCTTTGTGCAAATACCACGGCACATCATTCGGCATTTCGCGGTCGAACGCGGCGGTGAGCAGCGCGGCTTTGCGTTGGTAATGGGGCTTGATCACACTCAGCGAAAGACGCGCCAACTCGCCGGATGAAATCGCCTGCGCCGCCAGTGCCTGACCATAACGCGACGAATGAATGCTGGCATTGGCCTGAAAACATTCCAGTGCGTGAATGTTGCGCTCATCACCAATGGCAATGCCAACGCGTTCGCCCGGCAAGCCCACCTTGGACAAGCTAAGACAATGCACCACGTTTTCGCCAAACACCGGCGTCATTTCGGTAAACACCAGATTGGGGAACGGCAAGGCATACGCAGAATCAATAAACACCGGCACGTTGTACTGCGCCGCAAGGTCGACAATTTGCTGTGTTTCAGCATCGCTGATCACATTGCCGGTGGGATTACATGGCCGTGAAAACAGCACCGCGCCGGTGGTGTCATCAATCTGCATCTGCGCGAAATCGGGGCGGTATTTAAAACGGTGTGGGGCAATGATGTCGATAGTCGGTTTATACGCCTGCAAGGTTTCGGCGTTGAGCGTCACGCCGCCATAACCCGTGTAATCAGGACTCAGTGGCAGCACAATCTTGCGCAACATGCCATCGGCGTCAACACCGCCCAGACAATTCGCCGCGTAAAAATACAACGACTGACTGCCGGGCGTAATCAACACATTACGCCGCGTAATGCCCCAACCATAATGGCTGTTGAACCAGTCCACCACCGCTTCGATAAGCGGCTCATACCCCTGGCTTGCGCCATAACGCCCCACCACCTCACCAAAGTGCGGCCCCGCCAGGAGTTGCTGCGTGTAGTCGCGCCACATGGCTTCGATTTCAGGCAATATCAGCGGATTGCCGGCACTCAGATTCACCCATTTGCCGGGTTCTGACTGGAGTGTTTCGATGATGTCCTTCATGATGGCGCGGACACCGGTAAGCTGGGACATTTTCTGTCCGATCTGGCTAAGATGAGGTTGCACGTCTGACATCCTTCCTACATTTCGTTATCGTCGTCACATATTGTACAACAATCGGATTTTTTAGCCGATGTCGATCTTGTATAATAGATAAATCCTATCTCCTACATCTATTCGGAACCGCTATGGAACTCTCATCGCTCACTGCAATTTCCCCTATTGATGGCCGCTACGGCGACAAAACCCGTGATCTTCGTGTAGTTTTCAGCGAGTACGGGCTGATACGCCACCGCGTGCTCGTCGAGGTGCGCTGGTTGCGCATGCTGGCCGATCATCCCGGCATTGCCGAGGTTCCCGCACTCAGCCAGCATGCCGTCAATCTACTGGAAAGCATCGCGGAAAATTTTAGTGTCGAGGATGCACAACGCGTCAAAAATATCGAGCGCACCACCAATCACGACGTGAAAGCGGTGGAATACTTTCTCAAGGAAAAAATTGCAGGCAATGCTGAACTCGAGGCCGTCAGCGAATTCATCCATTTCGCCTGCACTTCAGAAGACATCAACAATCTCGCTTATGCGCTCATGTTACGCGAAGCACGCGCGCAGATTATTTTGCCGCTGCTGGATAACACGATTCGCGTCATCACCGATTTAGCGCATCGCCATGCCGATCAACCCATGCTGTCGCGCACGCACGGCCAGCCTGCCTCACCCACTACGCTGGGCAAGGAAATGGCGAATGTCGCCTACCGTTTAAAGCGCCAGCGCGAACAACTGATGAACGTACCGCTGCTGGGAAAAATCAACGGCGCCGTGGGCAATTACAACGCCCATCTCGCCGCGTATCCTGCTATTGACTGGCAAAGTATCGCGCGTGATTTTGTCACGGGGCTGGGGCTGGAGTGGAACCCCTACACCACGCAGATTGAACCGCATGATTACATCGCCGAATATTTTGATGCGTTGGCGCGCTTCAATACCGTGCTGATGGATTTTAGCCGTGACGTGTGGGGCTACATTTCGCTCGGCTATTTCAAGCAAAAAACGGTGGCGGGCGAAGTCGGATCATCCACCATGCCGCATAAAGTCAACCCCATCGACTTTGAAAATGCCGAAGGCAATCTGGGATTAGCCAACGCCATCTTTCATCACCTCGGCAGCAAACTGCCGATCTCACGCTGGCAGCGCGACCTCACCGATTCCACCGTATTGCGCAACCTCGGCGTGGGCGTGGCGCATGCGGTGATTGCCTATCAGTCATGCCTCAAAGGCATTTCAAAACTTGAAAGCAATCCCGCGCGCATCAACGCTGATCTGGACGCAACATGGGAAGTGCTGGGTGAAGCCGTGCAAACCGTGATGCGCCGTTATAGCATTGAGCAACCCTATGAAAAACTCAAAGAACTCACACGCGGTCGTGGCATCGACCAGCCCAGCCTGCGCGCTTTTATCACCACGCTGAACATCCCAGAAGCAGAAAAAACCCGATTGCTGGCAATAACACCGGCAACGTATATTGGGAATGCAACAGAGCAAGCAGGCGGGTTATAAAGCAAAAGCTAAAACGAGAGGGTAGACAAAAAAAGGAGCCGCCTGCCAAGACGGCTCCCGAGGTTTAGAAGTTGTTACCCTAAAACATAAACGATGCCGGGCTAATCATGACCGTGGTGGCTGCGGCCAATCTGGCCACGGATCTCTCCGCCAGGCCTAGCCACGGTGTGAACATTGACATACGCGTTACCGGCCAGGATGTTCCTGATCGCATCCGTAAAATTCGTAATGCCGCTGTTGGCGGGTATTGTCAAGTTGGCAGCGGTAAGCACCCCCGAGATCTCACCCGTGAAAGGACCATCGTTCCTTGGGAAAACAGCCGCCGGATTTGGGCCGCTGGCAGCATGACCAAAAAGCCAGAGCAACACCGGGCCGTTTCTTCCTTTTGGCCCTAGGTGGATGTGCGCCATGAAGATGGGGGTTGCCGGCAGAACTGAAACTTTCAAGGTATAGCTCAGTGAACCATCGGGCATCAAGCGAAAACGAGCCTTCCCTAGAGCCCCCGTAACGAGTCCGGTTACCGGGAGTGTGACAGCGGGGGTGGAGTCAGTAGCGGGTACGATGGCCGTATCGGTCACCGATTCAGCGCCAGTCACATCAGCTTCCAGCTTGCTACCTGCGTGAGCGGATAAATTTGCCAGCGCCAAGGTCATACCAATAGCCAGCAGTGTCAGTCGTTTCATCATTTGTGCGGTCCTCCATGAGTTGGATGTTACGGGTTAAGGCGCCACCGATGCTTCGACCAGATCACTACTTCATCTGGGTATGGCAGTGCCAAGCTGTATCATGGCACTTTTGGTTAAAACGTCAAGCGCGATTATCCAATTATTTTTCCAGTGTTTGCGATCAACCGAAAAAGGGGGCTACCATTGAAACTGTGGATGACACCCGTCAACGCGAGGCGTAGCATAACTTCCGGGCGGGGGCGTGGTTCACGGGATCCGGCGCTGGTGCAAACTGGTTAACTCAACCTTGAATGCCGTCCTGCCTATTAAACTATACATTCCGAGCTACGGTGGGTAGTGAGTTTAAACGCATGAACCGGGTCATGCCCCGCCTATTGGCTGATCAGGCGCCTGATTGTTTCCAGCGGAACTTAGGCGCCAGTATCCTGGATGGGTGTTTTGTTGCCGTCAGCTGTTTTGGTATTATTTACATGGCAAGCAAAAATTATGGGATTACGCCGCTGGCTTGAGTATATTGCCGGAGGCGGGAGGCGCCACAGCAACCTCTTTCAAAACTCTATGTAGTGTAAGTGATTACTACGCTGGGGGCAGTCATGAAATACGAGAAGGTGAGCGCCCCAGTCAGGAGAAGCCAACCAACATTGTTCGAATTGGAATGCATATGGATAACTTTCTCAATATAGACTGGCGCGCGCTTTTCATTCCTGAGATGTCATTGTTGGAATTGATTCTGCGCGGCACTATCGTCTACATCGTACTATTTATTTTATTTCGTATTTTAAAACGGGATGCCGGAGAAATTGGTATCGCCGATTTACTGGTAGTGGTGCTGGTAGCAGACGCCGCGCAAAACGCGATGGCGAGCGTTTACAACTCCCTCACCGAGGGCTTCGTCCTGGTTGCCACTATCTTGTTCTGGAATTTTACTATTGATTGGTTCGGCTATCGATATCCCCGTTTCGGCAAGTTGATTTATCCGGCACCGCTCGCATTGGTTAAAAATGGCAGGATGCTACGCCGAAACATGCGCCGGGAAATGCTCACGGACGAAGAATTAACCAGCCAATTGCGCCAGCAGGGTGTTGAGGACATAGCGCAGGTTAAAAAAGCATACATTGAAGGCGATGGGCATATTAGTGTGATCACTTATAAAAACTCTACCGACTAAAAATGCTCCCGACCAGCATGACGGGCGCATTTAAGTTCTCATTGTGTGATGTAACGCACAGAATTAGTTCTGAAAATGAGGATAATGGACTTCAAGATAACAGTGGACGGCAACCCCCTCCCCCCCAGCCGTCAACTGTGATCTCACTTTATAGCTCAGGCCGCTCCAAGCGCTTGAGCTTTTTTTTGCGTGTGGTTTTTGGTAGACAACTGATTGTAATGTATTTAATTTTATTCTGATGTGTTTTATCCCTGCATAAGAAATTAAACGGAAAGATGCTGTTATGGCATCCTTCCGTTTTAAGAGACGCGGATTACTATTACTTGGAATCTTTTTTGGCTTTCTTTGCGGCTTTCTTTTCTTTCATGCTCTTGGCCGGGGCCTTTTTGCTGTCTTTTTTGCTGTCCATACCTTTGCCCATGGTTTTTTCTCCTCATGATTTAAAATAAAAGTTGTCGTTATTCCAAAACTTCCTGATACACGCCTGTTTCACACGCCCAGGTAAATTCCCTGCATCACCAGCCACGCATAGATTCCCGCCATGACATCATCAATCATCACCCCAAAGCCGCCTTTGACATGCCGGTCGAGCAGGTTAATCGGCCACGGTTTCCATATGTCAAATAACCGGAACAGGGCAAAACCCAGCGCTATCCACAGCCAGCCTGCGGGAGCGGCGACCATGGTGATGAGGTAGCCGACGATTTCATCCCACACGATGCCGGAATGATCATGCACACCCAGGTCACGCGTGGTGATCTGGCACAACCAGACGCCCAGCAGGAACAGCGCGGCGGTGATGGATATATACATCAACAACGGCAGGTCTTGCAAGAGTATATAAAAGGGAATAGCGACTAAAGTGCCGAAAGTACCGGGCGCGATTTTGATGGCGCCTGCGCCAAAGCCGAACGCGGCAAAATGAATAGGATTGCGCCACACGCTGGGAGGGGTGTTGGCGCGCCCTTTCATATGCTTAGTCATGTGAAGTGTTGATAGCCACTACTGGCTGGCGTTAACATTTCGCCGTTGGCGAGCTTGCAACGCAAGCCCGGTTGCGATTCGATGACGCCGATACGGGCCGCACCGCAACCAAAGCGCGCAAACACCTGTTCGACTTTGGCCTGCTTGTCGGCGGGCACGGTAAAACATAATTCATAATCGTCACCGGCAGACAGTGGTAATTGCCAACAGTGATCAGCACCCAACGCTGCATCCTGCGCTACGGCAACGAAGGCGGGGGATACTGGCAAGCGTTCAATCTCCAGCGTGGCGCCCACCCCACTGGCGGCGAGAATGTGCCCCAAGTCAGCGGCGAGTCCATCGGAAATATCAATGGCGGCGGATGCAATGCCGCGCAATGCCAGGCCTTCAAAAACACGCGGCGAGGGACGCTCCAGACGGTCTATCAGATAATGGGCATGGAGTTCAGGTAAGGCCTGATGCTGCTGCAAGGCTTGCAACGCCAACCCGGCATCGCCGAATGTGCCCGTCACATAAATCAAATCGCCAGGCATGGCGCCAGAACGACGCAACGCGGCGCCCTGTGGAATAAAGCCATGCATTTGCACCGAGACAGTGAGTGGGCCACGGCAGGTGTCGCCACCCACCAACTGCACACCATAATGCTCCGCCAGTTCAAAAAAACCGCGACTGAACGCTGCCAACCAGGTTTCATCAACCGTGGGCAAAGTTAATGCAAGCGTAGCCCAGGCAGGCTCAGCACCCATGGCGGCCATATCGCTGAGGTTAACGGCCAAAGCTTTATAACCCAAGGCAGCGGGATCCACATCCGCAAAAAAATGCACGCCCGACACCAGCGTGTCGACAGACGCCACCAGATCCATGCCGATCGGCACATGCAACACTGCGCCATCATCACCGACACCGTGGATAACATCCTCACGGGCCGGTGTTGCGGGGGTGAAGTAGCGTTGAATGAGATCAAACTCTGACAGCGGCATGGTTTTTTCTTCAGTTAACCTTGAAGGCCTGTCATTTCGACCGCCGGGAGAAATCTTTGTTTAGAACAGTAAGAAGCAAGATTTCTCCCGGCGGTCGAAATGACAGGCCTCCACATATCACGAGCCTCTTGAATAACGCTACTTTGTGGGTTTCTCGGGTCGCATGCGCATTTCAGCCACACGCAGTTTGCGCGCCACTTTATCCAGCACACCATTGACATATTTGTGGCTCTGCTCGGCGCCAAATACTTTTGCCATATCGACGCCTTCATTGATCACCACGCGATACGGAATATCGAGGCGATGCGCCAGCTCGTAAACGCTCATGCGTAAAATGGCACACTCTACCGGATCAAGCTCGTGTACCGGGCGATCAAGAAACCTGGCGTAGTACGCATCCAGCTCGGTGACATGCGCGGGTACTTGGTGCAAGAGTTCCTGAAAATAAGCGATGTCTACTTTTTTGACATCGTGTTCAGTGACAAACTGCGCATCAATATCGCCGACGTTTTGTTGGGTGATATGCCACTGATATAGCGCCTGCACGGCGCAACGGCGCGCCAGGTTACGGCCCTTGCTCAAGCTGGTTTTATTGGGTGCATGCGCTGCAGGAATAGGTTTTTCACCGTCTTTTTCTGTGGGGGGCAAGCTCATGGCTTGCTAATCTGTTGCAGCAGATTCACCATTTCAATTGCAGACAGTGCCGCATCGACACCCTTGTTACCGGCTTTAGTACCGGCACGCTCAATGGCCTGCTCGATGGTATCTACCGTGAGCACACCAAATGCGACCGGCAAATCATAGTGCAAGGCGACATGCGCCAGACCCTTGCTGCATTCACCCGCCACATAATCAAAGTGCGGCGTACTGCCACGAATCACGGCACCCACGGCGATAATCGCATCGTAGCGTTTACTCGCGGCCAAGCGTTGCGCCACCAGCGGTAACTCATACGCACCGGGCGCATAAGTGATGCTGATGTCTTGTACTGCGGCGCCGTGGCGCACCAGGGCATCTACCGCGCCACTCACCAGATGGTCTACGATGAAGCTGTTAAAGCGGCCCGCTACAATGGCAAAGCGCGCGCCCCGCACCACACAATCACCTTCAGTTTTTTTGATGTCGCTCATTTTGATATTACTCACTTGGGTTTATTGTGTAGAACCGGTTTAGAATCTCGATCAAGGGATGCGGCGCAAGGCGGAAACAGGCGAAAAAGCGGAGTGTACACGAAGTACATGAGCATTTTGAGCCTGTTTCCAACGCCGCGATGCGCCCTTCAGCGAGATTATAAACTGGTTCTTACGTATTCGACCACTTCCAGACCAAACCCCGCCAACCCATGCACTTTTTTCGGCGCGCCTAACACGCGCATTTTACCTACGCCTATATCGGCCAGAATCTGCGCGCCTGCACCGTAGGTGCGTAAATCAATATTCGCTGCTGGCTTTGGCAGGTTGATACCCTTGTCCTTCAACTGATAATCCCTGATGCGCCGCACCAGCTCGCTCGCGTCTTCGGCTTTGCGTAGCACTACCGCGACACCCGCCCCTGCGTCAGCAATACGGCGCAGGGTATCGCGCAACGGCCAGCCAGAATCTTCACGCTGCGAACCCAGCACATCACACAAGGTATCCTGCAAATGCACGCGCACCAGGGTCGGTTGTTCGGGTTTTATTTTACCCATCACCAGAGCCAGATGCAGGCCATCATCAATACTGTCCTGGTAGGCGATGAGACGGAATTTTCCGTATTCTGAAGGAAAGTCACACTCTGCAACCCGTTCCACGGTTTTTTCATTTTCGCGCCGATAACGAATCAGATCCGCAATCGCACCGATTTTCAAACCATGCTGCTGCGCAAATTTCTCCAGATCAGGACGGCGCGCCATGCTGCCATCTTCATTCAGAATCTCCACAATCACGCTGGCCGGCGCCATGCCTGCCAGCCGCGCCAGATCACATCCCGCTTCGGTATGGCCAGCGCGCGCCAGCACCCCGCCTGGCTGTGCCATGAGCGGGAAAATATGACCCGGCTGAACCACATGCTCCGGCCGCGCATCAACGGCAACCGCCGCCTGCACCGTCACCGCGCGATCTGCCGCCGAAATTCCAGTGGTCACGCCACTGGCCGCCTCGATAGACACCGTAAAATTAGTCAAGTGCTTATCGTTGGTATTGCTGACCATGAGCGGCAGGCGCAACTGTTCGCAGCGTTCGCGCGTGAGCGTCAGGCACACTAACCCGCGCCCATAGCGCGCCATAAAATTAATATCTTCGGCACGCACGCATTGCGCCGCCATTAACAGATCACCTTCGTTTTCACGGTCTTCATCGTCAACAATGATCACCATTTTGCCGTGGCGAATATCTTCAAGAATCTCGGGGATCGGGCTAAGTGGCATGTTGATCAAGCTTTAATAAACCCATGTTCTACCAAAAAACCATGTGTGATGCCCGCGCCCTGCGGCGGTGCGGTGGGTTGTGCGGCACTCTCACCCAATAGCAAGCGTTCCAGATAACGCGCCAGAATATCGACTTCAAGATTCACATGACTACCCGCCACAAGCTCCCCCAGTGTGGTTTCCTGCAAAGTATGCGGCACAATATTCAGGTCAAAACATGCGCCGTTTACTTGATTCACTGTCAAGCTCACGCCATCCACACAAATCGATCCTTTTTCAGCAATGTATTTCGCTAACGTGGGCGGCGCCTGAATCACAAAGCGCAACGAGCGACCTTGATCCCAGCAACTCACCACCGTACCGATGCCGTCGACATGCCCACTCACCAGATGCCCGCCCAAACGCGTCGTGGGTGTGAGGGATTGCTCCAGATTAACCTTGCTGCCAACCGCTATCTCACCAAAGGTGGTACGCGCCAAGGTCTCGCCTGATATATCCACCCAGAAACCACCGTCTGCGAAAGAAGTTACAGTCAGGCATACGCCATTTACCGCAATGCTGTCGCCTATCTGCGCATGCGCAAGATCCAGCTTACCTGCTGCAATATGCGCACGCGCGTCGGCACCCTGTGATTCAACCACAGTGATGTTGCCAATGGATTGTATAATGCCTGTAAACATGGGCTAGTTGGTTCTCACAATCTTCGCGGTAATCCGCCAGTCACGCCCCACCGCGCGGATATCCTGAATATCCAGATCAATACGCTGGCTCATTTGCTGCAACCCTGGCAAATGAAACAAGCCACGCGCCGCATCGCCCATCAGATGCGGCGCCATGTAAATAATCACTTCGTCAATCAATCCTGCATTCAGCAGCGCGCCATTCAAGGTCGGGCCCGCTTCCACCAGCACCTCATTGATCTCATGCTCAGCAGCCAACATCTGCATCAATGCCGTGAGATCAACTTGCCCCTGCCGTGCTGGCTGCACGCTGACCGCCACATTTTCACGCACTAACCTGGCACTGCGCGCACGGTCTTGCTCGGTGGTGACGATCAGCGCGCTGCCCGGCGCGTCCAGCAAACGCGCCTGAGGCGACAGGCGCAACTGGCTGTCTACCACCACCCGTAACGGTTGCCGGGCAGCGCCTTCCATACGCACCGTCAACACCGGATCATCGGCCAATACCGTGCCGATGCCCGTTAAAATCGCAGCGCTGCTGGCGCGCAAGCGCTGCACATCTGCACGCGCTACGTCTGACGTAATCCATTTACTCTCACCGCTTGCCATCGCGGTACGGCCATCCACACTCATCGCCAGCTTGCAGCGCACATAAGGACGACGCTCGCGCATACGCATCATGAATCCTGCATTCAATGCTTCAGCCTGCGCTTGCAACACACCGCTTTCAGTGACGATGCCAGCGGCGGCCAAGCGCGCCAATCCTTGCCCCGCCACCTTTTGATTAGGGTCGATCATCGCCGCCACCACCCGCGTTACACCCGCCTCAATCAAGGCGTCCACACACGGTGCAGTACGGCCATGATGGCAACACGGCTCCAGCGTGACATACGCCGTCGCACCCCGTGCGTGCGCACCCGCCTGCACCAGAGCGTGAACTTCGGCATGCGGCTCACCGGCACGCACGTGCCAGCCTTCGCCAACAATCTCGCCATTCACAGATCCGGCATGCACGATCACGCAACCCACCCGTGGATTAGGGTGCGTGGTGTAAAGACCGTGCGCGGCAAGTTGCAATGCGCGGGCCATGTATTGATGATCGAGACTTGTCACGTTATACATTACCGGACATACGCTTGAAATACTGCCTGTCGTAATGGAAGCAGAAATCCAGTTATTTTGCGCTGTTATTGGGGATGGTCGGCGCCTGACCTTGCTCCAGCCGGTCAATCTCCTCACGGAAGGCATTCACATCCTGAAAGCTACGGTATACCGAGGCAAAACGCACATAGGCAACCTGATCGAGTTGGCGCAGTTCGTCCATCACCCATTCGCCCAGCACCCGCGATTTTACTTCACGGTCACCAGTGGTGGTCAGGCGGTGTTTGATATGGTTAATCGCCTCATCCACCCGCTCGGTAGGCACCGGACGTTTTTCCAGGGCGCGCAACATGCCCGAACGCAACTTGTCTTCATCAAACGGCACGCGGCTACCGTCGCGCTTCACCAGACGCGGCATGATCAGCTCGGCGGTTTCAAAAGTGGTAAACCGCTCCGCGCATGTCAAACATTCGCGGCGCCGACGCACCGCATCACCCTCATTCGCCAAGCGCGAGTCGATGACCTTGGTGTCTTCGGCACTGCAAAAGGGGCAACGCATTATTTAATGCCGCTATTTACCATAGACGGGGAACCGCCCGCAAATTTCCAGCACCTGACGTTTCACCCGCTCAATCGTGGCGGTGTCACGCACATTATCCAGCACATCACAAATCCAGCCAGCCAGGGCACGTACCTCGGCCTCTTTGAAACCGCGCGTGGTCACCGCTGGCGTGCCAATACGAATACCGCTGGTGACAAACGGTGAGCGCGGATCATTCGGCACGCTGTTTTTATTAACGGTGATGAACGCCGCACCCAGCGCCTCTTCAGCCTCTTTACCGCTGAGATTCTTGTCAATGAGATCCAGCAGGAACAAATGATTATCCGTACCACCGGACAATATTTTGTAGCCGCGCTCCATCAACACCTGCGCCATGGCGCGCGCGTTCACCACGACTTGCTGCTGATAAATCTTGAACTCGGGCTGTAGCGCCTCCTTGAAGGCCACCGCCTTGGCCGCAATGACATGCATCAACGGGCCACCCTGAATGCCGGGGAAAATCATTGAATTGAGTTTCTTCTCAATCTCGGGATTCGACTTGGCCAAAATAATGCCGCCGCGTGGGCCACGCAAGGTCTTGTGTGTGGTCGAAGTCGTGACATCCGCAATCTGCACCGGGCTGGGATACACGCCCGCCGCCACCAGACCCGCCACGTGCGCCATGTCCACAAACAGGTACGCGCCGATCTTGTCGGCAATCTCACGAAAACGCTGCCAATCCACCACCCGTGAATAAGCACTGAACCCGGCCACTACCATTTTCGGTTTATGTTCCAACGCCAGCGCCTCAACCTGCGCGTAGTCAATCTCGCCCGTCACCACATCAACACCGTATTGCACAGCGTTATAAATCTTGCCCGAAAAATTCACTTTGGCGCCGTGCGTCAAATGACCACCGTGCGCCAGGCTCATGCCCAGAATAGTATCGCCGGGGTTAAGCAACGCCATATATACGGCGGCATTGGCCTGAGACCCGGAGTGCGGCTGCACATTGGCATAGTCAGCGCCAAACAACTGCTTGACGCGATCAATCGCCAGCTGCTCAGCTTTGTCCACATATTCACACCCGCCATAATAACGCTTGCCGGGATAGCCTTCAGCATATTTGTTAGTTAAAACAGAGCCTTGCGCCTGCATCACACGCGGACTGGCATAATTCTCGGATGCGATCAACTCAATATGCTGCTCCTGGCGTACCACTTCTTCCTGCATGGCTGCCCACAATTCGTCATCAAACCCAGCAATTGTCATCTTTTGCGAAAACATCAATATCCACCCTGTAAAATCTTTTCAATAAAGACAATAGGATAACCGATTCAGGCTGAATATGCATGAGCTGACCGGCCAGAACACATGCTTATACCCTTAAAAAACCACCTGATTAGCCACAATGTTCAGCTTGTGTGGCACAGGCTCACTTTTTGAGACAGTAGGCGTGGATAATATGTGCATACCGACAAAGGGAGATG